>Ga0114919_10000074_pt1 | contig 55204 bp, 57 predicted proteins | sample BlataG_FD_88682 | JGI IMG/M metagenome (GOLD analysis project Ga0114919, IMG submission 88682) | Deep subsurface microbial communities from Black Sea to uncover new lineages of life (NeLLi) - Black_00105 metaG | ecosystem: Environmental > Aquatic > Marine > Oceanic > Sediment | place: Atlantic... | reverse complement strand
GCGGAGGAATACCGCGCCCAAGGGGAGTCGGGGAAGGCCAAGAGCCTTGAGGAAGCTGCTAGCGAGTGGGAGCAGTACGAAGGGGAGATGGATGGGAATCAGAAGGCCGCTTTGCTCCAGACCGTCAACAAAACCTCATCGACTCGTTACGACCTGGGGGACGGAAAGCTGCTCACCAAGGACCAGATGCTCAAGCAGGTCAAATCCAAGCATATGACCTGGGACAGCGCGAAGAACAAGCCGAAGTATGAGGTGCTGATGGGCACCTCATCTGAAGGGAAGAGCTTCACGGTGTCAGCCAAGGACTTCGACAAGTTGCGGGTCAAGGATCACACCAAGGCCGCCGACCTGGAGAAACTGGTCAAGATGATGGCCAAGAAGCTGTCAATGGCAGATGCAGTGGAGTTCAACCCGTGGGCGAAGGGCAAGTCTCCGCAGCAGAAGCTCGACTGGCTGCGCAAGAAAACGGCGGCGGGCAAGCAGTCCGAAGAGCGCGAAGCGAAGTTTGAGAAGGGCAAGTCCGTTGATGTTGCCAAGTGGCTCAAAGACAACGGCCATGCCGAAGCTGCTAGCGAGTGGGAGCAGTTCGAGGGCAAGGTTGAGGATCTTGACAAGAAAGCCGCTGCAAGGCGTGCCCGGTCTTTCGTCCACGAGTTCCTGACCAAGCAAGCCCTCATGCAGATCCACGTGGTCGCGGCTGAGAACCCCACCGGGAAGCTTGCCTCGATCAGCAACTCAAAGACCCGAGTTGCCCTTGCGGCAAAGCGCGCAGAGAAGTGGATTCAAGATGCTATCAAGCGACCGGGTCGCGTTCGAGATTATCTGGGGATCTCCAAGGGAGAGACCATTCCAATGGGCAAGCTCGATGCTGCAATTTCAAAGGTCAAGGCGTCTGGGGATAAGTCCCTTCTCGCTGCTTTGATGTTGGCTAAGCGCCTGAAAACCGAGTTTTCCCAAAAAGGATAGGTCGAATCAAGCCCAACATTAAGAGGTACTCATGAGTGTTGCGAGTCCTACAGCCGCCAACTTAGCCTTCGCCGCAGGTTCCTTTGCGAGCAGGGCTTTCTCCAAAGGTGAGCGTTCCCACGCAGGAAATTCTACCGTGTACCCCAGAAAGTGGTACCGGGAACTGGAGAAGATGTTTGGTGTGTTGAATGCCGTGGAGCTATCCTATTTCAACGACATATACGAGCATCACATAGCTCAACTTTCTCAAGAGAAAGCCCTCCCCCCTCCTCGGATCCCAAGAGGGATCGAGCGACAGGCCAAGAAATGGGAAGGCCCCTTACCCAAAGGGTGGACGGATGAGTCTCGTAAGAAGTTCTGGGATTCACTGACTTCACGGGCCCCGAAACACAAGGTAACCGAGTGCATCAAGCGTATGGATGGGAAGCTCTCCAATCCTGGAGCTTTCTGTGCTTCTCTGGCCGATCGGGTGATCCCAGGTTGGCGCGAAGAGGCAGCCAAAGACCGCGCCAAGAAGGCGTCACCGGACTCCAAGGCGAATGCGTCACCTTACTTCAAGGCGTTGGCTAAGAGACTCCACGACGCAAACAAGGGCAAGAGCCAAGACGATCTCCACTATCGCGCGTACTTGCGTGCAATCATGAACGGGGATTTTACCGGCTACCTGGTCAAAAAGTACAAAGGAGCTGAGAAAGCCCGTGCCGATTTGATTGATGAGGCTGGCAAGGCTCCCAAGAAAGCCAGTGGGGACCGAAAGCTGATGGAGCGCATGGTCCTGGAGCTACAGGACTTCCCTCACTCGACCTTGAGAGAGTTACATTCCTATGCCACGTCGAGTCCCCCCAGCAGTCGGAAGCCCATGTCGGTTTCACTACCGGAGGTGAAGGCAGCCCTCGACGCACTGGTTGAAATGGGTGCGGTTGTCCTTCGGGGAAGTACCTACCAGGCCAAGGGGGGCCGTGGTGTCTGGAACCGTGCAGCTTCTCAACCCCTCCAGACCCGTCGTGATTATGGGGGTTCATCAAATGATCTCCTGTCCTTGGAGGAAGTAAAGGCTCTTTGCCCTCCCTGTGCTGACAAGATGAAGAAGGCCGGGCTCAAGAAAATCCGTGTTTCCTTCCTTGAAGCGGCCATGCTGAAGCAGGCATCTTTCCAACCGAGCTTCACCAAGCTTCGAGATGGATCCTGGGGAGTGAAAATCCTAGATTCCGATTATCGAAAGGGTGCCACGATTACTGTAACCACAAAGGCCGGTAAGTCGAAAAAGGTAACCTTAGACAAGAAGCTTTGGAGCGGGAAAGATCGTTACAGCGGGGGTCACACCGTGGCGCTTGTGACGCTCAAAGCGGATAGCGCTAGTAGCCGCAGTAAGCCGAGCGGAAGTTCCTGGGAGAGGCGTCGGGAGAAGTACAAGCGCCTGTATGGCTGGGACGGTATTGAAGGGTCCCCTTCCTATTACTCGTCGGGGTTGTACGACGCCGAATCTTGATCCATCCTAAAGGTCTTCTATGTCAACCGTTGTAAACAAGCTTGGTGCCCTGTCCGTTCTTCTTGTCGTAGTCGCTTGCAACAGTGGGGATGATGGGAAATCCTCGGCCACTGATTCCATCGGCAGCCTTGACGGGGACAGTGGGACGTTGTCTGGGGACGGGGATGGGGACCTTGATGAGACGGGGCCTGGAGATGGTGACGGCGACGGTGACGGCGACGGCGACACAATGTCTGGGGACGGCGACGGCGACACAATGTCTGGGGACGGCGACGGGGGAATCAAGTTCGACGTGGGGGATGGCATCGTAGGCGGTGGGGGTTCATGCGATGCCATCGAGATCACAGGAGAACCTGTCCCCCCAAACATCATGCTCGCCCTCGACAAGTCCTGTTCCATGGGCTGGTGTCCTGGAAGTTCAACTGGAAACTGCGGATGGAACGCCCTGACCAACTCGATCACCACACTAGCGAACAACTACGGAAACCAGGCTCGGCTTGGGGCTCGGTTCTTTCCTTTCGCTATCTCGGGGAACTCCAATTCATGTCCTGGCGGTGGGGTGGATCTGGCCATTGCCGATAACAACGGAATGGCGGTTATTGATCTGATCAACGCCCAGAGCCCCGGAGGCGGTACGCCTACAGCTCCTGCCGTTCATGTTTCGCTTGCTGCGTTGCGCAATGAAGCGGTCGGGGATCGGGTGCTGATCATTGTCTCGGATGGGGCAGCAGATACCAACAACAGTTGTGCAGGCGGAAACGTACAAACTGAGCTTGCAAATGCCCTGGCTGACGATGCGATCACTACTTACGTCATCGGCCTAGGATCTAGTGTTTCCCCTGCTCAGCTCAATGCCTGGGCCGCCGGGGGCGGTACCGGGGCCTTCATCCCAGCCAGCGACACCCAGACCCTCTTCGATGCCCTTGACATGATCCTGGGCGACGTAATCAGTTGCACAGTCACCCTCGACCCGCCCCCCGACTTCCCCGCCTTGGTTGAGGTGGAGGTTAACGGAATCACCTACGGGCCTCCCCTATCGGGTGCTGGGGACTGTGGGGACGGGTTTTACTACACGACCCCTGCAATGGATGAGATCGAATTGTGTGGCGCGGCATGCGATGATCTGCTGGTGCAAGGGCTCGCCGATATCACCTACAGGTGCGCGGCGGGCTGATCCCTTGTAGGACAACTACCTCGGGTGGGGTATGATGAGACATGTCGGTACCTCAACCGCCGTGGAAAAAAGGCTTTCACAAGGACTACACTCACTTCGTGATCGAAGTGCATGTGGCGAAAGACGAGAAGAATCAAGTCTTTTCGTTGCACAAGCTGCAACACGAGCAGGATGAGCAGACCGTTCAACGCATGCCAAACCAGGGCATGGAAGAAACAGTATTCGGATTGCTCACCGCGACGCTTCGACAGGAATCTCTCCTTGAAACGTTGATTTTGATGTCCAATGACGAGGACTTCAAGAACCAGGTTTTGGGAGAGGGGGATATTGAAGAACTCTCAACCCGAGTATCCGATGCGGTACAAGACGTAATGGCCAAGGCCATTGCCAAGCAGGTCAAAACGGCGGCTGAGGATACAATCAAGCGTATTCGAGATGGATTCCCGTCCTGAAGACGACCTAAAGACCCTACTTGCTCAAATGCGCAAGGTTTTGGAGGGGAGATGGGAATCCTCCCTCCAGGCCGCTAAAGAGCATGCCGACAGAAAGGGGATACCTCTAGATCCCTTCTTAGAAGGGTTCCGCATGGGTTACTGGAACGGGGCCCGGGATGTCAGCAGCGTTGATGTGCCGGCTTTACCGGAGAGCAAGGATCCGAACTAGATCTTCCTTTGAAGCTTCTTACCAGGCTTCAAACGGGCCAGAACCAAGGCTGGGGCGGACGACCATTTCCCATCAGGAGTCCGCACAGCCTTTTCTTTGCGCTCGACGATGGTGAATACACCAAGTGGTGTTCGGGTTTTCTCTCCCCTAGCCCCTTCCATCAAAGCCTTTGGAACCTCTTGGAGGACTGCACGAACCTGTTCTTCGGGGACGCCCGAAAGTTCTGCAACTCTCTCAATGAGTTTACTGTAAACCATGGAAACAAACCTTCCCATAGGGGGAGTGATAGACAGGTTATCGAGCAAACGTCGCTAATCTGTCTATCCGGGCCCCATGGATAGAGAATTGCCCATGCCTAGTCAAACAAAGCGCCTGGACTCCTGGGCACCGTGTAGGAAGGTTTTCTGTGCGTAAGCAAGCCAAAGCTAACGTCACCCCTGTACGGCAGCGGAGCCAATATTCGTGTATGTCGGCTTCCATGTGCATGGCTCTACGCGCCCACGGGTTGGACTGCACCGAGGATGAGGTGAACCGTGTGATGGGGGCTCGCGCTATGCAAGGGGCCTCCTGGGAGAATGCGTTGGCTTGTGCTCAGCACTACGGGTTCCGGGCAACTTTGGTCACCCCCTCTACCGTCCGTCAACTCAAGGAATGGACGGATCAAGGGGACCCGGTGATGATCGCTTGGAACCCCGAGGGGAGAGAGTGGTCACACGCCAGCCTCGTATTCGATGTGGATGATGATCTGAACGTCTACGTGGCAGATCCCAATATCCCGGACCCGGAAGAAACCGTCCGGGTCGTCCCAAAAGGCGAGTTCTACAAAAAATGGATTGAACGGTGGCCGAATTACTTGGTGAGGAGACCGGCTTGTGCGATCCAACGTGAGATCACAGAGGATGGGCAGCAAAGGTTTGCTCGGTTCCAGCCGGGCAAAGTTCAAGTCCAGGTTGTGCGAGATGGGGTCGAGATTGCCCTCCCAGTGACCAGTGACATTTTGCTCAAAGACTCGCGGTTGGCCCTCCCCCTGTTGAATAAGCATGTTCAGCGCGTGGTTACAACTCTTCGTGAAGCTGGGTTTGAGGATGTCCGTCCTGTAGGATGGGCCCTTGAAAAGGATCCTCCTCGCTTCACGGAAAAGATTCTGGTCAAAGGGGCCCAGCGGCGTGGTCGGGAACTAGCTAGCCTGATTCAAAAGTTTGGGTACGCTCAACATAAGAGGGCTTCTTCTCCAGAAGCCTTCGAGGATTACTCACAAAGTGTACTCGACTTGGAAACCGCATTTGATGATGTGGTCATCGCCGTCAATAAGCTTCGTTCTTTAGGGGTAGACATCCCTATGGAAGAATATCCCTTCATGGAGGACGTTGAGGCTGTAGCCTCTGATGTCTCCCGATGGAGGCAAAGCACCGAATCCACCCAAGACGAGATCGCAATGATGCGCATGGCCTCCCGCGTGGCGAATCGGCATCTCCAAGCCGGTAAATGAAACCAACAGAGCCGTTCCGAGGAAATCTAGCTGATGACTGACAAAACTTCAATCGAGTATGCCCCCTCAAAGGGGAACCCTCAACTTCTTGAGCAGACTGGACGTATCTTCGTCAACGAGGATTTCGTCAACGCTGCCCGTAACTTGTTTCCGGCGACATCTCTACGGATCCCCCTCGGGTTCCGTATCGCTACGGACATGACCGGCAAGGGTCTCGTGTACTTTATCCGCCACGCTGATTTCTCAAACCTTGACGGGTATGCCTATGAGGTCACCTACGAGCCTGAGTTCCCCCATGCGTGGAAGGAAGCTATCCTTCCAAAGGTCGATTTTGAGAATGTCCCGCCACCCCGGGAAAGGCTGGCCCGAGTGGCGTCGTCTATCGAGGACTCTTGGGCAGCCTTGGATACGCAGCTCAAGTCGGCTTCCCGTGATGACTTGAAGGATGCGGACCCCATTCCGGGCACGGCGCTCTTTGTAACCAAGGAGCCAAGCCGAGGCCCTATTCGCGGACAAAAGCCCCAGTTCAAAATCCTCAACCGTTTTGGTGGAGTGCTTGGAGGGCATCCGACACGGGAAGGGGCCATCGAGATGGCCAAGAAGGAAATGTCAAAGGCCGCCGCGGTCGTGCCTGGGGGCCTGTATGGGTATACCAAGGGCATCCAAAAGATGTGCGAAGCGGCTTCTAGAAAACTGCACCGATCCGCCTCCAAGATTATCCGCGCGTCTCTTTCGAAGGACAAGGATGTTGTGGACTTCCTGGCTACGCACGCCAAGCGTGCCAAGAGCACCCCCGCAAAGCTCCTGGTAGCCACCTACCGGGACTCAATGCCGAAGCTGGCTACACTGGGTACTCACACAGATGCCCCGGTGATCATGTCTCAGATTCAAGAGCACTTTCTTCGCTTTGAGAATCAAATGCGTCCGGAGACTCTTTCGAGGATCGCCTCCGATCTTGCTGCACACCACGGGGAGGATACGGTCAATCTTCTTCTCAAGAAGATGTTTGCAAACGACATCCTTCAAAAACGGGGATCGCACCTTTCTTGGAACCCGAGCAAGCGGATGGCTTCGCTCAAGGCAGCTCGAACCTACGGGATGTACGGGTATCTCCAGCGGACCGCCAATCACGGCATGTCTGCCTGTGTCCGGCTTCGAGAGGAGGCCGGCATCATCGCCGCCGATCTTCACCAGCGAAAGTCCGATCTCTACGAGAAGATCACGGGCTTTCTCGGCGCACATAGCAAAACGGGCCAAGATAACTCAGCCCGTCTCCTGCTGTCGGTGTATCCCGATGCTCAGTTTTTCGGGAAGAGGGCTTCCTCAATCGTAGAAGAACCCTCTACGATTGAGGAATGGCTCGCCTGGGAGCCTGAGCCCTAGTCTCTCAGGACTTCGCTGAAGGCACCCTGATCTCGGGCTTTGCGTACTGCCTTTCGGATACGCCCCACAACTGCCGTCGCCGTCTCCTTGGGGATGTTGTGTTTCTCTGCCAATTCCGCGACGGTGAGCCGCTTCACGAAACGATCCATGAGGACCTGGTGGTGGAGAGCAGCATCGTGCTCTTTGCCTCGGAGTGCATCTGAGATTGCCTGGGCGACAATGTCGTAGGTGTGCTCGAATGCCTCGGAGTCCGCCACCTCCACCTCCACATCGGAGTCCGCCACCAGGAAATCCATGGCATTGACCCCCTGTGCCTCGGGATCGTAAGACCCCATACCGTAACTGGATCCCAGGGAGAGCCTGTCACTCTGGTTGATCGTGGTGGGGATTACCTCGGTGGTCCAGTTGGACTCGTTCCGTTGCGTCCACTCATCTCGGGTCAGGGCACCGTGAAGGGTACGAGTCACCGGATCGCGCCCCTCGTCTCGAATGTCCGAGTAGGCCGACCGTCGACACCAGGCACATACGCGCGAGAGGGGGATCGACTTGCCCTCCGCGATGTAACGGGCGAGAGCATCGCGCCTGATGAGGTTGGTCAGGAAAGTCTGGATATGGTCGTCTACCTTATCCATGACCAGGGACCGGGGCATCTTGAGGGAGAGATGCTGCCGAAGCCGAGCCATCAACTTGGGCCCCTTTTCTTCGATCCACTGTGCCGTTTCGTTACGGCGCGCCGCAACGCGCGGCGCAGGGAGTAGCCCGGGATCGGGCTCATCGGGAGTGTTTTCCACCTCTTCGATAGAAAGCCGAAGAGCCTCCTGACTGAGAGTAGTGAGGATCTCCTGAGACGGATCTTGATCGAAGACCGAGACCAGCTCCCGTGCTCGGGAGACCCCCGCTTCCGTCAGCCCCCAGTGCCCCCTCTGCGCACCCTTGGTGCAGTACGGGACACGGGACACACCCGTGTATCCCTTACACTGATTTCTCCAGGCAAAGTGGACGCGCCGATACAGGCCATCTCGACCAGTGAGCACACTAGAGGTTGGATCAATTCCTGCCACTTCGAGAACTTCGTTCATCAAAGCCTCATGCGGGACCGAGATTTGAGGATCAAATCCCGTGTGCTTGCCGAGGACGTACAGGAGGGGCTCAAAAAGGTCTTTAGCCGTAAGACGGCTCTTACTTTCAGTCATGCGTCAGCTTCTTCTCCGGGGTGCTTGGTTGCGTAGCAACTCAGCTAAGGGTTCTGGGTTCTTGAAATGAAGCTCGTGCCATACGGCGAGAGCGACCCTCTTTTACTCCAAGCCAAAGTTCATGTCAAGAAAAAAGAGCCAGGATCGCCTAACATGGTGATTTTCTTATATCCTGGGCTTTGTTAGAGACTTTCTCCCATGGCTTCCGAAGATTTGCTCCAAAAAGTTACGCTGCGGCTCGCAGCCCGTCACGTCCTAGCAGCCTTCTCGATGGACGCCTTGGCCCGTTTGAGCTTCTTGGAGGGAGTGGCTGGGGTTCCTCCAGGAACTTGGATCCGCCGGAAGGCTCAAGGTTTTGGAGATGCCGATGAGTGGGCCGCGTCCAAAGACGGAGGACTTCACCCGAACTGGAGTACGAACCGGAACACGGGAATGTACGATGAGGCGGCCAAGGCCGTCGCCTCGATCCTGCGGGGGGTTTCCGGCATTGATCCGGAGGATCTGGCCCAGGAGATCGTCTCAGAATCTAGCCTTCCAGGTGGACGGGCAAATCGCAGACAGTTCTACTCCGCCGGCCAAGCAATCGGCAAGGACCGTCCCAAAGTTCAGGCCCTTTTGGAAGGTGACCTGACCCCAGCTCAAGTACGCGGCATCGCCGCAACTGGAGCAAAGAGGCTCGCATTGAACGAAAAGAAGCGTCTGCGGGAGAAGATGGAAGTCGGCGTCCCTTCTCAGGAAGGTGAGAGGGACAGCTTTATCCAGCAGCAACCTACTGTGTCAGTGGACGACCCGAATGTTCGTGAAAACATCCTCCTGATGGCCCTAAACTCCCCCCAGAGCTTCCCAGGAGGGACTAAGATTCGAGCTATTTTGGATAACGCTATTGATCGTGTCTTCGGGCGCAAGCCTGAGAAGGCAGAGTTGATGAAGGAGTTCTTCCGCGAGCTTGGCAAGGGCAAGACCAAGTACCGACTGCCGAACAAGTCCCAACTTTCCGCCCTCAACAAGGACCCCAGCTACTTCTACCGCGTGGTGATGAAGCAGGTGGGGAACCAGGCTGCGCGAAACCTGGGGATCTCGAACGACACTGGTGTAGTCACCAAAACCTTTGGCTCGGGAGGTAAAAACGTCGAGAAGTTCATCGAGGATCATGTTGCGCGAAACCCCGCGATCCAAAAGGTCGTGGACAAGATTCTCGACGATCTGGAGTTCTCCACGGAGTTTGCCTTCGGTGCCCGGGTCGGCAAGAAGTCTGACGAGGATGTGGTGGAGCTGTTCTACCGCCAGCCCAAGTACGCCCCCGATCTCCCAGAGGATCAAATTCCTCTGGAACCTTGGTTTTCCTTCTCAGATACCGAACCTAACGAATACATGAACTTCGACTTGATGGAGCAAGATGACGTGATGGGGGAGCCTCGGTCCCACATGGCTGCGCGTGTTGCGCAGCGCTGGCTTTTACGATAACGGTTGGAAGATTTTTGTCCGGTGCCTTGTTTGTGAGGCATGGACCCGTTCTACATCGATCCCGAAATCCTGGCCGACGCGCTCGACGACATCCGCGATGACTTTCAGGAGACCCTGTCCGACGAGGACGTGGCCTTCATGAAGGCTTCCGGAGACCCCTCCTTGGAGGAACTCTACGGCGACGATGGCCTTTCGTTCTAAACCTTTCACAGGCGGTTAGGGAAGTTCCCTAACCGCCTTTTTTGAGGCGACGTGGAAGAAAACACGCATCTCCCCGGTTTCGTCCTTATGGACGACCAAGACCTGGATTTCCCCTCCGAGGAAGAGCTGCGCGAGCAACGCGAACACATGCGTCGACTTCTCGCCGATGAGGCGGCTCTGTTCTTTGTTCCACCCTCCATGCGAGAGGATACCGATGAGTAAGCAAGACACTCTGGAGACGCGGATTGCGTCCACTTGGAAACAAGCCCTGACCACCAAGGTGGTGTCCCCGGATGACTTCCGGGTCGAAAACGGGCGGTATGTGCATCGCCCCGAAGAACAGGGTCCCATTTGGGGCGCGTCATACGATCTCTTGCGCGCGCTGGTCAAACTCCCAACGACGCATACGGTCGTAGCCCTGGTCGGAGTCCCCGGCGCAGGCAAGTCCACCTGGCTCTCTCAGAACCGCCAGGAGGGTGTTGTGTACTTCGACGCCACCCTGGCATCCCCTCGGGACCGAAGACGCCTCTTGGCGGCTATCCGGGCCGCTCAGGCCCAAGTCCGCAAGGACCTCCGGGTCGAGGCCGTTTGGATCGACACCCCACTAGAAGTGTGCAAGTCGCGCAACGCGAGTCGCACTCCCGATCGACAGGTGCCCGAGCACGTCTTGGAGTCCATGGCTCTCAGGCTCTCAGAGACCCCCCCAGAATCGGGGGAGGGGTGGGATAGCCTCCAGGTTGTCCGGTAGGTGCTCCCGGTCTCAGGGACCTTCCTAGCCCCCAGGAGGGGGCTTTTCCTTTTAAGCAGTCGTTTTCCTCTCAGGTGGGTAATGTGAAGGCGCTGTCTTCGCCCTTCTTTTTTGAGGGGACAGAGCCCTCCATGGAAGTCTCAGGAGGGTCGAGCGGAACGCTCGCTCTGAATCTAACGCCGGACAACCAGACCCTGAAAGGGTCGTGTCTTCCCATGACCACCATACAGGGTTTTCGGTATTGAGCACAGAGCAGTGGGGAAGCAGGGGAAACCCTGGAGGGACAACGAAGCCTCCAAGACAGTAGGGATCGAGAGACCCTCAAGGTTGCACTGAACAGGTTGATCTTCCTTCAAACCCTTTGTCAAGATGATCTCCAAGATGACCATGACTGATCACCTAGGACTCCTAGTCCCGGGTATCCCCTTTCAGGGGATGTCTGTCTATGGACACTCTCAAGAGACCTCTCGTTCTCTTTTAGAGGTTCTAGAAACCCTATGCCATCTGGTTGACGGTGTAGGGATTCTTCCCTCTCTAGTAATTAACTAGTTAAGAGAATTTAGAGAGAGTGTTTCTTCTGTTCTAATCTCACTCACTACTCCAACTTTCAATACTACTACTTTCACTACAAATACTTCTACTTCAAATACAGATACTAACCATAGTCCTACTACACTCCGTACACCAACAGACAACACTGACTTCGATCCACTCCTGGCCTCCGAAGGCCCAGAGGGCCTGGGAACCCTCAAAAACTAGAGAATAGAGCACTTCAACCCCCCATCAAGGGATGGTTTGAGGTAGTGGGTGAGGTGTGCCTATAGACTGATCCAGTGGTAATCCTGTTATCAATTCACGAGAGTGATGGGCGTAGGGTTAGCAAGGAGAAGGTTTGGAGTAGGTCAAAACCTGACTCCTACGGAAGCCAGGGATAAGTTGGCAGTCCCTGTGCTCTTTATCCTGTTGAGGTTGGCAGTCCCTATCTACAGAGGGACCAGCAGAGCAGCCTGGTCTTCCCTGGTAGACATCCGACCCCTACCGGGGTTCACTCCTAACATCCTGCCTGCCGTAACGGTCCCGGGGTTTCCTGTGACGGTGAATGAGAGGCAGTGGGAGAGAGCAGTCCGTCCGGTCTTGGAAGATCCTCGATGGGACCCCTCCACCCCGAATGAGGGGTTCTTGTTACTCTGGAAGGGTAACGCCCCAGAACTGGCGAGGATCATTGGAGAGGCCCTGGCCCTGAGTTTTCATGAGGCTGGGTACGGTCCCCTACCCTCGTAGGTAGAGTCCAACGATGCCGAGCAATGTGAAGCCTCCGAACCCTAATCAAACCACACCGGGGTTTGAGTTCCCTGAGAATGAGGAAGTGTGGGTTTCGTGCCGAGCCACCCAAGGATGCCCTGGCAAGATGGCGAAGGTAGAGATGAAGCGGAAGCTCCCCATGGGAGGGACCTACCTCAAATACAAATGTCTGACTTGTGGCAAAGGCTTTGGTGTCTCCCTGTGACGAAGATCCCTCTATTCCCGACGTGGGTATAAGTGACTACAGTTCGACTCCAAAGAACGAAGGTGATGTGACGGTGTCTCCCTGTAAGGTACGCTGCGTGAGATACACAACTGCATATCTCTATCATGGGCCCGGGGCCCGCGATAAGGCGCTACAGAAGGCGCGGGATCTGGGTCGTATGATTGAAGACCCCATCGGGGATGATGGGCTCAAGATTGACGACGCCCGTAAGATCGTGGAGCTATCCGGTCAGGTGTCCGTGGGAGATGGGATCAACACCCTGGTCATCGGCCCTCTTGATCGAGCCCGTCAAGCGGCTACCGACGCGTTGCTAAAGACCATTGAGGAGTTCGATTCGGCAGTGTTTCGTCCCGTGCTCTGGGCTGTGGATGCCGGAGACGTAAGCCCGACCATCCGCTCTCGATGTCGACAGGTATGGTGTCCCGGTGAGGAGCCCTACGAAGACCATGTTCTCGACGAGGCGAGGGATTTGATTGACGCTTCCTTGGCAGGTGACCGGGCTAAAGTGATTTCGGTTTGGAAGGATCTTGATCATGGTCAAGTCCTTACTGCCGTTGCGAAGGTGTTGGAGAGCCGACTCCCCTTAGACAAGGAGACCTCTAAACTGTGGGAGAGGGTTAGAGAGGGGTTGACGCACTCCAATCCGACCAAGTACGAAATGCTGGTGATGTTTCTATGAGCATGTGGAAAAAGCCGCCTCCTGTATGTATGCTTTCGGGAGCCGAGGATTACTTGGTCCGTAATGAGATTGCGAAAGCAATCCAGGGGGCAGAAGCAACTGGGCGTATTGTAGAGCGTATTTCGGGTACCGACAAAGAGGGGCTCGTAGACTTGATGTCTACCACCGGCGTGCTCTTCGATGAAAAGTATCTGGTCATTGTAGACGACCCGGAGAAGATGGACGTTCAGGTAGTCCAGGACCACTACGAACGAGGCGACTCTTCTTTGGCGCTGGTTATCCACGTAGATGGGGAGATCAAGGCTAAATCTGCTCCTGGGAAGATTGCCAAATTCTTGCCGCAGAACTTGGTGGCCAAGTTCTCTTCCCCAAAGCCTTGGGAGCGAGACGCTTGGGCGGCAAAGTACGTGCTGGATTGGGTTCGAGACAAGGGGTTCTCCATCGATATCTCCATTGCTAATGGGATCGTGACCACCGCAGGAACCGATCTTGGCATTCTCTCTTTTGAGGTAGAGAAAATTGCCTTGCTCGCTGAGTCCGAGGGGGTGAAGGAAGTCACCCCGGACTTGGTAAGGCGCACGTTGACCTCTTTTTCGGAGGCGAGTGTTCTACCGGTGGTAGACGCCTTGGGGGAGAAGCAGTTGAACAGGCTCTCTTCTGCGCTTTATCGAGTGCGGCAGACCACTGGAGGGCCTAAGAGCGGCGCTGTGCTCAAAACGATGGCGTTGGTCAATTTCAACGTTGTCAAGTGGCTTGAGGTGAAGGCGCTGCTGGACCAAGGAGAAAACCCCTCGGGGGTCGCAATTCAAACTGGTTTGAATGAGTACGTGCTGAAGAAAAACATCCTGCCGGTCGTGCGGAAGTGGGATCAAGGGAGCCTTGTCTCCCTTTTGTCCGGGTTGTCCCGGATCGAACGTGGGATCCGCTCCGGCTGGGTAGACTCTTGGTCCGTGTTTGAAGCAACGCTTTTCGAAGCGGTAAGGTAGATCCTTAGCAGGATGGGCGTTAGGGATCTTATAGGGATCCCTCCTGTGCGCGTGTCTGCCCGACACGAACGCACTCGTTTGATTGAGGCACAAATGACAGACAACTCTTCTTTCTCCAAAGCATCCATTACCCCCTCTTTGAATGATGCTGCATCGGTGACATACTCCTTTGACGAAGCAATTGAAGCCTCCTTGGAATACTTCCAAGGGGATGCTCTTGCGGCCAATGTGTTTGTGACCAAGTACGCCCTTCAGGATGAGGAAGGCCGGTACTTGGAATCTACTCCGGTAGACATGCACCGACGCCTTGCTCGGGAGTTTGCACGCATTGAAGCGAGGTATCCCAACCCTCTAACGGAGGGTGAGATCTTTGACATGCTCTCTGATTGGAGCGTTGTTCCCCAAGGGTCTCCTATGTCAGGAGTTGGCAACCCCTATCGTGTTCAAACTTTTTCAAACTGTTACGTTGTGAAATCTCCATATGATAGTTATGGTGGAATCCTTCGAACAGACCAACAACTTACGCAGATTATGAAGCGCCGTGGTGGCGTCGGTGTGGACCTCTCCACGCTGCGTCCTCGGGGACTACCAACCGCCAACGCTGCTAAGACCACGGACGGCATTGGCGTGTTTATGGAGCGCTTTTCAAACACCACCCGTGAGGTGGCTCAATGCTTAGCGGCCGACACTCTTGTGTTGTCGGACAGAGGGATTTTTCCGATCGAAAAGATTAGAGCGGGGGCCCGAGTTTGGACAGCCGAGGGTTGGCGAACGGTACGGGATGTGCTCAAAAGCACAAAGCTCACTCAAAAAATTACAACTCGAAAAGGTTGGGAAATCCGCGCTTCAGCCGATCATGTGTTTCACACGATTCACGGTGAAATTCCTGTTAGCCAGTTCTCTGTAGGAACCGCGATCACAAATGTGTTGGGAGAGGGTTGGGAAGGAAGCCCTGTTTCATTGGAAATTCCAGATATGGAAGGCGCTGGAAATAGACTAAAGGCTTATGATCTTCCAACGGTCCTTACTGAGGATCTTGCATACCTTATCGGTCAAAGCTACGGGGACGGCTCGATTTGCGAGATCCCTAAAGCTTCAACCGTGAACCATGCGTGGTCGATTGCTCTATCAAACGATTGGCCACAAATCACAGAAAAAGTGAAGGCATGCGTACGGTCGTCTTTTGGGGGGATGGAGCCACGAGTCTCCCCTGGAGACGGTAACTGCGAGCGGTTGCGTATCCAATCTGAGCAGGTTGTGCAGTTCCTCAAGATCAACGGATTCAGTAAAGAAAAGTCTGGGGACCTCCGCTTCCCGAGCCGTCTTTTACAGGCTTCGCAAGAAATCGTGCGGTCTTTCATTGCGGGGTACTTCGATGCGGACGGTTATGCGTCAGGTCCGAAAAAGGGCTACGTGTTCAGTTCGGCGTCCTCTTCCTTCCTTCAGGTTCTTAAGACCGTTCTTGCAGCTCACGGGATTGCCACTTCGCTATATCGGGAAGACCGTTCTAACAAAGGGTGGCAAGACCTGTATTCCTTGTCGGTTGTAGGTACGTCGAGTCAACGTCGATTTATTGAGTTCCTGGGAGGTGAGAGCGTGAAGGTCTCGTCGTTAGGCTTTGTGGCCAAGCGAGATAGCCTGTTGTCAATTTTCACCTCGAAAGACCTGGGAGTGAAATACAACAAGTTTGCTTTTTGCCCTGATCCTTCGCATCTCATGTCTCGAAATACCGTGGACCGGTTGATCGCGGAGGGGGTTCCACTCCCCCCGTCCTCGGGACGATTGGTCCATGATGAAGTCCTTACCCTTGAGCCTTATGAGGTTGAAGACACCTATGATCTTGTTTTGGATGATGTCCATTTGTTCTTTGCAAATGGGTTGTACGCGCATAACAGTGGTCGCCGGGGGGCTTTGATGCTGACGGTGAGTGTTCACCACCCTGACATTTACACCTTCATGCGGATCAAAAACGAGCTGAATGCCCATGGTGAACGAACTAAAGTTACCGGGGCGAACGTCTCCATCCGGCTGACCAATGAGTTTTTGGAAGCCGTCGAGAAAAACGAGCAGGTGGAACTTCGCTGGCCTGTAGACTCGACAACGCCCGAAGTGTCACAAATGGTAGATGCTTCCAGTCTGTGGGAAGAGTGTGTTAAGCATGCCCGTGATTCGGCAGAACCAGGGCTCCTGTTCTGGGACAACATCTTGCAAGGATCTCCCGCGGATTGCTATGCTGAGAATGGATTTAGAACGGTATGTACAAATCCTTGTGCAGAACTGCCCTTGTCTGTAGGGGATTCGTGCAGACTGTTGCTGGTAAACCTTTCTAAGTTTGTAAAGAACCCTTTTACTGACAAGGCAAAGTTTGATTTCGACCTTTTTCGTGAAGCGTCGAGGTCGGCGCAACGTTTAATGGACGATCTTGTAGACCTGGAGCTTGAGCAGATTGACAAGGTCTTGAGCAAAATCGACCGTGACCCGGAGCCGATTGAAGTCAAAAGGGTGGAGCAGGACCTATGGGAAAACATCCGCAAGGCTTGCCAGAACGGCCGTCGAACTGGATTGGGGGTTACCGCCGTAGGGGATGTCTTAGCGATGTTAGGCATTAAGTACGGGTCTCCGGAATCCGTGGAGATGGTCGGGGAGTTTTACCGACACTTGGCAGTGGCGAGCTATACCGAATCAGTCAACCTTGCCAAGGAGCGGGGGTCTTTTCCGGTATTCGATCTCTCGAAGGAGAAAGACCACTCCTATCTAAACCGTGTCATTGATGCGGCGGGGATCCGTGGAGACTATGAGAAATACGGTCGACGCCAGATTGCGAACTTGACAACCGCTCCTACGGGATCTGTCTCTATCCTGACTCAAACCACGGGAGGGATTGAGCCTGTTTTCATGGCGCAGTACAAGCGTCGTAAGAAGATCAACCCTACGGACGAGCAGGCAACTGTGGATTATGTGGACGCGAACGGGGACAAGTGGTCTGAGTTCTACGTCAACCATCACGGCCTTGCTGAGTGGATGCGGGTGACCGGGCACATGGATGAGGACTTTGACAAGTCGCCCTATGCCGGGGCACAGGCAGAAGAGATCGACTGGGAAGCACGGGTCGATGTCCAAGCTGCCGCGGGGATTTGGGTAGACCATTCTATTAGCTCGACGATCAATCTTCCTGCGGACGTTTCGTATGAGACGGTCAAAACCATCTACGAGAGATCCTGGAAGAAGGGGCTCAAGGGGATCACGGTCTATCGAGACGGGTGTCGCTCTGGCGTGCTCGTCTCCAACGACGACCACCAGATCACATTCTCGGGCCACGACGCCCCTAAACGACCCGAGTCGTTGACGTGCGATGTTCACCGTAGTCGTATGAAGCAGGGGGATGACTACGTTGATTGGACGATCTTTGTAGGCTTGCTGGACGGAAAACCCTATGAGATTTTTGGAGGGCACTCGGAGAATATCGAGCTTCCCAAGAAGGTCACTTCGGGTTGGATCGTGAAGCGGTCCTTCAAGTCTGGAGGCAAGTACGATTTCTGTTACGGGGAGGCAGAGGATCCCTCGAAGATTCTGGACATCGTCCGAACCTTCGATAACCCAAACCAGGGGAGCTTCACCCGGATGCTGAGCCTTAGTTTGCGTCATGGGGCCGCTGTCCACCATGTCGTGGAGCAGCTTCAGCGGGACCGAGAGGCCGACATGTTCAGCTTCGCCAAGGTGATGTGTCGGGTCCTCAAGAAGTACATTGAGGACGGGACACAAGCCGGGCGCACTTGCCCGGATTGTGGGGCCGAGGGTACGATGATCTACACCGAAGGCTGTGTGACTTGCACAGCGTGTGGGAGTTCAAAATGCGGCTGAGGGGGAAAATCACCCAAGTTCGGGGCGACCAAGCGGAGTTCACGGATGAGAACGTGATCTTCCTTTTCAGCATCTCGGAAAAGTGGATCGGGGCTCAACCCCCGAGAGAGGGCATGTTTGTCTTTTCGGCATTGACCCAGGAAGGGTCGGTGATTCACGTGTTTCCCGTGACCATGCTCCAAAACTTCCTGCGGGGCGTTGAAATCAAAACTGAGAAGTTCCTCCACTGGGTATTCCCGCCCAGTGGAAGAACTCCCATCTCCAGCTTAGACGTAGAAGTCTAAGCTGAAATCCACGGAAGGGTCTTTTGCCTCCTTCCGTGGATTTTTCTTTGGGGGCTTTGAGGGAGGCGGTAAAGGAACCGTCAAAGGCAACTGGAGTTGAGGCGTAGGCATTGTGGGAACCTAAGACAGCGAGGTTGTCGGTCAAGAGATGAGGGACTGAGCGTAGGCTTCCATCTCCTGGAAATGAGGTTCTGAGGGATCCATGTGATCTCGAAGGTTGAACCCGTCGATGTTCCCGAGGTAGTCGACATCGACCCACACCACGTCCGCCCAGTTTCTCCCTTCCTTGCGATCGGAAGTGCGCACCCCGGCTCGGCCGTCGCGGAGCCAGAACACGATCCCAACAGTCCCCTTGGGGACTTTTCGACCGCGGAGGACAACGACCTTCTTGCCGATATCTGCTTTGTTGTGCTGCTGGATAAGCCCCTTCACGGTACGCTCCCTGAGCAGCTCCCTGAGCAGCTTCTCCTCAGCAGCTTGCTTCTCAGCTTGCCAAGCCCGGTAGGCGGCGAGGGTTGCTTCGTCGGCGTCTACGACCGCGGTCCCATTCTCGCGGACCAGCTCGAAGTTGCTTGATACCGGGATGCTCATGGGAGCCTGCGTCTTGTCGTCCCAGACAACCGCGTAGTATTCGATGGCGTACACGTCGGACATGTACTTCCTCTCACGAGATCCCGTGTTGAGCACGCGACCCTCGTAAGAGACGGTCCGAACGGAGGGATCTGAGTTGTTCCACTTGGTCACTGCCATGCCTCCTAAACAGAAACGGTCCTGATTTTCTTCCGGGTGGCGTAACATAATTATGCCCCAGCTTGAAAAGCTCAAAATTCTTGACCTCCTGGGGGTGTTCTACCAAGAAGGCGCAGAGGGCGCATTTATGGTCGCGGACGAGTTCGACGGGACCCAAAGTGTCCAAGATCGCCTGGCCCCCTTCGCAGGACAGACGTTACGGGTCTTGGCCCACCACCGACCCCGCGAACCGGTCTTGAAGGATCGATGGGGGGGTGGGTGTTGTTTGTTCGAGGGTAGCGGGAGATGCCCTGCTGGGCACCATGCTGACCCCCACTACCTCTACACCTTCAGTGCGGTGGGTCTCTTGACTTTTTCGGATTCAGGGTGGGTAGTCCATACTGAGAAGGGGCAAAAGGAGCTTGACCTTTCTCAGTTGGTGGGGCATCGGTCCCAGATCACGCTGATCAACATGCCCGATCTTGCTGACATTGAGGCCAAGGTAAAGGGGTTTGACCCCGGTAACATGGAGGGGGATTCCGTTGAGGATCTTATCCGCAAAGCCTCAGACCTGCGGGATTTTCTGGTCGAGTTGCAGTCCGCAGCCAAGGATGTAGATGTCTAGTTATTTCTCAGGACGTGTTCATAGCATCGTGTTCCAAAACGATGCCCAAAACTTCTTCATCATGCGGATGATGATGGATGAAGATGGCAAGCTCGTAACGGTTCGAGGCAACGTTCCAGGGATTGGGGTTAAAATCGGCACCTGGTTTGGCTTTGACGGAACCTGGGAGAAGCACTCCCAATACGGGATGCAGTTACGGATCGACAAGGCCCCCGTCATGCGGGGAGGGTGGACACCTGAAACGGCGATGCGTGTGTTGTCGTCGCAAGGGGTGTCCGAATCTATCCTTGGTCGGATTCATTTGTTATACGGGTCGGAGATGATCGAAGCGCTTGGGGATGCGGAGAAGCTCCAAGATGTGTCGGGTATCACTGAATTCACGGCCCTCCATATCGTATCTCGTTGGAAAGCCTCCAAGGTCATGTTTCAGACCTTGGACTTTCTGTCGGCCTTCGATCTTCCGAAGGTAAAGGTAGACCAGATTTGGGCGACCTTTGGGGACGAAGCGGAGGTTATCTTGTCGGATAACCCATGGGCTCTAGTTCAGATTGATGGGATCACATTTGAGCAAGCCGATGAAGTAGCCAGGAAGCTAAACCTAGATCTTGGGTCACCCTTACGAGTGCGGGGAGCCGTTCTTTACGTCTCCAAGTCCCAACGCGGAATGGGGCACCTGTATCTCTCGCCAGAGGATATGACTGCTGGAGTCAAACGGCTTGTCCCGGGGGTGAGTAACCAAGCCATCGCTCAAGCTCTCAAAGAGAGTCATGATGAGAAGCTCCTAGTTCTAGACAGAAAGACCAAACCAGGGACGGTAGCAATTTATGAGCCTTGGTATCACCGCATTGAGTGTGATGCAGCAGTGCGCTTGCGGCAGAGGTACCAAACGGCCGCGTTGGAAGGGGAGGCCCTCAAAGAATACATGACCTTGTTGGCGACCGTTGGGGTTCACACTGAGGAGGCGGTAAAGGAAGGCAAGCCGCTGGAGGTGGTAGCGGGAATTGCCCTCGATGAGTGGGCAGAAACCAGTAAGGTGCAACTTTCGGAACAGCAACGAAAGGGGGCAGTGAATGCACTGACATGCCCGGTGTCTGTATTGACGGGCCTTCCGGGCACGGGCAAAACGACCACCCTTCGTGTGGTCGTGAAAGTGCTGCAAGATGCGGGGATCCCGTTCCTCCTTGTGGCTCCGACAGGTATCGCTGCAAAACGTCTTCAATCCGTCACTGGTGCTGAAGCATCGACTATCCATCGGGCTTTTGGGGCAAAGGGGGCGACTGAAGAGGAGCGGGAGGCCACTTATGCGGGTGTGGTTGGAGACTCTACGGACCAGGTAGGTGCTGATGGCTCAACAGAGTTTTGGTCCTTCTCTGAAGCCAAGCCACACCCCGCTAAGGTTGTGATTATCGACGAGTCTTCTATGGTCGATCAGCACTTGCTGTTTCGACTGCTCTCCTGTACGGCAGACAACACTCGTTTGGTCTTCGTGGGAGACGCCGCACAGTTGCCCAGCGTGGGCCCGGGAAACGTGCTTCGAGATCTGATCGGCTCAGGGATGTTCCCTACAACCTCTTTGCATGAGATTTTCCGTCAAAAAGACACTAGCGACATTGTGATCGCAGCTCATGCGATCCATGCCGGGAAGGTTCCAGAGTTCAGCACCCCCTCCAAGGATTTTACCTTTGTGGAGATTCAAGATGAGGGGAGAATTAGAGACACCATCCTGGCGACAGTGAAGACGCTTTATGATCGTCGGATCAATTTCCAGGTTCTCTCCCCCCGACACTCCGGGGAGCTGGGAGTCACCAATCTCAACTTACATATCCGAGAGCTTCTCAACCCGAAGTCTCCTGGGCTCAAAGAAATGCGGCTAGGGCCCGAGACTATCCGAGAGGGAGATCGAGTCATGGTAGCGAAAAACAACTACCGATATGAGATCTTCAACGGGGACGTGGGGAAAGTTGTGAACTTGAACCCCAAGTTGAAGGAAGTGACAATCAAGATCCACGGGCCTCCTGTAGTGCAAGTCAACCTTCCTTTCAAGGAAGCCCCGGCCCATCTTCGAATGGCCTACTGCATTACGTGCCATAAGTGTTTGCATGGAGACACTTGGGTCGAGACCGGAGAGGGTCTCCAAAGGATCCGTGACATCCCAGAGTCGGGCCTGATTGGTACCCGAGAAGGGCCAAGGGAGTTTTGCAACAGAGTACACAACCCCCCGTCAAAGATGTTGGAAATCCGTACCAGGGATGGTTACCAAATCACGGTTACCCCTGAACATGGGATTGATGTGTGGGACTCGCACTCGGGGGAATATCTTCGCAAAGAAGCGAAAGAGGTTACCCTTGGCGACTTCTTGCGCCTGAAGCTTGGGGTCGGCGTCGAGCCGAAAGCAACCCCAAGCCTTCCGCCACCTCCGACCAAGGACATTAGAGCAAAGGCTCACCGAATTCCGACGCAAATGTCCTTGGAGCTTGCCGAGTTCCTTGGTCTTATGGTCGGGGATGGGACTTTGTATTCGAGGGGGTTTCGTCTGGCCAAACGTCATGTTGAGGTAGCGGACCGATTTGAGGAACTATCTCGAATTCTTTTTGAAGCGACTCCCAAAAGGTTCTTTACCAATAATGCCCATCATGTGGAGGTATGCTCCACACAGTTGGCTTCATGGCTTCAACAATTTGAGGGACTTCTTCCCAACAAAAAACATGTCCCTGCCTGTATCCTTCAATCCCCCACCCCCTTCCAGAAACGTTTTCTTCGAGGGCTATTTGAAGACGGGTCTGTTCATGTGAGGACACCACACCCGGATTTACTTGATCACGTGGAGTGGTCGAATCGGGATCCTGATGTGGTTCAATTGGTCCGAACCATGCTTCTGCGTATAGGTGTGGTGTGTGGGGGGTTATCTGGGGATGGTGGAAAGGCTCTACAGATCTATGGTGCGAACGCGACCTTGTTTGGCCAAGAAGTGGGGTTCATCTCTCCTGAGAAGCAGAGACGAGTAAGCCTCCCTTGTGGCAAGGAAACCCGGTATGTGATTCCGATTTCCCCGGAGCGAGTTAAGCGTATTCGTAAAGCACTTGGCCAGGGATTTTCTACTTCCGCATACCAAAATGGGGTGAATCGGTCCCGTATTTCAAGGCACCAAGCGAAGTTGGTGGCTCCCTTTGAGGGCGTGGACTCCGAATGGGTGAGAGACCAGTTGAGTTACCACCATAGCCCCGTAACAAGCATTTCGGAAGTTGAGGGAGAGTCCTATTGTGTGGAGGTGCCTGAAGGGCACCACTTTCTTCAAAATGGCTTTTGCGGCTGGAACTCACAAGGGCAAGAGTACGACGTTATTGTCATTCCGTGGGTAAACTCCTTCCGTAGGCAGTTGCAGCGAAACTTGATCTACACGGCAATTACCCGGGCTCGGAAGAAGGTCATCGTTGTGGGCCACACCTCTGCCCTCAAAACTGCGATAGAGAATGCAAATGCGGATGCCCGGAACACTCTGTTCCCTGAGCGAATCCAAGCGGCGTTCAAAGGCGACTGATTTGGCGTATCACTCTTGTCGGGTGCTAAAGACACACAGGAAATAAGTCATGTCTGATGATCCAAACAACATTCGTAAAATCGTTTCTGACGTGACCTCCAAGATTCGAGTGACCAAGGTGGTTGGCACACGGTCGGTTAAGGGGGGGCGCGGTGACACCTTTGCGGGGTTCTCCGCAGGTTGGGAGTCCGTTCAAGACGATTGTGGGGGCCCCGGGGCAGACCTTGTCCCTGATCCAGAGGAGGAGAGGACCGCTGTTCACCAGGGGATGACCATGAACGAGGCCATTTTGGCCGCGCACTTGGTCAACCTGCGAGTTGCGATGGTAGCGTTAGACGCGGCTTATGCCAACGGTACTATCGGGAGTGACCTTTACAAAGATCAGAGGGACGCTGTGAAGGCGCGGTTCTCACGCCTGATTGAAGATTCTGCAAAGAGGGTTGCCGCAGATGAGTGACGATCTTCCTGTTGTAGATGCTGCCCGAGTCGCCTCTGTCTATGAGGAGCTTAAGGGCATGCAGATCAAGCTCGACTCCAACCCAATCGAGTTTGGCCCTCGGCGTATGAACGCCCACATTGCTAAGGTTCGATCCCAGCTTGACCGTGTGGAACAGATTTTCCTTCAGGTGAGCCAGGACCTTCATGTGTACAAACGGGAGCTAAATGAGAACACGGCTCTCTACGAACTGGAGAAGAACCACCTTCTGTTCAACGACATGGAAGTTCGATCTGAACGCTCTCAGAAAGAGCGTGAGGGCAAAGCGGATACCAAGCTTCGGAAGTACCTAGAAAAGATACGGCTCTTGGAGTCTCGGGTTTACGATCTGGAGCAGTTGATGGTGGTGATCAAGGCCAAACGCACGGACTTGAAAGATAAGCAAGGTCGGATGCGAGACCAGATGAAGCTCATTGACCATGACTTGTCGATGGGTGCTCGATGGGGCACCAAGGCAGCGCCTTCCTATGTGGGGTCTGTCTCGGACATCGACACGATGCTCTCTAACCTGGACTCAGATTCTGGATTCACCGATTCCGAGGAGGATGATGCCCTTGATCCCCCCCAGGGATCAAACAAGGAGGTGTCAGAGCCTCTCGTAGAGGAAACAGTTGAGACCTCTACCAAGGAGCCTGTAAGTCCTCCCGTAGAGGATACGGCCTTTGATCTGGACTCTTTCATCCCCTCAGAAGGGGTCAAAGGCTCACAGCCTGAGAGTGAGGCATCGCAGGAGGATGCCGACAGCTTTCTATCAAATCTGGAGCCCGCCCAGAAAAAAAGCTCGATTCCGCAAGATGTGGGCATCGAGGGATTAATTGATGCACTTGTGGATTAATTCTCGTCAGTGTGGGGTATAAGGATTGGCTCGCCGCAGTGGCTAGCCTTCAACTAGGAGAAAACAAACAATGAGTGATGAATTCGGTTTTGGTGTAGGCGATGACCACCTTCGGGGGCGCGCCAAGAAGTTCAAGGCACAAAAGGGCAAGTCTTACCGCATCGGCTTGACTTGGTTCAAGGGGATCGAATCCGGTGAGTTCACCGCGAAGAACCTTGATCCCGAGACCCAAGGCGTGGAGTCGCATTTGCTAACCCCCATCTTCAAGTCTGCAAAGCGGGTCTATGTAGACAAGGCCGGATACGTGATTGTGGACTCCCCGGAAATCGAGGAGCTTTGCAATAAGTACGCCCCGGGGAAGAAGATTGGCACCTACGTGGCTACGGCCCTTGTATCATGGCCGTTGGATCATGACACAGGGATGCCTACGGCCAAGAGCCTGTTCGAGCGGAAGCCGGAGGTGCTCCCTTGGATCTTCGGGATGGACAAGTACAACACCCTGAAGAAGTTCCATATGAAGGGATTCCCCCTTCACTCGAACGACATGAACATTGAGCTGGAGCAGGGGAAGCCCGAAGATTTCCAGTCGTTTCAGTTCTTTCCCGCTCAGGGAAGCATCTTCAAGCAGATGCTTACCAAGGCAAGTGACAACGAGGATGCGGCAAAGATCGCCAAGTTTGTTGTAGACTCGACCCGAGATCTTCTCCCCAACCTGGAGACGGAGCTGGGGCGCCGGTACACTCCTGATACCTTGCGCGAGGCGTTGGGTGTGGGGGGTTCTTCTACCACGGTAGACTTCGGAGGCGGATCCTCTGTTGACGGCGCAGATGTGGGCAACTTGCTCGGAGACATGCTCGACGACTGAAACTCGGTTGTGCTGTGAAGGGAGGGGCCTAGGCGTATGAGAATACTTGGCCTAGACCCCTCCCTTGGCAATTACGGCTGGGCCTTACACGACCCCGAAGCGGAAGGGCGTGATCGTGTGATTGAGCGGGGCCGGTTTCAAACCAAACGCAAAAACTACGTGTATGAGATTGATCGATACACCTATTTGCGTGACTCGCTTAAAGCTTTGATCCAACGTCTGGAACCGGATCGGATGGGTATTGAGCATCCGGTCTTCGGGGAATCGTATTCAGAGGGAATGTACGGGCTGTATCTTTTCAGTCTGGATGCGATCAAGTCTTGCAGACAGGACGTGGTCCTTTTCTTGCCCCCACAAGTCAAGAAGTTCGCCAATGACATCCTTCAACGCCCCAAGGGGTGGAAGATGATGAAGCCCGATATGGTCGAGGCAGCGAAAGACGACACGGGGGGTAAAGGACGCTGGGACCATAACGAGGCTGACGCATACCATGTAGCGCGAGCAGCCGGTAGGTTCTGGGACTTCTACGATGGGCGCCTTGAAGAGGAAGCCTTGAGTGAGTACGAGAGCAGGGCCTTCACGTTTGTGAAGACGTGGAAGCGGGGTCGGAAAGCCGGCCAAACCAAGAAGACAGGAATCATACACAAGGAGAACGAAAAGTTCTTCATCTTCTCGAAGGAAAACGACGATGGCTAAAAAGACCACAAAAAAGACCGCCAAGGCAGATGCCAACAACCCCCTGATGGCCGCCGCGGCAGCAATCAAAGCGTCCCTCAAGAAGGACGATTGGCTTGTAAACCTAGACTCCAAGTCGCTGACCGAGTCTGTCCCCCATCTTCCTTCCGGATCGATGGTCATTGACTATCTTATTGGAGGGAAGCCCAATAGCATTGGGGTGTCCCCGTGTCCGGGCATCCCCCGAGGGAGGATCATGAACCTCTACGGTCACGAGTCGTCCGGAAAGACCACCTTGGCTCTGACAATTGCGGCACAGACGATCCGTGATGGTGGGACGGTGTGTTATATCGACTGGGAGAACGAGATCGTTCCGGGCTATGCCAAGACCCTTGGAGTCCCGGTTGAGGATCAAAGCAAGTTCATGCTGGCACAGCCGGAGACCCTTGAGGAGGGGTTGGCAATCCTTTGGACCATGGCCTCCTCTGGAGTCACACTGATTGTACTGGATTCGGTTGGTGCGGGTGTCCCCAAGGCTTACTTTGAGAAATCGATCAAAGAGACCGGGGATCAAGGTCGGGTGGGTGCAAACGCTGCTGCCTGGTCTCAGTTCCTCCCCAAGTTGCGAAATCGGACGCAGAAGACCAACTCCACCATCATCGGAATCTCTCAGATTCGAGACTCCATCAACACGATGGGGTATGGGGACACCTTTACGGTCCAGGGCGGTAAAGCGTGGAAGTTCTATTCTGCGCTCCGGATGAAGCTCCAGAAGATCAAGACCGAGAAAACAACGGACTACTCCGCGATCTCAAACAAGACCGAGGATTCCGTGTTTGGGATCATCGTCAAGGCCAAGCTTGACAAGTGCAAAGTAGCCCCCTCTCAGGGCAATGAGGAGAAGTTCTACATCCGGTTTGGCGAGGGAATTGACGATATCCGGTCCATTCTGGAGATCGCCATCTCGTACAACCTGATCAAGAAGGCGGGATCATGGTTGGAATGGAGTCGCCCGGATGGGGAGCAGGTGCGGCTTCAAGGTACAGAAAAGCTCAGAACCTTGCTTGCAAAGGACCCGTCGTTGGTTCGGATGCTCCATGACCAGATCAAGCCTCACATGGCGTCCAAGAGCGACGATGCGGGGGATGACGACGATGACTACTCCGACGCTGAGGGGGACCTTGAGGATGCCGATCTGGACGCTGATATCCAGGCGATCATCGAAGGCGTATAAGGAGCATGGCGCTCCAAGTCCGAGTAAGGAACTTCCAGTCCCTAGAGGACGTAACCCTTACTATTGACGGGTTTACCGTCGTGACAGGCACGAACAACGCGGGGAAGTCCGCGTTGTTTCGTGCAATTCAGGGCGTTTTTACGAATCGAACCGGGACCAACTTTGTCCGGCATGGGGCAAAGCACTGCACTGTAGATTTGACCTTCGATGACGGGCAGACATTGACATGGGAAAAGGGTTCCAAGGTCAATCGATATGTCGTCAACGGGAAGGTGTTCGATAACGTAGGGCACGGAGTAGCTCCCGAGGTTGCTGCATTTGGTGTTACGGCAGTCACGCTGAATGATGATAAATATTGGCCTCAGATCGCCCCTCAAATCCGAGGGGTGAACTTCTTGCTGGATAAGCCTGGGTCTGTTTTGGCGGAGGCCGTCGCAGACGTTGAGCGTGTTAACCAGCTCAATCGTGCTCTGAAGTTTTGCGAGTCGGACCGAAAGAAGGCGCGAGCCGACCTTCGAGTGAGAAGGTCGGACGCCGAGGACCTGGCGAACAAACTGGCCCACTATCAGGGGCTGGAGGATGTGGTCGACATCGTCGAACAAATGGCCGCACGGCGAACGAAGGCCGTCAAGATGAGGGACGCCCATGCCCTACTTGAAACCTTGAGGGCGCAGTGGGCTGATGCTACTGCGGCAGTGGAGTCACTTTCTGGCGTTGAAAAGCTGTCGGTTTCTCCGGATGACCACATTGAACGACTTCGGACGCTCAAGACCAATCGGGAGGCAACCCAGAGGATCAAAGGTCGGTTGCTTGCGGCACAGAGAGACCTGACTTCGGCCGAGAAGTTGAAGTCTGATCTTGACCAGATTTCGTTCGAGGAGGCCCAGGTCTCCAAGCTAGAGAAAATCCGAGCCGTGATGGCGGAGGTTCGAGGGATCAAGCGTCGCTTGCTCGCCGCTCAAAAGACGTGCAACGACCTTGACCGTCAAGTAACTGACGCTGCCGACCAGCACCGGAAGGCCCACGATCTAGTCCATGAGCTACTCGGGGGCATGGAGGAATGCCCCGCGTGCGGTAAGAGTGTGTGAGCCAGGAGGTTCTCCGTGGCACGACCCCTGCGCCTTGAGAGTATAAGACCCATGCACTTTAACCTCGACCCTTCTACGGTCTTTTTGACGCTTAGCGGTTCCCACGCTTACGGCATGGCGGGTCCTGATTCTGACGTGGATATTCGGGGAGTGTGCATCCCCCCACGTGAGATACGAGATTCTGTCTTCAAGACCTTTGAGCAGTACACGGCCGCCACGCAAGAGGCATCATGGGGCCCGAACTCTGTTCAGGCCCTGAACCGTCTCGCGGTTCATGATACGGCGTCTTTGTCGTACATGAAGCACCAGAACATCGATCTGGTAGTTTTCGGACTCCAGAAGTTCCTCAAGTTAGCCGCGAATGCGAACCCGAACATCCTGGAGTTGCTTTTCGTGGCGGAGCGAGATGTTCTGTTCCGAACCCCTGTTTGGGAGCTGGCTCGGGAACAAAGGGATCTGTTCCTCTCAAAAAAGTGCAAGCATACCTTCCTGGGGTACGCGCATTCGCAGCTTCGAAGGATCAAAGGCCATCGGGAATGGCTTCTACACCCTCCGCAAAAAGAACCCATGCGGGCAGATTTTGGGCTTCCCGAGGAAAGCGTGTTACCGGCAGACATCCGAAACACCGTAGATGAGGCGGTCAAGAAGGTTTTGCGTGAGTGGGAGATGGAGGATGATATCGAGATCACGGGGGCGTCTCAAGACGTGTTCCGAGAACGGGTGCGGGACTTTTATGGGTCTCTCCTGAAGACCCAATCGGATGACTACGAGGATCAAATGTATCATCAGGCGGCTGTATCCATTGGGGTCCCCGCAGAGACCCTCTCCGTGATCAAGGCCGAACGCTCCTATCGGATGGCTCGCAAGGGGTGGCAACAGTTCCAGAAATGGAAACAGGATCGGAATCCTGCACGGGCTGAATTGGAAGCCAAGTTTGGTTTCGATTGCAAGCACGGGTCCCACCTTATCCGACTGATGCGGATGGGGCTCGAAATCCTTCGAGACGGTGAGGTCCAGGTTCGCCGTCCAGACGCTAAAGAGCTTTTGTCGATTCGTCGAGGAGAGCTGTCGTATGACGAGCTGATCGAACAGGCAGAGAGTATCGAAAGGGAGGTGGAGGAAGCTGCGAAACACTCGACGCTCCCACGGGCACCAAACATGGAAGCGATCGACAATCTGTACCGGCAGATGCTGGATATGGGGGTGTCTTCGTGATTCGTTTTGTTTGGCGAACAGACGTTCATTGTGCCGATCAGTCTCCGGCGAGTCGCACGGACGATTGGGCTACAACGGTGATGGACAAACTCACCCAGGTAGGTCAGATCGCCGAGCAGGTAGGCGCAACTGCTGTTCTCGACGGCGGGGACTTCTTCAACCCCAAGACTCCCTCAAGAACAACGCACAGCCTGGTTCAGCGGATTGTAGGGGTTCATGCCGCCTACCCTTGTCCCGTTTTTGCTAACGTGGGCAATCATGACTGCCGACACAGTCAAATTTCAGCCCTCCCCGAAAGCCCTCTTGGGACCTTATTCGAGAGCGGTGTTTTTCGTCGTTGCTACACCGTGCGCGAAGAGGGGCAGGTAACGCAACGGTATGAGCAGGAGTTCTCAGACAGCACCTGTAGGGTGAAAGTCGCTGGGATCCCCTACCACGGGCCGAGATATGATCTGGACCATTTTCGAGATATCGAGAAGGGGGAGGCGGACCATTTGGTCGTCATGGCACATGTTCTGGCTTCTCCACATGGGGGCTCCATGTTCGCCGGTGAAGACATCATCAAGTATTCGGACCTGGTAGATTTGAACCCGGAGGTTTCGGTTTGGCTTTTTGGCCACTGGCATAAGGACCAGGGAGTTACCGAAATCGCCCCGGGTAAGTGGGTGGTGAACATCGGGTCGCTTACCCGAGGATCGTTGAGTCAAGACAACGTTGACCGAAAGCCTGGGGTGGCAATCCTGACCTTCGAAGGCAAGTCGCAACCCAAGATCGAAGTTCAGCGTCTCAAGGTGCGCCCCTCGTCGGAAGTCTTCGATATGGAGAAACGGGTCCGTGAAGAATCCCGATCCATGACTATGGATGCCTTTGTTGATGAGGTGGCCAAGTCCCTGGAGGGGACGGTTTCCTCGACATTGGAGCAGACGATCGAGAATCTTGACGGGATTCCGGGCAAGGTAAAAGACCGGGCATTGGATTACATGGAGAGGGCGACGAAGCGGTAGTGTGGGGGCAGCATGGCTGGACCAAAAAGCGCTCTGTACCCCACCCAGCTTTTCAATTACGAAACGTGCCCGCAGAAGTTCCTGTGGTATTCGGGCTGGGATGGTATTGATTTAGGACGTGGCCCGGGGAAGCCCAAACAGCGGCCTGACGATAAGTCTAAGCACCATGCCCTTATGGGCATTGTCATTCAAGGGGTGTTGGAGGATTTTTACAACGGCTTTCTTTGGAAAGAAAGCGGGGATGTAGAAGACCGACTTATCCAGATGACTCGTGACAGGTTTGCCGAGACTTACCCAACCATGTACATCGATTGGCACTTCTCCCCCTCGTGGGAAGAGCTATTGGAGACGTGTGAGTCTGGGGTAATCGGGTATCTTCGGACGATGAAAGCCCACAAATTCTTGGGCCCCTATGCGAAATCTGAGGTGAAGGTTTCCGGCATGTTGGGGGACATCAAGATTGCGGGTAAAGTCGACTTCCTGATCCGAAGGGACGATACAGGGGTCACCATCTTGGACGGAAAGAACTCCGCCACGAAGATGAAGTATGTCAACCCAGACCAGCTTCGATACTACGCCTTGGCATACTCTCTGGAGTATGGGAGTTTGCCTGATCGCTTAGCTTTTGTGTGGTTTCGGTACCCTCACGATGAAGAAGAGGGGGAAACTGGCGTGGAGTGGGTAGACTTTACCAGGCGAGACCTAAGAGCCCTTGCGGATCGAGCCGTGGTCGCCAAGCGGGGTATGATTCGTGAGGAGTTTCCGGCTCGAACAGTGGCAAAACATTGCCGTTTGTGCGACTTTGAGGAAGTGTGCCCTGAGCGTCAAGCGGCGAAGGAGATCAATCGGAGCCGGCGTCGGGGGTCAAAATCTTTGCCAACGATTGACGCATCGAATGGACCGGTCGACGTGGGTTTCCTTGGGGACATTTTGGAGTAGTAGACCACAGGTGTCCTTATGGAATTAGATGACCGTTTTGATCAGGCCGTAAAGAAGCGGAACCAGCTCTCCCGAGAGGTGGAGCGCCTCAAGGGTCGTTGGGAAGAGGCTTTGAAGAACCTCAAAGCTGTCGAGGAAGAGTGTCGACAGAAAAAGTTCGAGCCAGAACAGATTGATGGGGTTTTGGAGCAGCTAGAGCAACGCTACAAGACAGCAGTGGAAGCACTGGAAAAAGACAACACTGAAACGGAGCAGAAGCTCCGACCGTACCTGGGAGTCAAGAATGAAAATTGAAGTCACGAAACGAGATTTAGAGGCCACCCTTTCGGTGGCTGCCGTTGGAGTAGCCGGTACTGGAGCTGATATGACGACTCACTTTGTGTTTCGCCATGTTGACGGCCATACTGAGGTGTTGGCCAATAACGGGAGGGTTGGGGTATCGGCTCCATTGATCTGCAATGCGACGGTGAGCGAAGCCGCTACATCATTCACGGTAGAGGCCAAGCGCCTCAAGTCGTGGATCGCAGCAGTCGAGAACTCGGTCTTGTCGCTGGAGGTCACCTCAGACAAGAAGATCGTTGCCAAGAGTCCGAAGGGCTCGATTCGTCTCAACTCCCTTGATCCCGAGTTGTTCCCTTACTGGGACGACCAATTTTCCTCCTCTGAAGAGGGTTACCGTATTGGGGCCAAAAGCCTGGCCTCGGCCTTTTCTCATGTCAAGCTGTTCATTTCCGACAAGGACACCAAGAACCCGCGTCTTTCGGTGACGGAGGTCAAGGAGTATAACGGAGAGCGGCTTTTGGAAGCGACAGACAAGGCTTCCCTGGGGGTGGTCAAGTTGGATGCGTTGCAGGGTAACGGGGCGTTCCGGGTCCATGGCAAAGACCTGGGGTCGGTGATCGGGTTTTTGACGGCTGCCGGGGATGAGGAGGTGGAGATCCGAGAGACCGATAACCGGATGTTCATTATCCGAAACGATAGTAGCCTTCTCAACGTTGGGCGCCCCTCCCACGCCTTTCCCGATCTCACGGTCGGCACGGATGATGACCAGTTTGCCTGGAACCTCAAAACCGCTGATCTGAAGTCCTCGATTCAAGCACTTGAGGCCGGAGCCTCGAAGGAAGATATCCGCGTGAACTTCAAGGCGGATCGGGGTCAGGTGATGGTCAGTATGGCCTCGGCTTCGGGGTCGCGGAACATCTACCACTTGGAAATGGAAGCCGGCTCCAAGTTCGACGCCGACGAGGCACAGACAGCCGCCTTCCCGGAGGAGGGGTTTGATCTCCCTGCTCCGCATTTGATGCGTGTGCTTTCCCAGTACAAGGGAGACGAGATCACGATGGGCTTGAACCTGAAGAAGAACCCCGCCGGAAAAGTGGCCGGTGGGTTCTCTCGCTTTCAGGAAAGCCGAGACAAGGATGATTACCTTGTCATATTGGTCTGGATGATGTGATGCTTCCGGCCCCTCCCAATATTGATTCCGTCAAGACGATGGCAGACCGCGCAGTAGCCCTGCGCGATGCTGTGGTTGATCAGATCGACGCGAATACGGCCAAGATCAAAGCCCTGGAGAACGAAGAGCAGCTCTTGGAACTTGTGGGGGGCCTTCTCCGGCGCCTTATTGACAATGAGGTGATGTCTGGAGTTGCTGCGATCGAGAAACTTCAGACGGAAGGTCTCCAGGAGATCTTTCACGACCAGGAGCTTTCCGTCAAGGCGGTAGTCAAGGAAGAACGCGGCAAGGTCACGGTGTCTCTCCTTACAGTGGAGAAACGACCCGATGGGACAGAGATCGAGGGGCTGTCCGATGATCTGTTCGGAGGTGCTGTGATGACCATGGAAGAGGTGTTTATGCGCATCTCGGTGGTCTTCAGGAGGGGTCTGCGCCCCCTCCTTCTTTTGGATGAGACGTTGGGGGCTGTCGCGGATAAATACGTGGATCGGGCTTCGGGGTTCTTGGCAACGTTGGCCAAGCGCTTGAACTTGGATATCCTCCTAGTGTCTCATGATGATGCGGTCGTCGGAGCGGCAGATCAGGCGTACCTTGTTTCGAAGGTAGGGAACAAGGCCGTGTTCAAAGCCCGCGGTTCGGAGGAATGACGTGAAGAGCGAAAGCCAGATCCGACAGAAAGTCAAGCAAGTCGTCTTTCGACACCGTAAGAAGTTCGTCGAAAAAAGCCTCAAACGACATCCTTGCAACTGCAAGTACAATGAGGAAGTGAAGCTAAAAACCCCCTCTTCCGGGCTTCACATTATTCGGCGCTGTTCGCACAAGGAACAGAACACCCTGGTTTGTGACCGGAACCTGGGGGGTTTAGAGCTAGCTCAAAAGTGCCCTTATTTCGAGCACAAGCATACTGCCGAGGCATTGAAGCGGCAGTTTGCCGCTCGTTTGGGCTTGGACGGGTCCCCCATCTCCTTGGGGGACCTGGCAAGGGACTTCCCCGACGTGGTGGCCTTGATGTGGGTGTTAGGTTCTCAGAAGAATGAGAAGGACCCGGAGACTCCCCTCGTGAAAAACTCCAGTCTGGTGGTTTTGATGCCCTCGGGGACGGAGGAGCCGGAGGACTTGCCCGACGACCCGTTTTTGGAGGAATCCGATGAGTGATATTTTACTTGACATGGTCTCATTTCGAGATCTGGTTCAGAAAAACGAGGGGATCCCAGCGATGTTGGAGTTCCCCTTCGAGGATCGCCATGTACCCTATCTGGTGTCGTCGAGTCGCTCGGTCCTGTGGGTAGACTCCCCCAGCTCCGAAGGGTTCCTACGAGCCGCTACGCGGCCCATCCAAGGGCTCTCGGAGGAGATCGTTGCCACGATTGTAGAGCGCTCCATCCTGGATGGGTGGGGAAACGTCCAACCCTTGACATCCTCTGGGCTCGAATCTTGCTTGGAGTTTTTGATTGACAAGGGGTTGGAAGAGCTTGAAGTTATCGCCTCCCCAACTGTGGCTCCAGAGCTTCTGGATCCCACTTGGAACGTAGTATGGTCTCGTTGGGTACCTGCGGGGACGGTGATTTTTCTCCCCAAAGACCGTAGCTATCTAGGAACTTTTGGTGCCTTTGGAAATAACATTGCCGTCGCCGTCGTCCACAACGCCTCCAAAGCTATCGCCATCGCATTTGATGGTGCGGAGTTGGTTGGAGACCTGTCTGAGGAACAGCACCCTGAGCGAGGAAGCAAGGGATTACCTGATGGCTCGGGGGGCGAAGGCTCAGACACTCCAGGAGATGGGGGCCACGACCTTTGAACCTCTCACGGACCCGATCCCGGATAAGGCTTTGGCCGAGAGATATGGCCAAAGCCTTGACTTTTTTGAGGGCAAAACGATCTTACCGATCTGCTCTCCTAGGGGGAAGCTTTTAGGCTTTGACTCCCGAAGTGTAGAGCGCAAAGACGTCTCTCGATTCCTTCTTCCGGAAGCGAACTGGACTGTATCATGGATTGGCATGCCCTGGGGCATGAGACGGATTTGGGAAGGTAAGCCCGTATGGGTGGTCGAGGGTGCTTTTGACATGTTTGCTTTAGAGCACGCGGTTGAAGACCAGGGTGCGATCCTGGGGTCGGGCCCTGCGCACTTGAACTTCAAGCACCTTGAGTTCTTTCGACGATGGAAGCCCCCCATGGTTAACATGTGTTTTGACATGGATGAGGCGGGGCGTAGGGGGTCTAAGAAGGCCGTTCAAGATCTCACCCGGTTTCGGGTATCATGCAGGGAGATCCCTTATGGAGGTCCCGGGGTTGACCCTGGGGATCTGTGGGATCGAGGTGGAGCAGTAGCTGTCCGTGAGGCATTCTCACGTTTCATTTGAAAGGAAACAATGGCACAAGACATGTGGAAAGCGGGCCCGGAGACCATCAAGATGATGGTGGGTCTTATCAATCAGTATCACCCGGACCTGGCGATCATCCAAGAGGAGATCGTTGTCCTTTTCAAGGAAAAGGCGAGCGTCACCAATGGTGTGACGATTCTTGGGAAGACCAAGAAGTCTCCGCCGATCCTCCCCGTTTTGACGGACAAGAAGTACGACTACCGCTACATCATTGAGCTGGGGGCTGACGAGTGGAACCAGCTTACGGATGAGCAGAGGGTGGCTTTGATCGACCACCACCTGTGTTCGATGGCGGTCGAGGAAGACGCCCAGAGCGGGGAAATCAAGTGTGGTATTCGTCCCCCTGACTTCGTCGGTTACAGGGACGAGGTTGCACGTCACGGGATGTGGCGTCCGATGGATGACGACACTGCTTCGGCAGTGGAGAAGATGTTCAAGGACAACGCGAACAAGCCACAGAAGCGCGCTGCCAAGACCGACGTGTCGGACATTATCGACGACTAACCTGGAAGAATCGTGAGTCTCGACGACAAATACCGTCCCCGGGTCTATGCGGACGTTCTAGGACAGGACGGCACCATTCAGATCCTAAAGGAGCTTGTTCGGCAAGGCCGGGGGTTCCGTCAGTCTTACGTTTTTGCGGGCCAGTACGGCTCTGGCAAGACTACACAAGCTCGTATTCTTGCCAGAGCCTTGCTTTGTGAGTCGCCGGTGAACGGTGAACCTTGTGACCAGTGCGTTTCGTGCAAGACAATGCTCGATGCGGACCGATCCCACGATGACTTTGTAGAGGTGGATGCGGCGAATCACTCCAAAAAGGAGGACATCGCCAAAATTGTCGAGGATATCCAGTTCGGGTCCTTCTCTGGGAAACAGAAGGTATACCTGTTTGACGAGTCCCACGAGCTGTCCAAGTCGGCGATGGACGCCCTTCTGCTGCCTTTGGAAAACACTCGGGCAGGTTCCTCGGATAAGCAGCTCGTGTGTATTTTCTGCACTACGGAGCCTGCGAAGATGCGACCGGCCATTCTTAGCCGGTGCGCCCCGGTCTTCAAGATCCAAGTCAACTCGCCGGATGTGATTGCCGCCCGGTTGGCAGAGATCTGTGAGGCAGAGGGGTTTGAGTATGATCGTGAGGCGCTCACGCTTGTGGCGGAGGTGACCGAGTGCCACATCCGGGATTGCCTGAAGGCGATCGAGGGCGTCTCTACGATGGGCAAGGTCTCGTCGGAGAATGTCCGGTCCTACCTCCAGCTTGATGCCAACTCGTTTTACCTGGACGTGTTGGAGAGCATCGGGACGGATGTATCGAAGGCCCTGGAGGCGGCAATGGAGGCGATGCAGCGTGTAAGCCCAGCGGTCTGCTACGAGAGGATGGCAGAAATTTGCATGCTGTCCTACAGATTAGCTAAGGTAGGAAAGGCGATCGTGCCTTCCTTTTGGGAGAGAGAGCGCATTGTACGCATTGGGGAAACCCACCAAGAGTTTCTGATTGAGTTTGCCCAGGTGTTTGGGAGTCGCCCTGCACATGCGAATCGATCGGCTTTCTTGTGTGATGTTTCCAATCTGCATCAAAAGCGTGCGGGAATTGTAGTCCGGGCCCAGAGTCAAGAGGTGGTTGTGCCATCATTGGCAACCTCCGATAAGACTGATCCACCACCGGGGATCAAAGAAACTGACTTTTCTGGGAAACCAATTCCACTGAATAGTGGTACAATGGAACCAGTAGTTACTGATCTTGGGGTGTACGTTGATCCCCGCGGTCAGAATTCTGGTCCCCGGCATGCAACGATTTCTACGAGTTCCAGGCTGCCTTCATTACCCACAAGTGATTTTGTGGCGTTCCTCAAACGCCGCGTCGATGAACTAACGGAGGAAATGTCCGGTGGCCGATCGACGCGATGGAACGACATGGGTAGCTCTTGAGCTAACTCGACAAGGTGAGAAGCTTGTCGAGGATGGGGACATTGCGGGTGAGATTCGCAAGATGCTGGGGGTTGATGACCATTGGCCCGTGTTCATCCCTTCAAAGATCTACGAAAAGCGCGGAAAAAGAGTAACCATCCACCTGATGGAGGGTTACGTGTTTGTGGCCACTGGGCTGGACGAGGTTGTGTTCTTCCGCTTAGAGGGTACGAAATACATTGAAAAGGTGATGACCCAGGAAAGTGCCCGTGGTATGCGGGTGCTCTCCGCCATTCCTGATGAGGAAATCAATGGTATGAGGCGCCAGCTTTCGGAAGAAGTGGCGAATGATATCGTTCCGGGGATGAATGTCTTGATTACTGAAGGGGACTATGCTAAGTTAGAGGGTGTTGTTGAGGATCTAGATGGCGAGTACGCCATTGTTTACGTTGAGCTGCGTTCGCTGAAACTTATTTTCAAGACACCCAAGGTGTTTTTGGAAACGATATGAGGTAGAACTATGGGCTCATCGTGGAGTGACATTAGAAGCATCGATCCCTCAGAGCTTGAGGCTCGATTCAGCACCGACGACTCGATGCTGTTCATCGAGTCGATCTTATCTGAGGAACCTACAGAAGAATCACAGGCTCAGCTAGATCGGGTCCATGAGCTTATGGAGGATCTTCCAGACATGGAAGCGGACTTTTTTGAGCTGTACTTCTTTAGGCACATGACTCAGACCAGCATTGCCCAGATTTTCAAGGTCAGCCAACCTACGGTCCATTATCGCCTCCAACGGGCTACGAAGCGTATCAAGTTCAACCTCTCCCTTCCGGATGTTTCAAAGGAAGAGATCGAAGAGGCGATGGCGGGGTTCTTGGATGACCCCCAAGATGTGAGGATCATGGTGCTGATGTTTGAGACCACCTGTCAGTCGGATGTGGCCAAACAGCTCAGTATGACTCAGGGGAAGGTCCGGCACCGTTTCAAGCGGTCGATTAAAAGGATGTCTGAGAACCCTAAGATGGAGAAGTACACCCAGATCTTCCAAGCCATTGAGGGGAAACTGAACATTCGGAGGGAAGTCCAGCGCCCGTCTTGGGACGCAAAGGTCTCTTTCGTGATCGACTGACCGCACGTTATTTACTTTATTCCCGGGACGTGGGTAGAGGACCCATGTCTCGTTTTCCGATTAAGGCTTCATTTACGGCACTTTTGGCCTCCTTTGTGTTGTCCGGATGCGACTTGCAAAAGGGGACTGTGAGCCCCGAGGACTACATCTTCCTGGCCCGGTCCTCTCTAGATGGGGTGTGGCTAGGGGCCATGATCGGCCGAAACGAGGCCATCCGGTCCAAGAACTTCCCCGCCTGTGTGACAGGCGAGATCCTTGGGGAGGTGTCTGTAGGGGTGAGTGAGACGCTCTCAAAGCGTCCGAGTGGGGACGTAGTTATCCCTCCGGTCGACATTGATCTGAGTGACTGTATGGCTTTTTCCCCGGGCCCGCGTCCTCAAGACCGTGAGGTCATCGCAACTTACATGGAGGCGTTCAGTGGTGTTGCCCTGAGCGCTGTGGAGCACTATGGGCTGCGCTTGAAGCAAGCAGACTGCCGTAAGGGCACTGCTGTTTTGGGGGCCGTAGCTTACCTCCAGGGGCTCGTAAAGCCGATTGCCGATGAGATTTCTATTCCGGACGGGATGTTTTCCGCCCCGGGTGTTCGTATTTCTATCTCTGAATGCCAAGAGGAGGCTTCAGATCAGTAGAAAGGTGTGTGAATGGGATTAGCTTCCTCAAAACGGGTTGTGATGACCAAGGAGGTAGCCACGAAGTGGCTCCTTAAACAGGCACGCCCTGAGTACCGCTTTCGCGTGTTCAACCCCCATGCGAAGGACTACCCTGGCCTCCTGAGAGCTTTCAGGGACGGCAAAGCCAAGATCGCTAACGTAAAGCCGATCAACGATCTTGGCATCAAGGAAGAGTTCGGGGGTTTTTACGTCTGGTCCTCCGATCCCGTAAATTTGGAGACTCTCAAAGAGTTCTTCGAAAAGCGGGGAATGGACACTTCTTGGATTTGGTAAATGGCTCTTCACCCCTCGCTTTTGATCCTCAAGGAAAGCACGTTCTCCTACCAAGTCTCATCCGGGGACCCATGTAAGGGGTCGTGGTGCTTTACGCTTGTCCTCAATCAAAATGGAAAGATTGGCGTTCGAAACATCAAAAGCCCCACAGGATCCATTTGCGATAGCGGTACACAGATCCCTCAAAGCGTCCTTGACGCGATCGGGATGGCAAAGAATCAGGTTCAGAACATCGTGGCACAGACAAGCACAATCAATGGGACTTTGAACTTTGTCGATCAAACAGGGCAATCGGTTGTGTTTGCGACGCCCTTTACGGATACGAGTTACCGGGTGTACGTCACTCTGGAAGACTTTATCGACTATCGCATCATCAATAAGACAACAACAGGTTTTGATATTGAGTTGAATGTGACCTACACGGGTCCGGTTCAATACGACGTTTTTGTGTAGGAGTGGACATGGCAAATAACTTGAAGAAAGCAGCCGTCAAATTGGCTCAAGACAACCCTGAGTTCCGGAAAGCGCTCTTGGCCGCAATGCGTTCTCCGATCAAACCTGGAATGAAGTTTGAGGATGAGCACGGGACCTGGATTGTCGTGGAGCTACACCGGGGAACCACAGACATGTGGGTGGTATATTTGGAGAAACGGGGGCGTCATCATTCAAAGGTGGTCCCTGGATCGGAGCTTATGCGCTTTTACAAGCAGGTACGAGCTTCTAAGACGGCCTCTGAGATGTCTGAGGAGGCGTGGGACAAGATCCACCAGAAGATGGCCAAGATCGCCGCTTCCGTCCTTCGGAATGGCACAACTCACGATTACTGGGCATCTACGGCCTCGCTCCCGCGCGATGTGGGGCACGGGATGTACCTCCAGTTTGGGACGCAATCATTCCCAAGAGAAAGCAACGCATACTTTAGTGTTTGGTCCCCCATGCTCCCACGGGGTGCCACTTGGGAAGATTGGGGACCGCTCTATTCAGATCTTCAAGATCTCTTGCGACGCTTTCAAAGCTCCCCCATCATCCGTAAACTGGGTCGTGTGAGCTTCAAGGCTACAGATAAGGTAACCCAAGTCTGGATTGATATCCCTCCCGGAGGGCGTACGGAGAGAGCGGAAAGGACTCTGCTGAACGTGGCCAAAGTGCTTACAGACAAGGTCTCCAAAGAGATCGTCAAGGCTCGTTCTGACGGGAGGTTTTCCTTGAAAACCGGCTCGGCTCGGCTTATCCCGTCCTTGCGGCAGAAGATCAATGCTGAGCTGGTCCGTGAAGGGTTTGGTGGCCGTGGCCGTTGGCGCAAGCCGGATCGGGGGTACGCCAAGGCCCTAGAAGTCTTGTCCAAGTTCGATATCGAGCTGGATGAGGTAGTCAGCCCTCACCTTTTTCGCGGGCCTCAAGGAAGGGTGATCGTGGACCTTGCCTTCTCTAACCCGGAAGACCCTTTTTCTCCTGAGTCCATTTCCAACTCTGTCCTTCGTTTGGACTTCACAGACGTCGGGAACGGGTACGAAATTATCGGATACCTGAGCTAATATGCCTGTACAACCGCCATTCCGTAGCGACGCTTTTCAAGTCGAAAACGCCGATGCACCAGTAGGCCCGCGCCTCGTTGAGGCGGATCTACTGGACGGGTCGATTCGTTTTACGGACCCTCGTGTGCCTTTGGGGGTGAACCTGGCGGAGCTGGCGGGGCTTCAGCGGGCTCAGAACGTGATCGTGGTCTCTCAATCCGGGATCGCTGCAAGTAAAAATGAGGACGGAGACCCTATCACGACCATCCAGGGGGGCTTGGACGCGGTGCCCGATGGGGCAGACGTGGACAACCCTTGGCTTGTCCTGGTGGCTCCTGGGCTCTATGCGGAGGACATCCTCTGGGTCAAGGACGGGGTCGAGCTTCGGGGACTATCTCGCACAGGGGTGCGAATCCGCAACCTAACCGTACAAAGTACGGTGCGGGTTGTGCGCGGTCTTTTTACGGTGCCGCAGATTGGTCGAATCTCCAACCTCACGCTAGAGCAGGTGGGGGTCAACGCCTGCGTTGACTTTTTGACGGCGCAGTTCGCATCGGGATCTTTGACCTTTGCCGGCGTACCCCTCCCCGGAGATTCCTTTGACATCAACGGGACTACGCTTACGGCTGTAGCCGCTGGGATGGCACCGGGGCCCTTTGAATTCGAGATTGGTGCGGATGTCAATGAGACTGCGGAGAACGCAGCGGAGGCGATTGCCAATCCGGGCAATGGTCTCGTGAACCTTGTGCTCCCTACCGTTTCTGGTCCGATTGTGACTTTGAGAGCCCGAAATCCCGGAGTTGCGGGTAATGCGATCACACTCAACACGAGTGTTGCTTTGGTGATCGTGATCTCGGGCCCGACCTTTACGAACGGGATGAACTCGGCGACAAATAGCCCCGTTGCGTCGAACAGCTTCGTGATTGAGAACTGCACTCTGGTTCCGGATTCGGGACTGGGGAAGCAGGTTCAAGCGGTTGCGGTGAACAACATCGAGGTTCGAAACTGCTCTTTTGAGGGGTCCTTGCCTGGCAGTGAGGTGCTGGTAAGCAACTGTGCGCGTCTCCGTTTGACAAACATTTTGGATGCACAGGGAGTGCGGTTTTTGTATGACAGCGCCGCCCCGGAGTTGCCTACGAACCCGGCCTCGGGGCTGTTTTTGACCAACGTGGTAGGGGCTAACCTTGAGATGTTGGTGCAGGGTGCCGGATCTGTTCGGGGACGTGATTGTTCTTTCACCACGATGGGAGTGGCTGAGAATGTACCTTTCCGATTCTCGTCGTCGTCTTTTGGGGTCGTGACGATCACAGGAACATCGCAGTTGATCTTGGAGAGATGCACACGAGATCAACTTGTCTTTGCGGGGGCGCCTACCGTTAGCGAGGACTTCTTCCAGGGGGAAGTGGTGTTTGCCAACGTTGATTTCGTGGCTGTGTCCTTTGACGCTCCGCAACCTAACTTGAACTATCAGGTGCTGTTGGAGTCGGAGTTGGAGCCAGTAGCGGTCACGGATATCCCCTTTGTTCGTAACCGAACCCTGACGGGGTTCGAGATTGCTTTCCCCGCAGCAACGCTGCAAACGACCACCATTAGGTTTGTCGTTCAGCGTAACCCCCTCTTGTGAATGTCAACCATGTCGACTGTAAAGAAAGTAGCTCTGAAGTTGGCTCAGGAGAACCCTGAGTTCCGCCGTGCCCTCGTTGCAGAGCTTCTCAAGGAAGCAGCTCCCCCCAAGGCGAAGATGGAGGCGGCTCGCAAGGTGATGCGAGAGATCGCCAAGAAGTTAGGCAAGGACCCTGAGAGACATGTCTTCTCTCAAAAGGACTTTGAGAAGGCATCTAAGGGAGACAAGGATGTCCTTAGACTCTTGGAGACCGAGTTTACCGGACGTATCGACGTCCTCCCTGGGGCGAAGAAGAAGGGTGCAGACAAGAAAAAGACCAAAGCGGTTCGGCGAGCATTCAATGCTTTGGCGGATGCCAGTTTTGATTTGAAGGCGGCTCAGCGAAGCGCAGATCTCAAGGGGGATGCCCAGTTCGCCAAGCTTGTCAAACAGGTTGATACTCTCACTCAGAATATGATGAAGCATCTCAACCAACACTATCTTTGGGACTAAGTATGGCACACGAAGACGACGATTTTTGGAATGACTTCACTCTGGGACAGCACAAGAGTGCATCCCCTCTTGATGACTACCTGTCGTCAAAGCAGTTGAGTGAGCTTATGGTGTTGACCGACAAGGGGCGTGAAGCCGCAGCATTGCCGGAATACGCCTTGGAGGCGGGTACGCGCGTGGCTTTCATTACCAATATCGGATCGGTATTGAGCTACCAAGATCCTCCGGCTCCGCATACTGAGGGCACGATTGTGATGACCAGGACTGCGGATGGAGATGCAACCCATCAGGGTGACATGGTGTTCGTCAAGTGGGATGACGGTCGATTCATGGCTTCTCACCGGGAGCACCTTCGACGCGCTCCATCGAACACAAAGCGGGCTTCGAGCTTCGTGAAGCGAGTTTCTAGTTTGGGGGATTTGACGGATTTCCTATCGTCGTCCAACGGGGATGACTTGATCCACAAGGCGACCCAAGATTTGTGGTCCATGGAGAAGGATGAGAGTGGAGAGCTAGTAATCTCCCGTCTGTTTTCCGAAACCGGTGAGCCTTTGAAGGTGTGATTGCCAAATTGAAGTCGGACGCTTAGTGCATGATGATGTTACATATCGAGTTGCTTTACGCTATGAAATAAGACGAGCGGCTCACGAAATTGCGTCGGGGCATTCGTTCCAGACGCGAACCGCCTCATTGCGAGATGTCACCCCAGAGGTTTTGACGGCCTTTGGAGAAGGGTTCTTGATGCAAGGTTCGGCCAAGGAAGCGTTCTTTGGCAACATCAAGAGGCGGCTTCAGAAGGTCTGGGATTTCTTGAAGCGAGCCCCCAAGGCTTGGGAGACCCTCAAAAAGCACCTCGGGGTGAAGGATGTGTCCGAACTCCCTGGGAAAATCAAGCAAATGGCGAAGGAGGGGATCAAGGCGCTTGGGAAGGTCATTTCCAAGCTCAAAAACGTGTTCCCGTTCTCGATGTACTTTGTGCCCAAGGGCAAGCTCCCAGGGCTTACCGACTTGCTTCAGAGGATTGTCGATGCGAGCCCGGCACTCAAAAAAGCACTGTCTCGGGTGAATGATAGCATCGTGCAGCCCCTAGACCGGATCCTCCAGAAGTACCTACCGAACCTCTCACGTCCGCTCAAGGCGGCGATCTTCATCTGGATCTGGTTAAACGTTGCCGAGATCTCTTGGGACTTTTCATCGTTGATAGCTGGATTCACGGGTGGGATCTCTTTGGGGGAGCTGTTTGGGTCCCTTCCTGAGAGTGCAATTGGAGCGGTGCTGGCATCCCTGGGGGTGGGGTTTCACTTGCTCCCGGTCATGCTCGTCGCTCGGATCTTGTGGCTGGTTGCTCAGAATTACCTGGAGTGGGTTCCCGGGAAGGGGCTCAAAGTGCGATGGGATCGGATTACGGGGGAAAGAATGCCTCCGGAAATGGTCCCAGCCGTCTAAAGTATTGAGATTTTTCCTATAGCTACACCTGGTGTAAGGGACTTTTCGTGTCACGACCCAATCCAAACCGCGTTGCAGAGGCGTATCTCGCCCGTAAAGGGCGATCGAAGGTAGCTGGAGAAGTTATCTTCCGTAAGGATATGTCCAACGACGCCAGTGCGTGGGCATTTGGTGGCGTAGGGCCCTCCGAGCGGAAAATCATCAATGATTTCAACTACTCGCCGAAGAACATGAAGCCTTTGGCGAAGGTGCTGCGAGCAACCTTAGCAGCTTTAGGGCACACCCTTTCGGCTTATCAGACCTTTGCCAAAATCAAGTCAGCCAAGGTATCCCCGGACGGGAACCTCGGTGGCAAAGGCTACATCATGAAGATTCAAGACATGCGGAAGCAATACATGAATGTTGTGGAAGCCTTGTCTGCTCTTTCTGACACCCTTTACGATGAGACGAACGCACCCCACTGGGCGGCGATTTCCCGCCAAGAGGACGACGAGGATCGTGCCGAGATTGTGGATCTGATTCAGGATGCGGAGGAGATCCGTGAAGATCCCCAGGAATGGGCTGAAGAACAAATGGAAGAGGAATTTGACGAGTCTGAGGGTTCGTCCAAGACCGCTTCAAGAGTTGCAAAGAGGTGGATGGATCGCCTCCCAGGAGGACTGGCTGACAAGCGATCCCCGGACCAGTTCGAACCACACTCTTTGGCGAAAGGTGTGCAGGTTGAGACCGAACACACGGATGATTTCTTTGTCGCCATGGAGATCGCTATGGACCACCTTACCGAAGACCCGGATTACTATGAAAAGTTGGAGATGGTCGAAGGAGGAAAACACTGATGTCTAAGAAGGCCAAATCCAAACTCCCCAGCGAACTCAATGAGAACTGGGGCTCGAACTACCTTATGGACGGGTTCGACTTTGATATGGATTACGGTCATGGGGTCCGTGATCCTTCAGGTAAAGAGGGGCTCCCCCAGCCTCCTCAGTCTGGGTTTGCCAAGCTTCCTGACGGTTTGATTGTCGGCGAGTGTGATGATATCGACTTCTCGGATACGGTCATTTCTGACGATGAGGCTCTATTCGATCTAGCTGACATCGGGATTACCGATGTGGAGGAGGCCGACCCGAACCTGCCTTCTCTGGCCGAGGTGGTCCGCCAAGCAAATGTAGTCTCTGTACCACGAGAGGACTGGGAGAACACTGGGATTGTCGATCTTACGTGGCTTTCCGGCGCATATCAGGACCCCGAGCGCCTTCCGGACGATCCCACGGACGGCATGATCACGGAGCTTCAGGAATGTTGGGGGGACCGGACGGATGGCATCTACCGTATCGATTTGAAGGACCGAGAGGATCTTCTCTATCTTGAGGAGGTAGACGGCCCCGAGGACGACGACAAGCTACATGCAGAGAAACTGGCGAGCCTTGTCCGTTCGGCCATGCGCCAGTCGACAGCGGGATCGCCCTTAGACAAGATTTTGAAGGATCTGGGTAGCCAAATTCGACCCAAGGAGGCCAAGCATATTGCGAAGGCCGTTCAGGCAATCAAGGCGGAACATGGTTTGGTGGGCAACGTGTACATTCGGGCTTCTGCCTTCCCTGGATTGCATCGAGGGAAATGGTCAAAGCAGTTTGCTAAGGCCGCGAAGAAGGCCCGGTATCTGGTCGCGTGTCCTGGAGAGGACTGCTCTGGATGTGCCTGCTCGACGGGTCTGAAAGAGGTTTCTTCCCCCCAGGAGATCGACTGGGATTGGGTGTACGCCAAGTATGCTCCTGATCTGATTCACACTGGACGTTTGGACCCTTCGTCAAAGAAGGCATCTGACAAGCGAGAGTTGCTTCGTCAAGCCTTCCTGGCGGAAGTACGCTTGCCCAAACGACACATTGAGACCACCAAGGTTCGGCACACAATGCCGGCAGACCTTGTGACCAAAAAGGAAGCGGAGAAGGCCCTTCGGGAGCATCAACCTTCTCCTCGTGAAGTGGTCTCGCGTGAGGAGAAAATCCGGGCGAATGAGCGTAAGCATGTGCAAAAGCAGGTGCTTGCGTGGAAGAAGGCTGGCCTTCTTTCAGAATCCGAGATCAAGACACTTGTGTCGAAACGGTTGGAGCCCGCAGACCTACTCAAGTCCTCGGCGACGCTGATCGTGCAGAGGGTCAAGAAAGCCAAGTATCAGGGGGACGGCGAGGGCCGGCTCAACACGATCCCGGAGGTGGGATACGAAGAAGCCCGAGCAGTCTTGGCCTCTACCAAGAGGGCTGATACGCTGAAAAACGATCGTCAGCGTGTTGCAGAGCGGTGGGTCAAGCAGGCTATGAACGAGGGCTTTGCGGGTCACGAGTTGGACCAGCTCATTGACCGGAAGTTCATGTCCCGTGTTGCCTCTGAGGTATCAGGGAATCTGGTGCAGATCCGCAAGAAGCATGAGGGCTTGGCAGGGCACCTGTATGTGGACGCTTCAGCGTATGCGTCAAAGACAGGGACTACCGGATGTGAAGAGGGTGCTCTCAAGCACCGGGCCAACAACCTAAAGTTTGTCCTCTCGATGGACCGTTGTGGATCCTGCGTGTTCCGTAACGCAAATAACAAGTGCCAGAAGTACAATAAGACCTTGACCGATGTGGTCCCGCACCCAGATCCCGAAGCTTACCAGCGTGCGATGATTGCGGCAAAGAACGAGACGGACCAAGAGGAAACCGCGGGTCTGTTTCAGGGTAACGACATACAGCGGGACTTGAACATTGTCGATGAGTTTGGGCTGCACAACGCGTCCCTAGACGATGTAGAAGTTGAGGACGAGCTTCTTCCTTCGACGTTGAAGGACGTGTCTTTTGGGGGGTTTGAGGTATGAGCGTCTTTGACAAGTGGTCCTTCATGTCGGATCAATCCTCTAGCTGCGTTGAGTCACTTCAATGGCTATTGGCGTGTTTGCGTCAACAGTACATGATGTACCAAAACGCCCATTGGCAAGCGTCAGGAGACGGCTACTACGGCAATCATCTCCTGTTCCAACGTCTTTACGAGGGGGACGAAGAGAACGACAGCGATGAGGGGATCCAAGGGGATATCGATGCCCTTGCCGAGCGCTTGGTCGGTTTGTTTGGCACCCCCTCAGTAGATATCGATCGTCTGATGCCCAAGATGATGGCTTGGTGTGATAGGTGGTGCAAGGTTTCGTGCCATCATCGTCGCGCTCTGGTTTCGGAAGCCGATTTTCAGAAGGTCATCGCGTACTCAATCAAGGCTCTAGAAAAGGATGGGCGTATGACGATTGGGTTGAAAAACCTTCTTGAAGATCTGGCCGATCGTCACGAAGTCAACATGTACCTTATTCAGCAGGTGCTTAGGCCCCCGGGGGAGTAACAGCTATGCCAGGTTCTTCACAGCCAAAATTCAAGATTCTGGTGGCTAACTTTTCCAGCCCGATGCCGAGCTTGCTGCGAGGTCGGTTGGCGAACGTAGGGCCGGTCAAGATCCGAACGGGGTTTGAGTTCCGTCATCTTCCTCAACTAGGGTTCGCAACTACCCTAGTGGGATCCGGGATGGCACGTAGTGTTGTGGTCTCGACGCTCCAGGAGAACTTGGAGCCCTTCTTGACGAACCCCCCTCAGCGCCCTACAGGCATCGTGGAGGTAACGGACAACGGGTTTCAGGGGACCTTTGCGAGCTTGTATCTCGGCCCCTACGAGATCGTATCGAACCGTGACTATGTGGTGGGCGGTGGGGCCGGAGCGACGGCCACGAATATTGCAGCGGCGATCAGCAATCTTCCTGGTTATGACGCGATAGCGGCGGGTGCCGTGATTACCGTTGAGGGCCCAGAAGGCGCGGTTGGAGACCGTCTTCGCTTCCGGGCCGCATATCGGGGAGGGGCAAAAAACTTCACGTTCACCTTTGTGAGCGAGGATGAGAAATTGGACTACGCTTCAAACTTGAGTCCGCTTCGTCCTCCCACGATCCTTCCCCCGTGAGGGGATAGATAGAAAGGAGGGCGCATGGCGGCCCCAAACCATAGAACCAGACAAGAGCTTTTAGATAGTCTTCCAAAGAATGCTGTTCGCCTTAAGGTGCGCAATGAAAAAGGCATTGAGCAGTGGAGAGATATTGAAAACGGCCACGACAATGTAGCGGACACTGACGATATCGTATTGGATACACATGGCGTTCCGATTACGATGGACAACCATCCAGGCCGTCGTAAGAAGCCCAAGCCACAAAAGCCCGCCAACGCCAAGATTGCGGAGATTGCCCAGCTTCGTAGGGAGTTCTTCAAGCGAGACGATCTCCTTACCAAGGTAGAGAAGGATGTTGAGTCCGACGATGTCTTGCACTTTGTCATGCAAGGGTTTGCTCGTGAGGCTGCCTCGCTGGAGTTCGAACGCCAACAGGCCGAGATGGGGGGTCGTGAGACGAGCCAGATCAGTCTGCGGAGAATCAATGCGTTGAAGGCGGTGGCGGACACTTGGCTAAAGCGCAAGGACCAGATTGCTAACAAGACCATCGATATGAACAGTACGGCGTTCAGCCGTCTGTTCTCATTCATCGTGGAAACCTTTAGAGAAGCTCTTGCTACAGAGGGCGTCACCGCAGACGAGATCCAGGTGATCATGACTGCACTCTCCGAACGCATTAGTGATGATACATGGGAGGAAGAGGCCCGCATTGCCATGAAGGGCGGTGATTGATGGGCGCAAAGAACAAAGGGTTTGGTGCCAATCTCGCCCGCATTGCACTCACTTCAGGCAAACAAGGAAAAGCCAATCAAGGTTCTGATGTCGTTGATATCATCACCTTTATCGAATCTGAGTGGGGGCTGGGAATGCGCTTGTTCCCAATCCAACGGGTCATCCTCAAAGCCACCTATGGTATTGAGCTTGATAACGACCCGAATAACCGCTTCAAGATCACGGATTGGAAGCGTGAGAACGAAAGATGGTTAACCGAAGCCGAATACCTGGCCTACTTGTACGATGACGGGCGCTCCAACATCCGTGAGGTTATCCCGGGTGTGGAGCGTCGCAACATGATTCTTTCTATCGGCAGAAGGTCCGGGAAGTGTGTTTCAGGTGACACTCTTGTTTTGACCAATGAGGGTATTTCGCAGATCAAGGACTTGGATCCAGAGCCCTGCTCCGATAAAGAGATCAGCCCTTTTCAAATTCAGGTAGCTCAGGAGGGTAAGAAGAAATCTCATTCGGCTTACTTCTATCGAGGGGGGGTGCGGGAAACTCGGAAGTTCAAAACTCGATGTGGGTTTGCCCTTGAAGGCACTCCCAACCACCGTGTCCGGGTGATGGGGGCGGATGGAAGGATCCAGTGGAAATACCTGGATGACCTACGAGCAGGGGACTTTGTAGGGATCCATCGAACAACCGATCTCTGGGCTTCGAATTACGTTGATCTTACCGCTTTCCATAACAACCGAGGGTACAAAGAGGTTCAATTCCCAGAGTCTTTGACTGAGGACTGGGGCAGGTTTCTAGGCTATCTGGTTGGAGACGGCTCTTGGACATTGAAAAACGGTATATCCGTTACAGTCGCACATGATGAGACCTGGGCAGAACTGACTGCACTCATGGAGCGATTGCTGGGGGAGCCTCCAAAAGTTAAGAAGGATCTCCGAACTGCGACTACCGGAAACTTGTCGGTTTTCGGTTTAGGTTGGAGATCTTTTTTTGACAGTTTGGGCTGGACCCAAACTTCAGGGAGGTATGAAAAAAGGACACCCTGGGTGATTATGAAGTCACCTAAATCGGTGGTGTGTGCATACCTCCGTGGCCTGTTTGAAACGGATGGGGGCGTTGAAAGCAACGGAAAAACCGTTTCCTTTAGCAGTGCCTCTTATGAGTTAGCCCGAGAGACTCAGACCCTCCTGCTAAACCTAGGGATTGTGTCATCTCTCAAATTGAAGTGGGTTGAGAAAACCCAACGTCATTACTATATCTTGTCCATTCGCGGTCTTAGGTCTAGACAAGCATTTTGCGATCTCGTGGGATTCGATTCTCGGAAGAAACAGGGACCCTTAGAGCAAAGTTTAGCCTTGGCGACAAGAGAGGGCAAAGATTCTGAATCCGTTCCTTACCAACGGGAATGGTGTCGTAGGCTTTTGGAATTGGTGCCCAAGGCGAAGATGGGCCAAGGGTGGTGTCGCACGCATATGCGGGGAGCGCTTGGAAACACCATCAAGACATCTTCTTCAGAGCGTCTAACGTATCCAAGAATGAGACAAGCCCTCTCTTTGGCCAGGGAGTTGGGCTTAGGGGATAGCGAGGAGTGTCGGCACTTTGAAGATCTTTTGGCAGCAGATTACTTCTGGGACCCCGTATCCTCCATAAAGGATAGCCAAACAGAAGTTTATGATTTCAATGTTCCGGACGGGGAGAGCTTTGTTGCTAATGGAATTACAAACCACAACACCCTTTTGAGTTCCTGTGTTGCTGCCTATGAGGTCTACAAGCTGATCAAGAAAGGGAACCCTCAGAAATACTACGGGGTCGCCCAATCAAACACCCTTCAGTTGATCTCAGTTGCTACAGGGAAAGACCAGGCGTCGCTTCTGTATAATGAGGTGTCCTCCCACTTCAAGCGCTGTTCGTACTTCAAGCAGTACACAGCGAACAACACGATGTCGTATGCGAAGTTCCAGACTCCGTATGACATCGACACTTACGGCCCCTACGCTGAGAATGAAAAAGCGAAGGCCAGCATCATGGTTACCTTCAAGGCATCGAATGCCGGAGGTATCCGTGGTTCTGGTAACGTGGTCATCATCATGGATGAGGTCGCCCACTTTGTGGAAAAGGGGGGCGGGTCTGCGGAGGCTGTCTATGATGCTGTGGCTCCCTCGGCGGCGGCGTTTACCCCCAAGGATGATGAGGGGAACCCAATTGACGGTCCAGAAACCAAATCGGATGCTCGTATCATCTTGATTTCGAGCCCTTTGGGTAAGCAGGGATTGTTTTACAAGCTGTTTCGGATGGGGATGGATAACGCCCCAGGATCCGAAAACATGCTGTGTATTCAGGCGCCTACTTGGGAGGTCAACCCAACGATCTCTGCCGGCGTGTTCAAGGAGAACTACGCCAAGGACGCCAACGTGTTCTTTACAGAGTTCGGTGGCCGATTCTCCGACCGAACCCTGGGTTGGTTGGACGATCCCAAGGATCTGTTGGCTTGTGTGATTCCGGGCCTGCGCCCTCGTTCCCGAGGAACCCCCCGTCTTAGCCATTACCTTGGCTTCGACCTTGGTCTTGTGGGAGACCCCAGTGCTCTAGCGATTACACATGTGGCCCCAGAGGGGGATATCGTTCTTGATTACATCGACACTATCCAAGCAGGGTTTGGGGAGTTTACGGACAAAGAACGCCTGGAATTCGATGACATTGCTGATTGGATTTACCTGATCTCTCGTCGATTCTACATCGCTGAGGGGATCTTTGACCAGTGGAACGCCATCCCTTTGGAGCAGGCTCTTGCCAAAAAAGGGTTGCAGCAACTTCGGGGGGAACACATGACCGCAGTGAAGAACTCGGAGATGTATCAGAACTTCAAGGCGATGATGTGGGATAAACGGTTGCAGTTGTTTGACTACACCCCACAAGATCGGGCCCGAGCGAAACAGAGGGATGAAGAGCTTCCTGAGCACATGGCGTACCTCCAAGAGCTTTTAGAGCTTCAAGCTGAATACAAGTCCAAGTACATTATCAATGTGGCAGCCCCCCAGGTAGAAGGGAAACACGATGACATGGCGGATTGTATTGTTCGTTCTGTGTGGCTGGCTTCCAATAACATGGGCCGCAGAGGGCACATTGCTGGCCAGAAAAAACGGAACGCCCCTGCCGGGATTGGGGTCCCCGGGGTGAGCGCTGCTATGCGTCGAGCGGCGCACCGGAGAGCGCTCGCAGGGGGTTCGGACCCCAAGCGACAACCACCAAAGCGTAGGAGACGTTACTGATGTCAAAACCCCTTGCACTCATGGCCCCGAATCGGGCAGACCACCGGTTTCTTTTGAACCTTGTGGACACCTTCTACAAGAAGAAGGGGTTTCAGGCTACTCCTGAGCTGTTTGACCGTGTGAATGCGGTCTTCTATAAGATGGGCGGTTCCTGGGAACGGGTATTCAAGGGGTCCGGGACAGACGTGGATCTACTCAAAAGGATCCTGAAAGTAGCGGCAAAGTGCAAAATCATGAAGAAAGCCCCTTCCTTTCGGTAGAGTGTAAGCTGTGTCAGTACGCGACGACATCGATGACTACAATCGAAAGACGATCCAAGAGATCCTTTCGGAGAGAGTTAAGCGTCAAATGCGTGAACGGCGTGATGAGGAGACGAAAAAGAAGCGTCTGATTCGAGAAGCACGTCAAAAGGCGACGGCGGAGACTAGGGAGCGTCGGGAAAGGGCGATCCTCCAACAACGGAAGGAGCGAGTTGCTTCCGTTGCTCCCGCGATTGACCAGAACATCCAACAGGCCCTTCGCTCCCTGACTGCCGCTCTGAATGCGGCGGAGTCTGTTCGTGTGAATCGTTATACAGAGGAGGGGAGACAGCACCACCAAACGGTGAAGGCCCTTCAAACGGCTTTGGGGGCTGTTCGAATGGCAAGTCGCCAGAAGGCATCCTCTGTTTCAGAGACTGACGTTGATATCAGTGAGTGAGGCTCCACATGGCAAAGAAGAAAGATAACCAGGGCGAACGAGAAGTAATGCGTATGCCCTTACGGCCGCACGTGACGACCGGACGGCCCACGGACCAAAAGAAACTGGTTCTAGGTTCTATGCGGGCTCAGGCACGGACTGCCGGGGCCGGATATCGAGCCAAGGTTGCTGCCGGTTGTGGGGTCGGAGGTGGCGGATTTGGTGGGGGGGCCGGGGGCGGCGCCGGAGGTGGCTTTGGAGTTGGGGATACCATTGGGGCGAGTGCCGGTAATTTTTACAGCCCAGAGCTTTCTACGGACTTCCTGGAGCTTCCTCAGAGCGTCAACGAGCAGTGGAACTACTACAGGTTCTTCTACCGAAATGAGCCTTTTGTCGGACAGGCAATCGATCTTCATACTGAGCTTCCTCTATCCAAGATTCGTCTGGCCCCCGCGCCTGCAAAGGACGGGGAGCTATCACGGCAGTCCCTTGAATTCTGTGACCAGTGGGCCGAGAGGATCGGTCTCCTGGAAAAACTCCAGGAGATCGTACATGAGTTCCACCTGATCGGGGAGGCATTCATTTGGTGTGAGGACGGGTCTCCGGATATGCCCAAAGAAGTGACTCATGATGTCATCAACAAGGTTTTGGACAACGGAGATCTCGTGGAAGAGTGGGTCGAACGCCCAGACGCGAATGAAAGGGCCGTCGCCTGGCTAGAGAAGCATTACAAGGGGTGGACGGGCATTCGCTGTCTCCCCCCTGAGCAAGTTCACATTGAGACCTTTCCCTTCACGAATGAGGTCATCATGGAGCTGATCCCAGACGCCAAGAGCAAGCATGTGCTTGAAATTGCTCAGTCGGGGGACCCAAGGGCCCAGCGGGTTGTGGATTCGATGGATCCCACCATCATTCGAGCCCTTACAGAGGGGGAGAACATCCCCCTGAACACAGATCCCGATGCGGGAAGCTTTGTCCACTACATGGCGAATAAGCGCTCTAGCTATGAGCCGCGAGGCCATTCGATTCTCCAGCGTTGCATGAGGATCATCGTATACTTCGACAAGCTCCGACAGGCACAAACAAGCATCGCATCTAGGCACATGACGCCAATTCGGCTTGTGTATGCCGAGAACATGGATGAGACGGACACGGAAGCTCTCCGTGATCAGATCGATTTGGCCCTCCAAGATCCCGACTACTCCATTGTTACCAACTTCCAGGTGGTCTGGGAGGAGATGAACTCCAATGGGCGTATCCTGGAGCTTTCAGGAGAGTACGATTTGGTGACTCGTCAGCTTTACGCGGGCTTGGGGGTTACAGAATCCTTGCTGTCTGGGGAATCCAGTTATTCGGGAGACCGGATCAACCTGGAGGTCATCAACACCCGGTACATGTTGTTGCGTGAGAAGATCCAGCGCTTTGTCCAGGAGCAGATTTTCAAGCCGATGTGTAGACGGATGGGATTTATCGAGACCGATGGGTACGGGAACGAGCAGGTCATCTATCCCCGTGTCACCTTCACCCGGCTGGCTCTGCGAGACAACCAGGAGACCTTTGATGCGCTGTTCAACCTGTATCAGAAGGGGTCTCTCGATATTGAGACCATCTACGATACGCTTGGGCTGGACGCAAACCTGATTGCTGACCGGCTTCGTCGAGACACTATGACGGTCAATGATGCGCAGTTTAACCGCGTATTGGAAGGCATGTACAGTCGTCTCGGGGACCAACTGGCGGAGAACACCGACGCTGTCCAGAAAGTTGCCGAGCGCCTTGGCCTCCAGTACGTGGCACCCAAGGAAGAAGAGGCGGGCCGGTTCTGATAGGCCAGGGACTGTGTGATACGGTTTCTTGTCTATGGTAACCCTGTTTGCGAGGGATCCATGCGAAGGGTTGCCACCCCCAAAAAGTACGACCACATCGACTTCCGGCCGCCAAAGTCTGTAGCTGAGGCCGCTGAGAAGGGGTTGGAGTACCGCAGAAAGCAAAAAGGGGACAAAGCGGGATTGACACCAGAGGAAGCCTCCAAGGAAGGTATTGGATCTGGCGTACAGCGTGCGGTAAACCTTAAGAATCGAAGCAACGTATCCCCTGCGGTCATAAAGCAAATGAACGGGTTTTTCTCCAGGCATGAGAAAAACAAGTCAATTTCCCCAGAGCACAAGGGAGAGCCTTGGAAGGACAAGGGGCATGTTTCGTGGTTACTTTGGGGAGGCGATCCCGGGCGCTCTTGGGCGCGTAAAGTTTTGCGTCAAATGGAGGCTGCGGACGAGAAATCCAAGAAAGCCGGCCTAATTGTTCGACAGGCTGCTCTGGAATTAGCCGGT
>Ga0114919_10000072_pt1 | contig 55538 bp, 60 predicted proteins | sample BlataG_FD_88682 | JGI IMG/M metagenome (GOLD analysis project Ga0114919, IMG submission 88682) | Deep subsurface microbial communities from Black Sea to uncover new lineages of life (NeLLi) - Black_00105 metaG | ecosystem: Environmental > Aquatic > Marine > Oceanic > Sediment | place: Atlantic... | reverse complement strand
TAGACAATTGGGGGGGTTTTTTTTTTTTTTTGTTCCCAAAAATTTTTTTTTGGTTTGTATCTATGGGGGGTTGGCCCCCCCCCCCCCCCCAGGTAGCTAGAGGCACTAGTAGTAGCACCGTGCACTTTGTTTGATTAGTTACGTCCTCTGTCGTCTGATGTTGAGAAAAATGAGTGAGGTCCAGGCCTCTATTTCATATATGCATGTACTATATCTGAGCCAGTTTTATTTTGATGGGAAAACTTGCCAGTTTGATTTTTTTTTGAAAATTTCGTTGGAAAACAGGAGGAGGAGAAGAGAGTCTAGATTGTGGACTCAGCCGCCCCCTCCTTGTTTCAATTCTTTTTACATGCACATGCACCAGCTTAACTCGATCGTCTGTTAAGTGATTCATGTTGACAAGTAGCGTGGACACTACCCATGTAACCCATTGTATATACATGGATTTGATGCTGATGAAAAAGGAGCAATTCGCTCTCTCGAGATCGGTCCTCTTACTTTCTAAGGAGGAGGGGGAAGAGGAAGAAGAAGGTGGGCGGTGGTGATGACCAAAGGGAAGCACACCAATGGTGACCATGGGAATGGAAATAGAGGGACAAGGATAGTGGATCAAAAGGAAGAAATTGATTGCCGGTACCCTGCTGAAGCGGTGAGAATGAGGTGGAATGAAGGATATCGGGTGAGTCACGTGGCTGCCAATAGTGAAGAGTGTGTGGTGTGTATGACTAGGCCTGTTGGAGGATATGGTGGTGGTAGTGGTGAATTGTTTCCTCAGGAGTGTGTTAGAAGTAATCAGTGTGGTGTAGATGATGTAGAGAAGAAGTGGGATGAGATGGAGGTGGTCGCACTGGCATATGGAAGAACGATGTGGAGATGGGGGACGTTGGAGGAAGAGAGGGGAAAATGGCGGCGATTAGAGAGTATCGAGAAGAATGAATAAAATATATACCTTCATATGCATGATATAAGGAAGTGTTTTAATGATCAACATGAACATGAATTGCTGTTGAAGGTTTGAAATCCACAGAGCTACAGAGATGCAATCTGCGTTTAGTTTATTTTCTCGGTCTGGGTCTTTAGTTCCAAGGAAACCAAAGAATATTGCAGTAAAAGATGTAGATATATATCAAAAAGAGGAGAGTAGCAGGAAACGCAGCAGAGAGGAAACCAATGACCACAATGAGCCCGTCTTTGCCAACGATGAAAGCAACGACGACGACGACGACGGAGAACCGGCCACCTTCCCCAGCTTGGGCATATCCGAATGGCTCGACAGTATCTGCCATTCTCTAGGCATGAAGGAGCCCACTCAAGTCCAAAAAGGCACCATCCCAGCTGTTTTATCCGGCAGAGATGTCATTGGCATTGCTCACACTGGCAGCGGTAAAACAGCAGCCTTTGCTCTCCCCATCCTCCAGCAACTAGCCCAAGAACCCTACGGTGTCTTTGCCCTGGTCATGACCCCCACTAGAGAACTAGCTTTCCAAATAGCAGACCAATTTAGAGCCTTCAGTGCAGGTACGTCGCTGAAAGAATGTGTTGTCATCGGGGGAATGGAAATGCAGGCGCAGGCCAAGGAACTGTCTCAGCGACCTCATATAGTCATTGCCACCCCAGGAAGACTGAGGTCCCTTATTCAACTCGACCCTTGTATTGCTCGAACTTTTAGTAGAGTAAGATTTGTTGTATTGGATGAGGCAGATAGGCTGTTGGAGCCTACATTTGAAAAGGATTTGGCTGTCATTCTCCCCAAACTCCCGGAGAGAAGACAGAGCTTGTTGTTCTCTGCCACAAAGACCAGGACGCTAGTGAAGCTACAGTCTGTTATGTCGAAAGATGCATATACGTTTGAGGCATATGAAGGCCTTCAGACTGCTAAAAAGTTGAAAGAGGAGTATTTGTTAATTCCTGCAAAGGTGAAGGAAGTGTACCTTGTATATTTATTGAAATCATTGGAAGAGGAAGAAGAATTGCTGGGTAATGCAAGATCTGTCATCGTCTTCTGCTCTACCTGTAGACAATGCAGATTATTAGACGCATTATTAAAACAACTAGGCATAGCGGCCACGGCATTACATTCCCAACAACCTCAGCGATCTCGTCTATCAGCTCTAGATAAGTTTAAATCCGGCTACATTTCAATTCTCCTCGCTACAGACGTAGCGTCACGTGGCCTTGACATCCCTACCGTTGATGTCGTCATCAACTACGACTTGCCTCTACTGGCAAGAGACTATGTGCATAGAGTAGGGCGTACAGCTAGAGCAGGGAGAGGAGGGAGAGCTCTGTCTTTTGTATCCCAACATGATGTGGATTTGGTGCACAAGATAGAGGGGCTGACTGGGGTGAAGTTGGAGGGCATGGGTGGGGTGGATGAGGCAGCAGTGTTAAAGAATATGACAAAAGTGTATTCTGCAAAAAGAGCTGCTGGAATGCAGTTGACGCAGCAAGAGAAGGGGGGAAAGGGGTATGTGAATAGGAATAAGAAGAATAAGAATAAAAGGGAAGGGGGTGATTGAAAAGAGGAGGAGTTTAAAACTCGAAAAAATACAATACTTTGATACTTCTATGTAAGCAACCTATTATTATTATTACACCCACAGGGAGGAAATCAAGCAATTCCAAGATCTTGGATCACTCTATTCCATCTCTCGAGTGGCACAAAACTACTCTCCTCCGGCAACCCTTGCCTAGCCAAATCAACCAACAACAGCAATTGCTTCATTGGAACCATGCCTCCCAGTTCCTGAGCAGCAGCATCCAGCTCAACTCCAGGCTTGAAAGCCGCCACGTGCTGCAGCACAGCTTTTACCTCCTCCTTGGTCAGTGCTGGGACATGCAAAGCAACATTAAATGCCTGAGCAAGGTCCATTTCTTGCATGATACTTCCTAATGAAGTGGTCCCAAGGACGAATAGACGTCGGCCTTCAGGAGGCTGTCTCTTTAGGAGAACCAACAAGGTTTGGAGGACGGTGTTGGAGAATCTGGGACCAATGGAGACAAAATCCAGCAACCGCTCAATGTCATCTAGTACAATGACAGAAAATGGAGATTTATAAGCATCGTCAAACACTTTAGAGATGTGATTGCATTTAGAGACTTCATTATAGCCAATCATGCTCTCTGCACTGATGACTTTGATAAAAGGAGCACCACTGTCTAGTGCCACACTAGCAGCAAGGGCGGTCTTTCCAGTACCTTTCCCTCCTTCTAGTAGCAAGGTCAATAGTGGAGTGGACTCTCCTTCCATTGCTTGTGTGACTAGAGTCTTGCAAGATTCCAACAAGTGGCTGTGTCGAGAGCCATAGTCAATGAGACCATGGAGTCTGTAGCTTTCCAGCATCTCAACCGCTGAGCCAAAGGCTGGTTTCACTTCTTCTAGTGCTGCAAAAAAGTCTTCCATCCCTACTTTAATGGAATCCTCATCTATTGGTTTGCTCAAGTCAGATACATCTACCTGTCTATTCAGTGCAAATGAAACAGCACTCTTTACCAAACCTTCAAGTTCAGCTCCTGAGAAATTCTTAGTTCTGGCTGCCAAGTCTGTCAAATCAACATCTCTCCCCATAAATGCATTTTCTTGCATTTTAGAGGTGTGAATCTGCAGGATTTCCTGCCTTCCCCTCTCATCCGGCAGTCCAATCTCCACATGGACCTCCAATCTTCCAGGACGCAACAAGGCTTCATCCAGCATGTCTTTTCTATTGGTCATACCGATCAATAATATATTATTCAGAGCATCAACACCGTCAATTTTAGTGAGCAGCTGATTCACAAGAGTGTCGTGAACACCGCTGCCACTCTGCACGCTTCCCCTAGATTTGCAGATAGCATCAATTTCATCAAAAATAATGACATGCAGCTCTGATTCATCACCATATTTGGCATAATCTGCCTCTGCGTCTGCAAACAGCTTTCTGACGTTTTCTTCGCTGGCACCGACGTATTTGTTCAGCACTTCTGGACCATTGACGACCTTAGGTTCCATACCATTGAGCATTTTACCAATCTGCCTGGCAATCAGGGTCTTACCAGTACCAGGAGGGCCATACAGCAAGACACCTTTAACGTGACGGACTCCCAAGCGCTGGACAACTGACGGAGGGAAGATTCTGGATGCAAACGCCCTTCTGAAAATCTGCTCAAACTGAATATCCAAGCCCCCTATTCCCAGCGTTTGGAAATTGAAGTCTTTATGTTTGAACAATTGAGTGGCTGATGCAGCTCCTTTCTGTCCAACAATCTTCAATCCCGACCCATGTTTGGTTTCAAATACATAGGCAGTTTCCACAGTCAGCTGACCTGCATGAACTGATTGCTGATCTGCTGCTGTGTCTACTACTATAATATTATGCATTGTCAGGAAATAGTTGGTACCTTGGTACTCAAAGATGAGCTGCTGCCCTACAGTGAGGATTTGAGTAGAGAAACGAGCTTGAATGTGGGCGGACAGCTCGTTGGCATCTAATTCAACGTCGGGTCCTCTGGTGGCTCTTTTTGTCACATAGTCTACTTCACAGTTGGCTAGAACTGTGGAGAAGTTGGAAATAGGAGGGAGGAAGACTTCTGCTCGGATGGGGTCTCCTGATGAGACACGGAGGAGTTTGCGTTGGATGTTGTTGAGGCCGAGAGTGCCTGGTTGCATGCCTTCGAAAACATCTGTCATGTATATACTGTTGTTGGTTAGGGGTGGAGAGGGATAATATATGTTAGTGGTAGACATGCGCATATGTATGGATGCATAGCGAGATGAAATGCCACCACCTATATGTGGGGCAGCACAACGAACTACTTACTATTCACCGAGCTTGAGGAAGCGGGAGGACGTTGCTAGATCGCTTGGAGCCAAGAAGATTTTATTAGTTTTCGCGAAATCCTGCAGTTATGGAGGTGTTAGAAATGCGCAAATGGCGGTGATTGAGTGGTATAACAAGGCTAAACGCACCTGTGAGGGACAGTTGACGACAGTAAGCTGGAATGTCGATAGTGGAGTTATAGACGCCATGATATCCCTGTGTCTCTCTGCAGAGCAATTAAATCACTGTTACTTTACGATGGTAAAATGATTAATTATGTTTAAGTAAATTTGGGTGAAGTAGAGGCAAGCACTGAGTTTTATTTTTAATGAGGACGAGCGAGGAAAGCCGCAGGAGGGCCCTCAGCATTAGATGCTTATCAGCTGCCTATAGTTCAATATACACTTAAGTTCATCTACAAGTTGTGATTGCACCATTAAATTCACCCAAACACTTGGCAAATCCCACTAACAATGCGGCGATCACTTGGCTTAGCAGCCTTGGCGCAGAGGGGGTATTTATTTCAGGTAGGTAGCATATCATACAGTGCTTATTTCGATCATGCGTGGAGACATCGATTATCTAGACTCTTTGCTTTCGGTTTGACCTCATCAAAATTAAACCCTTTGTCTGTATTACAGGCAACACAAGAAATAGCGCGTGAAAGCCTTGCCCCCGCGTTAATTGCCAACAGTAAGTTCCAGAACGTAGTTCGTCAGTCTCTTATATCTGGTTCTGATACCAAACCTGTCTCATTCTCCACCACCGCCGCCGTCTGCTCACCCCCTTTTCCCTCCCCATTCAGCAGCAAATGCCACACTACAACCATCATTCATAACTAGGCACAGCATAAACACATCAGCTTTACTATGGAAAGATATAACCGTGACAATCCCAAGTATGGGAGAATCAATCACTGAAGGCACAGTTGCTGTTATTCTCAAAAAACAGGGCGATGTTGTCGTTGAAGATGATGTCATTGCACAACTAGAAACTGATAAAGTCACTATGGATGTTAAATATCAAGAAAAAGTAGCTGGAATAGTCAAAGAAATTAAAGCGGCAGAAGGTGATGCAGTGACAGTAGGACAGGAGTTTGCTGTTGTTGAAGAGAATGCTGATGCAGCGCCAACAAAGCCCATGCAAGAGGCTGCTGCTGCTGCTGCGAAACCTGCTGCATCTGGGAAAAAGGCGGCAATGCCAGCTTCACCACCCCCAGCATCCCCATCAAAGAAGGAAGCAGCAGCTCCTCCAGCACCATCAGCATCAGCACCAACAGGTCGTCCAGACCGACCAGAACGCCGCGTCAAAATGACCCGTCTCAGATTAAGAATTGCGGAACGTCTTAAAAACGCTCAAAACACCTATGCAATGCTCACTACATTCAACGAAGTAGACATGACAGGTCTAATGGACATGCGGAATGCTCACAAGGATGCCTTCCTTGACAGGCACGGCGTCAAGCTCGGTTTCATGTCTGCCTTTGTCAAGGCCGCCGCCAACGCCTTGATGGTCGTCCCAGCCGTCAACGGTGTCATTGATGGAGATGAAATTGTCTATCGCGACTATGTAGACATCAGTGTGGCAGTAGCCACAACCAAAGGTCTGGTTGTCCCGGTCTTGAGAAGTGTCGACCAAATGGGCTTTGCAGATGTCGAAAAAACCATCAACGAGTTTGGTAAAAAAGCCAGAGACGGAACTCTCTCCATCGATGAGATGGCCGGGGGAACCTTCACGATCTCAAATGGAGGAGTATTTGGCAGTATGATGAGTACCCCTATCATCAACCCTCCACAGAGTGCTATTCTAGGGATGCATGCTACGAATATGAAGCCAGCAGTGGTTAATGGGCAGATTGTGGCCAGGCCAATGATGTACCTAGCGTTGACGTATGATCATAGGTTGATTGATGGGCGTGAGGCGGTCACATTCTTGAAGAGGGTGAAGGAGGTGATTGAGGATCCCAGGAGATTGCTATTGGATGTTTGAGATGTGTGTGTGTATGTGTGAAAGGAGAAGTGACGGAGAAGCAGGTGTACAGTCTTGATGATACAGGCTCGACTTGAAGAGTATGTATGCCCTTCCTTTCTTTGATTGATGCAATTTCTTGTTGATTTATCTGTTGTTGATGATAGAAGGCAGGTGGGCAATGGATGTAAAATTATATGGAGTGTGATGGAAAATGAGAGGATGAGGATGGGAGGGTGTACGACTCAGCACATGACCAGTGTGTGGAAGGTCTTGGAGAACCTCTAGATGGAACAAAAAGAGGTTATCACAACCCATCATCGGCATAATCAACGATCATTAACATAAAAGGACAAATAGATCTATCGACATTGATTCAAGGTAACACCATAGGTGTTGGGTAACACGTTTCTTAAAGGAAGCTAGTGATTTAAATCGTTGTTTGGGTCTGAAGATTGCTGCTGCGATACCGTCTTGTCGGTTTTCATCACACAGTAGTTACAAAGGTCCCTCATCGTGACATAGGTTATAGAATAAAAGAACATAGAGTGAGAAAGGACGTAAAAAGCCTCGATCGCACGGCAATTCTGCCGCTCCAAGTGCTATAAACTCACATTGTATATTAGACTGTACCAGTAGAACCTGTAGATCATATAGGTACGTACTCAAGGTGGTTCAAGACAACGTTGGTTGAAAAACTTGCCTCGAAAATTACCCTCGCGGCATTTTGGTTGGCAAAACATTGCGGAAACAGCCTTCCAATTCCTCCAACGAGTCATCAAGTATTTGATCCGTGGACGGAGAACCACATCAAGGTACTCTGGACCTAACCTAGACACCCCATTCTTGCAGATCAATTAACCTGTAGCTTTCAACCATAGATACCGTTTGAAGGTACACCAGTGTTGTATATTCGCCCTACATCTACTATCGAAAGTCTCGAGCAGTCCAGACCCTTGGCAAACTGGCTCCAAGTAAGTTTTCAGCGACCGGCAACCTTGCAAAGCCAACGACCCCCGCTCTCTTGTCTCTCTTTCTCTCGTTTACTGAGACCAACCCAACTCCCCCCCATCTATACATCCTCCCTCTCCTCAAAATCAATTAACACAGATCTAAATACCACAAGGAAAGACTCTATCTGCTTTCCAGACAACTCTATTACAATCAATTATAGCTCCCCCGTCACCATGGAAACCACACTTTCTGGAATGAACAATCCAACAATGGCAAAGGCACCACACCATCGTCTTCAGCCCTTTGCCATAACTTCTGATAGCCTCTCCAGCCTTCTGAACACATCTCACCCAGTCAACGATCTGTTTTGGGCGTCCGTCTGGCCTCAGCTTCAAGATGCAGGCTGGACGTTTACTGATGGCATTGCTGATGATGACAATGGGGAAGGTCTCTACGCTACCTTCTTTCCTCCACATGATGGCACTGCAAGTGAAGACGACAATGATGATAATAATAATAATAATAATAATAACAACGGTGGTGGAGGAATGTATAGATCAACGTATAGATCCAGTCAGTCTCCACTATATGACGTCCATGCTGTGCTCCATCACATGGTCACCCATCCCGCCATCATCCAATCTCTTCATCGTCAACAACAACAAGGTGTGTATCACACTCATCAAGATAATGGTCGCCCCTCTTCTGTTCAACATGCTGTTGCCAACCCAACACAAGGCAACACACGTCACGGAGCACCACCACCACCAAGAAGAGCATCTGCCGACAAGGGCATCAAGACATGTGACAATTGTGGCACCACGAGCACCCCCCTATGGAGACGCAACAGACAGCTAGATTTGGTCCTTTGTAATCGTTGCGGAATTTTCTATACCAACAATTCAAGGCACCGTCCTCTGGATCTAGATACATCAAGACGAACTGCTGCTGCAGCTGCTGCTGCCAGACCTGCTCCTGCACGACAACAACAATTAGCTCACAGATCACCAACCCCTTCTGACTACCCAGGGAGTGATGGTGGTGGGGCTACAAGTGAAGTTTCAGACTGGGCAGTGGGTGGAGATGGCACAGCAAGAGCAGCAGGAGGAGGTAGAAAGAGAGCAGCTGCAATGCGCAATCCTTATGTCGCCGGAGCAGCAGCATCAGCACCAACGGAATTCGGTGAAGGCAGCGACGGTGAGCTGAGCTCGGTGGTCGTACCTTGTAGCGATGGTAACCCTGCTGGCCATGCTACCGCTACTACTACGAATGCTACTTATGCCAATGCTCCTCTTTCAGAAGAGCAAAGGTCTGCTCTCATTGACCGTCTCATCAATGGCGTCTTGATCCCCGATTTCGAGGGAGCTGTGGAAGGTCTGAAATCTCTGAAGAAGGCTCGTGTCACTGACCCCCACACAGGACTGTCTTGGGGCACTGTCAGGCTCTATGCTGACCATGAAGAACCTCATGATGGCAGGTCTGGTGGTGGTGGTGGTGCTGGAAGGAAACAACCCAGAGCAGCTTCTGGAGGTGGTGCAGCTACTACGGCGCAGACTCGACCAGGCCAATGCTGTGCAAATTGTGGCACCACTACGACTCCACTGTGGAGAAGGGATCCCTTTGTCCCAGACAGGCAACTCTGTAATGCCTGCTCCATATTCAAGCGTAGCCACAATGGTATGGAGAGACCTCTGGACACAGGAAAATCCAAGCAGTACAGTGGACCTGGACAACGTTATAAAAAAAGCTCACCTGGTGGTGGTGGCAGTCGTGGTAAGGGAGGAAAGAAGCGTAACTTTGTCGCAGATGAGGAAGGCATAGATGGATGGCAGCCTGAGAGCTCTGCTCCTCTCTCGAACACCGACTCACCCTCACAACAGCAGCAAGCACCACCACAACCACCTCAAAGTGGTGTGATTCATCGACTGGCAACGACCACCACTGCAGCTGCTCAACCAGCACAACAACAACACCAGCAATTCCAACAACCAGTCATTTTTCTTTTTAAAGCATCAGCTTCTGCTGCCCTTCCTCCAGCTATTCTGATTTCTGGACTCCAACCGTCAGGTCCCGTTGAACTGCGAGCTGTCGGCCTTGGTACTGGCCCTGCTATCAGTGGATCAAGTGAGTGTACAGAGTGGCAAAGTGGTCAGCATCAGCATCAGCAGCAATTACAGCAACAGGGTATGCCTGCCGTTGTTCATGGTGCTCAAGTTCAGCAGTCCCCTACCTCTGCTGCTGCTGCTGCTCCAATAAATCCGCATTGATAGGGCAACCAGCGGGAAATAGTATTAGTGACACATATTATGAAATGCCTCCATTTCTCGTGGCCCCCTCCCGGGTGGGGGCCCTTGTACCATAGTATTATGTTTTTTCAGATTTCGTTTCATATTTAGTGTTTTCTTATTCGTCTGGAGAAGGAGCATCATGGCTCTTCTTTCTATTTTGTGGACTAGTTACTATATTTCCCAGCAATAACCACCATTGTAATTATAAGTAGCAACAGAAAGAAATCCATAGTATCCTACACCAGCTTAAACATAGAAACGAGAACAAGTACACCAACACGACTCAAGCAGCTTCAAGACATCATCGACTGGCAATCTCCACTCAGTGCCAACCCCGCACTCAACATAGACGTGGCAGGCCTCATCTATATGACATCGCTGCAATGGATTGAAAGCCCATGCAAACTGAGGACAAAGCCAGAGTGGCGAAAGAATGGAACTCTAGAGATCTGCACCATGTGGCCAGGATGGAATTTCCAAATTAAACAAGCCAATATTACTGTTCACCAAGATCTCAAACAATTAATAATATAAAATTTGATTCGGACCTGACAGTTAAAACTAAATAAGCCTCCAGACGGACGTGTAGATATGCCATGGCACTGAATATTAAGATTAATGCTTTGATTCACAGTCAACGTCTACGTCGCATTTCATATTTACGTTACTGGTTGCCAACTAAATCATTCACAAATTGTCATAAACGGAAAAACGAACAAATAGGCCAAGGGTTGGACAACATGGTCGACCGTCAGATCTCGACAACGACCAGCGCCGACGTCTTCACCTCCATCCATATTGACGCTGCATCTGAAGATTTCACAGAGCACATCGCCATCCAAACTAAAGAACAACGAAAAAAAAAGCAAGTTATCCAAACCAAGCACCAGCGACACAAACCAAGACCAAGACCAACCCACTTCGTTGCCATCCCCCTCCTCTCGCCTCAAGTTACCGAAGCCATTCAACAAGTCCAAGCTTCCCTCATTACCCACTCCCCTGAGCTTCAAAAAGCATGCGTAGAACCCGAAACTGCCCATGTAACTCTATGTGTTATAACTCTCAAGGATAGAGATGCTATAGAGGCAGCAAAACAAGCTCTTTTAGAGTGTAAACATAGACTAGAGGGTGGCGGATTGTCAAGTCCTTTTTCAGTGGAACTTGCTGGCTTGAGTGATTTCAGATCCAGTGTGTTGTATTTAGATATAAAAGGTAGTAATGGTGATGATAATTGTGAAATAGAAGATGATGATTCTCAAGAAGCAAACCAGAAGATTACAGGAAGGGAGACATTACAAGCAATTCAACAGGTAGTAGAGGAAGTATTCCAAGAGGCTGGCATTATTCAACATACACCTTCCTCATCTTCATCATCACCGAGGAACACATTTACACCTCATCTTACTATAGCCAAAATGTCTAGAATGATAGATTGGAGCAACAATAGAGGTGTAAGAAGTAGAGGAAGGTGGGGAAGAGGAAGAGGAACAGGGAGAAGTGATGGTGATGGCGATAATGATACCAAGGAAGAAGAGGTTCAAGTTGAAGGACAAGGAGAGAAGGTTTCAATAACTCCACAGCACCCATTGAGACAGATCCCTAAAGAGGCATATAGTCAATATGTAGGTATAGATGCAGGTCGTGTTGAATGTACAGAGCTCCAGCTGTGTGCTATGAATGGTAGACAGCCAGGGCAGTACTATGACGTGATAGAGAGAATGGTGTTTGGGGGGGACTGATTTTTTTTTTTTGGCTTTTAAATTAGTACCAGTCGTCAATAAAAATGTAAGCTGTACCGTCAAAATTGGGGGATGGTTATCCGCATCATCATCATTGTCAAAGCCACCTACCATCCTCCCTTCCCTTCTCTCCTGCTACTGCTCCTTACCCATCCTCCGTCATCTTCTCCTCAACAGCAGCCTGAGCAGCAGCAAGTCTAGCAATGGGCACTCTAAAAGGAGAACATGAGACGTAATCAAGCCCCACTTTATGGAAAAACTTCACACTAGAAGGCTCTCCTCCATGCTCTCCGCAAATACCTACTTTCAGGCCCGGCTTGGTGGATCTCCCTCTCTCAGTGGCCATTTTGATCAACTGTCCGACCCCTTGCTGATCCAATATCTCAAAAGGATCGGCTTCTAATATACTTTGACTCAAGTACTGAGGTAGAAACTTGCCAGCGTCATCTCTAGAGTAGCCAAATGTCATTTGAGTGAGGTCATTGGTACCAAAAGAGAAGAAATCAGCATGCTGAGCAATCTTATCAGCCACCAGAGCTGCTCTTGGTACCTCAATCATTGTACCAACCCTGTACTCAACACTCTCCCCACCATGCTCCTCCATCACGTCGTTTGCTACCTTTCTAACGAGAGAAACCTGATTGATCAGCTCTTCAGGAGTACCAACCAGTGGAATCATGATGTCTGGGTGAGGGACAATGGTGTTGTCCTTGTTGGTGTGCTCAGCAGCGATGTTCAAAGCTGCCTCAAATATAGCTCTCACTTGCATTTCAGTAATCTCTGGATACGTAATGCCCAATCTGCATCCCCTGAAACCAAGCATGGGATTGACCTCCACCAGATGCGCAATAGTAGCTGCGATATCAGCAGATGAAACTCCAGGAGAGGTGGCAGCAAGAGCATTAGAAATCTGAGCAACATCACCTTCTGGTAAGAACTCGTGCAAAGGTGGGTCCAACAGTCTGATGGTGACCGGTAAGCCATCCATAGCTTTGAAAATACCTTCAAAATCTGATCTTTGGAAAGGTAAAATCAATTGGAGAGCTTCTTTTCGAGCATTAGTATCTTGAGCTACTATCATCCTTCTGACTGCTGCAATTCGATCTTCCGATGTGAAAAACATGTGCTCAGTTCTCACTAGGCCAATACCTTCCGCCCCATTCCTTCTAGCAGCCAGTGCATCTTTAGGAGTGTCTGCATTAGTAAATACTCTTAGACGACGGTGTTGGTCAACCCATTCCATGAATCGCCCCAAATCACCAGTCAACCTTGCTGCAGTCAGTGGCTGTTTTCCAACCAGCACTTCTCCAGTAGTACCATTAATGGAAATCCAGTCTCCTTCTTTCAACAGCACATGGTGTTCATTCAGCTTTGCAGTGTGATTAGCTTCATCAACCCACAATTCATTGCAGCCAGCAACACATGGCTTCCCCCACCCTCGGGCGACGACAGCAGCATGACTCGTCATACCTCCTCTGGCTGTCAGCACCCCTTCAGCCACATGAAGACCACCAACATCTTCAGGTGAAGTTTCTGTCCTGACCAGAATACACGGTTTTCCAGCAACTTTGAAATCCTCAGCTCTAGCTGCTGTGAAGACTACTTGACCAACAGCAGCTCCTGGAGAGGCAGGAAGTCCTCTACCACGCACAGCAGACTGATAGCTGTCGGCTTTTTCATCTTCAAACTGTGGGTGGAGCAGCTGATCAAGGTGACGGGCTTCCACCGCCATTATAGCTCTGGGAATGTCAATCAGCCGCTCATCAACCATGTCGACTGCTATCTTTAGAGCAGCTTGACCAGTCCGTTTGCCACTACGGCACTGCAGCATGTAGAGCTGGCCGCTTTGTACTGTAAATTCTATATCCTGCATGTCCTTATAGTGCTGCTCCAACAGCTGACAATTGTGCACCAAATCCTTGTATGCCTCAGGCAGCATGTTTTCCAACTCTAATATTGGCAAGGGAGACCTAATTCCAGCCACCACATCCTCACCTTGAGCATTTGGGAGATACTCCCCGTAAAACTTGGCCTCTCCAGTAGATGGATTACGGGTGAAACACACTCCAGAGCTGCTCTTGTCATCATAGTTGCCAAAGACCATGGCTTGTATGTTCACTGCTGTTCCTGCTAGGCCACTAATGCCTTGGAGGGATCTGTACTTTCTAGCTCGGGGACTCTGCCAGCTGTCAAAGACAGCTTTAGTTGCCACCTTGAGCTGATGATAAGGATCTTGCGGAAACGTCAATCCTGCTCTCTTGTATACTTGTTTATATCTCTCTACCACTTCTTCCAACTCAACAGAGACCAGTTCAACATCATGCTTCACTCCTTTGGTTTCTTTAACTGCCTGTATTTCAGCTTCAAAGAGAGCGTGCTTGATTCCAAAGACGACGTCCCCAAACATGTCGAGGAAACGGCGGTAGGCATCGAGAGCAAACCGGTCTCCAGATCTGGCAGCGATGGTCTTCATGGAATCGTCATTGAGGCCCAAGTTGAGTATTGTGTCCATCATTCCAGGCATAGATATAGCAGCTCCTGATCTGACGGAGAGGAGAAGGGGGTTGGTGGGATCCCCAAACTTGCAGCCCATTTCAGATTCAACGACTTGAAGGCCGAGAAGGATTTCCTCCCAGAGGCCCTCAGGGAACTTGCCTCCGTTGTTGGTGTACTGTGCACATGCCTCAGTGGTGATTGTGAGTCCTGGAGGGACATTGAGCCCAATGGAGCACATTTCAGCAAGGTTGGCTCCTTTGCCGCCCAACTGTGTGTGGGAGGAGGGAAGAGAAGGTGGTAGGATTGTCGGAGGACCATTGGAAGGGATTGATCAGTGGAGAGCGATAGCAAACCATGTTTGAAACTATAATAACACCTATCGTTTAAATTACGCACCAAATTTTTCATTGAAGCATCGCCTTCTCCTTTACCCTTGACAAAAGTGTAGACTCTTTTTTGGGATGAATTATTACTCTGCATTTTTCGCAATTTCTTGTATTGGTAGTCTAAATGTATCGTAAATCCCTTGTTTATAGTCTTAGAGTTGTATATTTGTAGGGTTTATGGACTACTGCTACATCTCAGGTGGCATTTTCTTATCAGGTGGCGACAGCTGTGCTGGCAAGATTTGGTGAAGATGAACGGAGTTGGTTGAGAGGAAGCCTTGCTGTTGTATGCCATTGATTCTGCATATATATCTTCCATATATATGTTAGCCCGATAATATACATCATAGCAGTATCATAGCAAGGAACAGAGATGGGGGCTGACTTCACAAAGGATATGACCGGCAACTGGCACCACAATGTTGGGTCATCGACCTCGCTCTCTTGAGGGGGTAACACCGTTGCCACTTCTTCTACCATACCTGTCATAAAGTTGCTTAAATTTTGAGCTAACGTATTGTTTGGTAGAATAATTAGTCGAGTTTTGAATGCAAAAGTTTACTTCTTTTAAGGAACTACGTTTTGGTCGTCATCTTGTCAATCACCTTCCACAGCCCAAAAAACTACATACTTTCAATTTTTTAGGCAAGTATTCCAGCAGTGCATTGAGATATACATACTGAAGGAGATTCCTTCACTGTCAATTGGATTTACCGCACCTCCGACCAAGTTGAGTCAATCTCCCTGACACTGCAACCTCACCTCCTGACACAGTTCTTCTCCACTCACAGGCATGGCAGTCGACAAGGAAGCCTACCTATCCCGCTGGGAAGAAAATTTCTGGGGCAAGGGTTTAGAGCAGGGCGTCGGATTTGATGCCAGTGGTTCGTCCCCAGCTCTGGTGGACCTCACAAAAAGACGGCCCAACCTTGCCTCATCCTCCACCAGAGTCTTGGTCCCAGGATGTGGTCGTGGCTACGATCTCCTCACTTTCATTAAGCACTGCTATGTAGCCCAAGCTATAGGCCTTGAAATATCACCTTCCGCTGTAGCTGTTGCCAATGATTACATACAAGCCAATGCTGCAACTCCTGAGGATGCTGCCAAGATGACGGTGGTGGAGGGTGATTTTTTTAAATGGAATCCCGGCTGTGCGGGAGGGAAATTTGATTTAGGTTATGATTACACATTTTTCTGTGCTATGCATCCAGATATGAGAGCTGATACAGCAAAAGCATGGGCTAGATTGTTGAAGAGCGGAGGAGTGTTGGTAACGTTAGAATTTCCTCTCCATGGTGGCTATCCTGATCCTTCAAAGACAGAAGGACCGCCATGGCCAGTTAGTCATGAAGATTATAAGAAGGTGTTGGAACCCGCTGGGTTTAACTTGGAAGAAATGTATGAGGTACCAACAGAGCTGAGCCATAGTGGGAGAGGGGGGAGAGAAGCCATGGCAATCTGGAGGTTGCAGTGATGGGAGCCGAAGAGGGAGATAATTGGCGGAGACGTGTTGGTTGCGAATAAATGGGAAGGGCGAGGGGAGTACATTTTGTATAGTTCCTGTAATTTTTATCCTTGTTACTGTGACATTGGTACAGTAAACGTGAATACCCAGTTAAACGCATACACTCTTTGAAATGAGCACTTATAGTGGAAAAGGAGTCAATGGGCTCCACGTCTTCAAAGAGGAGAGCAGCTCCGTAAAGCTGACATGTAAGTGCATCGGTATGTCATTTCTCACCAACGTGAGCGACCAAACCCCCACCGACTACCACCATCTCAACCGCCCCATTCCCCCTCTCTCCCGTCTCCCTCTTTTCTCGTCCTTTCTCAGACGAGAGCACCTGGGACCCAGTTAAGCCAGCCACTACGAAAGGAGCAATGACCAAATTCAAAATTTTTCTCTGGGCAGCTGCTGTCTGCCTCATCATAGGTGGAGCCGTAGCAGTCATCGTCATTCTGGTCGTCGATAATGAAAACAAGAATGCCAATAAACCACCCTCCCCTCCCCCACCTCCCTTCCCCCCTGGCTACCGCTTCCCCCCTCCACCTCCACCTTCCTCCAAACCCCCTCCTCCACCTCCTAAACCATCACCAGACACCCCACCATTCCCAGCTCCAACTGGCTACCAATGGGTCTTTTACGATGAATTTAACGTAGATGGAAAACCCAATCCTAAAAAGTGGGGATACGACATTGGTACTGGTGATACAGGGTGGGGTAACAATGAGGCGCAATACTACACCAACAGTCCTAGTAATTCCAAAGTTGAAAATGGAAACCTGGTAATTACTGCTCGCCGGGAGCAGTACCAGTACATGCAGTACACATCCGCAAGGTTGACCACCAAGGGCAAGGCGTCTTTCAATCCTGGTAGCAAATATTCTGAGATTACAGTTGAAGCTAGAATTAAAGCGCCTGGTCCAACACCAGCAATGGGTATCTGGGGAGCATTTTGGATGCTTCCAGAAGATAATAATTATGGTGCATGGCCAAGTAGTGGAGAAATAGATATATTTGAGATAATTAACGGAATGACAGGGATGACCCAGGGGGTGCAATTTGGGCCTCCTGGCGATACAAACCCTGGACAAAACGAAAAGTATATGACCACCACACCAATCTCCAGTGGTACTTACAGTGACACATATCATACTTATAAATTAGAGTGGAGACCAGATGCTATGACGTTTTATATAGATGGAACTGCAGTGTTGCAGGCAGTGCCCAGGGCCGATAATCCAGAAGGGTGGTTCACTCCCAAGAGCAATAATCCTGCAGCGCCATTTGATACGCCATTTTATTTGATAGCTAATATTGCTGTGGGTGGTACGTACCCTAATGGTGGCTATAATACAAAATACCCTGATCAGGATACACCGTTCCCTAATAACATGTATGTTGACTATATCAGAGTGCTGGGGAAGACAGCGTAGGGGAGGGGGAGAGAGAGAGAGAGAGAGGAGGTGTCGGTGTGGTAGTGAAAATTAGAAAAGTGATGAAATGTTTCGTGAGTCTGTGAACTATTTTGTAAAATTAGGTATTTAATGATCATATGAATCTCAAGATGAGGGTGATACATGGAGCATGTACGGAAATACAGCCATGCTGGAGATTGCATGGGCCTGATGGGAGGAATTGTTACATAAAACGGGGTTCTATCTCAAGTAGACGCCCACAAAGACGATATTCATGGCATGAAACATGTCTTTCGGTAACTTCATTATACAAAACACCAACTTTATTCCCATCTCGTCGCTCCCCATCCACCACCACACGTCACCACCGCCTCATCGTCACAGCCACAGACGGAAACCAAGACTCCCCACCAAATCAAAAAAAACCTGGCTCAGTTAACAATCTCAGACCACCTCCCCCATCTAGAGAACTAGCAGCCTTGAGAGCAGAGGCTGAAGCCCCATTCCGTGTATTTAGAATTGTCATCTTTGGCTTCTCCATCATATCAGCGGGCCTGGCTACTCTGTTCACCATCCCACAAATCATTGGCACACTGGCAGGTGGGGCTAACGCTAAGAGTCTGGTAGAAGTAGGAGGAGATCTGGGCATCAATCTAGGAGCAGTATCACTCTTTTCCTTTTTATATAAAAGAGATACAGACGCTAGAGAGAAGCAAATAGCCAGACTGTTGAGAGAAGACCAGTTGGGAGATTGTCAGCTGCAATTGAGTAACAATAAAGTCCTTCGTCTGACTCAACTTAGATCATTCTCCCGACCAGTGATGCTTGTAGGTACAGCTGAGCAGGTTAAAGAAGCCGTACAAGCAGCAGAGCGGTTTAAAGAGGAACTTATAGACAGAGGGGTTTTAATAATCCCTCTCCCAGTGTATGGAGGATCTCGAGAAGATGTAGATGTGCTGTGCACGCTGAGTAAAGATGATCTTAGATGGAAGGCAGCTCCGGTTAGGATGGATGAGTGGAAGGCATGGTTTGATGCACAAGCCAAGCTGGCGGGGAAGACAGGGCTGGGAGGGCAGGGGCTGTATGTGGGGCTGAGGTTGGATGGCAGGGTGAGAGCCAGTGGAGTGGGGAGCCCAAATTGGGCAGTGTTTGTAGGTCAGTTGCCAAAGACTGAGGGGTTGTTTGGTGGGTTTTTAGATGGTATGGATGGAAGAGTAGGAGGAGGTTAGAGGTTGGTGTTGATCTATTGTGTGTAAGAAAGAAATGGATGCTTGGCAAGGAAAGGAGAGGAGAAAGAGAGAAGGCGGTGGAATAGGGAGATCAAAATCCATAAATAACATCCCAAATAGGCTGGCGAACCGGAATTCAAGCATAAAACCTGGGTCTTATACTAACTATCAAGTTACTCTTATTCAAGCTAATTTATTTATTCTCGCCAACTAGGATGCGATAGAGAAAGATGAGGAAATAGTGCAAGTTAAATGCTTGGGTTTTATTTGCATAAAGGGTTTCCATATAGACCAGTTTTGACAGGTTTTCCTTCCTCAGGGTAGAAAGCAGTTATACACTTGTTTAAGAGATGTTTGACTGGGTCTAATTTCTGGACAATACATTGCCAGCGTTGCCAGAGCCTTCTTGACTGCCAATTTATCAAACGCCGTTGCATTGACTGACGGCAGTGGACACCCAGTGGTTGGATGTATGTCCACCGGTTTGAATTTGAATTGTCTGTCGACAGATGAGGGTAGGACAGTTAATGATGATGATGCATCAGTCTTGATGGCATTACCACCAGCAGTGATATCAAAGCAAGCAATGAGTGTGGCAATAGCTATAGATGCAGCTATATCGCTTCCCACTGTCTTATCATCGCGTATTAACACAGTACGACCTGCTTCTAGGTGATGGGATATAAATTGCAGTGCTGCTGGTAGCTTGGCTTGTAGATTATGTTTATCTTTCTTGCCTGATTTGATTGGAAGCCACAAGTTGTAGTGTTTAGCTTTATCATCCTCTCCAGTTGTAGTAAAAGGAGTATCTTTTGTTTCTTCTCCAGATGGAACAGTGTAATGGTACGGTTGTACTGCACTCATCCTTCTTCTATCATCATTCTTGGATTGAAAGAGATGAATGCATGATGGCAATTCATTATTGGCCACATCACCACATATATTGTCCTCTACTACTACTGCTGCTGCTGCTGCTGATGATGATGATGATGATGATGACGGCGTTATCGCACTGCCTACATTCAATATTGCATCAAACATTGAAGATATGTTTGTTGTTCCTAAATATAGCCCAGTATTGCCTATATTCTGATAACTATTACTACCGACATAAGGAGTAGTAGTGGTGTTAGTATTTCGACTATTACCAGTCTCTCCACCATGGTTAGCAACTATATCAAGCATCGTGTCCCTCAGCGCCTCTTCCCCCTCCCTTGCCCCCACTGATAATAACTGAAACTTGTGTTTCCACATCAATGCTGGTGTGAGCCCCTGTGCCCAGCTTTCTTCATCATCTCCTGCCCCAGGTATGTATTCATATACCACTTCTAATACTGATGATGATAATGAGGAGGGGTGGGATGCTAGGGGTGATGGCATGTCCATAGAAGTATTTTCTTCCTCTTTATCATCATCATTTCTATTTAAAGTCAATGTACGTCTCATTCTAGCATTTGGAAGAGCAGCTGATACTAACAAGAGTGGGGTGCAGTGTTCAAACACGTCTTCTTTCATTCCTTCATCCTTGATAACAGACAAGAGAGTGGTACTAGCAGCAGCAGCGGTAGTAGCATCTTCCTCTGCCTCCTCCTCTCTCCCATCTTCCTTTCTATCATCATAGGGTTGACTGATCCAGAAACATTTCAATGGTTTCTTCTCAAGCACATCCACTAGAGGCAGTAAATCTTCTCTGCACAAATCTACAAGACTGACAACCCATTGATTTAAACGTTGGGCTATTTGATTCTTCTCGTTGACAGATACCCACGGTGGTAGATGTAAAAATGATGATGATGATGATGATGATAGCTCAGTAAGTGAGGCCTTGTTTGTAATATTGGCATTTCTAGTATCATTATTAATATTGCTATTAAGCAACTCTCTGATGGCCATATTGATGACAGCTGCCCATATGGGTATGGTCTTGGACATAGAATCTGGAAAGCGTTTGCCTCTCCTGGTGGCGTCGACAATGATGGCACCATGGGAGTGTGCTGCTCGATAAGCAACGTGGAGGTTGAGTCGCTGGAGATTAAATGACCAGTTGTTGTTGTGTCCATCTGTAGATTTGAAGTAAGATACGGCGTGGTAGTGAGGTGTGTACCAGAGGCCACAGCGGGCATTGGCGAAGAGGGGGAGAGAAGGGAGGGAGGCGGAGATGTGTGTGACGAAAGAGGCGTCATGGATGAGACTGGCGATGTTATTGAAGTTGGAGTGTTCTAGGCGTTTGACGGATCGAAGGACGGATGTGATTGATGGTTGGTAGTTGCAGACGTGCAACATACTTCCGTCTGGTAATGCTTGGGTATGTTTTGAAAAGCCATCAGATGTTTCCATCCCTCTTTCTTTGCATAAGGTTGTTTGTATTAAGTTTTCAATATAGAAAGAAACACCAAGGAGATGTGAAATTAGGAAACGTGTTGCTTCAGCGGTGCGTTCTTGGAAATCAAAGTGTATAGAGGGAATTAACTGGGGGAAAAAGACCAAATGAGCGCTTGGGATCGCCGATATGCGACCCCAGCTGTCACTCTCCAAAATGACAAAGAGGCGGGCCTGGCTTCAAACCCTGACAATCATACAGTGTAGTTATCATCGCTTTGAAAAACATCAAATACATCAACAAAGGACAAAGATAAAAGACCAAATATCAAGACCTAGAGCTGTTCTTTTATCCTGATCACATTCAGGGCAAACCCTCACTATGGCTGCTATTCTTAGAAAACGAGCCGTATTTCTCTTAAGCTCCTACATCGACAAGCATAAATCTGATCTGATATCAAGCAAACTCCTAGCCAGCGGTTCTCTTTACAACATCACCTATCACGTCTCTCAATCCTCCCTCATCACCCACCGTGGCTACGCTGCCCTACACGTCGCAACTACCCAGCTCCCTCTCAACACTGGCCGCCCCAGAGTCGTAATCCTCGGCTCTGGTTGGGGAGCAGCCCGCCTTGCCAAAGATCTTGACACTAAACAATACGACCTCAGCATAATCAGCCCCCGTAATCACATGGTATTCACCCCCCTCCTTGCCTCTTGCTGCGTCGGCACCATTGAAACACGCTCCGTTACGCTGTCCATCGTCGACATCCAACCAGCTCTGAGAGCTCCTCAAAACTTCTTCTTCAATGCCTCTGCTCAGACTGTAGACAATGATACAAAGACGGTACACTGTATTACAGAAGATGGTATGAAGTTCAATGTTGAATACGACATCCTCGTGGTGGCAACAGGATCACAAGGGAGTACATTCGGTATAAAAGGGGTAGAGCAATATTGCCATCCTCTTCGTGAAGCAGGGCATGCAGTGGCCATCCGCTCAAGACTGATTAAGAACTGGTCATTGGCCAACATTCCAGGGAGGCAGCCACAAGAAAGAGATAGATTACTGCATCAAGTGATTGTCGGGGGTGGTCCTACTGGAGTTGAATTCGGAGGAGAACTAGCTGATTTTGTGAACAAAGACTTGAATAAAATAGATCCTGATAGAGCCAGAGATGTGAGAATTACTCTCATCGAGGCTAATGAATTGCTTGGCTCCTTTGACGCTCGGTTGCGCGAGTATGCAGCAAAGAAGCTCATATCCGCAGGTGTACATCTAGTCAAAGGGATAGTGAAAGAAGTCAGAGAGACTGAATTGGAACTGCACGATGGTTCTGTCATACCGTTTGGATGCTGTGTGTGGTCTACTGGAGTTGGTCCTACTGAATTCACTCTGGGGCTGCCTTTTAGAAAGACGGGGAGAGGACGCATTGCTGTTGATGATTATCTGAGGGTGTTTCAACCAGCTACAGCTGCAGATGAAGCTGTTGAAGGGAGGAAAGAACCCAAGACTATGGCTGATGTAAGTATTGAAGAGGACCCTAAAGTGAAAAGTAGAGAGGAAGAAGCCATCCTGGGTGGTGGTGGTGGTAGTGGTGTGACAGCTGCTCCGACATCGTCTCTCCCCTCCTCTCCTTCTTCTTCTTCTTCTTCCTCTTCTTCCTTATCACATACAATCGAGGTCATCCCCGGGGTCTATGCCTTGGGAGATTGTTCTGCAAATAATGAGAAGCCACTACCAGCACTAGCCCAGGTAGCCGAACAGCAAGGTAAATACCTGGCATTGAGACTGAATGCTGCTGCTGCCGCTATAGCCCAAGCTAAGAAGACCTCCTCCTCCTCCTCCTCGTTATCTGCTGCCATCAGAAGCAGTAGTAGTAGTGGTGGTGGTGCCAAGGAGCTAGGTCCATTTGTGTATCATTCTCTAGGATCCATGGCCACAGTTGGCGGTACAAGTGCTATATTACAACTCCACAGACAAGGCCAGTCCTCAAGCTTCTCCTTTGCTGGATTCAGTAGCTGGGTGGCATGGAGAAGTGCATACTTGACTCGTCTAGGTACAATGAAGGCCAGGATGTTTGTGGCTACTAATTGGCTGATCAGTTTCCTTTTTGGTAGGGATGTTAGTAGATATTAATAAGTGTGTTGATTTGTTTCTAATTATTCCATTCTAAGCTATGATAGACACATGCATTATTTCCACTTTTATTTTGGCTGACGTTCCAGTCGAGTGTTACAATTTGTACAATTTGTCCTTGAACATTGATATCCATTCCTTTCTCTCTATCAACATTTCTCTTCCTACATTTATATATATGTAAGACATGCCCTATACCATCACAGAGAGTAATCACTTCCACTGCTATAAACAATACATTGATCTCTATCGTCATTATTATTGATCAGACCATTGGACATGCAGGTAGCAACTCTCAGATACCCAAGGAATGTCAGCATACCAGCCCCTGTGTATATTAATAAGAAGGTAGGGAAGAAGGGTGATTAGTACATATTTGTATATGTGGAGGAGGGGTGATACATATCTATATATAGAAAGGAGGATGTCAGGTTCCCAGAGTGAGCACTACTTTCATCAAAAGGTGGAAAGCAGTGCTACAATGAAAAACTCAAAAAGGAACTTGGAATAAGTATAGGGCCGTATAAAAGGGCCGACGATCGACATTAACAGAGTCCCAGTCGGTGAGTACAAGAGGTCCCATCAGTATATATATATACTTAGTGAGGAATATTCCATCGTCCTCTCTCTGTCTTGTCGTATTTTACGGAGAAAGAGAGGAAGAGGAGAACACAAAAAGAGGAGAAAAGGAAAAACAAAACACTCACATCAAAGCAAATACTACACAGTAGAGCACAGCTACCATACAAGAAGTAGTAGCAAAGATCTCCCATCCCCACCACAATGGACTCCACTTAACCTCTGGAGGGAAGTACATTTTTAATATTTGGAACAGCATGGCCAAGATGTCCAACATCACAGATTGCATAGCGTGAAACCTCACGAAATGGTGAAGCTTCTTATTCTTGACAATGGCGAGGAAGATGAGGAAGAAAATGATGAGTGGAGCAAACATGCTTCCAAAGTAGATGCCATAGAGGTAAGGGGTGGGGGCAAAGTAGTATGCGACGGTGTCTCTAAACAAGGCGTACATTGAGCGGCCGGAGATTGCAGAGTCAATCCAGGGCACCATGTACATGAATGCTGCGAAACATCTCCAGAAGAGATTTGGTGGGTTTTTATTGACTTCTGAGGTTTCGGGTTTGGATTGCTCTGACCATTCGTCTCCACCAGCACGGGTTTCAATGGTGGGTTGGTGTTGTTGTTGATGTGGGTGTTCTAAAGTGGAGGTTGTACGTCTAGCACAGCCCAGGTTTGGACCGGTTGGGGGTGTTCCTCGGAACAAAGGTCGGGCTGAGAGAGAAAAATAGATATGTACGAGTTAAAAGATGTGATACATGGTACCAGAAGGTTGTAGCGACGGCGTTAGAAGCATTCATACCTGAGCTAGGAGGTGTCTGCATGACATTTGTGATGCCACATTTGTTTGAAAGACGGGCTGGTCTATGGGACTGCCATGCTTTATTAGATGACAAAGTCTTCTTATTCTGCATTGCTTGTATATAAATCATCAATGCTCTATGTGAAACCTTTGGATAAGTTATATTTTATTCTGATTTGGTGATGATGATGATTTAGGGACACTAGTGACCATGTATCGTGACAAAGAGATCCTGGAAATTACAAAAGTAATAGTTTGTAATGATGTCCACGAGGCCCACCTTTTTATTGAATACGCAGGGAAATCCCCCCTCCCCGTCTCTCTCTCAGCAAGCTTGACAGGCCGCTCCTCAAATGATGAGAGGACTACAGGCCGTGGAATTGAATATGATCATCTCAATTTAACTTTAAACATACTAGCAATCCATCCCATCAGACACGATGGCAGACTCAATTCCTCCCCCAGCTGCGGCACTTTTGAATAATGATCTCGAACAAAAAACGACTGAATGGCAAGCACTCGGCGACGCTGATCTTCTAGAGCAAATCAAATCTTATAGAGATGCACTCACCATTGTCAGCATGCAGATGGCTGACCTCGGTACGTTGCCTTATTTTGAAATTTCAAGTTGCTTCAAATGATCACATCCTTAATTCCCACCATATTCACCCCACCCTCACCAATTCCCCCCCTATAATAGGCATGAACGTCCTTCTTGAAGAGGAAGCAGCTCAAGCACCAGGCAACAGCGACGCCCCCGACGATCCCATGGGCATTGAAGGCGTCGACTGGCGAGTCGGCACTCTCGAAGACGTCGACCCCAGCGAATGGCAGGTCCCCCCTCAATGCATCCCCCTCCACGCCAACGTCACCACCATGGACTGGACCAACCTCATCTCTGCAACACAATTTGATGTCATCATGATGGACCCCCCTTGGCAGCTGGCCACCGCCAATCCCACTAGAGGTGTCGCTCTTGGTTACTCTCAGCTCACCGACAGAGACATCCAAAACCTCCCAATTCCCAAGCTACAGAAGAATGGCTTCCTTTTCATCTGGGTCATCAATGCAAAATATCAATTTACACTGGATTTGTTTGACAAATGGGGCTATGAACTGGTTGATGAAGTCGTCTGGGTCAAAATGACGGTGAACCGCCGTCTCGCAAAGAGTCACGGTTTCTACCTTCAACATGCCAAAGAAGTATGCCTAGTGGCTAAGATAGGAGACAACCCCAGAGGAATGAAGCAAGGTGTGGGTAGCGATATTATATATAGTGAAAGACGCGGTCAGAGTCAGAAACCAGAGGAAATTTACCATTTAATTGAGCAATTGGTGCCCAATGGGAAGTATTTGGAGATTTCCGGGAGGAAGAATAACTTGAGAAATTTCTGGGTAACGGTGGGGAATGAAGTGACTGGACAAGGGCTGCCTAGGGAGGATCAGAGTGCAGTTGAAGCCGGGCAGGCTCCTGCCGGGGCAGTTTATGGAGCAGGAAATAGGTAGAGAGAGAGAGAGAGGAAGGGAGGTGGATGAAAGAGAGGATGGAGGGTTTACGATTCTTTATCATTATCTTTATTGATGAAGAATGACGGTGTTTGGTATACATTGTAATGTAGCACTTATCTATATACTTTGCATATTTGGAAGGAGGACTACACGCAGCAATCCCAGCCTCCTGCGCATTGGGCTCCTTGGGGTGAGCAAAAGTATGAGTTTTGGTTCCTTTAGCACGCGTGTATATATACTTTACAAATAGCTATTGCTACTGTAATAGAGGGGGGGGAGAAGAAGAAGATTCCAGGGGTACTGCACAAATACTGGTTCTATAGCGGCTGGTCGAAACTCCCCCTTCATCAACAGAACTGGTCAATCTAGTTGAATAAGCAATGTATATAATATTATTAGCCTTAGTATCCACCATTCTTCTCACCCTGAGGGTCTTATTTTGAAATAAGTTTAGTGTTTTTCTCTCTGCAAAGATCTCTTTACCTTCTTTTCCACCCAAGTTAGAGCCTGGTCTGATGCGACCACCACCGAGAGAGACGCAGGTGAGGGAGGCTTGAGACGGGTCGCCCAGGGGATCATTACTGAGTCTCTCTGTGATAGATCTTTTGTAGTCTGTGATGTATAATACTACATTGTCAATGTCAGGGTCTTCAAGAGAGGCTACTTGTACTGTGTCCTTGAAGACAAAGCCAGAGGTGGCAAATTCTCCGATTTGGGACATTGTCTGTTGAGCATGGGCGGCAGGTGGGGCGATGAGTGAGATGGTTGGGGAGATGAGTAGTGCTGATGATGCAGCAATAGCGGTTATTTTGGACACTATATCTTTTATCAGCGGTGTGCGTGCAGGTAAAAGGGGCGATGAAGCATGGTGTGGAATAATATTCAAGTGATTTGAAGCGGATGAGATCGGAGTGTTTCTCAAATTGCGTGTGTTTAAATGTGTTGGCAGCATTGTTTCCATATTTGTATGATCAATATTAAATGCCAAAGCTATTGAATTCTTACAATGGGCTTGTATACAGTTTTTTTAGCCCTATTTTATCCCTGACTGTGAACTCCAATTACTTGCCCTGCTTTTGTTTTCTGGGCACACATATATCCACTATTTCATGATTTGATAGAACTATGCTACCTTAACTAAGACTATGGTGAATTGTTCTCTGGCTTTTACTAGCCAATATCCAAAACTGATCTGACTAAAAAGATGTCTACAATCCAAGAGACGAAAACCGTTCTCAATGTAAATCTTGGCGTTCTTGGACATGTAGATAGCGGTAAAACTGCACTAGGTATGTCCAGATTTTAATACTATAACCGTTACTCTCAATTCATCTCCAATTCCTTAACGTCCCCCTTCTCACCCTCCTTCTTCCTTCTCCAGTTGCTGCTCTCTCCACCACCCTCTCCACAGCCGCTCTCGACAAACACCCTCAAAGCAAAGAACGTGGCATCACTCTAGATCTGGGCTTTTCTTCATTCCAAGTTCCAGCACCTCCCCGTGTATTAGCACAAGAACAAGAACAGAAAGAACAATCATCAGAAGAAGTACCATCATCTTCGTCATCGACCTCCCTACAAATCACTCTGGTAGACTGTCCAGGCCATGCCTCTCTAGTAAGAACCATCATAGGAGGGGCTCAAATTATAGACTTCATGATACTGGTAGTGGATATAACAAGAGGGATACAGCCGCAGACAGCTGAATGCATCGTCATCGGAGAGGTGTGTTGTATAGGTAGCAGTAGTAGTCGTAATAAGCAGCAGAGTAAAAGGAGGCCTTCCTTGATAGTGGCACTTAACAAGATAGACTTAATTCCCGTGGATAAGAGAGAGAAATATATAAAGAAAGCCACCAAGATGGTGACAACAACATTAAATAAAACAAAATTTGCAGGGTCATTTGTCATAGTCCCAGTTTCAGCACTACAGCCACACCTGAGCAACGGATTGGAGATTCTATTGAAAGCAGTGAGTAATACTGCTGCTGTTATCATTCCCCAACGCGATTCCATTTCTTCCCCCTTCTTGTTCATCATAGATCACTGCTTTGCAATAAAAGGCCAAGGAACAGTTGTCACAGGAACTGTTGCCAAGGGAACCGCATCTGTGGGAGACACCATTGAATTCCCCACTCTTGGGCAAAAGAAGAAAATTAAATCCATGCAAGCTTTCCACCGACCGAGACTATCTTGCAGTGCTGGAGATCGGCTTGGTATTTGTGTGTCTCAGTTGGACGCAAAGTTGATAGAAAGAGGGGTCGCGTGTGCCCCTGGAGCTGTGTCTACCTTTAATTGTGCTGTCGCTTTGGTGGAAAAGGTTCGGTACTACGAGGGGGTGATTGGATCGAGAAGTAGGATGCATGTCATCATTGGGCATTCTACCGTCACGGCTGAGCTTTTATTCTTTACCCTTCCCTTTCCTAGTAGTGGAGAGATTAATAGTAACAGACATGGTTTGATGTTTGATGTGGATACCGAGTACAGATATGTAGATACACTAGATACAGAACAACAGGACCATGGTGCACAGTGGGCCTTGATCAAATTTAGTAGCCCAATCACTGCTCAAAATGACAGCTTATTAATCGGAGCTAAATTAGATGCTGATATATCGACATTATCACAGTGCAGACTGGCCTTCAGTGGCCAGTTGCAACAAACCTTTCCTATTACCACTACCAGTGATAAAACGTCTCCTTCTGGTATAAATATCAAAAGCTTGAAAGTGTACAAGGAAAAATATAGAAGAGGGGTAATTGAGAGACTTGATAGCGATGGCACGTCTGCAATATGCAAGGGAATGTTTTCCAAAGATACTGATATGTCAGTATTCACTGGTATGGAGGTAGTGGTGGAAGGAACCGGGGAGGTGGGGGAGATCAGTGGGGGGTTTGGAAAGAGTGGGAAATTCAGAGTATCTTTTAGGGATAATAGTAGTGGTGGTGGAAGGAAGGAAGCTGGGCAAGAAATTATGTTGAAAATGAAAAAGTACATCAAGGTTTAATTTTAATTTTTCATGGTTGGAAGGAGGACTACACACGGCAATCCCAGCCTCCTGCTCCTTTGGGTAAGCAAAGGTTTGTGGTTTGATTCCTTGAACACATGCTCCCACGCAGTAAAGAATCGATGATATAAACAGCATTCCAGAACAACGTAGGCAGCCCTTGCCCTTGCCCTTACCCTCACATGGAGGTGGATGCAATTAAATTTACATCTGTCTACTTTCTCTTCTGTATAAGCAAAAATGGTACTCTATAAATAGGTTTATACTCTACTAAATAAATGGTATATCAAAACTTGCCAAAAGACACAGCTGCCTGAATATGAAGAGCCAGCGCCACTGCTGCATTTGCTGCAATCAGTACTGCCAGCGTCTTCTTCATCCACCCCTTCACTTGACCACCCAACTGGGGATTCGACAGCGCATACGCCCCTCCTAGAGCCCCTAAAAATGACATTCCAGCTTGTTCTCTCTTTGCTGCCCCCCTCAGCCTCCCCCATACCTCTTGAAAGTCCTCTCCAAATGCTGTTTGAAGGTGTTCCTTCACCAAGTCACCAACCAAAGCCTCCATTCCCCCTCCTTCCTGCCTGTATCTCAATAGCTCGACAGTCTCCAGCAAGGCTACTGTTTGGGCTCTAAAGTTCTCTGTTATAGAAGTTATATTTTTCTGTAGAGCTGCCATGGCTCGGGCTTGGATGCGTTGTTGTAGTTTGGCTCCTCGGATTTCTTGGACCAGCCAATCGTAGACGCTGGAGCCTGACTTTGATTTTGAGGGTTGAATGGAGAGAGGGAGGTCTTCTAAATCTTCCAAGTCGTGCATTATTAGTGCATTGTTATCGTTATTAGTATTACTATTACCAGCAGGTCTGGCCTTATTATATGGTGTTGGTGACGGTGAAGGGTGTTGGTGTGGAGGAAGCTGTACTACTGCTGTTGGTGGAGGTGCAGTTGGGGAAGGATGAGGTGGAGGTGGAGAAGGAGTTTGAACACCTGAAGTTGGGGCCGAACCTGGTTGTTGTTGTTGTTGCTGCTGCTGCTCTTTGTAAGTCACAGTATGCTGAGCAGCACTTTCACCTCCCGTAGGAGGAGGAGAAGGAGTATCTACCCTTGGTGTTGTCCCTGCTTCCTGGTCCTCAGCCACCTCTCCTCCATTGCTGTTGTTGGAATTACCACTAGGAGGTTTGTCATCATGTTTTATTGTTGCCTGATATCTATGATGTGCCTCTACTGTGTCTTGTTGTTGTTGTTGTTGTTTTTGTTGTTGTTGTTGGGTGGCTATGGCTGCTTCTCCTCCTCTATTGTACTCACCAGTATTTACTACTAGGACAGCATCTTTCACTTCAGCATCACCAACACCGCTGTCACTACTGCTGTTATTTAAGCTATTGCTGTCTAAATTATCTAAGGTAATACCAACAGGATCAGTTTCACTCAAGTATACTTGCTGTTGGTGTTCTATATTAGCTGCTTGCTCCCCTTCTCCTTCAACACCTGCTACTGCAACATTAACACCACCGTCATTTGTTATTATTTGAGGTACTCCTACAGGAGGTGGTGGAGGGGTGATACTGACCTGCCCCCCCATCCCTCGTCCTATGTCTCCTACGTGTTCTTCCCCCACGTCGCCCACTCCATGTCCTCCTGCAGCCATCAGCTCCTCTTCAGTCGCCAACAACTGGTCCTCCAACTCCTCCGCTGCACTCTTTCCAAAAACAGAGATACTGTTAATAGCACACACTGGCTCCACACCGTAATGACTCAAAAACTTAATCATCACAAAGCGTGCCCAGCGTGGCTGGTCTATTTGGAATGTCTGCACTCCCTTGGCGTTCTCTGCTATGAAGGTTCCCATGCCCTTCCACTGATTTGAGATGGGCCATTTGGTGGCATCTGCTGAACTGTCAGATCGGGGATGTGTCTGTCTTCCATACAGTTCAAATTCTTTGACCCTGGATGAATACAATTCATTCTGGGCTAGCTCTAGTTGTAGCACTCTGGCGACTTCACTCAATTCTATGATGACCCATTTGTCACGGGCTTTGCATTCATTTTTGAGGAAGGTATCAGAGTCATCATCAAGAGCGTCGGCGATTTTCTTGGCTTCTTTATTCGATGCTATAATGTTAGCACCATCTTTTAATAGTGCAAAGTTTCTATAGGTGGGTTCTTCTATTGCAGTCTCTGTGGTGGTGCCCTGGTGCTGTTGCTTCTGCTGTTCAGAAGAGGAGGGGAGGGTGGGAGCAGTGGCGGATGGTGGTGGTGATGGGAGAGCAGTGGACGTGGTTATTTGGTGTGTAGAGCCATCCCAACTTGTAGGATGATCGCACCCTTGTGCCTTGGGATCATCTACGCATCTGCTTAGGTATTCACTGCTGTCTGAGCAACTGGTACCGAGCATGAATTCGGTGTAGGTCGTGCACGAGGTCGTTGTTGGCCATGTTGAATGACCATCGTCAGTGGCGGAGGCCAGTGGGAAGATCCCAGAAAATATGATCAAAATGAAATGAAATAGTAGCGCTGCTCGATTTATCATTTTATATGGTTTCAGGCACCGAATCTAAATTTCGGGCGATCTTGAAGTATTAAACATCGACAGCTTTCCGTGGATAGACTGCAACTGCGTACCTTTTTCAAAAATCTTGTCCTTATAAATAACCAAGGCACATGCATATCGCTCCATTTTGAATCTATGACACCAACATATTCCCTTTTCACTGACGCTCCCCGACCACTCTCTCCCATCCATCACCACCATTCCCCACTTTCTTCGCACTACTTACTTCCGAATGACCAACTTTATAGTCCATCCCATTTCTCCGCTGTAAAAGCTGCTAAGACCGGATGCATTTCCTTATTGATATCTAAGCATGGTACACATAGAATATTGGATTTATTTGCAATGCATAGACCCTGAGACATGGTCGAAAGGCTCTGCATGGTCAGTTCAAAAATGTTAGTGATGAACTACAAAGGGCTGTTGCTTTCATATTTCTTTATATTTTGAAGCGATGCTACTTCCATGCGTGCACAGCATGGTCACGGATCGGTTTATTAACTGACTCCCCCTTTCCTTCACAATACTTAAGAAGAAGAATGGCAGGATCATCAAATCCTCAACTCAACATCCTTATGGTGTCCGATTTCTTCTACCCCAATACTGGTGGTGTAGAGAATCACATCTACCAACTCGCACAATGCCTCATGATGAGAGGTCACAAGGTCACAGTCCTCACGCACGGTTACGACGACATCCACACCGGCATCCTCCATCTCACCAACGCCCTCAAAGTATACTACGCCCCCCGCATCCCCTTCTACCAAAGCACCACTCTCCCCACCTTCTTCGGCAGCTTCTCTCTCTTTAGATCCATAGTTATCAGAGAACAAATTGACTTGCTACACGTGCATCAAGCCTTTTCTACAATGGCACACGAATCAGTGATGCACGCTCGCACCATGGGTATGAAGGTCGTCTTCACTGATCACTCTCTCTTTGGCTTTGCAGATGCATCCAGCATCTTAATGAATAAAGTTCTCAAGTTCACATTAGCAGATATACATGCTGCTATTTGTGTTAGTCACACTAGCAAAGAAAACACAGTATTAAGGGCGTGTATTCCTCCCGATAGGGTTGCTGTGATTCCCAATGCAGTGGATGCTTCACAGTTTGCCCCTTATCCATCCAAGAGAAGAAATGATGGGGGGGTGACCATAGTGTGTCTGAGCAGATTAGTATATAGGAAAGGTATCGACTTATTAGCAGCAGCTTTACCTGTGCTGTGCAGGAGACATCCCAATGTGAATGTGTTAATTGGGGGAGATGGACCAAAGAGACCGTTGCTGGAGCAGGTTGTGGAGGAAGAAGGGCTGCAAGGACAGGTCACTCTATTGGGAGCACTGCCTCACGATAAAGTCCGTGATTTGTTAATACAAGGGCATATATTCATGAATTGTTCACTGACCGAAGCGTTTTGTATGGCACTTGTTGAAGCTGCAGCTGCTGGTTTGCTTGTTGTGTCCACTGCTGTCGGAGGGGTCCCCGAAGTTCTTCCTCCAGACATGATGGTCATGGCTGAGCCTTCGCCTGATGGTATACTTCTTGCCGTAGATATAGCGTTGGGAAAAGTTAAGGCAGTGGAACCTTGGACTTTTCATAAAGCCGCACAGAAGATGTATAATTGGCATTCTGTTGCCAGGAGAACAGAGCACGTGTATACAAATGTGTTGCACGGAGGACAAAATGAGAAAGGAGGAGAAGAACAAGGAGGAGGGGAGGGGAGAGATGATAGCATGACCGGGAGGCTGAAGCGATACTACAAATGTGGTGTATGGTTTGGTAAGATATGTTGCTGTGTAGTGGCTGTTGATTGGCTGTATTGGAAATATCTAGAATGGAAGGATCCTGTTGACAGTTTTGAAAAGGTGCCCAATGTTCCTTTGTCATTATATGCTCCTGGAAAACAGAGGAGAAGGAGTAGCAGGAATAAGATGGAACACTAATAAGAAGCAATAATTTAAAATTTTACATGATATGACACATATTCGAATATTCATTCAATTCAATTTTAATGATGTTTAGTAGAAGTTCCGGCATCACCACCACCACCGGCAATGAAGCTTCCAACTGTAGGAAGAGAGCCAAAACTCACACTATTTCCACTACTAGATGCATCTCCCCTTCTTATTATTAATATCATAGACACACCTAATACAACTACAGCTAGCTGCCATAATCTACAAAATATACCTTCAAATACAGCTGAGTGGGGTAGATCCAGCTGCATGGTGACCAGGGCCAGGAGCCAAGTTGAAACGGCAAGAAATCGGTGGGCCCACTTGGTGTATGGCTGCCAAGTGTCCGGGAGTTTGTTATAAATGCCAAGATATTTGAAGCTAAGTATGCCCAGTGTTGGGGATGCTAGTGATAGGAGAAAATTAAGAAGGCCTACTTTGCCGTGAAGAGAAGTGAAATGCTGCTTGCCATTGATGACCTGTATGTATGTCGAGAAAAGGGGAGGTGTCAAATAAAGAGAAAATAGGATAAGTTTTGGTCGGCATTATGGGTTCAGAGATTTCTTTTGCAAGCTTACCTTGTTCCTATATATGGCATAGAATCCTAGGGTGATGCATACAGTGGATGTGAACTGGATCCACATGTGATTTTGAAGGCCGGCGACTCTGGTTGCACCATCTGTAATGTGTCGGAGGCGATAGGCAGCGAGGATGCCCTCGCTCATAAAACCCAAGAAACCTATAGACATCAACAGTGGGTGGAACGAAAACAGATCTCCTCTGTATATACCAGGTAGGACTGCTATGGATATAGCTATTGTGGCTAGGATTGCTAGTTGCTGCACGAAATTAGTCGATGGCGTGGGAGTTATCGTCATCATTTTTACTTGGTTTCAGAATGATCGTCACATATATGCTCTAATCTATCAATATCATCACAACTGCATTGATTCTACAGCTCAATCCTTGTTCAAATCAAAATCTCATCAAGCCTTCCCGGATCCAAACCCAAACCAACCTTCAACTGCCGGCACCCCTTTCCTCCAAGAATCCACCATCATACTTGACAACCCCATCCAGCATCCTCCCACCCAACACAGCTGCCACTTCCTTATGTTTCACCATACCAATTTTCAAACTCTCACACCTCAGTTTGGCATTTAAATTTGTCTCAATCCCTCTCCCCATCCCTTCTAACACCACAAAGTCAGCCTCTGCACAATGCTCTTCCATCTCTTTAGAAATAGTCCTCAAATCAATGACAGGAAGTGCATTACCAGATGATACAACCACCAATCGTTGACTACTGATACCCTTGCACAGCACATCATCTACTCGGGCAATGTCATTCAGAAGTTCGTTTAGTTCTGTTGCTGTAATGTCATTTATAGATGGCTCCTCATTAGCTGCAAGTACTACTGTACAGCCCGTCCTCAGCAATTCTCTAGCAAATGGAAGCATCCCCAAGATAAAATCACTACCACTGTTATCAATGAATAATACTGCCTTTTTGAATGGTGCCTTGGATTTAACATTAACACTACTACTATTATTATTATTATTATTATTATTATTATTATTATTATTATTATTATTATTATTATCCTTGGTGTTGTTCTTCAACAATAATCGATTGATGAGTGCATCCATATCATCAACAACCCAAGGCCTTGGTAATAAACTATCTCTAGTATTATAGAAACTAACACCTCCATTTTGATGAAACAATTCACTGGTATGAACCGCTCCCAAGTCGAAGATGTTACCAGCCAAGATTCCTTTGATCAACTGCTCCCATCTCTGGAAACTGGCTGGCAGGGTGGTGGTGTCAATGTCTGCTAATACTTCAGGGAGTAATGCTAGTGCTTTGTGGTTTTCTTCATGTTTGATGTGTTTGAATGGGTCGATAAAACCAGCAGCTTTGAGGAAGTCTTCTCTCATTTGACAGAGAACAATGACGGTGGGAAATGTTGTTGTTGTTGTTGAAGGGTCGCCATTCTTTTCTATTTCTAGTTCTAATTGGTCTAAAGCATCGGTGTAGGACTGACAGAATGACTTGGCGGCAGAGGTAGCATCTGGTACTGATGGGTCTGATTCACAGGCATGTTTGAAGGATGGAATGGATGCTCTGAATACTTGGATCCAGTCTTCTAGCGCTGGGAAGGGAGGGCTGGTGGTGTTGGATGCAACAGGTGGTTGGATGGTTGTTGATGTGTCTGATTCAGACAATGCTTTTGGAATTAGATGTCGCCTTGGTCTGAATGTTGCATCGAATGTGTTGGGGTTATAACTACTGCTGAACAAACTGTTTGAACAAATTGTTGTTTGAGTCATTGCTGTGATCTGCAGATGGCTTTAACTTGATGCTTGATTGCTATTGATTTTGTCACGTTTATGGAAATCTGTACAATCTTTCAGGTACATCAGAAATATGGATATCTGACTTCTTGCCACCACGATTCGGCTTTTCTAAGCCCCTCGATCCACCTGTTCGAATTAACAGGGAATTCCCTGCGATCGTCAGAAAAGATTGAAAGCTAGAAACGACTGAAGAGAATGGTTTCTTGGTGACACATTGATCATATGAAACTTAAAGGGAAAATATAGTCAAAACGCACGATTCCTGACGTTTTATATCTCTCAGTGAGAACATAAATTTCGAAAAAGATGGAAATGCAACTAGATGTCTTGGCTATCGTCAAGACTGCACAAGCACTGCATGGTCTGAAACACTCCGAGTTCTCCAGATACAGGTAACAATCGTGTTTGTGCTATCCATGTTCAGGAAACAGCCTCAGCTCAAAATTGATCACTTCTAATGTTCTCCCTTTCCCCCTCCTACACAGAGAATACTGCTCTCGTAGACTCCGTCGCATATACAAGGGTGTCAAATTCCTTCATGGCAGAACACGGTACCAAAAGAAAGCTTTGGAGCCAGAGACCGTCACCGACGTCCGTCATCTCCACATCCCGCTTGTTGCAGCAGAGCGTGCCTGGGCCCACGCCATGGATGTCAAGAACCAAATAGAACAAGGAGGAGAATCCAAACTACGACACGACCTTCTCCGTCGACTCGCTAAGGCCGTCTCTCACACTACTGATCTCGTCCGCCTCACCAGCGAAATCTGCGATCACAGAACCGCTCTGGAGGCGGAAGCCTACGCAGCCTGGATGAATGGCAACTATTTGTTAGAGAAAGAAACCGACTGGCAAGGTGCTCTCACCAGCTTCCTCAAGTCTAAGAAACTACTAGAAGAACTGAGTAAAGTCGGTACTTTTGACCAACAAGCTGTGTGCCGCCATTTTATCGACCAAGTAGAACCCACTGTCAGGTATTGCAGCTACCAATTGAGTCGTAAAGGAAGAGGAGGAGGAGGGGGAGGAGGAGCCTCTGCTACTACTCCAGATACAGCTGCCTTACTAGGGGAGGTAACTGCCTCTGGCAATAGTTTACTATCATCTAGATTGTCTGCACTGGCTGCTGAGGCTCAGACACAGGTTGGAGAGGCAGCCAGTGAGCTGGAGTGGGGCAGTGAGAAGCTTCCAGTGAGAAATGGAAGAGTGAGAATTGCTTTACAGGCAGCTAATGATGCTAAATTGGATCTAGAAGAGAAACAGAAAGCATCTGGTGCCAATGATGGTGGTGATGCATTTGAAACAGAGATTGCGTGCAGAGACAGGTTGGCGAATGCATATAATGAGACAGCTGCAGCTGCACATGGAGCTCTGCAATTAGGCCAGAGTGGCCCTGATGCCAACCAAGTAAGATCTGAATTGGAAGCTGTAGAAAGAGCTGCCAGAGGGCTGGCTTTTCAAGTTGGGATTGACAGGAATGTGTTTATGGCAAAGAGGGTAGCTACTCAGGTGCACCAAAATCTTAAAAATCAAGCTGGTGGTGGAGGAGGAGGAGGAGGAGGAAGTGGTGGTACCAAGACCACCAAGCAGCAGAGTAAAAGTAAAAGTAAAGATAAGCAAGGAAAATCAGAAGATGTAGTTCGTCTCCTTGATGCAGCGCTCCAAGGAGTCACCCAACTAAACGAGCTAGCAGCTGAGATCGGAGGAGCTGCTGGAGAACACCTGATCGATGACTGTGCTGCCAAGCAGGCTCAAATCAAAGCCAGCAGATGCTTGTACGCCGGCCATTTCTACATGTCGATTGGAAAGTATAGAGAAGCTTTGGCTCTATTCCAGCGTGTGAAGCAGCTATGCAAAGAAGCAGATCTGAAGATTGACGATTGCGCAGTTGCTCCTGAAGGAGGAAAAGGAGCTGTCAATATTACCAGACACAAAGCTGCTGCATTTGAAGCTGCTGCAGCTGCTGAACTGAGAGCAGCCGAGTTGAGAGAAGCATCTATTTTGGGACAAGATGTTGGAGGCATATATCTTGATGAGACCATTGCTAGTGATAGCAAGGGTAAAAGAAAAGCTTCAGCTATAGCAACAGATGGAAAATATCTAGAAGAGTACACGAATGACATTACAGTGTGGGAAAGCTTCTACAGTGGAGAAGCCAAGGAGGTTCCCCGATTTGCTAAACTACCTCCCCTCCCTGCCCCTGTTCCAGTCAGACCTATTTTTCTAGACACGGCATTGAACTGCATTCATCCACCTAGCTTGGATCATAGAGCATCAAAGAAACAGAAAGCTGCTGCAGCAGCAGGAGGAGAGACCAGGGAGCTGGGGGAGGGATGGTGTCGAGGTTATTTGGATGGGGTGGTGCTGCGTCTTAGTAGTAAAGCATCAATGTAAACTACCATGTAACTTTACATTGTCAACATTCCTTTATACAAAGCCAAAGCTATAGGATTGGCAATAATATACCCAACACTTCCAGTCAAAATAGCCGGCCGTACCAGACACTTCCACCCCTTGGCTGCTGCCATTGCCGATGCAGTACCAGGTCCTCCTACATTAGCATTAGAGGCAATCAACACACATGCCATATCCAACCCCATCCACTTCCTGGCAACACCAATAATAACAACTAAATGTACTACCAACAAGGCAGTTACCAGCCCTAACAACCCCACTGCTCCCTTTCTTAATGCTTCAAGATTACCAGACATCGCACCTATACTGCAGAAGAATAAAAGCATCATTGCGCTGCCTATCTGAGCAGCTCCTTTGAATGGTTTTGCTGTAGGTGTGGTGGTTATGGTAGAACCGACAAAGCCAAGGAGACTGGAAAATACGGCCATGCCTGCCATTGACCACCTGGGACCCAGCATATTTCCTACCGAGCAAGATACTGCAGCTGCACTCAGACTCATTACCATAGAAGTAGAAGTTGGCAATGCATCTTCTAACAATATATTAGAAGAAGTATCAATGATATAATTATCAGTATTATAACTAGTGTCATAGAGAGCAGGGTTCTTGGCAGGAAGGCTCATGATGACAGCAATATACACCCCCATCAACAGGTTATCTGTCATCATGGTCGCTCCTATAAGAGAAGGAGATACGTGGAGTGTCTTTGCTACTGCAGCAAAGTTAATACTGCCACCTATGTAGGACGCACATAAGCAACATGCTATTTTGGCTCCCTCTCCTGCTACAGGTAGTAGTAGTGCTTGTTTGAATAGGTTAAAAGCTAGCAATGTACCGAGAATGGTGCCTATTGAACCAATAGAGAATGCGATAATGGTTTGTTTGGTTATTAATAATGCGTTATTTTGAGTAGTGATAGTGCTACTATTTTTATTTCCAAGGTCAGGGGCGTCTAGTAAGTAGCATGCAGCTCCAAAAGGCATGATGACATCCCAAATTATGTCGTAGAGTGGTGCAGAGAGGGGAATGATTCCTGCTGCTGAGAGGAGCATACTGGTAGCCATAGCTGCAACTGGAGCTGATGCTAATGGTAGTTTCTGTTCTATGAATGTGCCTGCAGCTGAACATCCAAGGAGCAAGGCGAGGAGAGGGATGCCGGTGCCAGAAACGGGGGTGGAAAAGAGGGTGGCATTCGTGGGGGTGGTGAGGTGTCTGAGTGGGTGTTGTCGGTGGAGATTCGAGATGGGATGTTTAGTTCTGGGGACCGTGATACGTCTAGAAGAACGGATGTACAACACTGAACATGTCATGGTACGCCTGTGATCTGCGATGTAGGGCTCTCGGAGTTTCACAAGATGACCCATCTCAGGACGATTTTGCGATCTTTCAGGAGCCAACCAGGCTCCACTTCATAGGAGCCACTCCACCATCCTTGTTATAATATATGCATGTGTTTTATTGCACTAATATACACTCAATAAACAATTACAACATGTACACCTATCAAAGCACACTCATAACTTATCACTGCTTCTGTTACTCTCTGAACTCCTCCCCCTCCTCCGACAGACGTCTGACTCTGGATGGATCCCCTCGGCCCATAAGGCTGAGAAGCTTCAACAGAACAAACATGCGGGGTTTTGCGTATACAATTACCAGTTAGAAGATAATTACATCTACAAAACCTACTCTTTTTGGCAGGCAGTCAGAGAATAGTAGGAATTGAAACCAATTTGAGAATTGCCCACCAATTGTCATAATTCAAATATTGGTGTTGCCCTCGCCCAAGTAACTCTAGTTATATAAAAAGTGATTGGATACAATGCAACAGACACAAGTCAAGTTCAGGGAGCTTATGGATCTGGCCAGAAGGAACGGCGAGGCTATGGCAGTGGGTGTAGGCAGAAGGCTCGACATAGGCACCACCGCCAACATTTGGAGGGTCATTCAACGCTACCACGATGAAGGTTTTGATGATGGTGAGATCCTTTATACTCAGCATAGTAGCTTGAGGTCTGCCGAGGAGCGACTGGAGAGTTATTTTGGTGTCGAATTGACAGATAGTGTCTTTTTTGATGACATTCTTGGTGACAAAACAGGGTGGGTTTACATTTACGTACATGCAGATGACAGCGACGATGACGACGATGATGATTATGATGAAGGGCTGTATTATGAACGCAGTTGCTACGATCAATATGACAGAAGACAAGGTCCATGTAAAGCTTACTGCGGTTACAGTGAGGAGGAGGAGGAGAAGGAGGAGGAGGATTATGCTTGTGAAAGTAGAGAGGTAAGTTCACTTTTCAATACAGAGAAAATTCAGCCAATATCTTGACATGTTCTGGAATGCATCTAGTTTTATATACCACTATTTACAGACTACACATCTTTAAATTGTACAGGCAAGCATGCAATACTCTATGGCGAACCAGAGCAGACAGCCGTCAGCAACGGAAAAGATAATTACTGCTGCTGCAGCAGGTGTCACTCAAGGTGCCGTGCAGGCATGCTGCACCATCATGTGATCTTTGAATTTCAAAAATTTCTAGATACACCCATTGTTACATGGTTTACTCACAGCGGGTACTCTATGCTTATGGCAAGTCATCAAGTGTCGGTTGTATATAAATCAAGATAATTCGGCCAGCTGTCTCAAGGTTTTGTTTCATTCCATGCAGGTCCAATTCTGTTTAAAAACATACCTTTGTTTTATTGTGATCCAAATATGCCTTCAGTTATTTTTAAAAACACACTCAAAAAATGATTACAAGATCTGAAGCTATCCGTTCACTTACAATCACTGCTTCTGTTCTCTCTGAACTCCTCCCCCTTCCCCTCCTCCAGGCCTATGTCCTCCTCCCTGCTCACATTGGTTTCCATTCGTTATCCCCCCCGACGACGCTGTCTTCAACTTGGTCACATCCCCCGTCAATATATATTCTTTATTTGCCTCCATCTCCCTTATTATGTCTTCTTCTGGCCTGTATATCATATCACTGATCCTCCACATCTGCAGCGTACCATGAAACACTCCCCCCTTTCCCCGGGGTCCCCAAGTGTCTTGAGACACACTGGCAATGGTCCAGGGATCGTGTGGGTTCCACTGGAAGTCCACTATTTCTGTCTTATGTCCAGCATGTAGGAATGCCAGTTCCTTGGGTGTGGAAAATTTAGCTAGTTTTTTAGCTGCTTTGTTTAGCTGCTCCTTTCCACCACCGTCATTACTGGCAATGTCCCAAATACACAGCATATTGTCTTGTCCCGCGCTGGCAAACACTCCAGTCACACTAGGCGACCACTCCACTCTCACAACTGCACCAGTGTGATGGTTAAAGTCATGGAGAGGACCACCGGTTAATTTACGAGTGTCCCACACCCTGATGCTGCCATCTTGTCCACACGTCACCAGCAGCTCCCTCTGGAGAGCACTCCAACTGACATCGTGTACATCTATGCCTTGTTTGTGCGCGTTTTGTACATTTGAAACTGGTGCTTGAGATGGTGCATTGGTGTCCCATAATAAAAGAGCACCATCATCACCGACTGAAGCCAACTTGGTGTGATCACCTGGGCAAAACACAACTCCTTCCACCGTGTCCCGGTGCCCTGTCAGCGTGATCCTGGCCTTCAGATGCTCAGCTTCAGTTCTGTTCAAGACAAAGCTTCTGTCAGATATGGATGTAGCATGATCTTCCAAGTCCCATATAAGAACATTCTTGTCATGACCTCCACTGGCCACCATGGGGGCTGTCCGAGCGGCTGCAAGGGCAAAGCTGGCGTCCTTGGTGTGTCCTGTGAGGACAAGATCTGGTACAGATGGTTGCATAGTAGATTTTACCTTCTCTGTTCTATTTGGATGGGTTTGAAGGTTCCATATATAGACATCAGGACCATCTGTATGTGTGCCAATGATGTCTGGGTGGGTCGGAAGTTCGACGATCCTGTTGACCTCACCTGGGTGGGTGATGCTGTTGATCGGTTTTGAGACAAACCTGTTGTTGGGCTTCTGGTCAACCCAAGCTGCTATTTTCTCTCCTGTGCAGTATCTAGGGCGGCATACTTCTACTTCTGATATGAAGAGCTTGTTGGGAGATTTCTCAAGTGTTTGCTGGGAGAGGTAGAGTCGCTGCTTGAAGCGGTGGGCATCTAGTTCGGCGGTGACTGGGCCCCAACTACAGGCGAGAGACGGTAGCTCTAGGTGGTGGTTCACGAACCAATCATATAGGAATGGTACACAGCGTTTCCATGCTAGGTATTCTTCATTTGTCAGCCGTTTAGCCTTCATGTTTTTTATCAGGGGGGAAATGAGCGGAACAGTTTCGTGGTTCCTGACACTTTTTATCAACGAGATGAGTTTAGACAGAGGTGATCTATTGCACTGCTTCCACTCAACTGAGCTGGAATAATTGAAGAAGCAAGACAAAACCAGCCAAAACTCTCTTCCAAAATTTCCAGAATTTGGCGACGCTCCCTGATGAGTCAGTTTCTCCAGCCCCCAATTGCTTGTATGTATGGGGAGGAGTGAGAGTGAACACGAGTTTCGATGTCACTTCCTGTGTTTTAGTTTCAGCATCATATGCGTATTTTGTGGGATCCTGAGATGATAGGTGTTCTAATGAGTGTAAGCAGGTGTGCTCAGTTGCAGGTTTCCCTCAGGTCTGGGTCTAGGTTGTGTTTCTCTCATCGAGAGAGCCGCGATGCTCGCCACCTCGCACCTCGCATACCCTTCTCCAAAGCCCTTTATGAGCGAAGTCTGTTCCATTCCATACTCCTCTTTCCAAAACAATTTAATTATCTGGTAACCTACACTTCGGTGAAATCCATACAGTGTTCAATTTTGAGAGTTGCTTGGCGTAAGATAAACCTATAAGCAAAATTGAATGGCTGCCTCGCCCGCTTGTACCCGGCTGCAGAGGTCAGGGAGCCAATGTTTCAATCTATCTAGGTCAACGAGCGTTGGCAAGCTTAAAAGTGAGTAGATTTCAGTCAATATATGGTGGGACGTGGCAGTTTCGAGGCATTCATGGTTTTTCTGGCCTTATCTGGCAGCTACTTCGGCAACTCCGTCCTCTTGGCCTTGCAGCCCCTAAACTCCAAGGATATAGGATGCATCCAGCAAGAACAATGGCCGGACAGTTGTGGTTTCTGCTCCAACGTGACAGCAACCCCAAGTTGGATCCATGCTGAAGTCATTGTTGGCAGCCAGAAGTCCTAGCCATATGCTCGCCTTTTGACCGCTACTAGAACACCAACCTAGCCCTCTCAAGATCATATATCTCACTAAATTCCTCCCCTCATTTCCACACTCGCAGCCAAAGCGACTCCAAGAGACCGCCTACAGAGGGCATGCAGCTACAACAATTTCGATAGAGAAGACGCCCCCCTGGAGTTTTTCGATCGCCGCTCCAGCTCTAGTCTCACTCCAAATGACATTGCAAGATCCATCAACTCGGCTGCGGCTGCAGCAGAAGAGTCATTAGCACCTACAAGTATCTCTAACGAGCCAGCAGCTCCCAGCAACATCCCCCACCGTGCCCCTTGGCCTGCCTCTCCCTGTAATCTACCAGCAGACAACAACCAGCCTGGTATCGACAGCCCCTATAATTTCTTCCCAGGTGCAACAAGTCACCGCAAATTGAATACCCAAATCAACAATACGGCCACCAGCAGCAGCAATGCCTTGTCATCCCTCGACACCGAATCCTGGGAGGAGGAGATCCTCGCACCAGAGCGCATCCCCGGCCGCGTTTTTGTCATTCTTTTCGGAGTCGGCGAGCACCAAACAGAAGGCATCTACTCGCTAAGAGCAGCCAAAGACGAAGACTCCCTCCCTCAAGATACTGTTGTTGCCTTCATAGACGAGGATGACGCCCTCAGATATGCCACCCAATTGGAGGCATCCATGGATCACAGCCCCACAGTTTTCCCTATAGACTGGAGCGAGCTGGTTAATTTCTGCTACGGTGCAGGTTATAAATGCCGTACAGAAGCTAGAGGCACTTTGCTCATGCCTCCTGACCATAACGTAGGCTTGACCGACTGGGAGAAGGCTCTCCATCTGAGGCAGGGACGTTTCCAGGTCCTCGACTCTGACCCTGTCCTACCATGTCCACGTGCCTCTGTTACCCCAGAGCCAGCAGCAGCTGCTGCTGCATCCACCATTGATGAGGATGCTTTCTTTATTGATGGGCCAGAGTGGGTGCTCGAGGGTACACTTCAGGCTTCAGTTGTGGAAGAAGCAGCAGAAGACGACCAGCCCGTAGAAGAAGAAGAGGCTGACAAGGATGATGCGTCCCAGTTGTTCCTTGGGATGGACACCAAACTTGCAGACCCAGCACAGTTGGAGGCTCTCAAGCTGTCTTTGGAGCGTCTGCTTCCAAGCGACGAGTTTTAACTAAAAACTGGGAGAGATGGGAGATGTATTTCTCTCTCTCTCTCTAGCTTGTTGAATTTGTGTATTTACTTTGGCCAAGCAAGAAGTAGTAGTAGTAGTAGCAGCAGCTGCATCTCCCTATTTACCACCTACGAAGAACCAGATGTGTATAAATATTATTATTAATAATTGGTAATAGGGTAATGTAGCAGCCTTCTTGGGGTTTTGTTTCTTCTTCTGTTTGTGGTAGTTTTCTTCCTCCCCCGCCACGCCGTGTTTTTTATATAACATACAACCATCCACTCCACTCTCAACCCATAGCATAACCAACGAATAAAAGAAAGAAAGCTGTATATGTTGGATCTTTCCCACTTGCAATGTTGCTTATATACCTAGAGTAATATAGCATTGCAGGTTTTTAAACAAATGCTGGGATTTATAATAATCATGATTTTATGACTGAATTTGAACGATAATGTAGGGGAATGGAAACCATATATTAAGATCAATGCATGAGTGCTGATAATCTCTTTTTTTTTCAAGTAGTAGTAGCAGCGCCAGGCGTAACATTCAACAAGAGTCTTCCCCTTTTTTTCTCCGTTTTTTATCACAACCAAGGGGTCCGTCATAGCAGTAGTACAAGCGTTACTTTTTTCTCTGTTTTGATACCCATGGGATATTTTAATACTGTGTGCATGTGTGTGTTTTTGTACAAATAACTGGTGTGTCTATTTTGCCTTTGCTACTCCATTAGTTGTAGTTGGGAGAAAATACATCAAGAAGCGTATACATTGGCACTGAATTTTGAAGAGGACTATCTACCCCAACAGACGCAGGGCGGTTTGAATGGTAATTCGGGTGAGTATTAAACAAGATGGGTATATGTGCATTGAAATACCATTCTTGTCTGGAGTTTTACTGAGAAGAGAAGATCTTGGAAATAATATACAATGTAGTTTGTTCTTTTTCAATCAAGCACTCGAAGAATAAGCTCGATTTTTCACTTGGTAGCGTTTGTTCATTTAGCTCCCTTTTTGTGTACGTACATTCAACATCTTCCTTGTTATTACAGAAGGTGTAACATCCACATTTTGAACGGTAAATTATACAACAGCATTATAGAAGGTAGGTGGTGGTGAGAGGTTGGTGCTGCTCTCTCTGTGTGGTTGGGTGCCCAGCAAACATTGGAGTGAGGTGAGAGGAAGGAATGATACGCGGATGCTCTGTACTTGCAACGGAGACTGTGTGGCCCACTTCGTTTAAAACATTCGGTAAATTGCTCGTTATCAATAGCTTAACAAGTAGTGATCACCACAGCAAAGTCGATTGCCCAGTGATTTGGACGAAGACATTCGAGAAGACTCGTCAAGTCATCCTTAAATAACCGATACATCTTCTTAATCCAATCCATTAGTGAACAGTATGGAAAATCCATCCTCCTCAGCGCCCGAGGACCCTCAGAGGTCAGTGATCAGCATCAATCTCCCAGGGGCCATCAGGTTTACCTATTTTATCAGTGCTGTATGGGAGATTCATAACTACAACCGAACGTATACATCATACCAGCCATATTTTTTCTATTCTCCAATACCTGCACTCCTCTGATCATACAGTCTGATCTCATTACCTCCCCCTTCCCCGCTCCTCTTCCCTCTTATGCAGTGCCAAGAAGGACTTTTCTACCGCCATTCTTGAGCGTAAGAAGAGCCCCAACAGGCTGGTTGTTGATGATGTAAGTTGTAGATTTGTCTAAATGTGTATAAAAGTTAATCCATGTGTCTTTCGACTTAGATGAGACAAAGACCTGATGCTTCTCCCTCTTCCCCGTACAGGCCATCAACGATGATAATAGTGTCATTTCCCTCCACCCTAAAACCATGGAAACCCTGGAACTCTTCCGTGGTGACACAGTCCTCCTCAAGGGCAAGAAACGCAAAGACACAGTCTGCATCGTCCTCGCTGACGACACCTGCGAAGAAGCCAAGGTCCGCCTGAACAAGGTCGTCCGAAAAAACCTCCGTGTTCGCCTGGGTGACATCATCTCAGTCCACCAGTGCCCAGATGTCAAATATGGCAAGCGTGTGCATGTCCTCCCCTTTGAAGACACCATTGAAGGCATCTCTGGCAACTTGTTTGATGCTTTCCTCAAACCATACTTTGTCGAAGCCTACCGCCCTCTGCGCAAAGGAGACACCTTTTTGGTCAGAGGAGGTATGCGTACAGTGGAGTTTAAAGTGGTTGAAACAGACCCTGGTGACTACTGCATTGTGGCTCCAGACACAGAGATCTTCTGTGAAGGAGAACCCATTATCCGTGAAGATGAGGAAAAATTGGATGATGTCGGGTATGATGATGTCGGTGGTGTTCGTAAACAGATGGCTCAGATTCGTGAGCTGGTAGAACTCCCTCTCCGCCATCCTCAATTGTTCAAGACCATTGGTGTCAAGCCCCCCAAAGGTATCTTGCTTTATGGCCCCCCTGGCAGTGGGAAGACTTTGATCGCTCGTGCAGTCGCCAATGAAACTGGAGCCTTCTTCTTCCTCATCAATGGACCAGAAATCATGAGTAAGCTGGCTGGTGAATCTGAATCAAACCTGCGCAAGGCATTTGAAGAAGCAGAGAAGAATGCCCCAGCCATCATCTTCATTGATGAAATTGACTCCATTGCTCCCAAACGTGAGAAGACACAAGGAGAGGTGGAAAGACGTATAGTCTCCCAGCTCTTGACTTTAATGGATGGGTTGAAGGCTAGAAGTCATGTTATTGTCATGGGTGCCACCAATAGGCCAAACTCAATTGATGCAGCTCTGCGTCGTTTTGGTCGTTTTGATCGTGAGATTGACATCGGCGTGCCAGACGAGGTCGGTCGCCTGGAAGTTATGCGTATTCACACTAGAAATATGAAGCTGGAGGATAATGTGGACTTGGAAGTTATTTGCAAGGACACTCATGGTTATGTCGGAGCTGATTTGGCTGCATTGTGCACAGAAGCAGCTTTACAATGCATCAGAGAGAAGATGGATGTCATTGACCTGGAAGATGAGTCGATTGATGCTGAAGTTCTCAACAGCATGGCAGTGACCAACGACCACTTCAAGACTGCCTTGGGCATCAGCAACCCCAGTGCTCTCCGCGAGACTGTCGTTGAAGTGCCTAATGTCAGCTGGGATGATGTCGGTGGTCTTGATAATGTCAAGAGAGAGCTACAGGAGACGGTGCAGTACCCAGTGGAGCATCCAGAGAAGTTTGAAAAGTTCGGCATGTCCCCCAGCAAAGGTGTCCTGTTCTATGGGCCACCTGGTTGCGGTAAAACTCTGCTGGCTAAAGCTATTGCCAATGAATGCCAGGCCAACTTCATCTCCATCAAGGGTCCTGAACTTTTGACCATGTGGTTTGGTGAGAGTGAAGCTAATGTCCGTGAGATTTTTGACAAGGCTCGTCAGTCTGCCCCATGTGTACTCTTCTTTGATGAGTTGGACTCCATTGCAGTGCAGAGAGGATCCAGCAGTGGAGATGCAGGAGGTGCTGCCGATCGTGTTCTCAATCAGCTCCTCACTGAAATGGACGGCATGAACAGCAAGAAGACTGTCTTTATCATTGGAGCTACCAATCGTCCAGATATCATCGACCCAGCTCTCCTCCGTCCTGGTCGTCTAGATCAGCTCATATACATCCCCCTCCCTGACAAGGCCAGTAGAAGACAGATTTTCAAGGCCAATTTGAGGAAATCCCCCATTGCTCCAGATGTCGACCTGGAACTCCTGGCCAATGTGACTGAAGGCTTCAGTGGTGCTGATATCACTGAGATTTGCCAGCGTGCCTGCAAATACGCCATCAGAGAGAGCATTGAAAAGGACATTGAAATGGAGAGAAGACGTGCAGAAAACCCTGATCAAATGGATGAAGATGTCGAAGATGCAGTGGATCCTGTGCCTTGTATTACCAGAGCTCACTTTGAAGAGGCTATGAAGTATGCTCGTCGCTCTGTCAGCGATAACGACATTAGAAAGTACCAGCAATTTGCTACCAACTTGCAACAGAGTCGTGGTCTGGGCAGTGATTTTGCCTTCCCAGCTGCTGCTGGAGGAGCTGCTGCTGCTGCACCTACTGCTGCTGCGAATGGGGCCGGTGCTGCTGCAGGAGGTGCGTTTGCATCTGCTGCTGCTGCAGATGATGATGATGATTTGTACTCTTAGACTTGATGGCAGTAGTGTTGGTGATGATGCCTGTTACGAAAATAGAAAAAAAAGTGTGTGTGTGTGTGTGTGTGTGTGTGTCTGAATAAAGGCAGAGAGGAAGGTAGAATGTGAGGGGTGGTATGTGTGGATGTGTGTCTTCTTCTTCCCTTTTTTTCTCTCGCTATTGCAGTTTCTTCCCTTATATTTCCTCCTCATATTCTTATCTCTCATGAAATACGCTGTTTTTAACTCCAAATGCGCTGTTGTTCTGTTTCTCCATTTCAAAAAGTATCCATATATGTTAAGGTGATACATTCTGTACAGCTACACACATAAGCCATACGTTAGAGCAAGAGAGAGTTACAGTTCAGCTAAGACATGCACCAATGGCTTGTCCAGGATAGCTGCCTCTCTCCCTTTAGTTGAGTTGTACTGTGCTGTCTTTATTTACAATCGTTGACGTTTAAGGGCCAAGGCAGAGAATATACGATGAATTGATTAAGGATCCAGGTAGGTTTGGAATTGGAAATAAAGTAAAGATTGGTGATGGCTTTATCTCTCTCTCTCTCTCTCTCTCTCTCTCTCTTTGGTTTCATTTATTTGTTGGTCAAAACTCTCTCCTGCTTTTTATAAGATACACAAACAGCATCTGCATCTGCTTTTACTTATTTCTGTTCAGCCTCTCACACCTACATCCGTGTTCCTGTTATTGTTACTTATATCAATCATAACTCAAATCATAAACACCCAAAGAGAAGCACCGGTCATCAAATTCATCAACAACCTGCTCTCTCTCTCTCGTTCCCCCCCCTCCATCAACCTCTTTCTCTCTCTCTCTCTCTCTACATCAAAAGGGTAGTCTCACAAACCAGCCTGCAGACAGTATATGGATCCAAGTTGGAAGCTGGACGGCGATCTTCATAGTACCCACACTTATCAACTGGCACCATACGTCCAACACGGATGGAGCACCCACGGTTGGCAACTCCCCAAGAGAAGTCGTGCACCGATGAGGTTTCGTGCTTGCCGGTCAAACGGCGCTCATTACCTTCACCATAGGCAGCAATATGGACGGCGTGGCGCTTGCCGAGCTTCTCAACCTGCACCTGGATGGCATCCCAGCCAGTCTCGGCTCTGCGGGTGTCATTGTTGGAGAAGTTGACATGACCACCCGCTCCATTCCAGTCACCGGGGATTGGCTTTGGGTCGAGGGTAACCTCAACATTGTAGAGCTCGGCGATACGGAGCAGGAGGTAACGACTCATCCAGAGCTGATCTGGGCCGTCAATCCCGGTGCATGGACCTACTTGGTACTCCCACTGGGCAGGCATCACCTCAGCATTGACACCAGAGATGTTGATACCAGCAAACATGCAAGCCTTCAAGTGAGCCTCAACCAGGTCACGGGCAATGGCAGCACCAGCTCCAGCAGAGCAGTAGTATGGTCCTTGTGGTCCTGGGTACCCACAAGCTGGCCATCCAAGAGGCCACTTGGTCTTGGAATTGAGTAAAGTATACTCCTGCTCGATGCCAAACCATGGCTCTTGATCCTTGCACTTCTCCATGACCGCATCGCATGCAGCACGGGTGTTGGTGGGGATGGGCTTGATTGGGGTGACTGTGCCATCCTTGTTGACACGTGGTGGCTCGTAAGAGTCACACATGACGATGATGTTGTCACCCCCACGGAAAGGGTCCTTGTAGATGGCACGTGGGACCAGGTAGACCTCGGAATCTTCACCTGGAGCTTGGCCAGTAGAAGAACCATCATAGTTCCAAGAAGGAAGGTCAGATGGGGCTTTGGGGACCTTGTCAAGGACTCTGGTTTTGGATCTGAGATCTTGGCCAGTTCCGCCAATCCAGACATACTCGGCAGCAATCTTGCCGAATTGAGGGAGGTCGTCGAAACGCTTCCAGATCTGGGGATCGAGCAGGGTACGTTCTTCGGTTGTTGTGCCGTAGCAAATTGGGAGAGTGTCTGTATTAGGGTCATAGGGAGCTGTTGGTTAGTTATGAGAGAAGAAAGGGAGAGGAACTGCTGAAAAAAAACTAAAACTGAAACTCGTAGACCTCGCTCCCTCCTGACGATAGCTGGGTCGAGGCTAGGGCTAGGGTTGTTGGAGAAAAAGAATGAGTATCTTCGGTTCGTGAAAAATCGCACGTTCTGAAGATTTGTGGCAAGAATACGACACTTACACTTCTCAGCCATGGTGAATGAGGTTTATTCTGCGAAGTTTATAGTAGGGTTGTGATTGTTAGTGATTAGTTTGGATAGAGTTGAAGTTGGCGTATAAACGTTGATTAATAACGCGCAGTAGCATTTGAAAGTGCACACAGTTGATCGTTACTATTCTCATTTCTTTCCAAGGCTTTCCAAAGGTAATCAACGAAAACCTAGGATTATTAATCACCAATCTCACCTCAGTTGTCGCGTGTTATTAACGGGAACTTGTCTGATGATAGACACTTAGCAATCAATATGGTGATATTTGGTATATTTGGGGGCAGAACGGTGCAATTTAAGAGAAATCCTGCCTCAATCATCCAGGGCTCACCCTAGTCAAGAAGGGGACGAGGAGTCCCCATCCATGCCATCTCAATCAGCTGGTGCTCTTACAATCTCTCCCTCCATCTCTCTACTCTTCCCAGATAGGGTGTATAGAAAAAACGGCAGCAGAGCATTCTAAGTAGCAACAAAAAAGAAAGAATTAATTGACAGAGGATGAACACAGCGGAACTTTTATGCATCTGAATACGAGAGTGTGAGAGAAAGGCGTACTCCCCTCCTCTCCATCTCGGGGAACGCCGATAGTAATCCTATAAAGGGAAAAAGGGAGATCCATGTCGTTCCAATACAATGCATCAATCTTTCGTAACTAAATCCCGGTTAAGAAGCATTCTTTGCCCATTACGCAGCAACCTTTCCAAAATTCGACATACTATTTCGAAAATCCCTTTTGGACAAGATGCTACTAGCTGCCTTTCTTAGAAGAGGGCTACATAACGTAGCGCAAACACCTAATTTCCAAAGAGTACAGCAAGCATGCCTTTCTACGACAGCGTCAACCCACTTCACTGCAAAATCCCAATCAACCTCTGAAAACGAAGACGACGCTCCTCCAGCCACCCCCTGGGCCCGGCAAGTCATCTCAGGCGTTGGCCTCCTCCGCCACTCCAAATACAATAAAGGCCTGGCTTTCAACCATGCAGAGAGAGGCAGGCTCTACATGAGAGGCCTCCTCCCTCCAGCCGTTCTGTCCCAAGCAGTCCAAGCCGAGCGTGTCATGTTGAACATCAACTCCAAGGCCAGCAACATTGACAAGCACACCTACTTAATGTCCTTACAAGAACGCAATGAGCGCTTGTTCTACTATGTATTAGAGAAGAATATCGAGCAATTGCTGCCGCTTTTACAATATAAAGTAACATCGGAGTATTGCAAGAAATATAGCTTGATGTTCCGCTCTCTCCCAAGGGGACTGTTTCTCAGTCTGGAAGACAAGGGCCACGTGGCTGCTATCCTGAAAAACTGGCCAGAGAGGCGTATTAAAGCTATATGTATGACTGATGGAGAGAGAGTCGGCACTTTTGGTGATCTAGGGGTGCAAGCAATCGGTGTTCCCATTAGTAGGCTGGCATTGTATACAGCTGCAGGTGGTATCGACCCGGCGTCCTGCCTCCCAGTGGTGATTGATGCAGGAACCGACACTGAAGAACTGCTGCAAGACCCTATATATGTCGGATCAAGACACAGACGCGTCAAAGGGGATGAGTACTACGAACTGGTTGATGAGTTTTTGACTGCAGTCAAACACAGATACGGCAGCTCTGTGTTGATCCATTTTGAAGACATGGCCTTTGCCACTGAAAACAAACTCATTAATTCTTATAGAGGAACCTTCCCTGCCTATTCAGACAGTCACTTTGGACTAGCTACTACAGTGCTGGCTGGAATACTAGCTGCATTGCCAGGTGGCAGTCAATCTATGGCTGAACAGAAGTTTTTATTCTACGGGGAGAGCCCCACTCTCACCACCATTGCCGAACTGGTGGAGGAGGCCATCCAGAGGGAGAGCAGGAATAAAACAGTCTTGGAAGCTAGGACTAATATTTGGCTAGCTGATACTCATGGATTGGTTGTGAGAGATAGAAAAGATGCAGAGAGTCTAGAAGATCACAAACTACCCTACATCCAAGATGGTCCAGTATGCCCAGATCTGGAATCAGCAGTCACGTATGCCAAGCCCACTGTCTTGATTGCAATGAGCGACGACCCACCACCAGGGCACATTACCGAAACAGTATGTAGAGAAATGGCAGCAAACACCCCCCACCCAATCATCATGCCTCTCTCTAGAAGAAACCCGGAAGGTGATGAGCGTTCAGGCGAGCTTACTGCCAAGGATGCCTACACGTGGACTAATGGCGCATGTTGGTTTGCCGACCGTCATATCACCAATGAAGAGGAGATCCACCTCCCCAATGGTATGGTTAAGAAACCCAGAGCCATTAACACAGTCAATATCTTCCCCGGAATTGGTCTCAGTACCTTGATTGCTCGTAGTACCAGATTGCGCGATGACATGTTTGTAGAGGCAGCTAAAGCATTGAGCAGGAGGGTGACGAATGAGGACAAGGCTCAAGGAGCACTGTACCCTCCCCTAGGAGAGGTGAGAGAGACGGCAGCACATGTGGCTGCGGCGGTGGCGGCAAAAGCGTATCATGCTGGTGTTGCTACAGAATTGCCTAGGTCTCATGATTTGTTGGATAGTGCGCATAGGTGGATGTATACGCCTAAGTATAGGAAATATAGGTAAGCATATGCCGGGGAAGAAGAAGAAGAAGAAGAAGAAGAAGAAGAATGTGGTTTCAGTTGGTTTAGGGTTGTGTATGTATGTAAAAAGATAAAATGGTATCACAGCTTCTTACGAGGTGGTAGTAGTAGAAAGGGTCGGTTAGATATAAATAATTAGTACCATCGTCATCACCAACAATATTGTACTTTAAGAAGTACAAGATAGAGCTTGCGTGTCTACTCTCTCTCTCTCTCTCTCACACACACACACACACACACACATACACACACACAATATCTATCACCCAGCCAGTTATGAATTCTTCCTTTTCAACTCGGCCAGTACCGGCAACGTCATGTAACTAATAATAGAAGGATTCCTCATAACCAAAGATGTCCACTCCTCTGGATCTATCCGTCCGTCTCTTGATAAATCCAGTTCTGCAAAGGTTTCATCTACAATAACATCAAGTGCCGCTGCATCCAAGTCCACGTCGGGATTGTCTGCCATCAAGGCTACTAGAAATCTTTTCAATTCTGATCTTTCTATGGCCCCAGTATGGCCAATGTCGTAGATCTTGAAGGCAAAGGCGGCCTTGTTGTGTAGAGGAGCGGAGGGGTGGAAAACTGAGAGGGATCGGACGAATTCTTCAAAATCAATGACATTGTTGCGTTTGAGATCAAACACGTCGAAAACACGTTCGGCAAAGAGGTTGTTTTTATTGGCTTTGAAGAGAGCCCACATAAATTCATCCTTGTGGATGATGCTGTCTTGGTGTAGTTCATTAGATATTTGGCTGTAGAGTTTTTCTAGTGCACGAATTTCTTCAGCGTCGACTGTAGGGGAAAAGGGAAGAGAGAGGCGGTGGTGAGTGTCGGTCGGTCAAGATTGTGGGGGGTATGGATTTGGAAGAGAGCGCATCGTTTCGGTATTAAGTCTCACATATAGTATCCTTTTCTAGTACATCTATTGCGCAGCAGCTGTGGCTATACACACTGTGTTTACTTGTCGCACATCCCATATTTAAATGCTACTGTTCGTCAAATCAAATATTCCCTTGTTGTAACTTGTATAATCTCTTGGTTCGTAGAATGATGCGTGACTTCTCTCAGATGGCATCAGATGTGAAGCAATGCCAAGATTCCCTGTTTTTCTCGCCAGGTTATAGTCTAAAGGGTGGTCGGCATTGCAGGGTTTCATAGCACGGGCCCATCGCTTCCAGGAGGAAAGCATGAGAGGGGGCATTTAGTGACAAACAGGTGAAGTCAACTAGTCCAGTGATGGATAGATATGCGGGTCTATGAGACTGCTCAAGAGGGATGATTCCTCCACAGTGATGGTAAGGTAGACTGTCCACAACTCTCTCATATCAGAAGGAGAACAGAGGCGGTTGCCGCTCTCCCTGACTCAGTCTGAGACAGACGACCCGCACAAAAACCTGCAGTTTGAATGTTTGGAATGTCGAAACCTTTCTTTGGACGTTGATGCACGTAAAATATATCTAAAATCGGGACACTATTCAAGAACACCCACACATACAGATGATATCATCACGCCTATACCCTTTGTCGACGTTTACACGATCAATGACTACAAAATGCCCTATAGGTACGTCCCATCATCACTACCAACTCCAAACTCACCATTATCACCATCATTGCTCACCCAACCTCTCCAACATCGCCCCCCCGCCCCCCCACCCCCCCCCCCCCCCACCCCCACAACAACCAACACAAAATACCACCCCACTCCCCCACCCACCAACCCCCCCAACAACCCCCC
>Ga0114919_10000071_pt1 | contig 56556 bp, 28 predicted proteins | sample BlataG_FD_88682 | JGI IMG/M metagenome (GOLD analysis project Ga0114919, IMG submission 88682) | Deep subsurface microbial communities from Black Sea to uncover new lineages of life (NeLLi) - Black_00105 metaG | ecosystem: Environmental > Aquatic > Marine > Oceanic > Sediment | place: Atlantic... | reverse complement strand
TGCTTGATCAGCGACATAGCCGTGCGGCCGTAGCTGCCCTGGAGCTTCCAGGCCATGCCGCTCTCGACAAGCTGCCCGAAGAAAACGATCGTCTCCTCCACGTCCATTTCGCCCTGCTCGTACGTCATGATGTCGCCGACATCGGGCATCATCGTCATGCTGCACTCTCCTCTTCTACGCGCCGGAGCACCGACACGCGGTTGACCGTCATCTTCGCCTCGACCGTCATCCCGACCTCGACCGGGGTCATTGCTTCGTACACCGAGCTACTCGGGCCGAACCAGTACTGCAGGTCGCGGGCCATCTTCTCAGTCATCTTCATATCCGCCTCCTTCACACCTGCAGTATACCAGATACGGCTCCCGAGTCAACGACGAAGTTGAAAAACTTGTGAAGTTTTTCAACCGCCAAAACGGCCGCACCACCAGACAGGCCGGTGGTGCGGCCGTTGCTGTACTACTTGCCCGCCAGGGCGACTGCTGCGTCGAAGGCCCTTGCCTTCTCCTTCGCCCGCGCAGCCTCTCCATCTCCTGCATGATCTCCTTGCTCAGCATGCTACTCTCCTCTCACGGCGCACAGCTTCGTCGCCCTGCTGACCGCAGCGCGGAAGCGCTTCTTCGCCTCGCGCCGGGCGCTCTTGACCTCGTCCGTCGGCTTCGGCTGAGCGACCTTCGCCCAGTCCGGCGACAGCAGTTCCTTCTTCGCCTTCTCGGCCTTCTTCGTCGTGACCCGCGCCGCGATCCACAAGTCCCCGTACACGGTTCCTGTGACTTCCTTCTCGACCTTCTTCTTCGTCTCTTCCTTCACGCCCTTGGCGAGCACGGCCAAGCGTTGCTTGACGGGAAGCGCAGCCGCCAGGTTCGCTTCCTGCTCGCGACACTGCAGGACCATGTCGCGCATCGCCTTCGCCTCGACCGAGTACGAGTCCCAGTCCATCGGGATCAGGCCCTTGCTGACCGCGAGGGTGACCCAGTCCTTCGGGAGCAGACCCTCGGAGACCAGGTGCTTCGACCACGACCAGTTCTTCGTGCCCTTGCCCATGTCCCACTCGTGCTTGACGCCGCGACCGAGACCGAGGCCGTTGCAGGTGAGCAGGCCGTGCTTGCCCGACTCGGCACGGTACTCCATGACGGCAGCGCGGAGAGCGAGGTGGGGGTAGTCGCGGGCCATCTTCTCAGTCATCTTCAACCTTCATGGCCGGGCAGAAGAAGCAGCTCGACTTGCGGACCGTGCGCGAGCCCGTGTAGTCTTCGAGCATGTCGACGAACTCGGGGTGGCTCGCGATCGTCGCGTCGAGGTCCTCGCGGCTAAGCTGCCACTCGCGCAACGGGTAGCGGTTCTTCCAGTGGAGGAACTTGCCGGACGCCTCGTCCGCCTTCTCGACCTTGTCTACCTTGGCGAAGCGCTTCGAGTCGGCGCAGCCGTAGTCGTAGCCGATGCAGCGCGTGACACGGACGCCCTGCTCCAGCGCCTTGTGTGCGGGCTCCCAGCCCTCGATGCCCCAGATCTCGTCCTCGATCGCTTCGATCTTCCACTTGAGGCTGCAGCTGTGGCCACCGTAGGCGAGGCTCGGCAGGCCGTCGTTGTGGAGGCAGTTGCCTTCGAGGCTCTGGTAGCGGGTGGTCGGGGAGTAGTAGGAGGTGACAGTGATCTCGGGGAAACCAACCGAGCGGCACCACAGGTCGAGCGCTTCGACGGTCTGCCAGGTGTGCTCGTGCTCGCCGCCGACGTCGGCGATGATGATCAGGTCCGGGCGGATGCCCAGCTCGTGCATGTGGAGAATGCCTGCGGTCGAGTCCTTGCCGCCGCCGTACGACCAGACGATCGGGTGGGTCCACTCGTTACCTTCGGCATCGACCTCGGTCTGACCGACCTTCGCCAGCGCGATCTCGACGTCCTGGGCGTTGAACTCGTTTCTCTTCATCTTGACCTCCCCTTCGTGTGAGCAGTATACCAGATACTGCGCGGAGATCAAGAGGAATCTGAAAAACTTATGAGGGTTTTCATCTCCTTATAAAGAGACCGGGCGCCCCGAGGGTGTGTCTGCCGATTGGCCCAGGTGCGGTGGGAAACGGAGAATGGTGGCAGACACACCTCCGAGGCGCCCGGAGGTCAGCTATGTTGTCGAGTAGCCTACGTCGCTCCCCTCGTTGTTGTCAAGGACCGACCGGGGTCCGTGGGAAAGGACCTGACCAAGCCATGGGCAGGGAGGACGGCCGGTCGGTCCAACACTCAGTCGTCCTTCGCCGGTACCCCACTCGGTCCGAGAATCACCTTCTCGTCGGGCACAGACAGTCCGACAGCTTCCGAACGCTGCATATCCGTGAGCCGTTGCGTCTGCTCTCGCTGAACGCGCTGCGCCCGGATCGAGAACTGCCCGACGACCTCCTGGTCAATGAGGCCGATGATGTTGTCCTCGTTGACAAACAGGAAGTGCTCAGTGCCGAGCCCTTCGGGATCGCTCCACTCGTAGGTCACCTCAGCATTACGGGGGTTGGCCACGACCGTGTCACCCCTACGGTACCGCGTGGCCTCCGGCCCGGCGTCGATCACAGTGAGGATCGGGCACTGATAGCCCCCAGGTCCTCCGGTCTGTGTCGGCACGATCAGACCCTGCCTGGAGAAGAATTCGATCGGCTTCACCCAGAGGATCAGGTACTTGCCCGTGGGCACGAACGGGCACTCGCCCCGGCCGAAGAGTCGCGGGCCGCATGGGCCATCCGGATCGGGGGCCACAGGGTCCTGTGACCAGCGCGGGTCGCCCTCGCCCCATTCTGCGTCGACTGGTTCTTCCGCCGTGTTCAGATCAGCTGCTTCTTCGTTCATTGTGTCCTCCTGGAAGTAGGGGGTGTCGGTTTCCCGACACCCCCTTGGTTTTCCCCCACGACTACTCCTTACGGAGTCCGGCACGTTCGACGGCCTGCTTTGCGATACCCCCCTTGACCGCTCCGCTACCATCGGACTGAAGTATGTCACCAACGACCGAACCATGCAAGAGCTTCTTGAAAACTCCGTCAACGCTGTCGCCGGTGATCGCAGCGACCGCGCCGAGGCCCTCGACCATCTCGGCCGCCAACACCTTGTCGCCGTGCACCTGCAACGCAGCGATCAGGTCCGGCGAGACCGCCGCTATCTTCTTCACGAATGCTTCGGCGCGGGCAAGGACGGTTGTGGTCTGGGTGTCATCGAGCGCCTGCACATGACGCTCGCTCTCCGTGTTGCTCTCCCTCGCGTTCTCGACGTACGCCCGCTGCTTGTCGCGTTCGATCTCGGTCTTCACCGACTCGATCGCCCGTAGAAGGTTCGCACGAGCCTCCTCGTCCGCGAGCTGCTTGGCCGTCAACGCTTGGTCCATCTCGCGCTTCTGCTCACGCAGCGCGTACGATGCAAGCCAAGTCTCGTGCGCTGCTCCATCGGACGCCCGGTTGATCCGCTCGCGCTCGATCTGGACGCGCAGCTGCTCCTCGTCCCGAGCGAGTTCGACTTGCTTCGAGACGATGTCACGCCGCTGTATCTCGACCAGCTCCGAGATATCGCTGTCGACAACATCGGTCGCGAGGACCTCGACGTCGTTGACGCGCATCCCGTTCTCCGGGAAGAAGAGACCGTCACGGTAGTACTCGAAGTCATTCGCTGACGCCTCGTCCTGGTTGCCAGGTTCCATCAGGACAGCCTTGGCCTTGGCTTCCTCGGTGAGCCTGCACTTCTGCACACCCAGGAGTGTGTTACGCACAACGTCCGGCGCCCGGCTGATGAACTCGTGGAGCTTCATCTTCTTGATCTCGCTGCGAACGAGAGATCGTGCATGGTCGCACAAGAGCTTGACGTAGTTCTCGGAGTCAAACCACTTCTCCGGGTCACCCTCGAAGTCGGCTCGATACGAGACCTTGATCTCGACCGGCACGAAATCGGCCGTCTCCGCCTTGATGACGTCGCCGACCTTGTTGTTGATCACGCGCAGGTAGACGGTCTTGTACAGCACGTCGGTGGTCTTCGGCTTGCCGGTGGACAGCGCCATCCGCTCCAGGTACTGATCATACTCAAGGAGCTTCGTCTTCGGACCAACGACGACTTCACGCTCGCCGACCTTGCTGACGACCATCACTGCGTAGCCCGTCCACACGTTGATGGTTACCGCGCCGTCGTACTTCGTATCGAGCACGAGGGATCGCGGAGGCGTGTAGTCGCTCTTGCGTGTGATGACGTCACCCAACAACTCCTCAGCGGCCTTCTCGGAGATCCTCCTACGTGATCTGACAGGTGCACCGACAGTAGGACTGGCAGCAAACATCTCGCTCAGGAACTGCTGTGGGCTATCTGGCGCCGTCACGTAGTTCGACACGGGGTTCTGCTGATCCTCTGCGACGTTCGAGACCTGCTGCGCCAGCTGCGCATTGACCCCCAGGGCCTGTGTGTTTCCGGGGAACCACAGACCACAGGTGTCGGCGTCGAGCACGCGGCGAACGACAACCTCCTTGCGTGGGTCAGGCAGGTACATCTTCGGCCCGAGCACCAGCTTCACTTCGCCAGTGACACGGTCGAGTATGTAGCGGCCGTCGCCCTTCGGAATCGCGATCGCGAAGATACGACCGTCACCCTCTGCGTACTTGATGCTGGCGTGCTCAGGGCGCGGGAAGTAGATCCGTTGCTCCTTGCCGGTGATGAACAGCTCCTTGCCCTCGGCCCACTCGGTGAGCATCTCGCCGCCGACATCCGGCAATGGGAGGTCGTCTTTGTAGTCCGCAACGACCTTGATGTAGAGACCGCACCCGTCGTTCAGCTCGATCGCCCTGAACTTGCGCGTCTCGACACTGGTCTGCTCGTCCTTGTGCTTGACGAAGTGCTCGGTCGCACGCGGGAAGACAACCTGCGGTCCGCGCTCGTAGCGCTTCTCGCCGTTCTCGTCCACGAGGATGCAGTACTCAAGGGTCTCCAGGGTGACCGCGTCACGAACGTAGTCGCCCTTCTCGCCCTCGATGACTCTGATCCCTGTCGGCGGAATGAAGAATGAGACCTCGGTCCCCTTGATGATCAGACGGCGACCGGTCACCAGCTCGTCGGCCGAGATACCGAACAGCTTCTTCGCTGCCTTGGATTCCTCGTCCTGGTTCTGGCCCTCGGCCGTCTTCACAACCATCTTGTCCCAGTTCGCCTGGGCCTCCAACTCGTCGACCACCTCGGCGATCAGGTACTCATTGGTCCTGAGCTGGTGGCCCTGCAAGACGCGGGCGGTCTGACCCGGCCACAGAGCGAACGAATCAGGTCCCGGTATGACGACCTGCTTGCCGGTGTCGAGTTCGGCCATGTCTTCGCGCTTGCCCGCGCCCGGATGATGATTGCCACCCTTGCCCGGGTTGAACAAGATGATGTAGTCGCCCTGCTTCGCGACCGGCAGCGGCTTCTTGGCCTCAGCCTGCCGGACATGAATGAACTGGTTGCCATCGTACACCACGGGACTGTCGGTGTTCGAGAGCGACTCCTTCATCGGTCCGACGAAGACCTTGATCCTGCCGGTCGTCGCGTCCTGCACGTACGCGTACTGCGTAGGGTCAAGGATTAGATCCTGTTCCCTCATTCCTTCTGGCGGCACTTTCCGTCCCCTTTCGGCTCCCCACAGACCCTGTGGGTTTCCACTGCCTGGCAGCCTTCATGCCCGCCGCGATCACGAAACGGAGGTACTTCGATCGGTTGACGCCCCGTGCGCCAGCTTCACTGTCGATCGATACGATGGTCGCAGGTAGCAGTGCGAACGATATACACTTCATCAGTTCTTCCGGCGGCTTTGGTCTCCTTCCAGCTCCTGGACGCCGACCACCACGCACGATTTTGTCGCGCTTAGAGCGAGGCATACGACACTCCCTTCGGTGTTCGACGTGGCCCTCCTTTACCTGGTGTCACAGCTTTGCAATTGCCGTTCGACAACTTCGAGCAGGCGCTGAGCCAGCTCCTTACGGTGCCAGAAGACGAACACGTCCTTGGCGCAGTCGCTATAGTGAAAATCAGCGTGAAGCAAGAAGTCCTGGCGCATCTCCCAAAGAGCCCGCGCCTCACGAGCCGTGTAGGCTCCCCGCTTCACGGGCACCACGTACACTACGCTGTAGCTCGGCACGTCTGCTGCTTCGAGCTTGGCCGCCTGCCCCCGTGGGTCGATTGCATCGGACCTTGGGAGGATCACCATGTAGTCGTCGCCGGAGATGTACGAGTACCACCCCGAGGTGATCAGGTCCGTAGGACTCGTCGACTCACGAAGCTCGACATGGTACCCCCAGAAGGCATGGCTGCTGACGATCGTGAGCTGCAGCTCAGTGAGGTCCGGGCACGCCTGGCGGAACGTTGATTCTATTATGTTCATAACGTCTCCCAGGTAGAGTGTACAGGGACAGTTGATTCCGTCAAGGGGAAAATCAAAGATTATGAACGGCGTCCGAGGGCCGCCAGCTTCGACAACCCCCGGTCCACCTTCGGCGCGACAGGAGCCTTCTCAGAAACAAGCTCCTGTGCAATCTTCTTCTCGACCGGTGACTCGTTCGCCTTGGCACTGAGCGCCAGCGCGTACATAAGGTTCCTGTGCGCATCGAGTGCTTTGAGACAGTGCTCAGGGAACTGGTTCTCCAAGAGCAACAGTCTCAAATGGTCCTCGGTCTGGGCAGTATCCAGCTTCGACCGGAACGCCACCACGCCACGCAGAGCTTCCCGCAGATGCGTGGCGATCGCCTTGATGTCAGACCCCAGCAGGGGCTGTTTGTTTCGCTGCCTCTTGTCTCTCGACCTCTTTGACACTGCCGTCCCCTTTGGTCATCTCGGGAACACCGTAGTTCCCTTTTTGCCGATCATGCAGCTCGGCCTTCTTCGAGCCGTTCCAGTTGTGCATCTGCGAGTAGTACCCGACTATGCGGGTCATGTGCGACATGATGCGCGGTTGCCGCTTGCCAGTCAACACAGCCTGCAGATCGTCCCAGCTGTGCTCGCCGATCGCAGAGATGGACACCGCGTAGTGGCCTGGCTGCCACGACCCATGTCCATCATGCGAGATCAGTACTACGTCATCAGTTGAGTTCACTCCCTGCCTGACACCCCTCCACGTGAGGTGCGCGTGCTCCTGTACACGTCTGTAGAATTCACGCCCGTCCATCCGTAGGGTCCTCTCTTCGGGGTATGGGAAGTGACGCCGGATCGGCCGCCGCCAAGCGACGCGTGATGTCCTCGGGTGTGTCCAGTGATTTGAACACTGCGTCCAACGAGATCCCGACAACACACTGCGCCGTCTTGAACGTGTACTTCTCCAACTTCGGTTTTCCCTTACCCGCCTTCTTCTTCGCTGCTCCCTTCGCCCTCCGAGGATACGTTCGCTTGGTCACCACCTCACACGGTGGTATCCAGAACTGAACGCCACGGTTCGCGTCGACGTGATACCCCCACGCCATGAAAATCTCCAACAGGACTCGCGGGACCCACGCGGTTGGATGCCCATTGAGGACCTTCGTAACAAGGAAGGGCAGACGCCCGCTCTCCCCAGCGTCACGAACGCACTTCGCCCAGAAACTGAGCAACGAATTCTCAGGAGACACTGTGTGAAAGATCCCATGAAAATCGATGCCCGCGTACGACTTGAACTCGAATGAGATATGCTCGGTCAGAGGTCTGCCCTCCGGCCGCACGTGCGTCATGTCGCCGTGCTGGAACTTGGTGAGATCCTTGCCCTTGATGTGTCGATTGGTGGCTCGTGATCCCGAGCCTGAGGTGCGCCAGAAGAGATCGTCGAGTTTGCCACCGCTGTACCAGAGCGAGAATTGGCGGCACATCTCGCGCTCAAACGAATTGCCTTTTTGGTTGCCTTTGACCATGTTCCCCACCATAGTGTCGCGACTTGTCATAGTACCCCGCTAGACCCTGCGGAGCAAGCCGTTGCTAGAAATCCATCACTAAGAAGGTGAGCCCGTAGGACGCGTCCTGGGCCTCGAAATCCCACCCACCGTAGATTCCGACCTTGATCTCGTACAAACTCGTCACACGCCACGACAAGCCAACGGCGGCCAGGTCCTCGGCCAGGATCAGATCACCAGCGAAGCGCTTCACGTCCCACAGCTCAATGCCGAGCAGGACACTGACACGCTCCTTGGAGACCACGAACCCCGTCGAGACATCAGGAAATTCGTATGTCGCCTCGACATCGTTCGAGCAGGACGAGAAGCTTACCAAGGCCAGGAGCAACGTTAGTACGCTTGCCCAAGAAGATGTTCTGCATGCGCTTCCACACCTCTTGGCATCTCGCAAGGGACCACCCCGCCTTCTTCGATTGATACGCCCTGAAGACCCTGTAGAAACGGAAGAGCAGTTTGCAGACCCGCTCCTTGTCGTACTTCTCGGTGTCGATCCAGCGGAGGACCTCCGGCACCAACTGACGGTCGACGACCTCCGCGTGCTTGGCCAACAGCTTGTCGAGCTGGCTACGCTCCGACTGAAGCAGCGATGGGAGCACGATCTGAAGAGCACCGTGCTCCCGGAGCACTGCCTTGATCGGAGCCCAGATCAGTTTCCCGATTCGGTCTTCTCGGACTTCCGGTTGCGAATCGTCTCAACGATCAGGTCGAGATGCTGTGCATCCTCGCCGAGCTTCGCCTCGATCGCAGCAACGATCTTGTCCTCAGCGATGTTGTACAACTGCTGGTTCACGAGGAACGTCTTCACGATGCCGACGGCCTTGGCCGCCTTCTCCTTCGACGCGACCTTGGCACCACTGTCAGCAGCCTTCTTCTCGGCCCAGGCCTCGGTCGCCGTCACGGCCTGTCTCGCTGCCTCGGCCAGTGCGCCGAGCTGCTTCTGCTCGACCGACAGGCCGAGGCTCTTCAGCAGCTTCGTCAACAGCAGGAGTCCCACCACGCCAGCCAGCGTCCCCAGCACCGGCGCGATCACGTTCACGAACGACGCCCAGATCAACTCCAGCATGACCGACCCTTCTAGCCGAGCAAGCGACTCTTGCTCGACGACTCGCCCTTCTTCTTGGGCTGCTGGTCGACCACATTGATCGTGACCGACTCAACCTCACGAGGCACATCAACCGTGATGTGCTTCCCCTTCTTTTTGGCCATAGGAATCTTCCTCGCTTTCTCACTGACCAGGTGTGCACCACTCACGAACGCTGACACAATGTCGTTGCTCGAAATCTCTCGCGTGGCCTTGACCGACTGCACGAACTTGATCCGCTTCTTCGCTCGGGGCAAGACGTACTTGCCCTTGAGCCCGGGTAGGTTCGACACACCGCGCTGCGATCGCGTCGAGAGACACCGGAAGCGTCCAAGGCCTGTGACACAAACCTCTTCTCCGAGCACGAGCTGACGCTGGACCTCGGAGACCAGCTCACGCATGACTCTATGAATATCGGCGGGCCGGGCACCGCAACGGGCGGCCACGGTCTCGACCAACTCCCTATGATTCATTCTCGTCCTTCGTCTCGTCGATGGTCATCGCCAGATCGAGGTGGTCCTCGGTCTTGTACAGCTCTCCGCTGGTGTCCTTGCTCGGAATAGCCGAACCCTCTTCCTCGCCGCCTTCCCTCCCGAACCAGTCCTCACGAAGGTCCTTCACGAAGAAGTGCTTCGCATCGGAAGGCTTGACCTTGCGTGACTCCATCATCTGGTTGACCCGGCCGAGCCGCGTGACCAACTCCATGAGCAATGGCCGTAGCTCGGGCCGGAGCTTCTCGAACTCTGCTCCTGGTGCTCCCGAGGGTCCTTCGGCCGGAGGCGGCGGCGGCGGAGGCAGTCCCGGACCGGCGGCATTGACATCGCCCGGCGGTGGCATCTCAGGAGGCGGCGCTGGCGGCGCACCAGGCTCGCCACCTTGTTGCTGTGGAGCACCCGGCAGGATCAACGCGTCGATCAGCCTGTCGGACAGGTGCCCATACTGCTTGAGCACGTACCTGATCCAGATCTGCATGTCGAAGTTGACCTGTTGTCCGAGGTTGAGCAGGCGATCGATGATGTCAATGCGGATCTCGATCAGCTGCTGACGGTGCAGCTCTTCGAGGAACGAGACCGGTGCCATAGCCAGGGTGAACTGGTTGTCCGGATCTCGGGGGTCGATCCCCCTAAACGCCAGGTTCAGCTGGAGGACACGGTGAACACCAAGCAGGAAGTACCGCTGCAGCTTCTGCGGTATGCGGACGTATCGACTGTCCTGCTGTGTGAGTCTCCGGCTGGGGTCATACGGTGTCGAGCCCTCGATGTTGTAGCCAAAGAAGCTGGGCGGGATGCGGACCGACGCGTGATACCGCGCCAGATAGTAGTGCAGGTTCGTAGCTTCATTCGCGTTGCTCGAACCCTTGAGTCGTTCGATCTTCGTCTCGCGTCCCTGCACCTGAGGGACCACGAGGTCCTCATTCGCCGTCCACGGGTTCCAGTCCTCACGGAGCTGGCCGCTGCTCGGGTCGTAGTACTTCGTCTTCTTGAGCTTCGTCGTGAAGCGCTCGACGTAGTCCGAGGTCTCCTCGTCAGTGAGGCCAGTGCAGTCGACGTAGTAGACGTCGCGGTCAGCATGGCGCTGAAGGATGTAGACGACGTCGGCGTCTTCGGCCATGCGCAACCTGCGGTACGGCCTGCGAGATGACACGAGCAACGTGGTGCCGTACATGGCCGAGAGCGATCCAAAGATCCTGAAGTGCACGATCTCCCACGGCTGCTTGTTCGGCTCCGAGGAACCACCAGCAGTCTCGCCGAGGTAGAAGCCGAGCAGCGTTCCGGTGTCGTAGTCCTCAAACCTGCGGAACCGCTTCGGGTGGTGGAAGCGCAGCATGCTAATGCCGGTACCGGGCTCCCAGAAGAGTTCGACAGGGAAGTCGCCATATTTGCCGAGGCCTCTGCCGACCAGTGGCGCGTACTCTTCGAGCTGAGTGGTCTCGATGCACTCCTCGCAGATCTGGCGGATCTCTTCGTTGCAGTCCTCCACCCAGAGCATGCGGTTCGTTGCCGGGTCGATCTGGATTGCGTCCTCGGTATACGTGTCGAGCACGGCCGACGGGAGATCGTCCGAGTCCATGACATCGACCTCGTCGTAGATCTCCATCCTCGTCTTGCCCAGACGCATGCGCTCGCCGTAGAACGAGTACATGTTCTGGCCTTCTTCGCCAGACGCGAGCGACGGCGCGGCAGCCTTCCCCGAGGTGTCCCGTCGTCGCATGTAGGGTTTGGGCGCTCCATAGAGGACGCCTCGGATGAAGTTGTAGATACGGGTCCCAAAGCCTTGCCTGGGTCGCATCTCTTCGTTGACCACCTGCGGTGCCTGCGCCATCTATCAACCTCCCACCAAAATTGCCGGTGCCTGCGGTAGTCCCCCGACCGGTAGCCGTTGCTGCATCTCCAACTTGTTGGCCCTCTTCCTCGGTGGGATCAGACCGTAGACTGCCCCATACAGAGCGTCGCTCACGTCCTTGGACCCACTGAGCGGCTTGAAGACCTTCTTCGCCGTTATGTCGTGCGACAGGTGCCTCAGCTCAGTTTCGAGCGGTTCGTACGGGTACGTTCTGATTATCCCGGACTCGTAGACACCCTTCAAGTTTATATACGGATCATCCGATTCGTCGACACTCACAAAATCAGCCTCGATGCCCATCTTGTGGAGCTTCTGTACGAAGTGCCTTGACTGGTACTTGTCCAGGGAGACCATCTGGAACGTGTAATGGTTCCGGTGGAGGTACTCAACGAATTCGATGATCTTGTCGAAGTCCACTTCGCCCCGGCCGTACGGAGGCGGATCGATCCGGAATGCGAAGTCCAGGTAGGTGAGCGGCATGCCTCCCTGTGGCGGTGTCCACATGTGCACGCACGCGATTCCCACTGAGCAGCCGGTCACCGCAAGGTCGATATGCATGACGCGCCCAGCCTCTGGGTGCAGCCTCGGCCGATAGTGGTTGAGGTGTGTCTCGAACATGATGTCCTCGCGCACAGCGTCCTGAATGCGGACAGGCGAGTTCGTCGAGATCACCATGAACTGGGTCTTGAACGGGTGAACCAAGTTCTCGTCGTAGTTGTTGTATATGACTTCCGGCCTGTGGAACAACCCGCTCGCCGCAACCGTCGCACGCCCAGCGATATTGCGGATGAAGTCTTCGATGTTGTTTTCGGCGTCGGGCTTGTGCTCCAACGGGGCCGTGATCACATTGGCCTCGTCTACCTGGTCAGCCTCGTCCTCGCCCTCCACGAGAATACGAGGCTCCGCAGTGTCGTCGCCACAGAAGACCCGGAACGTCCTTCCGCTCTTGTATGTGCCCTCGGGCTGAACGTCCCATATGGCACGAGAAATTACCGCGACACCGTCCTCGTGGCCGTGCTTCGTAATGTGCTCTTCGAGGAAGTCAGTCTGGGCGCGTCGCTGCGAGAGCAGGCACATGAAGTATGGCGCGGCCGAGCCAGGGCTGGCTACGAACTGGTTGCGGAGGCGTCCTCGGATCGCGCCGTACAGCTTCTGCGCCTGACCCAGCGATTCCTCTGCATGCGCCCTGCTTCGGCCCTTAGCCGAGCGCATGAAGTTGACCTCGTCGAGAATACCGCCGATGAATGTTTCACCCAGTGCGTGAAGCTCGGTGGCGCCCTCAACGATCGACACATGGTCCGGAAGGATCAGCTCCTTGCTGCGCTCGCCACTCAGCCGAGAGAACTTCTCCACGAAGTACGGGCACTCGTCGATGATCGCCTGGATACGCGAGTGCATGTCGCCGGTCTTGTACTTGAAGATATTGAAGATGCCGTACCGGATGCTCGATCCACGCATCAGACCAAAGAATCCCTGTGGGTCCCTCAGCAACGAGAGTAGATAGATCCGGTACCCGGCCATGATCGTAGCTAGGGTGGTGTTATGTGTGACTACACAATGGTCTGTCAGATAGAGACCACCTGGCGCGGACGTTGAGATGCACTGGGTCTCTTCCGCACCGGAGTATTCAACTGATACAATGGCCCTACTTGGAGCGTATCGAGCCCTCGGCCTGTAGTGGTTCTTCTTTCTAGTGAGCTGGAATGGGCAGAGCCATGATGGGAGTGCCAGCCTCAGCCTATACCGATCTCGACCGGCCGTAGGACCAACAAGATATCTGCAAACACCGCCAAGACTTTCGACCAGGAAACGCACATCGGCAGCAAGACGTGGCGACGCAGTCGAATACTCCAGCTTGTTGTTGCTGTGCTCAACAGAACCGTTTTCAGTATCCATGAGACCCTGCAACAAATACGCCCGTTGCTGTACGCTGCCATAGAGGTAGTCCTTCGGTACTCGCTTCTCGTGCGCTGGGTGGCACATGTCGAGTGCCTTGAGGGCTTGCATCAACGGATTAGACTTACCACCGCGCGTGCCAGAGGAGAGCGAGTAAGTGTACCGGCCTTTGTGGTTTGCCTGAACACCAGGAGGTAAGAGAGCCGCCACCCAATGCAGAAGTTCCCTATCAGAGGTCGTCAATATTGGCGTGTTCTGCGTGAGACCGCCATTACCGATCAACACACCCGCCAGGTATGGGTGAAGCAGGAGATGTCGTTCCGACCACTGTATCGGGTCAGCCACTGGAACGAACCACTTATTCGAGCCGTCCCTATAGTGTAGGTCCGACGAAAGCTCCCGAAGAGTCTTCGTTCTCAGGGGTCGCCTATAGTGCTTGTCAGACTTCGTGAAGACAGACCAGAGATGCTCCGCGCCGCACCGAACCACCTGTCCATCAGAGAACGTCACAGTGTAGACGTCACGAGCACCCTGTGGGTAGACACCGGTCACCGGGTAGAAGTAGCCATCCCTGCCAGCTACCAGATCATTGGTAGTGATGTCTCCCATCTTCTTCAGGCCGTCGGAAGTGATCAGTTCTGAGGTCAGTGGTTGGTCTTTGCCCCACCTTGTGGAGCCCGTGAGGACGACCTCGAAGACTCGGTTCTTCGGGTTGAGCAGCCAGCACGCATCCCGGAAGTTGACTGGGTAGAGACCCTCACCGAAGCGGCCCGCGTAGTATGGGTCAGTGAGAAACTGGCGTGGTGTGACCGGGATGTCCTTGTAGTCCTGTGTGACAATCCCAGCCGCAGTCTCGCTCCAGCCATCAAGCATCAGCTCGTCAACGATACGAGGAATCGAGTCGCGGAGGTGCTGGAAGTCTTCTGCCCTGACAAGGTTCGCAACCTCGTCGAAGGATGAATAGACCTTCAGAATCTCTCTGCGGAGATCCGGGTCGAGACCGGCGACAAACTCGTCGTCACCGTTTATGTGAGCCGTCAGTGCCAGCTGGAGGAGATTTCTCTTCTTCCCCACTACCGGCCTGTCGACCTCGGGCCTTAACATTGATCTGCTCCACTGCTACTTCCCGCTCGACCTTCGACGGTATGTCCGGCCCGTTCTCAGGGCCGCCGGACAGGAATCCCTGCATGGCTTGGGTGAACTCACTGACCGAAGCGGTCAGGTGATGCCTCCGCTGTTCAACCTGCCTCCGCGCCTCGGTGTCGGTGCTGTCACCAGACTCGATGGTGCCAGCTGCTACGAAACCCATGCGCACGGTACCGCCGTCACCTTTGGGCGGCTTGGGCGTCGCCTTCTCCACAACCTCAGCAAGTAATCGTATCGCGTTGGTCGCGTCCTTGATGTGGGCATTGGCGTGCCCCATGAAGTCCCACAGATCGTCGTAGTTGAGTTCCGATGCGTCAGCCAGCTCGAACATCCTGCGTGACGCTACAGCGCTTGCCTCCATGATCGGACCGATCCTGTGCATCTGGTACGTCAGCAGCATATTCGCCGCCGCACGCAGCAACGAAGGGTCCGCGCTGTCGATCTCTATCTGCTGGTTACCGTCGAACCAATCAGGCCAGCGTCCGTTCGTCATGCGGTACATGTACGCACGGTAGATCTGATCCCCAGTGACCCGCTTATCGAACGGGATGAAGAACGACTGGCCGGGATACATCTTGTCGTACTCACGCAGCGTCGTCTCGTGATCCTCGCTCAGGTGCTTCTCGAATTCAGCTATGCCGTTGAGGTGTTTGTGGCACAGCCAGCAGGTACGCACACCGAGCTGCTTCAAGATCTTGGCATCGGGCTGCTTCCTCTTCTTCGCCTTCTGCTCAAACCAAAGCTCACGCCGCGTTGCCGCCTTCTTCTTGGCAGCCTTCTTCTTCTTCTTGGTTGCAGCCTTCTTCATCTTAGCCATCAGAGCGTGGTCTCAGTTCCATAGCCAGGCTGTCCATGAGGCTCTTCATGTTGATGTAGGTCTGTCGGACTTCGGTCTTGCGCATCCCCAGCCTGGTCGCAACCTGCTCTACCACCCGCTCGATCTTCTCTTTGTCACCCTCGCAGCTGCCCATTGCCGTGTATACCGACACCTGCTTCAGCTTCGTTACGAGATCACGAACAGACGGCACCGCGACTGTGCGACCGGAAAAGATCTCGACAAATTTCAGCGCGTCGTCTCCGAAGATGTCGAAGATCTCCGGCAGCGCGTCGAACGGGCACTCCAACAACACCGCCGCGTGCAGGGCAGTGACGAACCGCTCCCTGTTGCGGTGGAAGATCTCAAACACCTCGTTTGGTATGTGCATGCCCATTATGCCACCAATGCTTCTGGTCCGTAGGTCACGTCGTAGTAGACCCAACGGTAGAGTATAGTCAGGTAGGTGTACATGAAGCCCGGGTCCCAGTAACCCGTCTCGATGATCATCTCTTCTATCGTCCTGGAGTCTGCGTTCCGGCATTCAAGCTCCACGTAGTTACGGCACAGGTCGAAGTCCACGACGTCGAAGCGTGCACGTCCTGCCATCTTCTCCGCGATCACATCCTTGTGCCAACCCGCCAGATGCGCGGCCCACAACTTGCCGTGCAGATTCGGCTCCTGCTCGGGCTCGGTGCTCTCGGCGTACTTGTCCCGCGAGCGCTCTTCGGCCTGTGTCTTCCGATGGTTGCCGATCAGGAATTGTTGTGTCACAACCCGCACCGACCCCACAAAGAGACTTGGACTGTCACAAGGGATCTTCCGCTGGGACAGCCTCGACCACAGTTCCAACTGCAGCTCGGCCAGGTGGTCATCGAGATCGAACTCGGAACAGTTGTAGTCCTTACCCTTGATGACCGCAGTGACGTAGTGCTTGATCACCGACCAGATCGCAACCCACCGATCCTCGGGCATGCTCGTCTCGTTGCCAGCGGCATACTCACAGTACGCGTGGAACGCCGTCATCTTGTAGTCGCTACGCCCCATTGAAAACCACCATTGGCTTCGTTGGTTCCGGCTCGTTGTATGCGCCTATCCACGAGCCCTGGCTCTCGGTGTAATTGACAACGATCTTCCGCCGTACCGGCACCGGGTACTCTCCTTGCGGGCTCATTACGAAGACAGCCGAGCCCTGAGCAGTCGGCAACAGATAGTTCTTGTAGAGACGACGCTTTGCCCATGGATCGAGCACGTCGACAACGTCGTCGCAGACTAGGATCGGCACCGGGTTCGGCCAGGTCCCCATAAGCACCTCACGCAGAGCGGCCTGGATACTCAGGTCGATCTTCCTTCGCTGACCGACCGAGGACTTCTTGTACTGCCCGGCCCGGCTCTGCACAAGCAGGTTGATCTCGGCCTTGGTCGTGCCCTTCTTCAGCTCGCGATCGGTGCATAGCTGCGCCAGGAACTCGGATTCCCACACATCGTTGCACATCTCGACGAGCTTCGTGTTCACTGCATCCAGCACCGACCCCATCTTCCGTATTGGGATCTCGGCGAAGGCAGCGTCTAGCAGATCCAACTCAGCAACCTCGCCTGTCGTCTGCGCCACTGCTGCCTCAACCTGGGCGAGCTGTAGCTCGATCGAGGTAACTTGCTCTGTAGCCGCGTCTACTTGGGCCAGCTCACCAGTAAGCTGCTGCAGCTGCATGCGGTAGTGCTGGATCTCGGCAAGCAGCTTGTCAGACACAGCTTTCAGATCGGCCAGGGTGCTCGACGCTATGACCCGAGCACACTCAGTGTTCTCGGCCGTGAGCTTCTTGATCGCGTTCGCCGCTGTCTTCTGGGCAGACTCGATCGCCTGCTTCGAGTAGGGCCTCTTGCAGGTCGGACACGCAGTCATGCTCTGGAGCGAGGACCTCTGCTGTGCAATCTGGCGCTCAGTATTGTTCTTGTTAGCCATGGCCTGGCCTATGCGAGTCGACTCACCCTGAACCTTTGAGTTGGCCGCGCCGAGTTGCTGGCTCCTCGCCTGCTCCTGCTGCTGGGCCGTGGTCATCTCCGCCACGATCGTGGCCCTCGGCCTACGCACTTGGGCCTGTGTTGCCTTGAGCTGCGTCAACTGATTGCGCAGGGTGTTGGCGGACCCTTGTAGCTGCTGCAGCTCGCCAGTGCGCTTCCTGCGCTCCTGGGCAAGCGTAGAGCGAGCCTGCTTCCAACGTTCGAGCCCGAGCAACTCAGAGAGCTGCTGGGCTCGGTTGCCTGGTGTCCAGGAGGACAGGCGCTCGGCCACCCCCTGGCCAAGGATCAACGTCGAGCAGAAGATCTCCTTCGGTGGGAAGACCTGCGCGAGGTACGCTTTGGAATCCGCCAGCGTGCGCGGGCCGCCATCGATCGTGATCTCGTTGCTGGTACCATCCGCCTTCTGCGACCTCGCGATCGTGACGAATGGAAGCTCCAACTCAACGCGGCACGACTCTGCCCCGTTGTAGCAAACCTCTCGGATGCCCTCGGTGGTCTCTCCATAGATCACCCATGCTAGAGCGTCAGGCAAGAAGGTGCTCTTGCCTGCACCGTTCGACCGGTCGCCCTCTCCCTCGTAGATGCCCTCAACTGCAACGAGACCTGCAGTCTCGATCTTGTAAGAGAGTTTTTGGTACGAACGGAAGTTCTCAGCTGTCAGCCTCAGTATCATCGGGCACTACCCGCCTGCTCTTGGAGCTTCGTTCTTGGGGCGCCAGAAGGTCACGTTCCCCGGTAAGTGCTTCACGACTTGAAGAACATGTGCGTCAGCGATCCGGTGACGCCCAGGGAACTCGACGTTGAACGCTGTCCTCGGGTCGTCTTCCGCCATCACTTGCAGCGACTCGACTGCCGCCTGGAGTACGGACATCGTGTGCGATTGCATCATCCCAAACCAGCACATCAGTGAGGCACCGCCGCGTGCGAACTGCTCCCGGAGATGTTCCGGGTCGAAAAGGAGCAGGTTGTACGGCTCCTTCTCCTGGCGGAGTTTCTCAGCCACGCGGCGAGCGATCGGCTGCAAGACGAGGTACCTGATCACGCTGCCAACAGGGTCGACGATGAACGCCGTGCCCGGCCGGTTCCACTGAGAAGTCATGTCACCGTACTTGAACGTTGGGTTCCTCATGTTCATAACAGATTACCCTATGCCTGCTCTCAAGCCAAGAACTTCCTCGCCAGCTCAAGCAGCTTCGGCGAACACTGCCCGCGCTCCGACAGGAGTCGCTCGACGTCTGCCACTGGGTCACCACCCAGATCGAACACAGCCTTCTTCGCTACAACAACCGACTCCTTCTTCGGCCGCACCCGCACAGTCTTGATACCAGCTTGCTGGTACGGTGCCGGGTCCACATCCTCAGTCAGGTTCACGTGGAGCTGCTCACCAATGAACGGGCAGCGTGCAATCTCAATGTCGAGCTGGTCCTTGGTCCCGCTGAAGAACGTGTGTGAGTGCGGGTTCTGCAAATACGTCACACTGCCGGTCGGCGCCGGATCTGTCTGCCACAAACACGCGCCATGAAACCGACCGAGGTCCTTGAAGTTGTGCGCCATGACACACCCAGGCACATGGATTGGTGTCATCACGGGACCAATGTCGTACTCGGCGTTGTTCGCTATATGGTAGTGCCCGGCGAAGACGATGTTGAAGAGCATCGTCACGTCAACGAGGTCGAGACCTTTGTCCTTTGACCCACCGAGCATCATCCCCTCGATCGGAACGTGCGTGTACAGCGCCGTCGGCTTGTCGTCTGTCTGGACCCAATCCTGGAACTTGTGCTGGCCCCAGTTCATTGGGTTGTCCATCCATGGCTCGAACGGTAGCAGAGCTATACGGAAGGACCCGTAATCGACCGCCATCGGTTTCTTCACAAAGTAGAATGCCGAGCTTGGCGGAGGGTCGAAGATGTCGAGCGCAGAATAGAGATCCGAGTACACATCATGGTTGCCGATCAGCATGTAGACGTGGACGCCGTGCTTCACCGCGAGGCTCTTCAGGGTGTCGATGGCCCACTTCGCCCGGAGGTTTGCCAAGAGGTCCTGGCCCTGAACGCTCTCAATGGTGTCACCGAGCCACACAAGCACATTGACATTCCGCGCCAGCACCGTGTCGTGGACCCATCGAACCGTCGCCTCGAAGGCGTCGCCACCGAGAGTCTTCTTGGTCTGTGTGTGCAGGCAGCCTGCTGTCATCACGTTCATCGCAACACCTCGAATGCTTGAACCCATGATCCATACGTGCGGAGGAGAGGATTCATCTCGTACAGCGTCATGAATTGCATCACGGCCTGCCAGTTGAACACAGGCTGCTGATGCCAGTGCATCCAGACCCAGTTCCGTTCCTCTTCGCCCATCGCGAGGCCAGACCAGAACCAGACAAGCTGGATGTTGCGCTCGATCTGCTGTTGTACTTCGGCTTCGAGCAGCGACTGGTACTTCTTCGCCTTGGGGAAGTGCTGCTTCACAGCCTCTACCATCTGCGCCAAGCTCGGACCCTTCGACTTGTCCATGAGATTGCGCACTCCGCCGGGGCCGAGTCCCTTACAGGGCGACGGGATGTTGTCGGACGAGTCGCCAAGGATGCCCTTCGCTACGATCACCTCCCAGGGTCCCCAATCACTCCAGTCCCGCCAGTTGTCAGCACCGACGACCAGCTCCTTATTCGTAGAGTAGACCATGCTGTGCTCACCAAGGATCTGCGCAAAGTCCTTGTCCTCAGACACGACGTACGAGTCGCAGTTATACTGGGCCAACGTGTTTGACAGGTACCAGATCGTGTCGTCTGCCTCGTGCGGCCCATTGACCACAACCACACCGAAGCTCGGAAGATACTGAAGGAGGATGTCACGCTGGTAGATGTACATCTGCCTGTAGTTCTCAGACTCCACGCGGTCCTCTTCGCTCTTGTACTCCTTGCGCTTGTACTCAGGGTAGAGGGCCACTCGGTTGGGATGCTTGTCGAAGTCATGAACCCATAACACGCGTGACGGGTTCAGTGTCCTGACGATCGCTGTCAGAGACTGGAGCGATTTCATAGCAGCGCCGATCGGAGCACCGTGCGGACCCGACTCAGCGCCGGGCAGGTGCATCGATCGATGGAGTATGTACGACCCGTCAATTATGGCTACCCCACCGGGTCGAAGCCGTTGTAAGCCAGCCTTCGGCATTGGTCCACCATCCAAGCTCTAACATCGGTTCGCTCGATCAAGAACTGACGGTACGTATTCCAGTAGCACGCCGCAGGCGTTGGCATACGGAACGTGATCACCTTGCCCAGGTTCTGTGCGTCCTCTTTCCCTGGTGCAGTGACACTGATGTGGCTTGCTCGCTGTGACAAGTACTCAAACATGGCGAAGTCATCGTCGAATCCGCCTTGGAATGTCACAGGTATCCGCGTCCTTCGGTGCGGCGGGAACGTCTTGTTTTTGCGGGCCACGGCATACGGCATCACACCGTAGCTCGCCTTCGACTCACCATAGACCTGGCCTCCCGCCTGGACAGCCTGGGCCTCCAAGAACTTCTTTGCGCTGCGGAATTCCATGCGGATCGAAGCATGGAATCTGATGCCCTGCCCAAACGGTGTCGCGGGCTCGGTGTCCCACTGGTTGAACGTCGCGGACACATGGTTCACGAACACCATGAGAGCGTTGTGCTTCGCGACGAGCCCGGTGATCTCTCGCAGTCCTTCGCGCACAACACGACCCCCAGAACCCGGTCGGTCGTCCTTGGAGTGTGATGCTCCGATAGTATCCCATGTGATCAGCATGGGCTTGTTGTGCTTCTTCCCACCCAAGAGGCTCTTGATCCACGCATAGCCGTCCTCGATGAACTCGAACTCAAGGTACTTCACCGCGTGAGTGTCGACACCGATGCGGGCCATGCGTGCAGGGTCGAGCGTGTACTCAGTAATCCCCATACAGACTTCGCCGCCAACACGCTGAACCTGAGCAGCCAGGTTTTCACAGAACGTGCTCTTTCCTGTGCTGTACGCTCCGACGACCTCAATGATACGACCGACTGGAACTCCCCAGTTCGTCGCGAGCGTACCGTCAGACGGGCTCGGTATGACCTCCCCGTCCTCGGTGACAGTGGTGGGGCCACCCATGATCGCATCGAGCGGAGTACACCCACAGCTGATACGCTCGCGAACAACCGAGTAGAGCTTGGCGGTCCCGAGCACTCCGACCGGGACCGCCTGCTCTGCCTTCTTGCCCTTCTGCTTCTTTGCGGCCTGCTTCTTGGTGCTCTTCTTCTTGGCCTTCTTCTTCTTGGGCGTCGTCTTCTTGGTCTGCCTTTTCGCTACCATGAGTTCCGCACTCCTCGTCCGCATCGGACTTCAAGAAGGCACGTTCGACAGAGCACCGAGCCGTTGGAGGAGCCGAAGCAGTTACGCTTACCGTTCGGCCCCTCCTGCTCGTCTACTGGGAAAAAGGGGGCTGCTGCCAGTTCGGAGCCGCCATCCCGGCCGGTGCCGGGGCAGGCGCGGGAGCCGGTACAGCTGCTGGCACCGCCGCAGGAGTCGCGGGCGTTGCAACGGCCTTACACTTCGCGGACTTGTTGAGGTGCGTCGTCAAGCCGCGTTGGCCGCTGTACTCGTTACCGCAGGCAGGGCATAGGACCTTGTCGGCCTTGGCCTTCCCTTTCGACTTGCCCTTCTTCGCCGGTTCTCCAGCACCATCAGTAGGGGACGTTGCCACCTGCTGCGGGGCCGGAGCCGGGGGGAAAGGGCTTTGGGGTCCTCCCTGTCCCGGCATCGCCGGAGGCTGAGGGAGAGCGCCAGCCTGAGGAGCCGGTGCAGGCATGGGCATTGGTGCCGGTGCCCCTGCGGGCATAGGACCAGGAGCCATCATCGGAGCCCCTGGGGGAACAACACCCGGACCCATTGCTGGCGCCCCTACAGGAGCGCCCGGCACCGCTGGCGGCGCCCACATGTTCTGCTGTGGCTGTGCCAGCATCGGAGCTGGCGTCGGTGCCGGTGCCACGGCAGCCGGTGCCCCGCCGACCGGGGGCATCATACCCATCGGTCCAACTCCGGCCGGAGCTGCCACCGAGGAACCCACTGGAGCTGGCTGAGGAGCTGACTGCGGGACCCCGGTGGCAGGCTGTCCGGCCATCGCAGGCATCGGCATTGAGCTTGGGCCACCGACACCCGGTGCGGTGTTCTGGAACTGGTTCGGCGGTCCCATCACACCCACTGCAGGAGCTGGAGGCTGAGGTGCGAACTGCTGACCTGCCTGAGGTCCGAACTGCTGTCCCGGCATCCCCATCTGGCCCATCGCGGGTGCGGCTGCACCATGCGTCTGGCCTACGATGTCGGGAACGGTGAGCTGCAGATTGAGGCCGAGCTGCTCCGGATGGTAGCCTGTCATCTGCAAGCACTGCTGCGCCAGAGTCTCTGCGATCTTCATCTGGTTCTGGAGCTTCTCGACCGTCGGGATACCGAAGTTCGCGAACGAGTCGAGGTCATGCATGCCGCTGAGAATCTGCTGCATCGTGTTCGGATCACCGGCGAGCGGACCCTGCATCGTCTGTTGCCATGTGTAACTGTTCTTGCCCTGGAACGACACGGGCTTCTTGATCAGTATGATCCAACCTGTCTGAAGGTTGAGGATCGATCCCACGTACGGCATGGACATCAGCTGCACGAGACCCGAGAACACCGAGACGGGCAGGCGCAGGACGTAAGGCTTGAGCCGCCTGTACAACATGGTGCGGCCCATGTCCTGCGTGTCGTAGATCACCGAGTTGACGTACTGGTAGGAGCGGGGCGTCATGTTGTCGAGGCTGCCGCCCATGTACTGACTGTACACATCGATCACCTGGCAGATCGGGCACGTGAAACCGTAGTTCGGGTACGACTTCTCCCAGCACGACGAGTGCTGGTTGCCGAGCAGCTGGTGGTGCGAGCAATGGAACTTCGACCACGCTCCACGCTGTGCAGCCGCGTCGCTCCACGGCGGGAGCACGCGGAACCAGTTGTCACCGGTCTTGAAGGAGTAGAAGTCTGTGTCCTTCTTCCGCGCCGCGTTCATCGTGCTGATTTCTTCGGCCTGTTTGCGGATGCTCTCCATGTCGACGTCACGAGCCATGATAGAGTTGACGTCGACACCCGGAGCACCACCCTGGCCGCCCGGCGGCATCGCCGGAGGCTGTGCAGGTGCGAATTGAGCCGCCTGCGGGACGACGGGTGCCATTCCCGGCTGCCCGGGCATTTGCATTCCCCCGCCAGGCATCATCTGTCCTGGTTGCATCGCTATTACCTCCCTAGCCAGTCACCTGGGGTGATCGCGGGTCAGACGACTCCCTGATCAGTCCCAATTCGCGCTGGGTCCACACGCTCGCCTGGACGAGCATCTCTGTTTGCATACTGTCGAGCAGGTTCTGCAGCTGGTAGCCCAGGTACTCCCAGTCATCCTGCAGCTCCTGCAACATCGAGTGCGTCGGGTCATTCCTGATCTGCGCGTCGACCGCGTCGTTCGTCACCTTGATGCTCTTGTCCTGCATGGACATCTCACCAAGTCTCTGACGGGTCGGCATGTCGAGGTCGCGCTGGCGCATCTTGCGCACACGCTCGACCAGGCGCTGCATCTCGGTGGACCACGTACGGTAGAACCGAATGCTCTCCGCGATCCGCACGTACTCCATGACGATCGAACGGATCTCGGTGTTCTGGAACCACGAGATGATGTTCACGATCTGCGTGTACATCGGGTTCAGGTACTGCATCGTCTCCAGCAACCGCTGATCGTTCGAGGCCTGTGTCGCCTGGTAGATCTTCTGGATCTTCGTGTAGAGGTACTGCTGCACGAAGTCGAAGGAAGGCTTGTTCACTGCCTGTCCCTCCACTGGTGGCAGATGCACATACACCTGATCCGGTGTTGGCTGCGTTCCCCCTTGCGTTGCTGGTGCAGCCTGACCCTGCAACGCACTCTTCTTGACGGCCTTCTTCTTTGCCACTGCTCCTCCTTTCATCAGCCAGCTCGCGGTGTCACAACCGCATGAATCTCACGTGGGCTCCAGTCGAGGTTCTGCAGTTGAAGGACCTGTCCCAACGGACCCTCGAACTGCGAAGCGACCTTCTTATAGTAGCGATCGTAGCAGGACTCTTCGTCCGATCTCGCCTCGAAGTGTATGTGCAGCTTCTCTCCCTCGAAGTGGTCTATCTCGATCTTGTCTCCCCAAGACTTCCCGAACTCAATGCCGATCTTCAGGGGTACGCGGAGCCACGGATACATCGCCATGGGCTCTTCGACCATGACGCGCTGTGCCAGGTGGACCAGCTTGAATAGCTCGCCAGGGAAAACGTCCCAGTAAATGGCGTCGTGGTGGAAGATGATCAGCTTGGACTTGAGGCCCATCTCGTCCATATACTGCCGCGCTCGAATGATAGCAAGCTCCACAATGTCGGAGGCCGTCGACTGGATAGGGGTGTTCATTGCCTGGCGGATCGCATGCCGCTCACTCGTCTGCGTGTTGCCTATGTTGATGATGCTGCGTCGGCCGAATGGCGTGCTGACGTAGCCAAACTTGAACAGCTCCTGGCTCTTCTGCGCCTTGAACTGCTCAACCGCCACAAGTGCGAGGAACTTGGCGTGAACGATATCAGCATCACGTTTGAGCATGCCGGTCTGACCCGCAAGGTTGCCCGCGCCGCCGCCGTAGAGCGAGGCAAACACACAGGTCTTCGCAATTCGACGTTCCTCGGTCGTCACATGCTCGTACGGTACATCAAACAAGAGGCTGGCCATATATCGGTGGAGGTCAGCTCCGGCCATCTCACAGTAGAAGCGGATCAGGTTGACGTCGTTTGCAAGCGAGGCGAAGACACGGACCTCGACCTGTGATTCGTCGGCACCAAGTAAACACCCGCCCTGCTCGGCCCACCGTGAAACGTACTGGCACCGGATGTTACCCTGAGCTGGAGCGCTGTGGATCGGTGGGTCTTGCGCTGAGAAGCGCCCGGTACGAGCACCTGTCACGTTCCACGTCGGGTGGACTAGACCAAACCTGTCCTGGTACTTGAGGTTCGATTCGACATACGTTCCCAGATACCTCTGCAGTGTGCGCCAGTCGCTCAGCTTCGACAGGACAGCGTGCGGCCGCTTCTTGTTGTTCCGCCTCGTCCATCCGAGCAACTGTTCAAGCTGGTCGGCCTCAGTCGTACGCGGAGGCTTGTTCGGTATCCTTGCAGGTGGCATCTTCATCACATCATAGATCAGCGTCGCCATCTGCTGCGGAGATCCCAGGTTGACAGATTCCTTCGTGGGGTCCTTGCCCATAATCTGCAGCGTCGTCTCTGCATACTTGGTCGAGTTGATCTCGGCCTCGATCAACTTCATGCTCGACGGGATCTCTTCCTTCAGCTGCGCCACGACCCTGTTGTCGATCGCAACGCCGTCATACTGCATGTCACCGAACGGAACAATGGCATCCTGGTAGTGCCGCTTGTAGACATCATAGAGACCGTGCTCCTGGAGCATCTTCATGATCAATGGCACGAGGCGCCACGTCACATCAGAGTCGATGCACGCGTAGAGCGCGAGGTCCTCCAGTGGTGCCACCGCGTAGCCCGCGCCCTGGCGTGCGATTGTTCTCCAGCGCAGCCAGTACTGCTGGGCGCCTTCGTCCTTTGCCTTCTTCGCTGCGCGGATCTCCTTGTCGATATACGTCCGTGCTTCCTTCACCTTGTCGATCAGCCGGTAGGACCACGAGGGTTCCTGAAGGTAGAGCCCACCCATGGTCTCCAAGTCGTTCGGCCTGCTCCCTGTGAAGATGCAGTGGTGGGCCAGCATTGGATCAAAGACGATCTGCTTCGGCATGAGCCCGAGACGGTGCCGCCACCATTGCCAGTCGAACTTCATGTTCTGGTTGGCCATGGGGATATTACAGAGGGGAGCCAGTATCTCAGAGAGTCTTGTCATCTGCCCACTGAGCGGCGATTGCCAATGGTCCATTGGAATGTAGCGACCTTGGTGGGCACGGTAGCTCACCGCGAGCCCGAGGCAGGCGAGTTGTGGGTCATTCGCTTGGAGCCCGGCGGCCTCGAAGTCTGCTGTGATGTAGCCACCCTTCGTGGTGACCTCCTGCACGCACTCCTGAACGTAGGCCTTGACTTCGTCGATACTCCTGAGCATGGCGTAGTCACGCTTGGCATACCGGGCCTGAGCGCTCTGTGATGTAGCGCCACCCTGTGCAAGACTCCAGGCGAGCTTGATGTCGTGCATGAAGAACGTGAGCAGCGTCACATCGTTCCCTTGGCGCCGGATGTAAGAAGGGTGGATGGTCGGCACAACCGTGTATGTCTGCTGACCGATCGTTGTCTGCTGGACTGTCCCTCGGATGCTCATGATCCCAGCTGTTGTCGTTAACAACGCCTTCGTCGGGATGTCGCCCAGGGTGAGTATCACCTTCGGCTGCGCCAACTCAATGTCACGCAGCACAGACGGCCTGCACGCCTTTATGTGCGGTGCTGCTGGTCTGCCGATCTTGCCAGCCTTCGTGTTGAATGGTGCACACCTGACTGTGTTGTTGATGCGAATCATGACGTCTGGGATCTGCATGCGTCGCAGGCAATCGCGGAGGAGTTGCCCGGCGGGTCCGATGAAGGGCACGCCGTGAAAGTCCTCTTGTGAGCCCGGCGCCTCTCCAAGGATGTAGAGCGTAGGGCGCTCCACACCCCATGGCTCTACGCCACAGGTGCGGATCACTGTCCCAACGAGTTCCTTTAGCGGGCACTTCTCTGCTATGCAGTAAGCCAACGCTTGCCCCTTGGCTCCAGTGCGTCAGTGTCGAGCTGCCTATCAAACTCAGCAGCGATCTCGCCAAAAGCCACAGCAACCTTCTTGAGCAGCACCACCAGATCGCCCTGTGCGCTCCTGAACTGCTCCGGTGTACTGTGGTAGTACTTCTCTTTGTAGTCGGACACCCACGCCAAGATACGCGCCATCGAAGACGCAGCCTTGTCGAGGTTGAAGAAGTCGAGCCACGCCGCAAGACACGCCAGGTGGGTCAAGTCGGGTTCACGGTGGTACCTGCGGGTGGTGAACACTGTTCCGCTGACCGACGCAGCCCTCTGCATCAGTCCTTCGATCTTTGTGGTGTACCTATGAAGGTGCTCCCCCGCAAGACGGTGTGACTCGATCAGCCAACGATGCGCGAGCGAGTCGAAGGTCTTTGCCTCCCTGGGACACAGACGACTGACGACGAGCGGGACGATCTCGATGTAGGTGTACTCCATGTGCTGGTAGCTTGGGCCGCGACCGGCCGCTGTATTGAAGCTGTCGCGCATGTTTTTGACGTACAGGTCCAGCGGGATCTCGTCGCGCTTTGGGTCCCGCTGGTAGCGTATCTTTACAGCCTCGAAGGCATCTTCCCAAGCGTAGGCCGTGACCGACTGCCAGGTCTGGCTGATCCTGGTGACGAACGCTCGCCAATTCTTGGCCCAGGTTTTAACAGCCTTCTCGAAGGGCTTGCGATTGCCGGTGGGTAGGTAGCGCACTCCGGTGGAGACCTGCCCCGGCAAGAGCGCGATGTTGACGCTTGTCCGGTGCCGGAGGTTGAGCTGGTTGTAAGCACGACGCTCTTGTTTGGGCAAGAGGGTGCAGGTGCGAACGTAGTTCGCCACCTTGTGGTGTAGTTTCGGAGGCGTCCATAGAATGAACGCGCCCGACCCAGTAAGGAAGTCGGAGATAGTCATCAGCTCCCCAGTCAGCCGAGGGCAACCTAACGGCTAGCTGGGGAGTTGTCAAGGATTTTGTGCCTCACTTTTCAGGCACTTATTACACGATCTGATTATACCTCACAGATCGACGAGTTTGCACACCGCCTCGTAGAGATACCTCGTGTCTCCGTAGTCACCGGAGCCTAGCTTCGCCTGCGCGAGCCGCGAGACCATGGTCTTGAACTCGGCGTCCTCCATGGCCGCCTTGATCAGGGATTCGGCACCGACGCCGTAGTCATTGCACAGCGCCTCGCCGTTCCCGACTATCAGCCAAGAGAGCTTCACGTTAAGCGCCTTCGCGATCTTCTGCGCCAGCGCCACCGAGATCTCGTACTTGCCGCGCTCGATCTGACTGACTTGGGAAGCGCATCGGCCGATGCGCTTCCCAAGTCAGTCAGATCGAGCGCGGCAAGTACGAGATCTCGGTGGCGCTGGCGCAGAAGATCGCGAAGGCGCTTAACGTGAAGCTCTCTTGGCTGATAGTCGGGAACGGCGAGGCGCTGTGCAATGACTACGGCGTCGGTGCCGAATCCCTGATCAAGGCGGCCATGGAGGACGCCGAGTTCAAGACCATGGTCTCGCGGCTCGCGCAGGCGAAGCTAGGCTCCGGTGACTACGGAGACACGAGGTATCTCTACGAGGCGGTGTGCAAACTCGTCGATCTGTGAGGTATAATCAGATCGTGTAATAAGTGCCTGAAAAGTGAGGCACAAAATCCTTGACAACTCCCCAGCTAGCCGTTAGGTTGCCCTCGGCTGACTGGGGAGCTGATGACTATCTCCGACTTCCTTACTGGGTCGGGCGCGTTCATTCTATGGACGCCTCCGAAACTACACCACAAGGTGGCGAACTACGTTCGCACCTGCACCCTCTTGCCCAAACAAGAGCGTCGTGCTTACAACCAGCTCAACCTCCGGCACCGGACAAGCGTCAACATCGCGCTCTTGCCGGGGCAGGTCTCCACCGGAGTGCGCTACCTACCCACCGGCAATCGCAAGCCCTTCGAGAAGGCTGTTAAAACCTGGGCCAAGAATTGGCGAGCGTTCGTCACCAGGATCAGCCAGACCTGGCAGTCGGTCACGGCCTACGCTTGGGAAGATGCCTTCGAGGCTGTAAAGATACGCTACCAGCGGGACCCAAAGCGCGACGAGATCCCGCTGGACCTGTACGTCAAAAACATGCGCGACAGCTTCAATACAGCGGCCGGTCGCGGCCCAAGCTACCAGCACATGGAGTACACCTACATCGAGATCGTCCCGCTCGTCGTCAGTCGTCTGTGTCCCAGGGAGGCAAAGACCTTCGACTCGCTCGCGCATCGTTGGCTGATCGAGTCACACCGTCTTGCGGGGGAGCACCTTCATAGGTACACCACAAAGATCGAAGGACTGATGCAGAGGGCTGCGTCGGTCAGCGGAACAGTGTTCACCACCCGCAGGTACCACCGTGAACCCGACTTGACCCACCTGGCGTGTCTTGCGGCGTGGCTCGACTTCTTCAACCTCGACAAGGCTGCGTCTTCGATGGCGCGTATCTTGGCGTGGGTGTCCGACTACAAAGAGAAGTACTACCACAGTACACCGGAGCAGTTCAGGAGCGCACAGGGCGATCTGGTGGTGCTGCTCAAGAAGGTTGCTGTGGCTTTTGGCGAGATCGCTGCTGAGTTTGATAGGCAGCTCGACACTGACGCACTGGAGCCAAGGGGCAAGCGTTGGCTTACTGCATAGCAGAGAAGTGCCCGCTAAAGGAACTCGTTGGGACAGTGATCCGCACCTGTGGCGTAGAGCCATGGGGTGTGGAGCGCCCTACGCTCTACATCCTTGGAGAGGCGCCGGGCTCACAAGAGGACTTTCACGGCGTGCCCTTCATCGGACCCGCCGGGCAACTCCTCCGCGATTGCCTGCGACGCATGCAGATCCCAGACGTCATGATTCGCATCAACAACACAGTCAGGTGTGCACCATTCAACACGAAGGCTGGCAAGATCGGCAGACCAGCAGCACCGCACATAAAGGCGTGCAGGCCGTCTGTGCTGCGTGACATTGAGTTGGCGCAGCCGAAGGTGATACTCACCCTGGGCGACATCCCGACGAAGGCGTTGTTAACGACAACAGCTGGGATCATGAGCATCCGAGGGACAGTCCAGCAGACAACGATCGGTCAGCAGACATACACGGTTGTGCCGACCATCCACCCTTCTTACATCCGGCGCCAAGGGAACGATGTGACGCTGCTCACGTTCTTCATGCACGACATCAAGCTCGCCTGGAGTCTTGCACAGGGTGGCGCTACATCACAGAGCGCTCAGGCCCGGTATGCCAAGCGTGACTACGCCATGCTCAGGAGTATCGACGAAGTCAAGGCCTACGTTCAGGAGTGCGTGCAGGAGGTCACCACGAAGGGTGGCTACATCACAGCAGACTTCGAGGCCGCCGGGCTCCAAGCGAATGACCCACAACTCGCCTGCCTCGGGCTCGCGGTGAGCTACCGTGCCCACCAAGGTCGCTACATTCCAATGGACCATTGGCAATCGCCGCTCAGTGGGCAGATGACAAGACTCTCTGAGATACTGGCTCCCCTCTGTAATATCCCCATGGCCAACCAGAACATGAAGTTCGACTGGCAATGGTGGCGGCACCGTCTCGGGCTCATGCCGAAGCAGATCGTCTTTGATCCAATGCTGGCCCACCACTGCATCTTCACAGGGAGCAGGCCGAACGACTTGGAGACCATGGGTGGGCTCTACCTTCAGGAACCCTCGTGGTCCTACCGGCTGATCGACAAGGTGAAGGAAGCACGGACGTATATCGACAAGGAGATCCGCGCAGCGAAGAAGGCAAAGGACGAAGGCGCCCAGCAGTACTGGCTGCGCTGGAGAACAATCGCACGCCAGGGCGCGGGCTACGCGGTGGCACCACTGGAGGACCTCGCGCTCTACGCGTGCATCGACTCTGATGTGACGTGGCGCCTCGTGCCATTGATCATGAAGATGCTCCAGGAGCACGGTCTCTATGATGTCTACAAGCGGCACTACCAGGATGCCATTGTTCCGTTCGGTGACATGCAGTATGACGGCGTTGCGATCGACAACAGGGTCGTGGCGCAGCTGAAGGAAGAGATCCCGTCGAGCATGAAGTTGATCGAGGCCGAGATCAACTCGACCAAGTATGCAGAGACGACGCTGCAGATTATGGGCAAGGACCCCACGAAGGAATCTGTCAACCTGGGATCTCCGCAGCAGATGGCGACGCTGATCTATGATGTGATGAAGATGCCACCTGCAAGGATACCGAACAAGCCTCCGCGTACGACTGAGGCCGACCAGCTTGAACAGTTGCTCGGATGGACGAGGCGGAACAACAAGAAGCGGCCGCACGCTGTCCTGTCGAAGCTGAGCGACTGGCGCACACTGCAGAGGTATCTGGGAACGTATGTCGAATCGAACCTCAAGTACCAGGACAGGTTTGGTCTAGTCCACCCGACGTGGAACGTGACAGGTGCTCGTACCGGGCGCTTCTCAGCGCAAGACCCACCGATCCACAGCGCTCCAGCTCAGGGTAACATCCGGTGCCAGTACGTTTCACGGTGGGCCGAGCAGGGCGGGTGTTTACTTGGTGCCGACGAATCACAGGTCGAGGTCCGTGTCTTCGCCTCGCTTGCAAACGACGTCAACCTGATCCGCTTCTACTGTGAGATGGCCGGAGCTGACCTCCACCGATATATGGCCAGCCTCTTGTTTGATGTACCGTACGAGCATGTGACGACCGAGGAACGTCGAATTGCGAAGACCTGTGTGTTTGCCTCGCTCTACGGCGGCGGCGCGGGCAACCTTGCGGGTCAGACCGGCATGCTCAAACGTGATGCTGATATCGTTCACGCCAAGTTCCTCGCACTTGTGGCGGTTGAGCAGTTCAAGGCGCAGAAGAGCCAGGAGCTGTTCAAGTTTGGCTACGTCAGCACGCCATTCGGCCGACGCAGCATCATCAACATAGGCAACACGCAGACGAGTGAGCGGCATGCGATCCGCCAGGCAATGAACACCCCTATCCAGTCGACGGCCTCCGACATTGTGGAGCTTGCTATCATTCGAGCGCGGCAGTATATGGACGAGATGGGCCTCAAGTCCAAGCTGATCATCTTCCACCACGACGCCATTTACTGGGACGTTTTCCCTGGCGAGCTATTCAAGCTGGTCCACCTGGCACAGCGCGTCATGGTCGAAGAGCCCATGGCGATGTATCCGTGGCTCCGCGTACCCCTGAAGATCGGCATTGAGTTCGGGAAGTCTTGGGGAGACAAGATCGAGATAGACCACTTCGAGGGAGAGAAGCTGCACATACACTTCGAGGCGAGATCGGACGAAGAGTCCTGCTACGATCGCTACTATAAGAAGGTCGCTTCGCAGTTCGAGGGTCCGTTGGGACAGGTCCTTCAACTGCAGAACCTCGACTGGAGCCCACGTGAGATTCATGCGGTTGTGACACCGCGAGCTGGCTGATGAAAGGAGGAGCAGTGGCAAAGAAGAAGGCCGTCAAGAAGAGTGCGTTGCAGGGTCAGGCTGCACCAGCAACGCAAGGGGGAACGCAGCCAACACCGGATCAGGTGTATGTGCATCTGCCACCAGTGGAGGGACAGGCAGTGAACAAGCCTTCCTTCGACTTCGTGCAGCAGTACCTCTACACGAAGATCCAGAAGATCTACCAGGCGACACAGGCCTCGAACGATCAGCGGTTGCTGGAGACGATGCAGTACCTGAACCCGATGTACACGCAGATCGTGAACATCATCTCGTGGTTCCAGAACACCGAGATCCGTTCGATCGTCATGGAGTACGTGCGGATCGCGGAGAGCATTCGGTTCTACCGTACGTGGTCCACCGAGATGCAGCGCCTGGTCGAGCGTGTGCGCAAGATGCGCCAGCGCGACCTCGACATGCCGACCCGTCAGAGACTTGGTGAGATGTCCATGCAGGACAAGAGCATCAAGGTGACGAACGACGCGGTCGACGCGCAGATCAGGAATGACCCGACGCACTCGATGTTGCAGGAGCTGCAGGATGACTGGGAGTACCTGGGCTACCAGCTGCAGAACCTGCTCGACAGTATGCAAACAGAGATGCTCGTCCAGGCGAGCGTGTGGACCCAGCGCGAATTGGGACTGATCAGGGAGTCGTCTGACCCGCGATCACCCCAGGTGACTGGCTAGGGAGGTAATAGCGATGCAACCAGGACAGATGATGCCTGGCGGGGGAATGCAAATGCCCGGGCAGCCGGGAATGGCACCCGTCGTCCCGCAGGCGGCTCAATTCGCACCTGCACAGCCTCCGGCGATGCCGCCGGGCGGCCAGGGTGGTGCTCCGGGTGTCGACGTCAACTCTATCATGGCTCGTGACGTCGACATGGAGAGCATCCGCAAACAGGCCGAAGAAATCAGCACGATGAACGCGGCGCGGAAGAAGGACACAGACTTCTACTCCTTCAAGACCGGTGACAACTGGTTCCGCGTGCTCCCGCCGTGGAGCGACGCGGCTGCACAGCGTGGAGCGTGGTCGAAGTTCCATTGCTCGCACCACCAGCTGCTCGGCAACCAGCACTCGTCGTGCTGGGAGAAGTCGTACCCGAACTACGGTTTCACGTGCCCGATCTGCCAGGTGATCGATGTGTACAGTCAGTACATGGGCGGCAGCCTCGACAACATGACGCCCCGCTCCTACCAGTACGTCAACTCGGTGATCTACGACACGCAGGACATGGGCCGCACCATGTTGTACAGGCGGCTCAAGCCTTACGTCCTGCGCCTGCCCGTCTCGGTGTTCTCGGGTCTCGTGCAGCTGATGTCCATGCCGTACGTGGGATCGATCCTCAACCTTCAGACAGGTTGGATCATACTGATCAAGAAGCCCGTGTCGTTCCAGGGCAAGAACAGTTACACATGGCAACAGACGATGCAGGGTCCGCTCGCCGGTGATCCGAACACGATGCAGCAGATTCTCAGCGGCATGCATGACCTCGACTCGTTCGCGAACTTCGGTATCCCGACGGTCGAGAAGCTCCAGAACCAGATGAAGATCGCAGAGACTCTGGCGCAGCAGTGCTTGCAGATGACAGGCTACCATCCGGAGCAGCTCGGCCTCAATCTGCAGCTCACCGTTCCCGACATCGTAGGCCAGACGCATGGTGCAGCCGCACCCGCGATGGGCCAGATGGGGATGCCGGGACAGCAGTTCGGACCTCAGGCAGGTCAGCAGTTCGCACCTCAGCCTCCAGCTCCTGCAGTGGGTGTGATGGGACCGCCGAACCAGTTCCAGAACACCGCACCGGGTGTCGGTGGCCCAAGCTCAATGCCGATGCCTGCGATGGCCGGACAGCCTGCCACCGGGGTCCCGCAGTCAGCTCCTCAGCCAGCTCCAGTGGGTTCCTCGGTGGCAGCTCCGGCCGGAGTTGGACCGATGGGTATGATGCCCCCGGTCGGCGGGGCACCGGCTGCCGTGGCACCGGCACCGACGCCAGCTCCGATGCTGGCACAGCCACAGCAGAACATGTGGGCGCCGCCAGCGGTGCCGGGCGCTCCTGTAGGGGCGCCAGCAATGGGTCCGGGTGTTGTTCCCCCAGGGGCTCCGATGATGGCTCCTGGTCCTATGCCCGCAGGGGCACCGGCACCAATGCCCATGCCTGCACCGGCTCCTCAGGCTGGCGCTCTCCCTCAGCCTCCGGCGATGCCGGGACAGGGAGGACCCCAAAGCCCTTTCCCCCCGGCTCCGGCCCCGCAGCAGGTGGCAACGTCCCCTACTGATGGTGCTGGAGAACCGGCGAAGAAGGGCAAGTCGAAAGGGAAGGCCAAGGCCGACAAGGTCCTATGCCCTGCCTGCGGTAACGAGTACAGCGGCCAACGCGGCTTGACGACGCACCTCAACAAGTCCGCGAAGTGTAAGGCCGTTGCAACGCCCGCGACTCCTGCGGCGGTGCCAGCAGCTGTACCGGCTCCCGCGCCTGCCCCGGCACCGGCCGGGATGGCGGCTCCGAACTGGCAGCAGCCCCCTTTTTCCCAGTAGACGAGCAGGAGGGGCCGAACGGTAAGCGTAACTGCTTCGGCTCCTCCAACGGCTCGGTGCTCTGTCGAACGTGCCTTCTTGAAGTCCGATGCGGACGAGGAGTGCGGAACTCATGGTAGCGAAAAGGCAGACCAAGAAGACGACGCCCAAGAAGAAGAAGGCCAAGAAGAAGAGCACCAAGAAGCAGGCCGCAAAGAAGCAGAAGGGCAAGAAGGCAGAGCAGGCGGTCCCGGTCGGAGTGCTCGGGACCGCCAAGCTCTACTCGGTTGTTCGCGAGCGTATCAGCTGTGGGTGTACTCCGCTCGATGCGATCATGGGTGGCCCCACCACTGTCACCGAGGACGGGGAGGTCATACCGAGCCCGTCTGACGGTACGCTCGCGACGAACTGGGGAGTTCCAGTCGGTCGTATCATTGAGGTCGTCGGAGCGTACAGCACAGGAAAGAGCACGTTCTGTGAAAACCTGGCTGCTCAGGTTCAGCGTGTTGGCGGCGAAGTCTGTATGGGGATTACTGAGTACACGCTCGACCCTGCACGCATGGCCCGCATCGGTGTCGACACTCACGCGGTGAAGTACCTTGAGTTCGAGTTCATCGAGGACGGCTATGCGTGGATCAAGAGCCTCTTGGGTGGGAAGAAGCACAACAAGCCCATGCTGATCACATGGGATACTATCGGAGCATCACACTCCAAGGACGACCGACCGGGTTCTGGGGGTCGTGTTGTGCGCGAAGGACTGCGAGAGATCACCGGGCTCGTCGCGAAGCACAACGCTCTCATGGTGTTCGTGAACCATGTGTCCGCGACGTTCAACCAGTGGGACACCGAGCCCGCGACACCGTTTGGGCAGGGCATCAGATTCCATGCTTCGATCCGCATGGAATTCCGCAGCGCAAAGAAGTTCTTGGAGGCCCAGGCTGTCCAGGCGGGAGGCCAGGTCTATGGTGAGTCGAAGGCGAGCTACGGTGTGATGCCGTATGCCGTGGCCCGCAAAAACAAGACGTTCCCGCCGCACCGAAGGACGCGGATACCTGTGACATTCCAAGGCGGATTCGACGATGACTTCGCCATGTTTGAGTACTTGTCACAGCGAGCAAGCCACATCAGTGTCACTGCACCAGGGAAAGAGGACGCACAGAACCTGGGCAAGGTGATCACGTTCCGTATGCCAACGCCTGCGGCGTGCTACTGGAATACGTACCGTCAGTTCTTGATCGAGCGAACCGATGTTAGAGCTTGGATGGTGGACCAATGCCGAAGGCTGGCTTACAACGGCTTCGACCCGGTGGGGTAGCCATAATTGACGGGTCGTACATACTCCATCGATCGATGCACCTGCCCGGCGCTGAGTCGGGTCCGCACGGTGCTCCGATCGGCGCTGCTATGAAATCGCTCCAGTCTCTGACAGCGATCGTCAGGACACTGAACCCGTCACGCGTGTTATGGGTTCATGACTTCGACAAGCATCCCAACCGAGTGGCCCTCTACCCTGAGTACAAGCGCAAGGAGTACAAGAGCGAAGAGGACCGCGTGGAGTCTGAGAACTACAGGCAGATGTACATCTACCAGCGTGACATCCTCCTTCAGTATCTTCCGAGCTTCGGTGTGGTTGTGGTCAATGGGCCGCACGAGGCAGACGACACGATCTGGTACCTGTCAAACACGTTGGCCCAGTATAACTGCGACTCGTACGTCGTGTCTGAGGACAAGGACTTTGCGCAGATCCTTGGTGAGCACAGCATGGTCTACTCTACGAATAAGGAGCTGGTCGTCGGTGCTGACAACTGGCGGGACTGGAGTGATTGGGGACCCTGGGAGGTGATCGTAGCGAAGGGCATCCTTGGCGACTCGTCCGACAACATCCCGTCGCCCTGTAAGGGACTCGGCCCCGGCGGAGTGCGCAATCTCATGGACAAGTCGAAGGGTCCGAGCTTGGCGCAGATGGTAGAGGCTGTGAAGCAGCACTTCCCCAAGGCGAAGAAGTACCAGTCGCTGCTCGAAGCCGAAGTACAACAGCAGATCGAGCGCAACATCCAGCTTGTCTGGTTCTGGTCTGGCCTCGCGATGGGCGAAGAGGAACGGAACTGGGTCTGGATGCACTGGCATCAGCAGCCTGTGTTCAACTGGCAGGCCGTGATGCAATTCATGACGCTGTACGAGATGAATCCTCTCCTCCGCACGTATGGATCATGGGTTCAAGCATTCGAGGTGTTGCGATGAACGTGATGACAGCAGGCTGCCTGCACACACAGACCAAGAAGACTCTCGGTGGCGACGCCTTCGAGGCGACGGTTCGATGGGTCCACGACACGGTGCTGGCGCGGAATGTCAATGTGCTTGTGTGGCTCGGTGACACCATTGAGAGCGTTCAGGGCCAGGACCTCTTGGCAAACCTCCGGGCGAAGTGGGCCATCGACACCCTGAAGAGCCTCGCGGTGAAGCACGGCGTCCACGTCTACATGCTGATCGGCAACCATGATGTGTACTCGGATCTCTATTCTGCGCTCGACATCTTCGACCCTCCGCCAAGCTCGGCATTCTACTTTGTGAAGAAACCGATGGCGGTCGATTACGGGTCCTTCCGTATAGCTCTGCTACCGTTCGAGCCATGGATGGACAACCCAATGAACTGGGGCCAGCACAAGTTCCAGGATTGGGTCCAGACAGACGACAAGCCGACGGCGCTGTACACGCACGTTCCGATCGAGGGGATGATGCTCGGTGGGTCAAAGGACAAAGGTCTCGACCTCGTTGACGTGACGATGCTCTTCAACATCGTCTTCGCCGGGCACTACCATATAGCGAACAACGCCGAGTACGACATTGGTCCCGTGATGACACCAATCCATGTGCCTGGGTGTGTCATGGCGCACAACTTCAAGGACCTCGGTCGGTTTCATGGCGCGTGTTTGTGGCAGACAGATCCGGCGCCGACCGGCAGTGTGACGTATTTGCAGAACCCGCACTCACACACGTTCTTCAGCGGGACCAAGGACCAGCTCGACATTGAGATTGCACGCTGCCCGTTCATTGGTGAGCAGCTCCACGTGAACCTGACTGAGGATGTGGACCCGGCACCGTACCAGCAAGCTGGTATCAAGACTGTGCGGGTGCGGCCGAAGAAGGAGTCGGTTGTTGTAGCGAAGAAGGCTGTGTTCGATCTGGGTGGTGACCCAGTGGCAGACGTCGAGCGACTCCTGTCGGAGCGCGGGCAGTGTTCGCCGAAGCTGCTTGAGCTGGCGAGGAAGTTCTTGGCTTGAGAGCAGGCATAGGGTAATCTGTTATGAACATGAGGAACCCAACGTTCAAGTACGGTGACATGACTTCTCAGTGGAACCGGCCGGGCACGGCGTTCATCGTCGACCCTGTTGGCAGCGTGATCAGGTACCTCGTCTTGCAGCCGATCGCTCGCCGCGTGGCTGAGAAACTCCGCCAGGAGAAGGAGCCGTACAACCTGCTCCTTTTCGACCCGGAACATCTCCGGGAGCAGTTCGCACGCGGCGGTGCCTCACTGATGTGCTGGTTTGGGATGATGCAATCGCACACGATGTCCGTACTCCAGGCGGCAGTCGAGTCGCTGCAAGTGATGGCGGAAGACGACCCGAGGACAGCGTTCAACGTCGAGTTCCCTGGGCGTCACCGGATCGCTGACGCACATGTTCTTCAAGTCGTGAAGCACTTACCGGGGAACGTGACCTTCTGGCGCCCCAAGAACGAAGCTCCAAGAGCAGGCGGGTAGTGCCCGATGATACTGAGGCTGACAGCTGAGAACTTCCGTTCGTACCAAAAACTCTCTTACAAGATCGAGACTGCAGGTCTCGTTGCAGTTGAGGGCATCTACGAGGGAGAGGGCGACCGGTCGAACGGTGCAGGCAAGAGCACCTTCTTGCCTGACGCTCTAGCATGGGTGATCTATGGAGAGACCACCGAGGGCATCCGAGAGGTTTGCTACAACGGGGCAGAGTCGTGCCGCGTTGAGTTGGAGCTTCCATTCGTCACGATCGCGAGGTCGCAGAAGGCGGATGGTACCAGCAACGAGATCACGATCGATGGCGGCCCGCGCACGCTGGCGGATTCCAAAGCGTACCTCGCGCAGGTCTTCCCACCGAAGGAGATCTTCTGCTCGACGTTGATCCTTGGCCAGGGGGTGGCCGAGCGCCTGTCCTCCTGGACACCAGGCAACCGAGCCCAGCAGCTCTCTGAGTTGCTCGGGCTCGAACGTTGGAAGCAGGCTCGCTCTACGCTTGCCCAGGAGCGCAGGAAGCGCACTGGCGAGCTGCAGCAGCTACAAGGGTCCGCCAACACCCTGCGCAATCAGTTGACGCAGCTCAAGGCAACACAGGCCCAAGTGCGTAGGCCGAGGGCCACGATCGTGGCGGAGATGACCACGGCCCAGCAGCAGGAGCAGGCGAGGAGCCAGCAACTCGGCGCGGCCAACTCAAAGGTTCAGGGTGAGTCGACTCGCATAGGCCAGGCCATGGCTAACAAGAACAATACTGAGCGCCAGATTGCACAGCAGAGGTCCTCGCTCCAGAGCATGACTGCGTGTCCGACCTGCAAGAGGCCCTACTCGAAGCAGGCGATCGAGTCTGCCCAGAAGACAGCGGCGAACGCGATCAAGAAGCTCACGGCCGAGAACACTGAGTGTGCTCGGGTCATAGCGTCGAGCACCCTGGCCGATCTGAAAGCTGTGTCTGACAAGCTGCTTGCCGAGATCCAGCACTACCGCATGCAGCTGCAGCAGCTTACTGGTGAGCTGGCCCAAGTAGACGCGGCTACAGAGCAAGTTACCTCGATCGAGCTACAGCTCGCCCAGGTTGAGGCAGCAGTGGCGCAGACGACAGGCGAGGTTGCTGAGTTGGATCTGCTAGACGCTGCCTTCGCCGAGATCCCAATACGGAAGATGGGGTCGGTGCTGGATGCAGTGAACACGAAGCTCGTCGAGATGTGCAACGATGTGTGGGAATCCGAGTTCCTGGCGCAGCTATGCACCGATCGCGAGCTGAAGAAGGGCACGACCAAGGCCGAGATCAACCTGCTTGTGCAGAGCCGGGCCGGGCAGTACAAGAAGTCCTCGGTCGGTCAGCGAAGGAAGATCGACCTGAGTATCCAGGCCGCTCTGCGTGAGGTGCTTATGGGGACCTGGCCGAACCCGGTGCCGATCCTAGTCTGCGACGACGTTGTCGACGTGCTCGATCCATGGGCAAAGCGTCGTCTCTACAAGAACTATCTGTTGCCGACTGCTCAGGGCTCGGCTGTCTTCGTAATGAGCCCGCAAGGAGAGTACCCGGTGCCGGTACGGCGGAAGATCGTTGTCAATTACACCGAGAGCCAGGGCTCGTGGATAGGCGCATACAACGAGCCGGAACCAACGAAGCCAATGGTGGTTTTCAATGGGGCGTAGCGACTACAAGATGACGGCGTTCCACGCGTACTGTGAGTATGCCGCTGGCAACGAGACGAGCATGCCCGAGGATCGGTGGGTTGCGATCTGGTCGGTGATCAAGCACTACGTCACTGCGGTCATCAAGGGTAAGGACTACAACTGTTCCGAGTTCGATCTCGATGACCACCTGGCCGAGCTGCAGTTGGAACTGTGGTCGAGGCTGTCCCAGCGGAAGATCCCTTGTGACAGTCCAAGTCTCTTTGTGGGGTCGGTGCGGGTTGTGACACAACAATTCCTGATCGGCAACCATCGGAAGACACAGGCCGAAGAGCGCTCGCGGGACAAGTACGCCGAGAGCACCGAGCCCGAGCAGGAGCCGAATCTGCACGGCAAGTTGTGGGCCGCGCATCTGGCGGGTTGGCACAAGGATGTGATCGCGGAGAAGATGGCAGGACGTGCACGCTTCGACGTCGTGGACTTCGACCTGTGCCGTAACTACGTGGAGCTTGAATGCCGGAACGCAGACTCCAGGACGATAGAAGAGATGATCATCGAGACGGGTTACTGGGACCCGGGCTTCATGTACACCTACCTGACTATACTCTACCGTTGGGTCTACTACGACGTGACCTACGGACCAGAAGCATTGGTGGCATAATGGGCATGCACATACCAAACGAGGTGTTTGAGATCTTCCACCGCAACAGGGAGCGGTTCGTCACTGCCCTGCACGCGGCGGTGTTGTTGGAGTGCCCGTTCGACGCGCTGCCGGAGATCTTCGACATCTTCGGAGACGACGCGCTGAAATTTGTCGAGATCTTTTCCGGTCGCACAGTCGCGGTGCCGTCTGTTCGTGATCTCGTAACGAAGCTGAAGCAGGTGTCGGTATACACGGCAATGGGCAGCTGCGAGGGTGACAAAGAGAAGATCGAGCGGGTGGTAGAGCAGGTTGCGACCAGGCTGGGGATGCGCAAGACCGAAGTCCGACAGACCTACATCAACATGAAGAGCCTCATGGACAGCCTGGCTATGGAACTGAGACCACGCTCTGATGGCTAAGATGAAGAAGGCTGCAACCAAGAAGAAGAAGAAGGCTGCCAAGAAGAAGGCGGCAACGCGGCGTGAGCTTTGGTTTGAGCAGAAGGCGAAGAAGAGGAAGCAGCCCGATGCCAAGATCTTGAAGCAGCTCGGTGTGCGTACCTGCTGGCTGTGCCACAAACACCTCAACGGCATAGCTGAATTCGAGAAGCACCTGAGCGAGGATCACGAGACGACGCTGCGTGAGTACGACAAGATGTATCCCGGCCAGTCGTTCTTCATCCCGTTCGATAAGCGGGTCACTGGGGATCAGATCTACCGTGCGTACATGTACCGCATGACGAACGGACGCTGGCCTGATTGGTTCGACGGTAACCAGCAGATAGAGATCGACAGCGCGGACCCTTCGTTGCTGCGTGCGGCGGCGAATATGCTGCTGACGTACCAGATGCACAGGATCGGTCCGATCATGGAGGCAAGCGCTGTAGCGTCACGCAGGATGTTCGAGCTGGCTGACGCATCGGAACTCAACTACGACGATCTGTGGGACTTCATGGGGCACGCCAATGCCCACATCAAGGACGCGACCAACGCGATACGATTACTTGCTGAGGTTGTGGAGAAGGCGACGCCCAAGCCGCCCAAAGGTGACGGCGGTACCGTGCGCATGGGTTTCGTAGCAGCTGGCACCATCGAGTCTGGTGACAGCACCGACACCGAGGCGCGGAGGCAGGTTGAACAGCGGAGGCATCACCTGACCGCTTCGGTCAGTGAGTTCACCCAAGCCATGCAGGGATTCCTGTCCGGCGGCCCTGAGAACGGGCCGGACATACCGTCGAAGGTCGAGCGGGAAGTAGCAGTGGAGCAGATCAATGTTAAGGCCCGAGGTCGACAGGCCGGTAGTGGGGAAGAAGAGAAATCTCCTCCAGCTGGCACTGACGGCTCACATAAACGGTGACGACGAGTTTGTCGCCGGTCTCGACCCGGATCTCCGCAGAGAGATTCTGAAGGTCTATTCATCCTTCGACGAGGTTGCGAACCTTGTCAGGGCAGAAGACTTCCAGCACCTCCGCGACTCGATTCCTCGTATCGTTGACGAGCTGATGCTTGATGGCTGGAGCGAGACTGCGGCTGGGATTGTCACACAGGACTACAAGGACATCCCGGTCACACCACGCCAGTTTCTCACTGACCCATACTACGCGGGCCGCTTCGGTGAGGGTCTCTACCCAGTCAACTTCCGGGATGCGTGCTGGCTGCTCAACCCGAAGAACCGAGTCTTCGAGGTCGTCCTCACGGGCTCCACAAGGTGGGGCAAAGACCAACCACTGACCTCAGAACTGATCACTTCCGACGGCCTGAAGAAGATGGGAGACATCACTACCAATGATCTGGTAGCTGGCAGGGATGGCTACTTCTACCCGGTGACCGGTGTCTACCCACAGGGTGCTCGTGACGTCTACACTGTGACGTTCTCTGATGGACAGGTGGTTCGGTGCGGCGCGGAGCATCTCTGGTCTGTCTTCACGAAGTCTGACAAGCACTATAGGCGACCCCTGAGAACGAAGACTCTTCGGGAGCTTTCGTCGGACCTACACTATAGGGACGGCTCGAATAAGTGGTTCGTTCCAGTGGCTGACCCGATACAGTGGTCGGAACGACATCTCCTGCTTCACCCATACCTGGCGGGTGTGTTGATCGGTAATGGCGGTCTCACGCAGAACACGCCAATATTGACGACCTCTGATAGGGAACTTCTGCATTGGGTGGCGGCTCTCTTACCTCCTGGTGTTCAGGCAAACCACAAAGGCCGGTACACTTACTCGCTCTCCTCTGGCACGCGCGGTGGTAAGTCTAATCCGTTGATGCAAGCCCTCAAGGCACTCGACATGTGCCACCCAGCGCACGAGAAGCGAGTACCGAAGGACTACCTCTATGGCAGCGTACAGCAACGGGCGTATTTGTTGCAGGGTCTCATGGATACTGAAAACGGTTCTGTTGAGCACAGCAACAACAAGCTGGAGTATTCGACTGCGTCGCCACGTCTTGCTGCCGATGTGCGTTTCCTGGTCGAAAGTCTTGGCGGTGTTTGCAGATATCTTGTTGGTCCTACGGCCGGTCGAGATCGGTATAGGCTGAGGCTGGCACTCCCATCATGGCTCTGCCCATTCCAGCTCACTAGAAAGAAGAACCACTACAGGCCGAGGGCTCGATACGCTCCAAGTAGGGCCATTGTATCAGTTGAATACTCCGGTGCGGAAGAGACCCAGTGCATCTCAACGTCCGCGCCAGGTGGTCTCTATCTGACAGACCATTGTGTAGTCACACATAACACCACCCTAGCTACGATCATGGCCGGGTACCGGATCTATCTACTCTCGTTGCTGAGGGACCCACAGGGATTCTTTGGTCTGATGCGTGGATCGAGCATCCGGTACGGCATCTTCAATATCTTCAAGTACAAGACCGGCGACATGCACTCGCGTATCCAGGCGATCATCGACGAGTGCCCGTACTTCGTGGAGAAGTTCTCTCGGCTGAGTGGCGAGCGCAGCAAGGAGCTGATCCTTCCGGACCATGTGTCGATCGTTGAGGGCGCCACCGAGCTTCACGCACTGGGTGAAACATTCATCGGCGGTATTCTCGACGAGGTCAACTTCATGCGCTCGGCTAAGGGCCGAAGCAGGGCGCATGCAGAGGAATCGCTGGGTCAGGCGCAGAAGCTGTACGGCGCGATCCGAGGACGCCTCCGCAACCAGTTCGTAGCCAGCCCTGGCTCGGCCGCGCCATACTTCATGTGCCTGCTCTCGCAGCGACGCGCCCAGACTGACTTCCTCGAAGAGCACATTACGAAGCACGGCCACGAGGACGGTGTCGCGGTAATTTCTCGTGCCATATGGGACGTTCAGCCCGAGGGCACATACAAGAGCGGAAGGACGTTCCGGGTCTTCTGTGGCGACGACACTGCGGAGCCTCGTATTCTCGTGGAGGGCGAGGACGAGGCTGACCAGGTAGACGAGGCCAATGTGATCACGGCCCCGTTGGAGCACAAGCCCGACGCCGAAAACAACATCGAAGACTTCATCCGCAATATCGCTGGGCGTGCGACGGTTGCGGCGAGCGGGTTGTTCCACAGGCCGGAAGTCATATACAACAACTACGACGAGAACTTGGTTCACCCGTTCAAGACCCAGTTCATGGTGATCTCGACGAACTCGCCTGTCCGCATTCAGGACGCTGTGCGCGAGGACATCATGTTCGAGACACACCTCAACCACTATCGGCCGAGGCTGCACCCAGAGGCTGGGCGCGTCATGCATATCGACCTTGCGGTGACCGGCTGCTCAGTGGGAATCGCGTGCGTGCACATGTGGACACCGCCACAGGGAGGCATGCCGCTCACCTACCTGGACTTCGCATTCCGGATCGATCCGCCTCCGTACGGCCGGGGCGAAGTGGACTTCGACAAGATCATCGAATTCGTTGAGTACCTCCACCGGAACCATTACACGTTCCAGATGGTCTCCCTGGACAAGTACCAGTCAAGGCACTTCGTACAGAAGCTCCACAAGATGGGCATCGAGGCTGATTTTGTGAGTGTCGACGAATCGGATGATCCGTATATAAACTTGAAGGGTGTCTACGAGTCCGGGATAATCAGAACGTACCCGTACGAACCGCTCGAAACTGAGCTGAGGCACCTGTCGCACGACATAACGGCGAAGAAGGTCTTCAAGCCGCTCAGTGGGTCCAAGGACGTGAGCGACGCTCTGTATGGGGCAGTCTACGGTCTGATCCCACCGAGGAAGAGGGCCAACAAGTTGGAGATGCAGCAACGGCTACCGGTCGGGGGACTACCGCAGGCACCGGCAATTTTGGTGGGAGGTTGATAGATGGCGCAGGCACCGCAGGTGGTCAACGAAGAGATGCGACCCAGGCAAGGCTTTGGGACCCGTATCTACAACTTCATCCGAGGCGTCCTCTATGGAGCGCCCAAACCCTACATGCGACGACGGGACACCTCGGGGAAGGCTGCCGCGCCGTCGCTCGCGTCTGGCGAAGAAGGCCAGAACATGTACTCGTTCTACGGCGAGCGCATGCGTCTGGGCAAGACGAGGATGGAGATCTACGACGAGGTCGATGTCATGGACTCGGACGATCTCCCGTCGGCCGTGCTCGACACGTATACCGAGGACGCAATCCAGATCGACCCGGCAACGAACCGCATGCTCTGGGTGGAGGACTGCAACGAAGAGATCCGCCAGATCTGCGAGGAGTGCATCGAGACCACTCAGCTCGAAGAGTACGCGCCACTGGTCGGCAGAGGCCTCGGCAAATATGGCGACTTCCCTGTCGAACTCTTCTGGGAGCCCGGTACCGGCATTAGCATGCTGCGCTTCCACCACCCGAAGCGGTTCCGCAGGTTTGAGGACTACGACACCGGAACGCTGCTCGGCTTCTACCTCGGCGAGACTGCTGGTGGTTCCTCGGAGCCGAACAAGCAGCCGTGGGAGATCGTGCACTTCAGGATCTTTGGATCGCTCTCGGCCATGTACGGCACCACGTTGCTCGTGTCATCTCGCAGGCCGTACCGCAGGTTGCGCATGGCCGAAGACGCCGACGTCGTCTACATCCTTCAGCGCCATGCTGACCGCGACGTCTACTACGTCGACTGCACTGGCCTCACTGACGAGGAGACCTCGGACTACGTCGAGCGCTTCACGACGAAGCTCAAGAAGACGAAGTACTACGACCCGAGCAGCGGCCAGCTCCGTGAGGACTGGAACCCGTGGACGGCGAATGAGGACCTCGTGGTCCCTCAGGTGCAGGGACGCGAGACGAAGATCGAACGACTCAAGGGTTCGAGCAACGCGAATGAAGCTACGAACCTGCACTACTATCTGGCGCGGTATCACGCGTCGGTCCGCATCCCGCCCAGCTTCTTTGGCTACAACATCGAGGGCTCGACACCGTATGACCCCAGCCGGAGACTCACACAGCAGGACAGTCGATACGTCCGCATACCGCAGAAGCTGCAGCGGTACTTCCTGCTTGGTGTTCACCGTGTCCTCCAGCTGAACCTGGCGTTTAGGGGGATCGACCCCCGAGATCCGGACAACCAGTTCACCCTGGCTATGGCACCGGTCTCGTTCCTCGAAGAGCTGCACCGTCAGCAGCTGATCGAGATCCGCATTGACATCATCGATCGCCTGCTCAACCTCGGACAACAGGTCAACTTCGACATGCAGATCTGGATCAGGTACGTGCTCAAGCAGTATGGGCACCTGTCCGACAGGCTGATCGACGCGTTGATCCTGCCGGGTGCTCCACAGCAACAAGGTGGCGAGCCTGGTGCGCCGCCAGCGCCGCCTCCTGAGATGCCACCGCCGGGCGATGTCAATGCCGCCGGTCCGGGACTGCCTCCGCCGCCGCCGCCTCCGGCCGAAGGACCCTCGGGAGCACCAGGAGCAGAGTTCGAGAAGCTCCGGCCCGAGCTACGGCCATTGCTCATGGAGTTGGTCACGCGGCTCGGCCGGGTCAACCAGATGATGGAGTCACGCAAGGTCAAGCCTTCCGATGCGAAGCACTTCTTCGTGAAGGACCTTCGTGAGGACTGGTTCGGGAGGGAAGGCGGCGAGGAAGAGGGTTCGGCTATTCCGAGCAAGGACACCAGCGGAGAGCTGTACAAGACCGAGGACCACCTCGATCTGGCGATGACCATCGACGAGACGAAGGACGAGAATGAATCATAGGGAGTTGGTCGAGACCGTGGCCGCCCGTTGCGGTGCCCGGCCCGCCGATATTCATAGAGTCATGCGTGAGCTGGTCTCCGAGGTCCAGCGTCAGCTCGTGCTCGGAGAAGAGGTTTGTGTCACAGGCCTTGGACGCTTCCGGTGTCTCTCGACGCGATCGCAGCGCGGTGTGTCGAACCTACCCGGGCTCAAGGGCAAGTACGTCTTGCCCCGAGCGAAGAAGCGGATCAAGTTCGTGCAGTCGGTCAAGGCCACGCGAGAGATTTCGAGCAACGACATTGTGTCAGCGTTCGTGAGTGGTGCACACCTGGTCAGTGAGAAAGCGAGGAAGATTCCTATGGCCAAAAAGAAGGGGAAGCACATCACGGTTGATGTGCCTCGTGAGGTTGAGTCGGTCACGATCAATGTGGTCGACCAGCAGCCCAAGAAGAAGGGCGAGTCGTCGAGCAAGAGTCGCTTGCTCGGCTAGAAGGGTCGGTCATGCTGGAGTTGATCTGGGCGTCGTTCGTGAACGTGATCGCGCCGGTGCTGGGGACGCTGGCTGGCGTGGTGGGACTCCTGCTGTTGACGAAGCTGCTGAAGAGCCTCGGCCTGTCGGTCGAGCAGAAGCAGCTCGGCGCACTGGCCGAGGCAGCGAGACAGGCCGTGACGGCGACCGAGGCCTGGGCCGAGAAGAAGGCTGCTGACAGTGGTGCCAAGGTCGCGTCGAAGGAGAAGGCGGCCAAGGCCGTCGGCATCGTGAAGACGTTCCTCGTGAACCAGCAGTTGTACAACATCGCTGAGGACAAGATCGTTGCTGCGATCGAGGCGAAGCTCGGCGAGGATGCACAGCATCTCGACCTGATCGTTGAGACGATTCGCAACCGGAAGTCCGAGAAGACCGAATCGGGAAACTGATCTGGGCTCCGATCAAGGCAGTGCTCCGGGAGCACGGTGCTCTTCAGATCGTGCTCCCATCGCTGCTTCAGTCGGAGCGTAGCCAGCTCGACAAGCTGTTGGCCAAGCACGCGGAGGTCGTCGACCGTCAGTTGGTGCCGGAGGTCCTCCGCTGGATCGACACCGAGAAGTACGACAAGGAGCGGGTCTGCAAACTGCTCTTCCGTTTCTACAGGGTCTTCAGGGCGTATCAATCGAAGAAGGCGGGGTGGTCCCTTGCGAGATGCCAAGAGGTGTGGAAGCGCATGCAGAACATCTTCTTGGGCAAGCGTACTAACGTTGCTCCTGGCCTTGGTAAGCTTCTCGTCCTGCTCGAACGATGTCGAGGCGACATACGAATTTCCTGATGTCTCGACGGGGTTCGTGGTCTCCAAGGAGCGTGTCAGTGTCCTGCTCGGCATTGAGCTGTGGGACGTGAAGCGCTTCGCTGGTGATCTGATCCTGGCCGAGGACCTGGCCGCCGTTGGCTTGTCGTGGCGTGTGACGAGTTTGTACGAGATCAAGGTCGGAATCTACGGTGGGTGGGATTTCGAGGCCCAGGACGCGTCCTACGGGCTCACCTTCTTAGTGATGGATTTCTAGCAACGGCTTGCTCCGCAGGGTCTAGCGGGGTACTATGACAAGTCGCGACACTATGGTGGGGAACATGGTCAAAGGCAACCAAAAAGGCAATTCGTTTGAGCGCGAGATGTGCCGCCAATTCTCGCTCTGGTACAGCGGTGGCAAACTCGACGATCTCTTCTGGCGCACCTCAGGCTCGGGATCACGAGCCACCAATCGACACATCAAGGGCAAGGATCTCACCAAGTTCCAGCACGGCGACATGACGCACGTGCGGCCGGAGGGCAGACCTCTGACCGAGCATATCTCATTCGAGTTCAAGTCGTACGCGGGCATCGATTTTCATGGGATCTTTCACACAGTGTCTCCTGAGAATTCGTTGCTCAGTTTCTGGGCGAAGTGCGTTCGTGACGCTGGGGAGAGCGGGCGTCTGCCCTTCCTTGTTACGAAGGTCCTCAATGGGCATCCAACCGCGTGGGTCCCGCGAGTCCTGTTGGAGATTTTCATGGCGTGGGGGTATCACGTCGACGCGAACCGTGGCGTTCAGTTCTGGATACCACCGTGTGAGGTGGTGACCAAGCGAACGTATCCTCGGAGGGCGAAGGGAGCAGCGAAGAAGAAGGCGGGTAAGGGAAAACCGAAGTTGGAGAAGTACACGTTCAAGACGGCGCAGTGTGTTGTCGGGATCTCGTTGGACGCAGTGTTCAAATCACTGGACACACCCGAGGACATCACGCGTCGCTTGGCGGCGGCCGATCCGGCGTCACTTCCCATACCCCGAAGAGAGGACCCTACGGATGGACGGGCGTGAATTCTACAGACGTGTACAGGAGCACGCGCACCTCACGTGGAGGGGTGTCAGGCAGGGAGTGAACTCAACTGATGACGTAGTACTGATCTCGCATGATGGACATGGGTCGTGGCAGCCAGGCCACTACGCGGTGTCCATCTCTGCGATCGGCGAGCACAGCTGGGACGATCTGCAGGCTGTGTTGACTGGCAAGCGGCAACCGCGCATCATGTCGCACATGACCCGCATAGTCGGGTACTACTCGCAGATGCACAACTGGAACGGCTCGAAGAAGGCCGAGCTGCATGATCGGCAAAAAGGGAACTACGGTGTTCCCGAGATGACCAAAGGGGACGGCAGTGTCAAAGAGGTCGAGAGACAAGAGGCAGCGAAACAAACAGCCCCTGCTGGGGTCTGACATCAAGGCGATCGCCACGCATCTGCGGGAAGCTCTGCGTGGCGTGGTGGCGTTCCGGTCGAAGCTGGATACTGCCCAGACCGAGGACCATTTGAGACTGTTGCTCTTGGAGAACCAGTTCCCTGAGCACTGTCTCAAAGCACTCGATGCGCACAGGAACCTTATGTACGCGCTGGCGCTCAGTGCCAAGGCGAACGAGTCACCGGTCGAGAAGAAGATTGCACAGGAGCTTGTTTCTGAGAAGGCTCCTGTCGCGCCGAAGGTGGACCGGGGGTTGTCGAAGCTGGCGGCCCTCGGACGCCGTTCATAATCTTTGATTTTCCCCTTGACGGAATCAACTGTCCCTGTACACTCTACCTGGGAGACGTTATGAACATAATAGAATCAACGTTCCGCCAGGCGTGCCCGGACCTCACTGAGCTGCAGCTCACGATCGTCAGCAGCCATGCCTTCTGGGGGTACCATGTCGAGCTTCGTGAGTCGACGAGTCCTACGGACCTGATCACCTCGGGGTGGTACTCGTACATCTCCGGCGACGACTACATGGTGATCCTCCCAAGGTCCGATGCAATCGACCCACGGGGGCAGGCGGCCAAGCTCGAAGCAGCAGACGTGCCGAGCTACAGCGTAGTGTACGTGGTGCCCGTGAAGCGGGGAGCCTACACGGCTCGTGAGGCGCGGGCTCTTTGGGAGATGCGCCAGGACTTCTTGCTTCACGCTGATTTTCACTATAGCGACTGCGCCAAGGACGTGTTCGTCTTCTGGCACCGTAAGGAGCTGGCTCAGCGCCTGCTCGAAGTTGTCGAACGGCAATTGCAAAGCTGTGACACCAGGTAAAGGAGGGCCACGTCGAACACCGAAGGGAGTGTCGTATGCCTCGCTCTAAGCGCGACAAAATCGTGCGTGGTGGTCGGCGTCCAGGAGCTGGAAGGAGACCAAAGCCGCCGGAAGAACTGATGAAGTGTATATCGTTCGCACTGCTACCTGCGACCATCGTATCGATCGACAGTGAAGCTGGCGCACGGGGCGTCAACCGATCGAAGTACCTCCGTTTCGTGATCGCGGCGGGCATGAAGGCTGCCAGGCAGTGGAAACCCACAGGGTCTGTGGGGAGCCGAAAGGGGACGGAAAGTGCCGCCAGAAGGAATGAGGGAACAGGATCTAATCCTTGACCCTACGCAGTACGCGTACGTGCAGGACGCGACGACCGGCAGGATCAAGGTCTTCGTCGGACCGATGAAGGAGTCGCTCTCGAACACCGACAGTCCCGTGGTGTACGATGGCAACCAGTTCATTCATGTCCGGCAGGCTGAGGCCAAGAAGCCGCTGCCGGTCGCGAAGCAGGGCGACTACATCATCTTGTTCAACCCGGGCAAGGGTGGCAATCATCATCCGGGCGCGGGCAAGCGCGAAGACATGGCCGAACTCGACACCGGCAAGCAGGTCGTCATACCGGGACCTGATTCGTTCGCTCTGTGGCCGGGTCAGACCGCCCGCGTCTTGCAGGGCCACCAGCTCAGGACCAATGAGTACCTGATCGCCGAGGTGGTCGACGAGTTGGAGGCCCAGGCGAACTGGGACAAGATGGTTGTGAAGACGGCCGAGGGCCAGAACCAGGACGAGGAATCCAAGGCAGCGAAGAAGCTGTTCGGTATCTCGGCCGACGAGCTGGTGACCGGTCGCCGTCTGATCATCAAGGGGACCGAGGTCTCATTCTTCATTCCGCCGACAGGGATCAGAGTCATCGAGGGCGAGAAGGGCGACTACGTTCGTGACGCGGTCACCCTGGAGACCCTTGAGTACTGCATCCTCGTGGACGAGAACGGCGAGAAGCGCTACGAGCGCGGACCGCAGGTTGTCTTCCCGCGTGCGACCGAGCACTTCGTCAAGCACAAGGACGAGCAGACCAGTGTCGAGACGCGCAAGTTCAGGGCGATCGAGCTGAACGACGGGTGCGGTCTCTACATCAAGGTCGTTGCGGACTACAAAGACGACCTCCCATTGCCGGATGTCGGCGGCGAGATGCTCACCGAGTGGGCCGAGGGCAAGGAGCTGTTCATCACCGGCAAGGAGCAACGGATCTACTTCCCGCGCCCTGAGCACGCCAGCATCAAGTACGCAGAGGGTGACGGTCGTATCTTCGCGATCGCGATTCCGAAGGGCGACGGCCGCTACATACTCGACCGTGTCACTGGCGAAGTGAAGCTGGTGCTCGGGCCGAAGATGTACCTGCCTGACCCACGCAAGGAGGTTGTCGTTCGCCGCGTGCTCGACGCCGACACCTGTGGTCTGTGGTTCCCCGGAAACACACAGGCCCTGGGGGTCAATGCGCAGCTGGCGCAGCAGGTCTCGAACGTCGCAGAGGATCAGCAGAACCCCGTGTCGAACTACGTGACGGCGCCAGATAGCCCACAGCAGTTCCTGAGCGAGATGTTTGCTGCCAGTCCTACTGTCGGTGCACCTGTCAGATCACGTAGGAGGATCTCCGAGAAGGCCGCTGAGGAGTTGTTGGGTGACGTCATCACACGCAAGAGCGACTACACGCCTCCGCGATCCCTCGTGCTCGATACGAAGTACGACGGCGCGGTAACCATCAACGTGTGGACGGGCTACGCAGTGATGGTCGTCAGCAAGGTCGGCGAGCGTGAAGTCGTCGTTGGTCCGAAGACGAAGCTCCTTGAGTATGATCAGTACCTGGAGCGGATGGCGCTGTCCACCGGCAAGCCGAAGACCACCGACGTGCTGTACAAGACCGTCTACCTGCGCGTGATCAACAACAAGGTCGGCGACGTCATCAAGGCGGAGACGGCCGATTTCGTGCCGGTCGAGATCAAGGTCTCGTATCGAGCCGACTTCGAGGGTGACCCGGAGAAGTGGTTTGACTCCGAGAACTACGTCAAGCTCTTGTGCGACCATGCACGATCTCTCGTTCGCAGCGAGATCAAGAAGATGAAGCTCCACGAGTTCATCAGCCGGGCGCCGGACGTTGTGCGTAACACACTCCTGGGTGTGCAGAAGTGCAGGCTCACCGAGGAAGCCAAGGCCAAGGCTGTCCTGATGGAACCTGGCAACCAGGACGAGGCGTCAGCGAATGACTTCGAGTACTACCGTGACGGTCTCTTCTTCCCGGAGAACGGGATGCGCGTCAACGACGTCGAGGTCCTCGCGACCGATGTTGTCGACAGCGATATCTCGGAGCTGGTCGAGATACAGCGGCGTGACATCGTCTCGAAGCAAGTCGAACTCGCTCGGGACGAGGAGCAGCTGCGCGTCCAGATCGAGCGCGAGCGGATCAACCGGGCGTCCGATGGAGCAGCGCACGAGACTTGGCTTGCATCGTACGCGCTGCGTGAGCAGAAGCGCGAGATGGACCAAGCGTTGACGGCCAAGCAGCTCGCGGACGAGGAGGCTCGTGCGAACCTTCTACGGGCGATCGAGTCGGTGAAGACCGAGATCGAACGCGACAAGCAGCGGGCGTACGTCGAGAACGCGAGGGAGAGCAACACGGAGAGCGAGCGTCATGTGCAGGCGCTCGATGACACCCAGACCACAACCGTCCTTGCCCGCGCCGAAGCATTCGTGAAGAAGATAGCGGCGGTCTCGCCGGACCTGATCGCTGCGTTGCAGGTGCACGGCGACAAGGTGTTGGCGGCCGAGATGGTCGAGGGCCTCGGCGCGGTCGCTGCGATCACCGGCGACAGCGTTGACGGAGTTTTCAAGAAGCTCTTGCATGGTTCGGTCGTTGGTGACATACTTCAGTCCGATGGTAGCGGAGCGGTCAAGGGGGGTATCGCAAAGCAGGCCGTCGAACGTGCCGGACTCCGTAAGGAGTAGTCGTGGGGGAAAACCAAGGGGGTGTCGGGAAACCGACACCCCCTACTTCCAGGAGGACACAATGAACGAAGAAGCAGCTGATCTGAACACGGCGGAAGAACCAGTCGACGCAGAATGGGGCGAGGGCGACCCGCGCTGGTCACAGGACCCTGTGGCCCCCGATCCGGATGGCCCATGCGGCCCGCGACTCTTCGGCCGGGGCGAGTGCCCGTTCGTGCCCACGGGCAAGTACCTGATCCTCTGGGTGAAGCCGATCGAATTCTTCTCCAGGCAGGGTCTGATCGTGCCGACACAGACCGGAGGACCTGGGGGCTATCAGTGCCCGATCCTCACTGTGATCGACGCCGGGCCGGAGGCCACGCGGTACCGTAGGGGTGACACGGTCGTGGCCAACCCCCGTAATGCTGAGGTGACCTACGAGTGGAGCGATCCCGAAGGGCTCGGCACTGAGCACTTCCTGTTTGTCAACGAGGACAACATCATCGGCCTCATTGACCAGGAGGTCGTCGGGCAGTTCTCGATCCGGGCGCAGCGCGTTCAGCGAGAGCAGACGCAACGGCTCACGGATATGCAGCGTTCGGAAGCTGTCGGACTGTCTGTGCCCGACGAGAAGGTGATTCTCGGACCGAGTGGGGTACCGGCGAAGGACGACTGAGTGTTGGACCGACCGGCCGTCCTCCCTGCCCATGGCTTGGTCAGGTCCTTTCCCACGGACCCCGGTCGGTCCTTGACAACAACGAGGGGAGCGACGTAGGCTACTCGACAACATAGCTGACCTCCGGGCGCCTCGGAGGTGTGTCTGCCACCATTCTCCGTTTCCCACCGCACCTGGGCCAATCGGCAGACACACCCTCGGGGCGCCCGGTCTCTTTATAAGGAGATGAAAACCCTCATAAGTTTTTCAGATTCCTCTTGATCTCCGCGCAGTATCTGGTATACTGCTCACACGAAGGGGAGGTCAAGATGAAGAGAAACGAGTTCAACGCCCAGGACGTCGAGATCGCGCTGGCGAAGGTCGGTCAGACCGAGGTCGATGCCGAAGGTAACGAGTGGACCCACCCGATCGTCTGGTCGTACGGCGGCGGCAAGGACTCGACCGCAGGCATTCTCCACATGCACGAGCTGGGCATCCGCCCGGACCTGATCATCATCGCCGACGTCGGCGGCGAGCACGAGCACACCTGGCAGACCGTCGAAGCGCTCGACCTGTGGTGCCGCTCGGTTGGTTTCCCCGAGATCACTGTCACCTCCTACTACTCCCCGACCACCCGCTACCAGAGCCTCGAAGGCAACTGCCTCCACAACGACGGCCTGCCGAGCCTCGCCTACGGTGGCCACAGCTGCAGCCTCAAGTGGAAGATCGAAGCGATCGAGGACGAGATCTGGGGCATCGAGGGCTGGGAGCCCGCACACAAGGCGCTGGAGCAGGGCGTCCGTGTCACGCGCTGCATCGGCTACGACTACGGCTGCGCCGACTCGAAGCGCTTCGCCAAGGTAGACAAGGTCGAGAAGGCGGACGAGGCGTCCGGCAAGTTCCTCCACTGGAAGAACCGCTACCCGTTGCGCGAGTGGCAGCTTAGCCGCGAGGACCTCGACGCGACGATCGCGAGCCACCCCGAGTTCGTCGACATGCTCGAAGACTACACGGGCTCGCGCACGGTCCGCAAGTCGAGCTGCTTCTTCTGCCCGGCCATGAAGGTTGAAGATGACTGAGAAGATGGCCCGCGACTACCCCCACCTCGCTCTCCGCGCTGCCGTCATGGAGTACCGTGCCGAGTCGGGCAAGCACGGCCTGCTCACCTGCAACGGCCTCGGTCTCGGTCGCGGCGTCAAGCACGAGTGGGACATGGGCAAGGGCACGAAGAACTGGTCGTGGTCGAAGCACCTGGTCTCCGAGGGTCTGCTCCCGAAGGACTGGGTCACCCTCGCGGTCAGCAAGGGCCTGATCCCGATGGACTGGGACTCGTACTCGGTCGAGGCGAAGGCGATGCGCGACATGGTCCTGCAGTGTCGCGAGCAGGAAGCGAACCTGGCGGCTGCGCTTCCCGTCAAGCAACGCTTGGCCGTGCTCGCCAAGGGCGTGAAGGAAGAGACGAAGAAGAAGGTCGAGAAGGAAGTCACAGGAACCGTGTACGGGGACTTGTGGATCGCGGCGCGGGTCACGACGAAGAAGGCCGAGAAGGCGAAGAAGGAACTGCTGTCGCCGGACTGGGCGAAGGTCGCTCAGCCGAAGCCGACGGACGAGGTCAAGAGCGCCCGGCGCGAGGCGAAGAAGCGCTTCCGCGCTGCGGTCAGCAGGGCGACGAAGCTGTGCGCCGTGAGAGGAGAGTAGCATGCTGAGCAAGGAGATCATGCAGGAGATGGAGAGGCTGCGCGGGCGAAGGAGAAGGCAAGGGCCTTCGACGCAGCAGTCGCCCTGGCGGGCAAGTAGTACAGCAACGGCCGCACCACCGGCCTGTCTGGTGGTGCGGCCGTTTTGGCGGTTGAAAAACTTCACAAGTTTTTCAACTTCGTCGTTGACTCGGGAGCCGTATCTGGTATACTGCAGGTGTGAAGGAGGCGGATATGAAGATGACTGAGAAGATGGCCCGCGACCTGCAGTACTGGTTCGGCCCGAGTAGCTCGGTGTACGAAGCAATGACCCCGGTCGAGGTCGGGATGACGGTCGAGGCGAAGATGACGGTCAACCGCGTGTCGGTGCTCCGGCGCGTAGAAGAGGAGAGTGCAGCATGACGATGATGCCCGATGTCGGCGACATCATGACGTACGAGCAGGGCGAAATGGACGTGGAGGAGACGATCGTTTTCTTCGGGCAGCTTGTCGAGAGCGGCATGGCCTGGAAGCTCCAGGGCAGCTACGGCCGCACGGCTATGTCGCTGATCAAGCA
>Ga0114919_10000067_pt1 | contig 57085 bp, 41 predicted proteins | sample BlataG_FD_88682 | JGI IMG/M metagenome (GOLD analysis project Ga0114919, IMG submission 88682) | Deep subsurface microbial communities from Black Sea to uncover new lineages of life (NeLLi) - Black_00105 metaG | ecosystem: Environmental > Aquatic > Marine > Oceanic > Sediment | place: Atlantic... | reverse complement strand
CATAAGATTTGTCTTATTTTGCTGGTGTGAGTGTGGCTATGGGGTTTGCGTGGGTGGGGGGTGGGGGGGGATGGGGGGGGGGGGGGGGGGGGGGGGGGGGGGGGGGGGGGGGGGGGGGCTGGCGTGGTTTGGATTCTTCTCGATCTGTAACCATGCGTCTCTCTCCCTCTCTTTGTCTCCCTCCTGCTCCCTGCGTGTCCAACTCCTGCTGCTGTTCCCTTTCTTTGATGATGAAGGTGATCGAAAAGAGAGCATTTCTTTGACCTGGTACCTGGTTAGTGATGCTGATCTTGAGGATATTATGGTTGATGTAGGTTGACAAGCGTTTGTTGGCACCACCCAGCTGTCTTGTATCATCAGGTAGGAAGGTAGGGGGAGGAGGAGGAGGAGCAAAGGGTTGTTGAGGGTTGTTTTTGTTTGTGTATGTGTGTGAGAGAGAGAGAGAGGAAAGAAGGGAGAGAGGAAGGTTTTTGTGTATGCCTGAAAATAGAGAGGGCAGAAGAAGAGCACGCAGTCCCCGTCGCAGTACTAACTGTGCCGGGTCGTAACGGTTTGGGAAAAAGATCCCATCTCAGCCGACACTAGGAAAGTAAATTTCTAATGACTAGCACCCGTTGCGGCTAACGTAATTTAGTTTTATCGTGTACGTGTGTATCTCGATAGAAAAGACACTTGGGAGGGAATTGTAGTAAAGGGAAGAAAAAAAGGGAATGGAGAGAGAGAGAAAGAGAGAGACATGGCTCATCATCATGCAGGTAGTATACAGATGTAAAAAACAAAGAGAGGGGAGGGGGTTATGAGTAGACAATCACCTTTCGTTGAGGAGGGTCGGTGGCAGTAGGATGCCATTAGCCAAAGAGTCTTGAAATACACCATCACTGTAGCGTGGAATTCGAATGGGAGGTTGTTAGATGGTGAAATGAGCAAGCAAAGGTAATAAGAAGACGGTTTGTGGCATGAATTCTTCTCTCCTTACCTTGAGCATTCTGATGTCGAGGTCTGACTCATGTTATTGCATCTATTTGGCATACTGTGTTTGCTAGGGAACATGCACTTGGGCATTTGGAGGTCTATTGATGTATCCATACTCGTCTGTAATAAGAGTCGAGAATGATGATTTTGTCAAACTGTTTCAACTCTGAAATCGACCAAAAAGACTATTGTACAATCGATTACTTGTAAATAGATGGACACAGTGCTTGTTGTCATCACCAGCATCCCCCCTTTTATGCCCAAACAACCCACAAATCGGTGCCGATCATACATAACATATCCTAGAATTGTAACAAGTCAGAAGAGCTCGCTTCTCTCTCTTTCCGCACAGCTGTCAGCCAACTTCCTCTGCTTGCCCAACACTACCTTTCAAGTTAAGAGTGACCCCATGTAACATGACCTATTGCCACCTTCTTCTTATGTATACATAATAATGCCGCAATATAGAATAACACAGAGGAAGAGGAAGAAAACCACCACCTCCACCATGCCTCCTCCTCCCTCCGGTCATGACGAAGAAGAAGGAGAAGGAGGAGGAGACACTCCCCATCCACCTCCTCCACCCTTGCAGCCAACAGCATCTCCTCACAGTCATCTCACTGCCATACCCACCACCCCAACAACAACAGCAACAACAGCTCCACCGTCTTCATCATCTCAACAACATCGCAGAGGTGCCCGCAACACAAACACCAACACCAACACTGCCAACGCCACTACTACCGACAACGCCATTCTCCCAAGAGACAGCAGAAACAGTACCCTAACTGCAGAAGAGAAACTAGAACGTATCCTCATCAAGCACCCTCAAAGCTTCTGTGAAGAGCTAGGCATTCCCATGGAGACAAGCAGCCCGCGAGCGCTATGGATGTGGCTGTGTGCCTCCATCCTATTCTCAGCAAGAATCAAATCCGACGCAGCTGTAAGAGCTTGTAAAGCACTCTTCAGAGCAGGTCTTACTACCCCTGAAGCATTCAGCAATGCAACTGCAGAGCAGTGTAGAACGTTATTGCATGATAATGGCTATGAAAAGTATGATGTCAAAACAGCCAATTTTTTAGTAGAAAATGGTAGAAAATGTATGGCAGAATTCCCCAATGGAGATATTAACTTGTTGAGACAAGCTGCCAATCACTCACCAGAGGTAGAACGAAGCTTGATTAAGAAATTCAAAGGAGTAGGGGACGGAGCAGCAGATATTTTCTTCAGAGAGGCTCAGCTGGCATGGCCAGAGCTGTATCCAATGGCGGTTGACAAGAAGAGCTTGAAAGCAGCGAGGTTGGTTGGGTTGAAGGAAGATCCTCGGTGGCTGGCAGAGTTGTGTGGGAATGATAAGGCTATGTATGTGAGGTTGATCGCTGCATTGGTAAGGATTGACCTGTCTAGGTCGTACAACTTGTTGTGTGTTGGATGAGAGAAAAGAGGGAGGGAAGGGTGTTGGTAAGAAAGGTGGCATGTATTATTTTAATTCAATTGATTTTGTAGATAGGTTTAGGGAATAGTAGAGCGTGTTGAACTGACTGTAGATTAGATTTCTTCTTGTTGTTGTGACACACACTGATTAGGAGTGGCATCCATCACAATTCAACAACCGAATGGATGCGTCGACGGTTGAGGCAAGGGCGGTGGGGCTATGAAACCAAAGGCATACGCGGTTCTTGCTTTGAAGTTATTTGCAAGTTTTGTGTCCACTGTTATGTACTCAAATCCTCTGCAACGACAAATTTGACCGAGGTGAAGGTTTATTTGGACACATCCAGTAATCTCCTTCGTTTTTGGCTTTAAAGCTTTAATCGCGTGAAAAGTGTGGTTAAAATCTTTTAGACGATTGTATATGCATAGTCGAAAGGTAAGAATCGTGTATTACAGCTATAGCAGTGTCAATCTCACCGATTCAAAGGAGATCTCTGTAAAATCTTGGTTTCTTTGCTTGATCCCTGCAACTGGAAACAGAGCTTGATTCTCTCACATCTACATCATTTACGACACTTGTCACTGTATCTACAACCCAATTAGACTTGATCCAATAAAACTTCTAGTTCCTCACCCGACGTCGGTTCACGCTCCCACTCCCACTCTCACTCCCTACAGGATGACAACGTCAAATCTCAGAGCCCCTACTCCTGAGGTCTCAGAGTCCCTGGAAAACCTCGTAGAAGTACTAGATAAGCTCAAATCCACCCTTGGATATGGAGACGATATGCAGGAAATAGAAAATATCCTCAATCAGCTCCAAGATGAAAAGGCCGAGCTCCACCGATACGCAGAAGAGGCCATTCTCGAAGCACAGCGCATCAGAGACGAGAATGAAGCCCTTGTTGAGCGCGTCCATGATGCAGAACAAGCTTCCTTGGAAGCCAAGATGGACGTAGTCATTGCTGAAAACAACAAACTACAAGAAATTGCGGCAGAGTTTGACAGATCAATCCTGGAGCTCAAGCTGGCTGAAGCAGAAGATGCAATCAACGAAGCAGCAGCTCTCAGAGAACGTATTACTGAACTAGAAGAGGAGAATGCTGGTCTTACCACCACTCTACAGGAAATGAGAAGCAGTTCACAGCAGCTCCAAGCTCTGGCTGCTTTGGAATCCAGGGCTGTGGCAAGTGCTGCTGCTCAGGCCGCTGCATTAGGCCTGCCTTCTTCTCCCACTTCCAAGCTCATTGGCAACAGCAGTGATACTACTCCTTGTGAAACTCCTTCCCTTTATGCTACACCAGAATCTTCTTCTTTGCCAGGAGGAAGAACGCCTCCTCCTGCAGGCGACCCACCCGCAGATGAACCGGGAGCCACTGCCTACATATCTGCAGCTGGCGGCGGTGTTGGAGGGGATTATGCCGCAAAAGATCCAGCCAGGCTAGCTGATCAGTTGGTTGCAGCTACCAGAGGAGCTGGTGCTGCCACTGACGGTGGAATAGTCGGCCACGCAGCTAAACTTCTTCGTGGATATGCCGCTATAGACGCTGAGCTGGCCACACAAAAGGCAGAATGTGAAAGATTAAGAGGAGAAGTTGATAGAATGCAGGAAACCATGTCCTCCAAGACGTTCAAGGCCCCGTCAGCCTGGGCAGAGAGGGAGGTGAAGTACAGGCAGGATAAGAAGAATTGGGAGGAAGAGAAGAGAGCGATGGAAAGTGAAATGACTGCTTTGCGTGTTGGAGGTGGTGTGGGTATCGCTGTCGGAACTGCTGGCAGAGCTGCTCCTGGAGGAGGAGGAGGAGATGGAGATGGAGATGGTCGTCTGGTGGAGCTTGAAGCTGCCCTGCTCCAAATACGTAGAGAAAAAGATGGTGCTCTTGCTCAATTGCATGAATTACAGTTGTCTATGCGTGTTGATGGTGAATTTGGAAAAGATGGTGTTCGTGAGTCTCCATACAAAGGCCCAAGTGCTGCTGAAGCTTTGGGTGCAGCTTCCTTTGCTGATAAGTCTGTGATGATGGGCAAGCTTGAAGAATTGGAAGGCGAGAATAGAAAATTAAGACAAGAATTGGCAGCTGTTCGCCCTGTCAATCTCCGACTGGCTGTAGACGGCGCTAATCATAGTAATAGCAGTCGTGGTAACGGCAAAGATGCAGCACAGCTGATTGCTCTGCAGAGAGATCTGGAGCAAGCAGCAGCAGAAAAGACAGCTCTTCAAGCCCAAGTTCATGCCGCCAAGGGTGGCGTGGTCAGCGTGGAGGAAGTTGAAATCATCAGACAGCAGCTGGTGGAAGCTGAGTGCGTCAGAGATAGATTGGCAGGTGAGCTCCATGGACTCGAGATTGTTGCTGGTACTACAAGTGATGGTACTTGTACTACTGGTTTTAGTGATGTTGGAAGGATCCAAGAACTAACATCTCGTCTTGCTGCGGCAGAGACTGAGGCAGCTGGGTTGCAATCCGCATTAGACGATGCTGAGCAGTACAGTCAAGCTGCAAGTGCTGCTGCATCATCAGCAGTGCTGCAGCTCAATATTAACGATGGCACTGCTCACAGTGATGATGCTTCTACGACAACAAATCATCACCATCCAGTTGTGGCTGCAGCTCTGTTCAGTGGAGAGGGTATGTCTGGTCAGCTGGCTGCTTTGAATGAACAGCTGGCAAGGGCTAGAGTGAATCGTCAAGCTTTACAAGAAGAAATGTCCAAGAAGACTGAGACTGATAGTAATGGTGGTGACCATGATAGTAGTACTAGTTCTCAGTTGCAAGTGAGCTATGATAAGACACGTGCCACAGAGACAAGGCTGGTTGCCGAGCTGGCTGTTCTAAGACAACATGAAAATGATGCTACTACTGCTGCTGCTAGTGAGGATATGACTGCAGCAATGTCTGAGCAATTAACAGCAAGTAGAGCTGTATATGAAGCCATGTCTAAACAGATAGCATCATTAGAGATGAAATTAAAGCAACAAAGGGAAGAGACAAGTTCTGCAGAATCTATTGTTTTGAATTTAGCTGCTGGAGGCGGTGGAGGTGATAATAGTAGTGGTGAGCTTGAAGAGGCTAAGATGAAATTGGAAGAAGCCAAGCATAAAGAACAAACATTACTAGCTCAACTTGCTGATCTTAGACCAATTACACTCAACTTGGCAGTCAAAGACCAACAACAACGATCGCAGGTATCTGCACCTGCAGCTGCAATTGCCGCTGAGGACAACACCGTCCAAATTGCCGCTACAGCAGCATCTTCCGCTCTCCAGCATCAAATCCAAGCATTAGAACAGCAACTTAAGAGTCAGAAAGCTTCTAAAGAAGGTCTTCAAGAAGCTCTCAAACAAACAACAGCTACTGCTCCATTCCCCAGCAGTGGCGGGAAAAACAACGAATCTGGTGCAACTGCAGCATTGGAACTAGCACTGGCAAAAGAAAGACTGAGAGAAGAGATCTTAATGTCTAGATTGGACAACTTGAAAGATCCTGCCATGCAAAGTCAGCAATCCTCTAGTGCTGCTGCTGCTTCACTGGTGAATACTCTTCAAGGCAAGATTGCTGCTCTGCGCAGTCAAGTAGCTGAAAGGAAGAGGGAAAGCTTGCTGTTGAAAGCTGAGCTGGCAGAGAAGGTTCAGTTGGACAACGGAGATCATCATGATAGTAATAAGGCAGTAGTAGTGGAGTTGAAGATGAAGTTGGAAGAGGCTGAGAAGCGTGAAGCTATGGCAGTTGCCCAGTTGCAAGACTTGCAGCCGGTGAAGCTTCATTTGGCTGTTGCACAAGCTGCGGAGAATGCACATGCTGACGCTGTTAATATCTCTTTCGACCTTTCCGGTGATGCTATTAGTGGTGATGGTGATCAGAATGAGGGGATTGCGCAGAGCTTGGCTGCTGCTCGTGAAGTATATGGGTCCACACAGAAGAACATTGATGAACTGCAAGGCCACTTGAGTCAACATCGTGCGCTCCAAGCTCAGCTCAAGGAGCAAACAACGACAAAGGCTGAGATTCAAACTCAGCTTGCTGTGTTGGAACAAACTGGAGCTTCTTCTGATGATGATGCAATAACACGTCTACAAAGTGAATTGGCTCAAGTGGAGAGTAAAGAGATGCAGCTTGTACAGGAAATTGCTGCTCTTCAAACTGTCACAACTACTACTACTACTACTACTATGGCAGCTCCGGAAATGGAGGGTACTGATGGAGAACTGACTGCTCAGCAACAAGAAGCTCGTTTAGCAGAGAGTATTTCTTCTCAATTGGCAGCCTCTGAAATGCTAAGAACCGGCATGCAAAAGCAAGTAGCAGCCCTAAAGGCTGCAATGGCACGTGCAAAGGCCGACAGCCAGAACAGCAATGCCTCACCAGAAGAAGCAGAAGCAGCAAAGAAGAAGGAAGAAGTGTTGCAAGCTCGTCTTGAAAACTTACAGCCAGTCCTTGATGAGTTGGAGGGCTTGGAGCAAAGTGCAGCAGCCACTGCAGCTGCTGTGGAAAGCTCAGGCATCAAGCTCAACATTAATGTCGCCGATAGTGGCACTGGTACTAGCAATGTTGTCTCAACAGAGTTACAAGAAAAGCTTGCTGCAGCTGAAGCCCGTGAAGCAGACTTACAATCCAAGCTCCGTGAAGCAATGGCAGCTGCACCTGTCAATCTCCGTTTCAACCTTGTCAGCGGCAGCAGTGACAACCACAATTATCACCAACACCACTCATCAGCAGTCACAGCACCAGGTGGCTTATCTCGCAATTCCAGCAGTGTCAGCCTAAAATATTCCCCAGAACAGGCCTCCCAACTGGCAAGAGACCGTGCAGCTGCTGATGCCGAATGGGAAGAATATGCCAAAAACTCCGATCTCTCAGCACTCCAAAGAACCAAAGCAGAACTGGAGACTAAAGTGCACATGCTGGAACAAAAGATTGCAGAAGCTGATGAAGATAAGGCACTCCTACAGCAAGGAGTAGAAGCTGTTATCAAGACTGGTGATGTGAGTGCTTTGACTTCACTTGCAGACAGACTCAAAGCTGGGAAGAGCTACCTGGGAGGGAGAATTAGTCCTGTTAGTAAGAAGCTGTTTAGAAGATCAAGTAGCACTGGAAAGAAGCAACCAAGTCAAGATGGTGGTGCCCCTTCTTCTGGAGGTAAAGGAAATAGTGTCAAAAAGAGCTTCTCCGATAAATTTGGATCTAAGAAGTCATCTTCTACTAGTGCATCTCCTCTACCTATTGCGGAAGAAGAAGATGATCTAGATCTTCATGTCCATCATGTATCTACACCCATGGCTGCATTTAATGCTGCAGCAGCAGCAGGTGGTGGTGGTGGTGGTGGTGATGAGTATGAGTTGCTGATGGAGCATCTTGTGGCCACCAAGGTTAGATTAGCAGAAAGTGAAGGAGATAGGCTAGAGAGCAGACGTGCACTGATCAGAGCTAAAGAGAAGCAATTGGAGCAGATCAAGATGATCAATGAACTCAAGGCTGCTTTGCGTTCTGGTAATGGTGGTGGTGGTGGAGGTTTGACTAGTAGTGCTGTTGAGTCTGGTGGGGGAGGTGAAGATGAGTTGGTTGGTGGTAAAACAGAGCATGCAACACCTGGTAGTGAAAAGAAGAGAGGACTAAGAATACCAGGGATAGAGATCAATTTAAGGTAGATTGAATTGATTCTTTTAGGGGAAAAAGGGTAATGATTTTTTTTTGGTGTACTTGTGTGTCCCCTTTCATGTTTGCTTTCATTTGCGTTGTTCATTTTCAATTTATTGAGTATGTGTACCTCCTACCCCTTTTTTAAGACGTGATGAACAGATTCTTACTTACAAAGAGAAATCAAGATTGATAAATAAGGCATGTATATAAATAAATAACAACTGATACATGGTACTAAAGAAGATGACACATATATGTGTCACCTATACTACTATAAGTAAGTACGTTGGGTATTTTCTACATTTATTTACCCTTCATGATAGCTGATGATGGCTCCGATCCAAACTACCGTCAAGAAGACCATCATCACTGCAGTTAGTACGACAGGCAGTACTCTACTGTCATAAGGACCATCTAACTTGAGCATTAACATATCACCTCTTCTCTTGAAATTGTAAGCTGCAAAGATAGCCATGCCTATGGAAATGGCCATCATGGTGAGTGCCAGCAGCCTGACTGCAATGGCACGTGCTGTGAAATCACTGCCCCAATGTCTATGTGCGTGGCCTGATACGCCAAGTAATGCTGCTGATATACTTCCTGTTGTGACTGACATGTTCATCCAGTGTAAAAATGTACGTTCATTGGCTGTGAAGGGGAAGATAGTGTGGGCAGGTGAGTTTACAGACAGAGAAGAGAATGTGTCGGGGGACCAGGGATGAGTTGAAATTATGATTTAGCAAACCTAGTGGTAAGCTAATAGACTTACCAAAGAAGGCCTTTGCTTCTGTGCGCCTCAAGGCCACGTTTCCAGACATTATTATGACGACGTTTGGGTGAAAAGTTCTGGTGTAGAAAAAGATGTTCCAAGTGAATCTCAGGCAGTCAAGTTCTATGATCTGATGCTATCGTGTGATTGATGATAGTAGGATAATCAGGGTATTGTAATATTTGAATTGTGGACGGGAATATGCAGTAAGCTCGCTAAAATAGGCAAAGAGCATCTTTCTTGAGTTCGTCGGCATCGAGCCTAGGGCCCCAATTCCTTATACCTTCCATTTTGGACGGCATCGTGACATAATACGCATTATAACTTATTAGGTCTGACAATACCAATAGGTCCATACCTTAAGCAGTATCTGTATGTCCATCCAATAAAGAAATATTGACAGTCATCACGTGCAACACTTTGTGGACCGTTTGTTCCACTTTCAACATAGGCTCACGACATAATGAAGGTACGTATACATCATTAGGTCTTTAGCCCACACAAATGACAAAATAATACTTCACACCTTGAATCTCTTCACCTCCCCGCCTTCCAACTCTCTCTTTCATTCACACACACATACAGTTCGGAAAGTATCTTCTCGAAAAGTCTAGACCAGAATGGGCTGAGCAGTACCTTGACTACAAGTCGCTTAAAGACCTCATCAAGGAAGCTGCTGCAGAGATAGAAGCATTTGGAGCAAGAGGCTACTCTCCCAGAACAACCTCCCTCACAGTAATTCGTGCCACCGACCGTCAAGACACCGCCGAGGAGCGGTTTTTTCAGCGCTTGGAGGCTGAGGTTGACAAGGTTGGCTCCTTTACTAGTAGAATTGTGAGTGAATTGCGTAGTAGGTTGGAATCTCTTCAGCATAACATTGATTTATTACCTGCCACTGCTACTACAAGTGGAGCAGGAGGAGGAGGCACACCACCTCCACTATCACCGCCACCATCATCACCACCATCATCAATAGCAACAACACAAGAACAAGAACAACAACAAAAGCAGCACTTACTGCAGGAAGCCAAAGCCATTGGAGATGAGTTTCTTCAGCTGGAAAAGTATGTCAACCTCAATTACATGGGCTTCCATAAAGCTTTGAAAAAACATGACAAAATGCTTCCCCACTCTCCTTGCCATCAATTTTATATTGCACACCTCCACAACCAACCTTGGGTGCAAGGCAACTACTCCGATCTACTGGTCCTCTTGTCCAGTGTCTACTCCAGGCTGAGAGGAGATGAAACACTCACTGGTGGCGGTCCTGGTGGAGCTCGTGGTACCAGCACCAGTGTTGCAGCTTCAAGAGACAGCGCCCAGGAAGAAGTGGCCAAGGCGGAAGGCGCAACTCGCACCGTGGCCAAGTTTTGGGTACGTGTGGCAGATATCTCTGCGGTCAAACATCACATTGTACAACACCTCCCTGTGTATCAATATAATCCCTCTAGTCAGACTTCTGCAGCAGGAGGAGGAGGGGGAAGAGGTGGAGATGCTGAATTGGTGAATTCTGTATTTTTGGACAACTCAAGCTTGGAGTTGTATCATGCACGATTGGACAAGAGACCCAACGCAATCATGCTCCGATTGAGATGGTGGGGAGGCAGCGGTGGTAATAATAATAATAATGGTGGTGGTGGTGGTGGTGGTGGTAAAGGAGAGGAAGGAGGTCCGCCAGAGTACATCTGGCTGGAAAGAAAAACACATAGGGAAAGCTGGAGAGGAGCAGAAACCATCAAAGAAACATGCCCTATACATAAAGACAAGGTAGTTGCATTCCTGGAAGGTGAATATTCACCTGAAGAGTATGAGGCAGATTTGGAGGAAGCTGCTGCAGCTTTGGCAGCAGCAGGTGCCAAATCTCTCTCAAGACCTACGGCCAGTGAGAGAGGAGGAGGAGGAGGAGGTAGTTCCTCCGTTGCTATTGCTGCTAGTAATAGTAGTAGTAATAACAATAGTACCACTCATATCCTGGCTACTCCTGAGCAAAGAGCTGCGGCAGCCAGATTAGTAGGAGAAGTCCAAAGCACAATCGACGCCAAGCAACTCAAACCCATGATCCGGACCCAATATATGCGTACTGCCTTTCAAATCCCATTTGACACTAGAGTCAGGGTATCTTTGGATACAAACATATTCATGATGAAGGAGAATCCAGAAGAAGGACCATCTTGTTCTATGGCTGGTAGGTGGTACCGCGATCCAGCCTTCCCCATCAACAGGACCGAAATCACTAGATTCCCACATGCAGTGCTAGAGATGAAGCTTCTCCTGGGTCCTCAAGATAGTATCCCTGATTGGGTGCAAGAATTAGTGGATTCTGGATTATTATGGGAAGTACATAAATTCTCTAAATTTATACATGGAGTGGCAGCATTGTTGCCTGATGCTGTGCAAGCTGTTCCTTACTGGGTGGATGATCCAACCGTGAAGGCTTCAATGCTGATGTCAGCGCCCGAAGCTCCAATGGTGCTGGCTCCCAGCGCGAGAGATAGGGTGCCTGCTTCTGGGAGGAGAAAACCGAGGAAAAGGCTGGAGGTGTATGGACGCATTGATGAAGGTGAGATTGAAGGTGAACATGATGATGATGGTGATGATGATGGTGATGATAATGATCTTACAAGACCACTGCTTCCTGGATTGAGAGACCTGACAAGATCAGAAAGAGCAAAGAGAATGAAGAAAATGATGTCTTCCAGATTCGGCAAAGGGAAAACACTAAAGCCATTCGCCCGAGCGATTGACTGGTGGTTTGCAAAGCCACCCATGCCACCACGCAGAGCTTCCATCCCAAGTCCTCCTCAAAGCCACCAACCCAAGACAGTATTTGCCAATGAACGTACATTCTTATCATGGTTGCATATGGCAGTCACTATGGGTTCCATCTCAGCTGCATTACTCGGCTACACTGCCAATTCTAAAGGCCCTGAACCTCCTGTACCTCCAACACCACCAGGACCAAGACAACATGAAAATATGGATATTACAGACTTCATTGCAGTGGTCTTGCTTCCTATAGCAATATTGATGGCAGGCTATTCTCTCCTCCTGTTCATATGGAGAGCCAATGAATTAAGAGATCAGACAACAAATAAGTTCATTGATGATAGAAGGGGGCCCTTGGCATTAGCTGGGATTGTAGTGGCAGCTTTGGGGGCTATCTTTTTGGTTGGGTTTGTTGATTTGGTGCAATTGTTGGAAGAGAGGGGGGAGTTACCACCATCACCACCAGTAGAACCTCCTCCTCTGCCTCTTTTCTCTGATTTCTACACTTCTAGCTTGTCTTAGTAGATACTAGTCACCTTCTATCTACCCATGTATGAAACTCGTATATAATCAAAATTCACATCTTACACATCTCTCTGTCTGTCTCTCTCTCTCATAAGTATCAAGCATTCATGGTCAGCAAAGCAGCCAATTCGGTATCCCTCTTACATCTCTCTTGTTCTTGTGTCCACTGTATCGCACTCATTCCCATCCTGTCCCTTACGCCACCAGCAGCCCCCCTCCTCAACAACAGCTTTGCCACCTCTGGCCAGTCAAACAACACAGCATACATGAGGGGAGTTCTTCCAAATACATCTCTCGAGTCAATATGAGCTCCATTCTGTAGCAACAGCTCTACCAGTATTAATCCACCAGCTCTGGAAGCAGCATGGAGTGGGTTGACGTCTCCCAAGTTGCCGGGGCTGATGGGTTGGTCTTGTGTTCCTCCTGCTCTCAGGTTGGACTCCCACACCAGCTGGGCTGCTGGTTGGTGGAAGCACTTCTCTGTGAGTTTTGCTCCGCATGCTATGGCGTAATAGGCAGATCTGATGTCTAGCTCTGCTACTGATTCCCAGAGCATGGTTTGGAGTTGTTTATTGATGATATCTTGGTTTGTCTCAGTGGAGTCGGGGAGAATGGTGAATTTTCTACCTATGTATTTGGCTTTTATGAACTCCTTCTTCTTCTCGGATGGTGCGGAAGGGAGGGGCTTGATATTATCTACTGTTCCTGTTGCTATCGCTATTGTTGCTGTATCCTCGCCATCTTTACCACCACCTCCGACTCCCATTTTCTGTACTGCAGCACTCAGCCTGGCAATATCAGCTCCACCACCATCATCGTCAGAATCACTCCCTGCCCCCCACACCCACGACTCCCCCCCTTGTTGAGCTTTATTTTCATACGCTAGAGCAGCTTCCCATATCTGATTTGTAAACTGATTCCCTAGAGTTTGAAACAATGATAATACTGAAGGTTCCCAGACTTTGACATCAAGTGTTAGGGACCTGACTTTACTGACATGAACTCCCAGTTGCCTATGCACCCCACTGCATTCGATACATAAGATGACACCTAGATTTAGAGATGCCCAGTCAGGGTCGGGGGAGCCACAATCTGCACAGATATGGCATCCTGGGATGTTCCTGAGGAGATCTACATGAGGAGGATCTTCCATCATTAGATTAGGAGTAGCAGTAGCACTGCTCGGTCCGCGAGCATTACCTAAGGAGGAGGAGGGGGGTCGAAGTCGTCTCTCTGGAGAAGTTGCTGTATCTTGACATTCAACTGATGTAGCAGTTGTCTGGAAGAGTGATCTACTTGAAAGAGCACCGTTACCACCACTCATGATTGCACTACCTAGAGGACCAGACACTAAGCTAACTGACTGATCAGCAGCGGCAGCAGAAATAGCAGACGTACTGATGGAGGAGGTACGAGAGTGAGTTGGTCTGGAGGGTTTCTCTGGTGGAGGGGCGAAACTTCGGTTTAATAAACATGAAATAACGCCGCTAATGATGTCCATCCATTCTTTAGCATCTTCTTCACTTTCAGCTTGGAGACAGTACTCTTTTGCCGGGCTGATCACCCTGAAGCAGTATCTAAGTTGGGAAGAGGAGGGGTCGTCACCTGCACCTGGCTTGATCGTAGATGTCAGCAGATTGACAGTGTTGTGAGGCTGTTTTTCATCTTTTTTCCCGCTTTTTTCTTTATTGGAATAATAGTACAGCATTCCTTGGGAATCCAACACGAAGAAACGACGTTTCCATTCCTTGCGGAGTCCGCTACTTTGTTTCAGTAGATAACCTTGCTTTAATACCGTGATGTGTTGGCCTCCAGAAGTAATGGTGGCTCGGATGTAGGACTCCAACTCAATTGCAAGTGCTGCAATAGTGTTGTTCATTTGCATTGGTCCTCCTGTTGGTCTTGGTGGAGTTTTTGTAACACCATCAGCACCAAAAAAAACATTACCTCCACCACCGCCAGTAGTGATAGTATGACTCTGTCTTCTCTGAGAACTCCCCCCCAACGCTTCTAATTGCTGCTGCTTATGAGTCTCTATCATGTCATTCATAGCAGCTACCTGCACTGCACTCTCTGACTTTTGAATGTCAGCTTCTTTTAGAGCAGCATTTAGATAAGGCTGCAAATTCTTCATGAGCTCTGCTCCTCTTTCAAAAAAGGCTAGATGCGCTTCAGTGGCGGTGGTCACTGCCTCTAGGAAATCATACTTCTTCCTGCTTTCTATTTGCATGATGGAAGAAACAAGTTGGTATCTTGACTCTGCAGCAGCTAGACGTGCTGCTATGAGCTCTCCTTGACTTTTATCGGTGTTGCTGTTGCTGCTGCTTGCTGCAGCCAACAGCATGTTTCTACTGTGGCCCAGGTGCTTGAAAGTCGCAGTATCGTACTCAGAGCTGCGTTTTTCATACTTCTTTTTGGCTTCCTTAACATTAGCTGCCATAGTGTCCCAATTATGGCTGAGTCTTTCACACATGATGAGTTCTACTTGTGTTCTGAGCAGTTCATGGAAGGAGCTGAGTTCGCGGAAGGTGTGTGAGAAGCGGGCAAGAACGTCGCAGCCCCCAATTTCAGGCTCACTACCAGTGGCACAGAATGCTTCCAAGCTGTCTGCAAAGGTTTCTGCACCATGAAAGTTGGCTTCTATACCATTGACATATGATTTGGCTCCTTTGATGAGTTTGTTGGCTTTTTTTGTAAGGGAAACAGTGGACTGCTCTAGCTGGGAAACCCGATGACGGAAGAGTGGTGAGTCGTCAAGGTCTTGAAATGGTAGGTCAATGGTGTCCTGAGGGTCCATATTTAATGCGCAACAAGTATATTAGATGCTTAAGATCAAGCTATGATGCTGGTGCCGTTCAGAACTGTAGCGGTGTAACCTTAAAGCCTGATGGACACCAAAAAATGTCAAATTAAACACGATTTACGGCTTTGGAAATAATAGATTTTGTCGCTACTTGGAAACTGTCTCCTGAATTACGATCAAATAGTGACAACTGAATTTATGAGCTCATTAGCCTCCACCGCTTTTGAATGCATGAGAGCCAGACGCTGTGCTTCTCCTTCTTCCCCCATTTTCTAATGTTTATTTGAAAAGTGAGCATAGTGACGAAAAGCAAATCATATGATGGGCTTTGTATGTATTACATGATGGCTAATATGTATCTCCAGTAGGATATCATCAGTAGAATAGAGTCAAAAGTTACATGAAATACTATTTTTGATTTGAATAATTAATTGAGTATCCCCCATTTAACGTTCCTAAGAAGCCCAGCAGTATTTCATCTTGGATAGATCGTAACTTCATAATGTCTACAGGTCTCCCCTTCGACGTAAAATCGGCGATTACTAACGCCAATGCTTCTAATCAAGATCGCATAGCTCTTTTAGAGCGTCGATTTGGAATACCACCATCTCCAGCTGGATCCAAAGACGTTGACACCAACCAGAATTCAAATTCAAGCTGTCCAAGCTCCAAAATTATTACCAGAGAGGAGACACCTGCTGCCTCCATCCCCGAACCAGGCTCCAACGTCGACCAACAACAAGCTCACTCTCGCCATTTACAGCTCCTTAATAACAACAATAATAGCAAGAAGAGGAGAAGTGCAGAGCCCCAACAGGGAATTCCTCTCAAGAAGAGCCCTGCCAACAATAACATAACTATACCATCGCCAAGGCCTTCTTTGTCCCCTTACTTGAACGACAACAAGCAGCCTGGCGGCGGCGCCAATAATAATAATGGTGGCACACCCGGCTCTCGGCAAAAGCAAATCACCATCAACTGCTTCTTTCCCAACATTAATAGCAATGATGCAACATTCCCAGATATTTCCAATCAACAACAACAACAAAAGCAACAGCAACAGCCACCAGCAGGAGGGGAAGGTTCGCCCCCCTACAACAAGGCCCTGGAGGAAGAAACTCGGGCCTTAAAACAATACAACACCAGACTCCAAGCTGAGCTAGACAAGGCACAACAATTAGCAGCAGAGATGACCACAAACGTACAGAGATTAGAACAAGAAGCAGCAGAATCTCAACAACAACTAGCCCATAGAGAAGGATCCGTCAGATCGACACTTCTCCGACTGGCAACCACTGCCGCTCGGCAGCAACGAGACCTGACCCACGTGCAACTGCTTGCTGCTGCACCTAGACTAGGTTCCTTGGGAGTACGTAGATGTGGTCTTGATGTACAAGAAGTGTGGGAGGAAGGGAGTGCATTGCAAGCAGTGAGGACTAGGATGGCAGCACTGACAGAGCAGAGGGATTCAGTAGAGGCAGCAAGGAAGGCGGCCAAGAGAAGGCTCCCTCTTCCTGGTCAGCCTATCCCCACTCAAAGAGCAGCTGATGGCGCCTCAGCCTCTCCTACCAGTACACTCCACCCTGATGATTATGTAGTTCAAGAAGAAGTGTGGAAAGTTCGTCTGCAAGCTCTGCGTAGAGAGGAAGAATCCCTCCGGGGAGAACTCTCCCGCCTTGAAGCTGAAAAAATGGCGTATTTGAAACAAGTCAAATTATCAAGAGATGAAGAAGGATCTAGATTCAATGACTTTCCAGTGCTGAACAACCGCTACTTGTTGCTAAATATGCTGGGAAAAGGAGGATTTAGTGAAGTGTACAAGGCAATGGATCTGGTCGACTTGCAGGAGGTAGCCTGCAAGATCCATCAACTGAATAGTCAGTGGAGTGAAGTGAAAAAAGCTAGCTACGTTAAACATAGCGTTAGGGAGTATAAAATTCATAAGAACCTCCACCACCCTAAGATTGTGTCTCTGCTCGACATCTTTGAGATTGACAACAACACATTTGCTACTGTTCTCCAGCTGGCTGATGGCGGGGACCTTGACTCTTACATCAAACAGCATGAAACGCTGCCGGAGAGAGAAGCCAAGGCTATTATGGCTCAAGTCCTCAGTGGTCTGACATATCTCAACACCAAGCCGAGATCAGTTATTCATTATGATTTGAAACCAGCCAATATTTTATTTGATAGAAATGGAGAAGTTAAATTGACAGATTTTGGCCTTAGCAAGATTGTCGACGACGGTCACACCCAAATGGGCATGGAGCTAACCAGTCAGGGTGCAGGAACATACTGGTACCTCCCTCCCGAATGCTTTGAGCACCGCAAGACGCCTATGATTAATAATAAAGTCGATATATGGAGCGTAGGTGTTATTTTCTATCAGTTGTTGTTTGGAAAGAGGCCATTTGGTCATGATCAGAGTCAGGAACAGATTTTAAGGAATGAGGTGATGCTTCATGCCAAAGAGGTGGGGTTTCCGACCAAGCCTGCTGTCTCTGATGCATGCAAGGATTTTATTAGGCAGTGTTTGGCTTATAAGCAGGAAGATAGATTAGATGTGCATGCTGCGGCTAATCATGCATATATGAGTTTTAAGAAGCAGGATAGAAGATCTAGCAATGCTGCTGCTGCGGGTGGTGGAGGAGGAGGGGCTAGTGCTCAAAAGGGAGAGTAGAGCAGTGGGGTAAAAAAGGGGAGGAAGTTTTTTACCTTTTCTTTTTGATTTTGTGTGTAGCTAGATTAGATATAGCAGCATCTGTAATGATATTGAGTAGAATGGAATAGTAGAGAGGGGAGAGGCACTTTTGCTGCTCCTCTCTCTTCATCCATCATCACCCTCTCTCTCCACACACACACACACAGATTGCTCGCATATAAATCTTTATGTTGCAATATATACACTACTATCATAATCTATGTATTATTTGCCAGCCAACTTGGTGCTCTCAAATATCTTATCAGCATTCCCCGTCTCAAACCCATCCCTTCTCTTACTCTCGTCCAGCTCCTCCCTCCTCCCCTTTCCCTGCCACTCTGGCAACGGCAGCCTCTCTGCAAACTCTATATACGACGCAGGTATCTTCTCCACCTCTCCATCCGCAAATACAAACTCGGCAGTGTCTGCTACTGTCGACGATTGAAGGAGAAGACCGTCAGGGGATGATTTCACCGCGCCTCCCTCCTTATTCAACACAAACCCTCCTTTGTTCTCCAATAGCACATTCAGCTCTTCTATGCCTCCTATTAGTTCCTCTATTCTATGTACACTGACTGTGGTGTGGTTGAGGCTGTATCCATTGGTCAAACACCAAGCAGCGTATTCACTTTCTTTTGAAACCGTTTGAAATTCAACGAGGGAGCATGCAGGCCAGGGAGGCGTACCCATCAGTGCAGATGTGATTGCATGTTTTCCCATTACTGCTGGACCTGGAGGTGAGTTGACATATTTATGGATGATGGCTTGGCATTCAGGTGATAATTGATCCACAAGGAGCTCGCTAAGAAAAATGCGAGGCATCTCTTGATTGGGAGGGGAGTACCACTTGGCTCTCAGTTTCTTCCTTGGAAATATGAGTTCGTCATTGTTTTCACTGTAACCATAGTCTAAGAAGAAGGATGCTAGGCTACTGATGCCCATACCTTGGATGGCAAAGGTTCTAAAGGCAAAGTGGTCATATGCGAGCGTGGAGTTTGGCAAGGTGGCGTTGAGCAGGGAGAGAGCGTTGCGAGCGGTGGGATTCCTGTCAAAGTATGGCTTCAGTATGGCCGATATTAGGAGCTGTAGTGCATGAGGGATGTCATTGGTACATGTCTGTGTATTGTCAGCTGCATCATTCGTCATTGGACGGACTGTAGCTTTGTTTTGGCTGATCCAACTATTCATGTTGAGAAATTTGCTAGAGAGTAAAGATACCGATCTTGTATAACTTAAAAGCATAGTTTGATGTTGCTAAGGTATGCTTGTTGTATCAAAATTTAATTATACTCTATTTTGTACTTGGGTTTTTTTAAACAATGAAAAAAGTTTGAACGTTTCCCGACACCTTCCCCACCTACCATCCCTCTATCTTTCTCCTCCCCCCCCCCCCCACCCCCCCCCCCCCCCCTCTTCCACCATTACTTTTGTAACATAACAGGACAGCATAAGACAATCAAACAGCATAAACACACAAGCTATTACAAGAATATATATTCTAATAACAAAGAAAATCATATCATATCATATTAATACCTTTTCCACAACATGGCCACTTGTTCCTCTGAGCTCAGCTTCTTCCCAATATTCTCCAACTCACTGGCCTTCACTGCCAGATACCCCTCTAAAAGAGGGTAAAACTCCTCCAAATCAGGCAGAAAATATTCCAACCGTCTCTTTGAAGACACCCACAAAGCCAATACATCCTCAAGCTTGTTTGGAAGCTTCATAATACCCCGAGCCATTCTTTCTTCCACAGTTAGTGTCTCCGGATCAACATTCACTGGAGGAGGGAGAGGAGGGACTGGATCACTTAAATCAAGATCAAGGTCGAGATTTCTAATATTCATTCCAAACGATACCATGACAGCTAGGGCAATATACGGGTTGGCAGTGTGATCGAATGACTTTAATTCACATCTCCAGCTGGCACCCCAATCATCATCATCAGGGTACCCTTTCACCAGTCGTATTGGAGCCTCTCTGTTGTTCTCTCCCCAACACTGATAAGCTCCGCTCCAAGTAGAAGGCTTTAATCGGCCAAAGCTGTTACTTGTAGGGGTCGTAAAGATTAATAGTGCAGGAAGCTTGTGCAGAATTCCACTCATGAACTTATTAGCAATTCCTGACAAGATAAGACCGCTGTTACCGTTGCCATCCACGTGTACTTCTGCCATTAATGACCTGTCATTATTTGCATTGACCAAACTGAAGTTGCAATGACATCCATTACCAGCAGCAGAGGGAGAAAGCTTTGGAAGAAAGCTCACATCTAGTCCATTATCTGTAGCCACAGCAGAAATGATTTCTTTGGCAAAGATCAAATTGTCAGCAGCTGTAATTGCCTCAGCGTGCTTCATGGATATTTCAAATTGACCAGGTGCAGATTCTGCATGTATTTGTATGCATTCTATTCCAATTTCTTCTAATCTAGTCACCATAGTTTCTAATATAGTAGCACAGCCATCATATGATGACGTCTGGCAATAGACGCTGTCGTCTACTGGTTGGGAGGGAAGCGGTGATGAGATTCCTGAGATTGACGTCTTCCTGAACAAATTAAACTCTAGCTCAAATCCCACCATGACCTTTAGCACTGTATAAGACATAAAATGACTATTTAATACAGTCTTTAGGAAAGTTCTGGGGCAAATCGGTGGGGTGTCTTTGTCAGAAAGAAGAAGGCAGTGAACCATGCCAGACTGAGGCCTTCCAGGCATTGGTTTGAAGGTCTTCCAGTCTGGAACGAGGCGTACTTCACCAACTGGACTGGCTATGCTGCATGATGTTGGAGGAGAGTCTCCCCAAGCAGGTAGAAACATGCAAGACTTTGCCAATCCGATTCCATTGGCGGCACTGCCAGACTTGAGGGAGGAGGACGGGATGACTCTGCACCGTCGGATGCCTGCACAATCGACCCATAGAAGCCTTACAAAGTTGATGCCTTGAAATGAAGATGGTGTAAAGGGTTAGAAGATGATGTTAGCACGAGTGCTGACGAAGTTTGGCTGGAATAAGGAACAAACCTGATAGAATTTGATCAAGGTTTGCAGAATCTGCCATTTTAAAGTCTTTTGAAGCATAACATTATTTAAAACCAGAGTGATAGCCAGTATAATGCGCCTGTTTATTGACAGAAGAAATGAATTGGGGTGTGGAAGCCAAGAACCCTTCATTTTATTGGGGGGAAATGCTCTCCCAACCTCGAGCGATTTTTTCGACAACTGGCTGACAAGCGGCTCGCTCTGACATCCCAGAGAAGTACATATCTCGGAAGCGTGTTGGTCTTCCATACTAAAGTTGAAACCTTAATTACTCTCAGAGTCGTTACTCAGATAGACATCAATCCAAAATGAAGTGGGTTACACTCTCCCTTCTATTGTGCGTGGTAACTCTCTCCATGTCGCAAGCTCAGGATAATAACTCAACCTGTGGCTCAGCCTCCCTTGAAGGAAAGCTCTCGGTCACGGGTCAAGGTGTGGTTAAAGTCTCGCCAGATACAGCTACTGTAAGTTGGTAACCTGCACATCTCATTTTTAAACCCCATCTCTGGCTACCACCGTCACCGTCACGTTCTCACATTTCTCCACCACCCCATCCACTCACCACTCTTTATCATTGCTCACAGGTGAGAATAACCGTTTCCATCACCCAAGACACAGCAGCTCAAGCCAGAGACCAAGCTGCCAACGTCACCACCTCTGTCAGATCAGCCCTCTCATCTGTCGATGGCATTGCCGAGGAAGACATCAAGACCTCCTCCATCTCCCTCTACCCCAAGATCAACTACCCAATGAACGGTCCAGAAGAACTTGTAGGATACACTTACGAACAAACCATGACAGTCACTGTCAACGATCTCAACAACAACACTCTCTCTGACGTGCTCGACACTGCCGTCGTGACAGGAGGCGACGATGTTAGAATTGACGGTGTCTATGTTGAATTGTCTCCTGAACTCAAACGCCAGACTACTGATGCCGCCAGGAAACAAGCTGTAGAAGATGCTAAAATGACGGCACAGCTCTTGGCTGATGCTGGTGGAGTTGAGCTTGGTGTTATCAAGTCTATGGCTGACAGTAATATTTCTCGTCCTCCTCCAATCAGCTACTCGCCATCAATAGGAGACATGGCTAAAGAGATTGCTCGTGATGTACCAACTCCGGTGACACCAGAAGATGTGGAGGTGACTGCTACTATTTCAGTTGAGTATAGTATTTGCAATATAGCTTGAGTTTCTGACTAGTTTGAAAAAGGAGAGTTGAAGTAAGTTTATAGAAATGAGTAAGGAAGGAAGGAACCGTGTTGAGATTACTTTTCTAAATAGTAATAATATAAGTTATAAATAAAAAAAAGATATGGGGCTTGAATATTATAGATTCTGATGAGCAAAGGATCCCCATTTTTGTGATCCAAATAAATACCACCTATCCTATGTAAGTAAGAAGATTGCCGTGTGTAGTCCTCCTTCCAACCATGTTGTCAAACCATGTAGGTAAGAAAACAGGTGTGCGAAGAGCATTGACAGAGAGAGGCCGTCCTGCTATTAAATTGGCAGGCTTAAGATGGAACTTGGAATGATTATTGAGCATAGTTGCGTATTGACTTTAAAGGTGATGAATCACTTCTGAAATAGCATGAATTATCATTGAAAGGTTTATGGAAATCTGCAGCTTTTACATCTCTAACATAAATGGAAGTAGTGAAGGACAAAGTCAAGCGCTATTTCGTTGCAAAGGCCGGCAACAGACTCGGCCAGATACAAGCAAAGCAATACGTAGAGTCATTGCAGGTCCCCTATGACTGTTTCGCCAACCAATCTCTGAGAACGCTGTCCTTTGCTTCCGTCGGAGCGTCCGAGGTAGGCGAAGTACTCTCCATTCAATCACAGATGGCTGAATCCCTCCCTTTCGACGACATGAGGATCAAATGGTACACTTTATGGCATGATATAGCTTCCCAAACTGAAAAAGATGCAGATAAAAGTGCAGAAGCAGGGCATTTCGTCTCTGCTGCTTCAGCCCACCTCCGAGCAGCAGAATACCACCGCCAATCCTCCTTCTTCCTCAGAGAAGACATCACAGACAACCGCCTGATTCAAGCAGTCAAGGCATCCACCTCATGCTTCCTTAAACACGTTAAAGAAGCACAATTGAATATCCAGCAAGTAGATGTCCCTTGCTCAGGTGGCTCCCCTTTATTTGGCTACTATTGCTGTTGCCAACCAAATGATAATAGCAATAAGAACAACGAGAGTAAGAGTAAGAAGAGAGCCACAATCATTATGCCTGGTGGGTATGATGGCTCAACTGAAGAAGTATACTACTCTTGTGGACAAGCAGCCATTAAACGGGGTTATAATGTCTTAATTATTGATGGTCCTGGTCAAGGTAATACTGCAGTGTTGAGAAACCGTCTATTTGGTACACATTCCTCTGATTACAAAAATGTAATGATTGCAGCAGTAGAGTGGCTGAAAGAAAATAAAGGTGAAGATACAGATTTCACTAAGCTAACGCTTGTAGCAAGGTCATTTGGAGGTTTCCTTGGAGTAAAGATGGCAGCTGCAACTCTTCCAAATGATAATAATAATAATGTTAATTTGGCGGCGGTGGCACTGGATCCCATGCAAGTTGATTTCAAAAGTGCCGTTGGCCCAAAGATGATGCTTCCTCCAGGTGGACTGGAATTATTAAAAGAGAAGAGATATAAAGAATTAGATGTCTTATACAAGCCATGTTTAGAACAGATGCCTCTGATACGATTTCAACTCATGTCGAGAGCTGCGTTCCATGGTTTGTCTCACTCCCCTGCTGAGTATTTAGGTACAATGTACCACGACTTTTCAGCCTTCGACGACTTGGGAGAAATACCGGTGCAAACGGCAGTGTGGACGAGTGCAAATAGCAACGAGAAGGTCTCAGTTGCTGCAGGTAGGGATGGTGCTGTGAAGGAGAAGTTGGGAGGAGGAGGAGGAAGGCTAACAGTGCATGAATTTGAGCAGAATAGAGATGGGAGTTTGGGGCATTGTGAAGGAGGTGGGACAGCAAGGTTTACAGAGGTCATGTTTGACTGGCTTGATGAACAAGTAAAACCATTGATGATGTAAGAGAAGCCCATATTTTACAATTCACAAAATTTGAGTAACAATCTTGTAGTACTTTCTCACCTAATGAATTGCCACTGCTATGTTCTTTCTTTTTCTTCTTTTTGTAGAGGGAAATCACCAGCCTCTATGACCCAGGCCATCACATCATCACGTCCAGCATAGGAGCAGCTAATATGAATGGATTCTCCGAGCTCTCTGCCAGCAGGAAAATTTGAATAATGCGGAGTGCCTCATATGGCTAAGTTTTAGTGCATCTCTTCAATTTTTTTACTAAAGATCATCGACCTTAAAGAGCACAAGTGTTGGCTCCCTCCATCAGATTCATCTCTCACAGTGGCCCTCACTAGTGAGTAAACTTTTTCGTTGGTGGAATAGTGGCACCACTATTCTATTCTACCGGTCAATTTCTACTCTACCTCTATATTTGAATCTTTAATCGACCATATGTTTCCAGACAATTGAAGATGTTGAGACATGCCGTTTGCTTACAGCAAAGTATAGGAGTGGTCCATAATTCTAAATATTCCAGAGATCGCTGTTTTCACTGTCGGTGTAGAGCTTCTGAAGATCAAGAAAACCAGAGGCCTCTTGCACCATGGGTCCTCACCTTTGATTTAAGGCAAGTATTCCTTAATATCTTTACCCTTTACTCCTAATGCTGCACCACCGTCTTCTCCCGACCCTGCTGTTCACATTCTCCTCCTTTGTTCCCTTTTTTGCAGGGAAAGAGAGACCATATGGACAGAACAAAACCAAGCAAGACTCGTCAAGATTGTAGCAGGCTATGAACTAGAACTATCAGAGAATGAAGTAGAAGAAAGACTGGAGGAGCTCGCCATCTTTGTCCCATCTCTCCGAGGTAAATTAGCTCACACTAAACCATCCCTATTAGCAGCCTTATTAAAAGACCCCGGAGCCATCGTCTCGCGTTTGATTACACTGAAGAATCTCCTCCCAGATGCCAACATCAGCTCCATGGCTGGAGCGGAGCCAGAAATGCTACTTACAAGAGATCTTAGCCTCATACAGCAAGACATTGCCAAAGTCAAGTCATTATTAGGAGTGGAGAGGTTGGACCTTCTTGCAGAGGCAGAACCGAGGGTATTGAATGCAGAGGTAGTGGAAGAGGTACTCGAAGAAATGAATAGACTCATGCCTGGAAGTGACTGTTCTGAAGTGTTGATTGAGGATCCTTCTTGGATTAGTAGATTGGAGAAAGGAAGGAAACATCTGGGTGACGATCCTGATTGAATGAATGAAGAGGGGAGGAGACTGCTATACATAGTGTGTGTATAACTATCATTATTATTTTCACTGTTATTATTATGGATACAATATAGAATTCATGTAACTTTTTGTTCTTGTTCTTGTTGTTTTTGTTATTCATTTTAAGTTTAAAAATGGAACACCGCTCACCATCTCCCCCCCTTTTTTCATCGGTCATGATCATCATTGAGTTTTCTTCTGATAAAATAGTAAATATGGCCTCTCCAGCAGTACATTCTGCTTCTTCACCGACACAACATCACCATCATCAAACCTCAACCACCTCCCATCCGACTGCATGACATCAGCAGTGTAGTGTCCATTCCCAATATTCTTCCCATGATGAGTCACTGTAGCGACCAACTCATACTGTGCTCCTCTCTCCTTACTACAACAACCATCCAACCAAGAGCCTCTAGGGGAAATCTGAGGATCAAAGGTAATCTGACGGTTGATCTTAGAAGATCCTGCAGCCCAATGGAATCGACACAGATGGAGAATGAGCACATCGGGGAGGGAGGCTATCCTGACTGTCTTTGTCGCTTCAGTCGGAGGGGCTCCTGGCTTGGGTGGTCGGTAGTCTTCTACCACTTCAGCTGCTGTTACTGCATCTAATGCATCAGCTACTGATTTTATATTGTCGTTGTGGATATCGAGCTGGAGGGTGGTGAAGGGGGTGATCGTCATTGAAGGAGGGCACCCGCTGCAAGTGACGGTGGAAGCCCATCGACCTTGAATCAGTCGAGAGATGGGGGTCGATTGGCTGCCACTACCAGCTCCATCTATTGATGATGATAAAGGTAAGCCTGTTTCTTGCTTCTTGACCATTCTTTTTCCACTTTTTGTCAACCATCCGTCATCTCCTTCTCCTTGGTTGATATCGTTATCGTCAGGGAGTCCATTTTCTTTACTATCACTGCTGCTGCTAGCACCTGTTGTCGTCTGTAATGATGCCAGCTCTTGATGCATGGTGTCCACCAACCATTCAAGAAACTCCTGAGCATCTTCTTGTTCCCACTGAACATTATTATTATTATCTCTGTTACCTGATGACAGTGCTGTTGAGGAGGAGCTCTTCTCTGGTTTGAAACGTCTGACAAGGTCATACAGAAAAGTTGCAGAAACAGGGTGGCCGCCTAGAAATTGCAAGGCTTTATTCTTGCTGTTATTCTTGCTTGCTGTAGTAGAGCTCTTGTTAGTAGAAGCTGAAGTAGGCCTAACCTTTTCGCTATTTCTGTTACTAAGAATGTCGCCTTGCATTGCCTCTCTCTTGATATCGCCACCGTCCTCTTCCTTCTCTATTGGAAATTCTGACGCCAAAACAGCCAGATCATGGAGAACTGGTGTCTTATTTGAATCTAGCAATGAACTGGCATTTTGAAGCAATTGCAACAGCATGCAGAAGTTATTGCATGCTAAAAAAGCCTGGAGCACAGCATTCATGAAGCATAAATTTCCAGGATTGGACAATCCTCTCGGTTGGTACCTTGCACTACAGCCAGTTGAAAAGGAGAGAGACAGCTCTCCTTCCTGAGGAGAATGCTCCTCTTTATTCAGGAGCAACGCAATTGCTGCTTTTGGATCTACAGGAGGCTTTATTGACCACTTTTTACGAGCCGCTGGTGCTGCTGGTGCTGGCGCTGGACTCGTCTTGGCTTCACTTTCAGCAGTGAGAAAAGGAGGAGCACTTGTGCTTTTACTCTGCTTGTTTGGGCTCTCACTATTGGCATGTTTTGAAGCATGCTGCTGCTGATGCTTTTGTTGCCTTGTTGCTGCTGCTGTTGGCTTCCCAGTGGTACCCTTGACTGATGTTTGTGCTGCCACTGCTGGCTTTTTTGGTGTGGGAGATGTGGGAGCTTTGGCAGCCGCTGCTGCTCTTGCTGCCCACGACATTGGTTGCTGCTGCTGTTCTGTGGGTCTATTCACCTGCTTGCTATCTATCTTTTTCTCCTCCTTCTCTTCTTCTTCTTCCTTGTCATATTCTTCTCTTGTCTGTTTGCTGCTATGAGCTGGCATTTTCAGCTGTGATACTGCCGCTGACACGTCTAACTTCTCACCACGTAGAGCCGCCGCACTTACTGTTGTAACTACTGGAGGACCTTGAAGAGGAGGAAGAGGAAGAGGAGGAGGAGGAGGACCTTGAAGAGGAGGAAGAGGAGGAGGTTGCATCATCATACCTGGCTGAAATGGCTGCTGTACTATTGGCTGTTGCGGAATAAATGGAACTCCAACATGAGGAGGAAGAGGCATGTAGGGCGAATATGGTGGTGCACCTGGCAATGGCTCTTGTTGTTGTTGTTGTTGTTGTTGTTGTTGTTGTTGTTGTTGTTGTTGTTGTTGTTGTTGTTGTGGTTGTGGTTGTGGTGGTGGTGGTGGTGGTGGTGGTGGTGGTAAATGATGGTGATGGTATCCCATCAACATGCCTGCCCCTGGTGGTGGTGGTGGTGGTGCAACCATCATTGTCGAGTGAGGCCACAATCCATGTGGTAGTGGTAGTGGCATTGACCAAGGTGGAGGAGGGCCTCCAGTAGGAGGATGGAAGTAAGGATTTCCTGGCATCATCTGCATCTGTGGAGGAGGAATAAATGGTGCAGCATGGGGATGCATGCCTCCTGGAGGAACTATGAGCATCTTTGGTGCTGATGGTGGTGACTTCTGTTGGGGTTGTGGGATGTGATCAGCAAGTGGAGGTGGAGGTGGAGAAGGATGATGGTAGTGGTGGTGGCTATTAGGCAATACATAAGTGTTATCACTGTTGTTGTGCTGACTGCTGTCGATAGCAGTGGTGACTTTGGGGGAGATTGATGTGGTGGTGCCGTCTCTAGTGTCTGTCATAGTAGCTCTCTCTGATGCATCAGGAGTAGATGCCTCTGGTGGGTCCGGTTGAGATGGTTGTTGGGTATTAGAATTAGTATTAGTAATACTAGAAGGGGGCCTAGTGGTTGAGTCTGGTTGTGAGGGCAAGTTGTTGTCCGGTTTTTGGCGTTGTCGTCGCCGTCGTCGTTGTTGATCTGGCCCTTGCTTGTTTGGCATCTGAGACTTGGAAGCGTCAAGGGAGGAGTTTCCCCCGACAGCACGGGCATTGCTATTTGTTGGTTTAATGTTGCTGCTTACTAATGCAGCCCATGATTTAACGGGAGGAGCATTTGTTGTTGGGGCCTTATTGTCGGGGACAGAGGGAGGCACAGGCCTCTGAACGCCACCGCCAACCTCTGTCTTGGAGCTGGACGATGGCAAGGTTTGGGTTCCGTTGGGTTGAGTTGATCGCAATGCTGGGTCAGTATAATCAACATACTGGCTATTGCCTCGCTTGGCTGGCTGCGTTAGCCCTCGTCTTTTTTCTTCTCCTTCTTGTGCCATCTATAAATCAAAGACAATCATCGGTGAAAGTATTAAAGAGAATCTCTAAAACCTTTGTGCTCTCTGGTTTAGCTGTAGAATTCAAACATACCATGGTGGAGTAGACTATCGTCGACTATAAATCATCCTACACCTTCCCCATTCAACAAAACAAATTCTTGAAAACTTTGCCAATAAAAAACCAGCCGCCAAACCCTTCGCATTAATTAATATGAATGTATGCTATGGTTGCGTAGAATAGTTGTATTCAACTATAGATCCTAGAAATGTCTTCGGCTGAAATAAAAGACATTGGCGATGAGATGACATCCACTTCAGGTCCTCAGGAGAAGGCATTGTCTAGAATTCAGAAACTCCTCAAGCATGGCGTGAGCTTCACACCCAGATTATCAGCTGTTCGCGATTTGTTCTCAAAATCCACTGAAGATGAAACCACGGTTGCAGTGCAACGACTCGGAGCCGCTCTGCTTGACAAGCCTGTCAAAGTCGCTCTTCAAGCTTTCAACAGAGACTTTCACACTGAACTTGCCATTTCAAAAGCCACTTTAGATGCTCTTGGTATTCAACCTGGTACATTTGTACAGATTAGATCATCCAACCAGGAAAACTCCTCTTTGGAGCCTGCCCATGTAGCCAGAGTTTGGGCTATACAAAGTGACGACAACAACAACAAAGGCCTGATTAAAGATGACGTAGCTTACCTTGCCCCTGGCTTGGCACACAATCTGCGATTGTCTCTTCATTTGTGGCCATTGTTACAAGGTTATGGTGATGAAGAAGAAGATGACGTTGATGAGCAGAGTGATGAAAATCTTTACTACGAGCATGTGTTCATCAGCCCATACAGGAAACCACAGTCTGCCAACAAGAGCAACAGCAATGGCACTGATCGACCTTCTATAGTAGATATTCCCATCCCTGAAGGAAAGAGCGTACAGATACCACTAGCAACTGAAGTAGACATAGCGTTCATTAGAATCCCAATGCAAGATCCCATCGTCGTGCCACCAGCTAGTGAAGAGGAAGAGGGAGGAGGAGGAGGGGAGCAACCATCTCCTCTGGACAAAAAGGAAGACCAAGCAGTAGAAGCTTTACAAGAACACTTCATAGAATGCAAATGTTTCCTGTGCCAAGGAGATATTATTGTAGTAGAAAAGAGACACGGGAGTCCAATGGCAGGAGTGAACTCTCAGATGGTATCTGAGGGTGGTCAGGCAGAGCCCCCCGAAGACCATTTATTTCTCAAAGTTGAGAAACTGGTGAGCTCGAGTGGTAAAGGTCCAGCTGCTATTGACCCTACAACAACTGTGATTAGGCTTCATGGTCATAGTTGTGGCAGTCTTCCTGTTGGGGTGACTGATTATTTAACAGATTACCTCGAGTCAGCAGGGGCAGCTGCCCAAAATGAAGAGCAAGACGACGACGGAGGCAAGAACAATACCGTCGCCATTGGGAGTAATAGCAAGTTACTAGTTCCAGGATGGAAAGACATGGCAACTTTACTGGCATCAGCCCTTCATCCAGGTAACTTTGGAACACACATAAGATTGGCGATTTTGCTGCATGGACCCAGTGGGAGTGGCAAACAGACGGCGCTGACAGCTGCCCTCAATGCCACTGGCTGCCATCAAATCAAGCTGGACTGCAAGGAGCTCAACATGTTGGGCATGCCAGAACGGAAAGTCATCGAAGGTATTCATGCTGCTTTCTCAGCTGCTGGAGAATTTAATCCAACAGTGCTGGTGCTCCAACATTTCCAGGCATTGGCTGGCTGTATTCACAACACGGAGTCGTTTGCATCTAGGATTGGCAATGCACTGTCGGCAGCAGTCACAGAGTCCCTGCAAGATAAACATGGCAAGCCAAAGCATGCACATGTTGTGCTGGTTGCAATTTGCCCTTCTGCTGATGACTTACCAGCACCTTTACGTCGCTGCTTTACTCACGAATTGCTCATGGAAACTCCCTCTCAAGCGGTGAGACAAGAAACGCTGCAGACGACCCTCAGACATGCCAAGACAACGCTTACCGGGGATGAATGGGAAGAGCTTGCTCGTCAAACTGCTGGATTGCTCCCACGTGATCTCAAAGCAGTTGTGGCTGATGCTTGTGCCCATGTAGTTCAAGATGAAAAGCTCCCAGCTTTGGACAGTAGTCACATCCATCAGGCAGTTGATAATGTGAGGCAAAGAATGGCAACAGAGATTGGTGCACCCAAGATTCCAGACGTGCGATGGGAAGATGTTGGTGGCTTGGAGGATGTCAAATTAGCCATCTTGGATACAATCGAGCTACCATTGAAGCATCCTTCACTCTTTTCTAATGGGTTACGCCGGAGGTCTGGAGTTCTCCTGTATGGCCCTCCAGGCACAGGAAAGACGTTGCTGGCCAAAGCAGTGGCGACTGAATGCAGCATCAACTTCATGTCAGTGAAGGGACCAGAATTAATTAACATGTATGTTGGTGAATCTGAGCGACAAATACGTGAAGTATTTGCTAGAGCCAGAAGAGCTAGACCCTGTGTGATATTCTTTGATGAGTTGGACAGTCTTGCCCCTTCGCGCGGAAAGGGCTCCGACTCCGGAGGCGTGATGGACAGAGTGGTCTCACAGCTTCTTGCGGAAATTGACGGAGTTCAAGGAGGAGGTAGCGAAGATATATTCATAATTGGCGCAACTAACAGACCGGATCTCCTGGATCCAGCTCTTTTGCGCCCAGGCAGGCTTGATAGGCTTCTGTACGTCGGAATCACCACCGACAAGAATTCCCGCCACAAGGTCCTATTAGCGCTCACTAGGAAGTTCAAACTAGAAGATGTAGACCTGGAAGATATCGCAGATAAATGCCAATCGCGCATGACTGGCGCAGATCTGTATGCGCTGTGTTCTGATGCCTGGATGACGGCCTTCAAACGCGCCATTGAAGAAGGAAACAAAACTGCAGTTGTGTCAGTCTCGCAAAGAGATTTCTCAACTGCGCTGAAGAGTTTGCAGCCATCCCTATCACAACAAGAAGTAGACAGGTACGAAACAATTCGGAAACAGTATCAAAATGTTAAAGGATAATGTTTCAGTACTCAATTTGCAAATCTCATGTAATCAGTGTAAAGTTCCATTGACACAGTAGATGCGCTAGGCCTAACTTTCTGTATTGCCTTCTCAAAACTGCGCAATCCCACCAATTCAGCCTCCAAGCTCTCTTCCAGCGCTGACATTGCCGCCTCCCGACAGATTGCCGCAATGTCTGCGCCTGTGTAACCGTTTGTCTTTGAAGCTAAAAGCGCCATATCTATGTTGTCGACAGGCATCTTCCTTGTGTGTACAAAGAAAATAGCCTCTCTTTCCTCCTCGCTTGGTGGGGGAACATACAACAACCTATCGAATCGCCCAGGACGTAATAGCGCAGCATCAATGCAATCAGGTCGGTTTGTTGCGGCTAATACCACTATTCCTTCTCTAGTTTGAAGTCCGTCCATCTCTTGAAGCAATTGGCTCAGTACTTGGTGCGCAACACTGGAGGAATCCACCTCTTCTCGGTCAACTGCAAGGCCGTCAAGCTCATCAAAGAAAACTATAGCTGGGGCAGCCCTCCTAGCTTTTGCAAACAGCAATGCTACGGCTTTTTCACTCTCTCCCACGTATTTACTGAACAGTTCGGGACCTTTGACTGCTAAGAAGTTCATTCCAGCTTGGGAAGCAACAGCTCTGGCCAACAATGTTTTGCTGCATCCTGGTGGGCCGAATAACAGGATGCCACGAGGGACTTGCGCACCTACCCTCTCAAGTCCATCGGAATTCTTAATTGGCCACTCAACAGACTCCTTTAAACGTGCTTTGACATCATCTAAGCCGCCTACATCGTCCCATGATACATTTGGCACTTCCAATGCTATTTCCCGCATAGCACTTGGGCTTACTCTTGTTTCTGCGACCTTGAAGTCTTTGTAGCTCACAGTAATCTGCGCATTATCATTGCTATGTACAAATTTGCGCAGAGCTTGCAGCGCAGCCTCACTACAGAGCGCAGTTATGTCTGCACCTACAAAGCCATGCGCGGTTGCAGCTAAGGCGCTGATTTCCTCATCTTGCAGTGAATGGCGGAGTTTCTCAAGCTTCTTCGCAAATATTGCGCGCCTTTCCTTCGCAGTTGGGATTCCTACCTCGATCTCTCTATCAAAGCGACCAGGCCGTCTGAGGGCAGGGTCTAAAGAGTCTACACGGTTTGTGGCAGCTACAACTACAACAGGAGCTTCACTGGAGAATTCATCCATTTCTATCAACAATGTTGTCACTAGCCTACCAGCTGCGTGGCCTGTATTGCCGTCTTCTCTTGAAGGAGCGATGGCATCGATCTCGTCGATGAAGATGATGGATGGTGCACATGCTTTAGCAGCTGCAAATACGCCTTTGATTCCGACTTCTGACTCTCCATAGAACTCTGATACTATATCTGGACCGTTAAGAAGAAACAGCGCCGCTCCACAGTCACCAGCAGTGGCTCGCGCCAGCAGTGTCTTCCCCGTTCCAGGCGGGCCATGCAAAAGGACCCCCCTGGGCGTCTGTATTCCATACCTTTGAAACAGCTCAGGGGCCCTCAGTGGAACTATAACTAGTTCTTTAAGTGCATTTATTCTGTCTAAACTTCCTCCAAGATCTTTAAAAGACACGTTAAGTGCTTTCTCTCCTGCTTCAGCCGCTCGTCGTGCAGCCCGAGAGGCAGGGCCTTCACCTTCACCATCATCAGCAAGGGAAGCTGCAGCTTTTACTGCTTTTTCAACGTATCCATACCCATTGGCCCTTACTAAGATTGCTTCTTGTGATGTTTCATCTTTCAGTATTAATCTAACTCTTGTTTGGGGGGTAACAAAGACAGGCTGGCTGGAGGAGGAGAATTCCTCTGCCTCGACCAGCAGCAGGACCTGATGGGCCATAAATGGCAAACATATGATGTTTCCAGGCATCAGATACCTATTTTGAGCATGTCTTAAAACTAAGGACTCTAGAAGAGATATTAATCTCTGCCCAGGACTGGTTAAAAGCTGAGTAAGGGCTTCCTGTTGATGTCCGGTCGAGACGATATCCTTATTCTTGTTGCGAGAGGATGTCGCAGCATTCTGCACAGGAGAAACAGCCACTGCAGCAGTTTTTAATAATTCCATAGGTGGTGGTGTATTGATTGAAGACATCATGCTGGGACTTTGCACTGCTGGGGCCTTGTTTCCACCACCTCGCCTCCGGGCCATCTTTGACTGCTGACGAGGCGGAGAGGTGGGATCCAGCAAACTGGGCCTCCCCCCCATGATAACTGGCTGTCCTCCCTTTCCTACTATCAGGCAGAGAGATAACAATGAAGAAGATGTATCCTGGAGATCTACCCTAAACAATAGGAGACTAGTCCCATTATCTGGGTACCCAAGACTGTCAAGGAGAGCTGAAGAGGCCATTGCGCAGCTCCGCTTCACAGTGCTACTGGGCCAGACAGTGGCTACGACTGACTTTGATCCTATGTTTGATTGTTGCTGGTGTAAGTCTACATCATTGGTGCTTGCAAATACTTGAATAAGAGGCTTTGGATGATGGTGTTGGTCCGCAAGCGCCACGTAGATGTGAGCTCCAGCGGCGACGGCGAATTTGTACAGAGCATCCGTCGACACCCATATTCTGGGCTCCGGTGTGTTTGTATGCGATTCTGAAGCTGTAATCAGGGTATATGACCCCAATAAATGCTCAGTGTTGAGAGCTGACTCATCTGAATCCATAGTGTGGATTATTATATAACTTCAGCATGAGTGAGGGTCTTCTGTCCCTTCTTGCTGTCTAAAACTGCACCTTTGGATACTTGAATTTACTGTTGCAATTAAAATCAAGTGGGCAAAGTGCCAAGAAAAGTGGAAATTTTCAAATTTTCCTCCCTCTCTCGGCCTCTCTGGCGATTTCTTCATAACATGAGAGGGCGAGGACCTTCTGGACCTTGGTGCATAATCAACAAAATATCAAATTGCTAAGCTTCAGCATAAACCCAGGGTATCTGAGGATTAGAAATCAGCACAGCATCGCAAATATCGACGTATGGAAGACGGACAAGACGTTGAAAATGAGCTGCTTGGTGGGTTTCCATCTACCACCATCTCTGACGAGCTCTTCAAGGGCGACAATCTATTAGATCCATTCCTGCTTCCCGAAGAGATTCCAAACTTCATGCCAGCAGAAACATTCTTTGGCGATTACTTGGACAAACTCCTGGTTTCAAATGAGCTCCAGCCAACGACCAACCTACCACAGAGCAATGGAGCAGCAGCTCCCCCTCAGAAATCTGGCCCTCCTCCCCCTCGTTTTGCTGAAGATGATAATGACAACAACAACAATGATTCTGCAGGGTCTGGAGGTAGAAATGATGGAGAAAGAAAATCTCGCTTAAAAACGGAAAGAGCTGTGGCTTTGAATAGACAAGCCCAGCTCCGCTACAGGGAAAAGAAAAAAATGCATGTCAAGGAGCTGGAGGATAGGGTTACAGCAAGTGAAACTGTCAATTCTCAACTCCGTGCTGAGCTGGCTCTGACCAAACTGGCTCTGGCCCAAGCTCAGAAAGCTCAGAACATTTTGAGTGGAAGTAAACGCAAACAGCCTGGAGGAGGAGCAGTTGTCGCTGATGGCACCATTGAAACAGCTGTAGCAGGTTTGAAAACAGAGGATGTTGATGAGGGTGAGGATAGCCATGATTGGATAGACCCTCATCCAGACAGATGCTTATTATTGCAACCTTTGGAAATGGAATTTGGCAGGGCCATTCATGCTCTAAAGGAAATTCTTGCCCGAGCAGGAGACAATCCCTCTAAAAAGGATGCGGAGCTGTGTGCAGAGCTCAACAAGACCTTTGCTGCCTGTCTCAGGTCCAGGCAGGTTGCTGGACCGTGTTATAACCGCTTGATGGCTTCTGCAGAGAAGTGGAAGGCATTAGACTCAGGCCTCTGGCTGAATAATTGTGGACACTGGCGTAATGTAGCCCTTGCAGCCCAAATCTCTCCCGAACAAAAGCTGCAGATTGCTGCTCTCAGAGATGAGATGGTGGAGAGTTTGGTAAAGATTTACACTGAACGCCACTTGCTACAGAATCAGATTACAGCATTAGTGCTGGCTGGTGCAAATGAAACAGCCGAACCTTGTCTCATTGCAACTGGTGGGCATGATGGCTACGGAGACGCCACGAGCCCCAAGGACTCTGACCAGGGCAGTGGCTGTTTCTTCGGGGACCCCAACAGACTGAATCAGGAGCACATGAAGGCTGTATATGCTTTGAAAAAGAACTTGAACGCGGAGCAAGAAACTTGGAGGAAGGTCCATGATGCTTTGATGTCTGACGGTGTTCGTGATACGAATGCCATCCTGGATGTTGTGCAAACATCCAAAGTTTTGGTGGCGTCGTACCCTGAGCATTGTGATACAATTGCTCTGGTGCATGCATTAGTGGAGGGGGATGAAATGGTGTGCTGTAGTGAGGAGAAGAGACAGAAGCCTTCTGCTTAAGAGGACTTGGGATTGTAGTGTGTGAATTTGAAATGAAATGATTTGCCTTGGTTTGCTTTGAGTCGTCTTTTATATTACGTCTTTGTAAAATGAGCTATTATCGTTTACCCAAACCACCAAATTTAGTTGGGAGAGCCCCTCCTTCTTTCAAATCATCAATCTCAGCAGCAGCAGCACGTTTCCTGTTGTTATCAACACCTGTCAAAGTCCCCTTCATCTCTATTGACACCATTCCTTTAATTGCCCTTCTCTTCACTGCATGCTGAACAACAGCAGCAGCACTGGCACTCACAGCCGCTCTTGCTTGTTGCTCTGTCATCCCCACAAAGGTACCAACATTGATCACATCGTTTGGCCCCCGCATTTCAAAGGAACTCCGACAGCCGCTGGAAAGAATGACTCCTTTCCCTCTTGTTTCTCTCATAAGAGCTTGACAATTAGCTATAAATTGCCTACGCGCCCCTGATTCTCTTAGACTAGGGGAGTAGCATATTTCAAAATAGACACCGCGATCTAATGCTGCTTTGATAGGGGCTGGCTTAAATTTGAACGGCAGTCGGTGATACAAGTCGAGTGAAATAATATCCACCTCGAAAGTAGTGCAAGCGAGGTTGAAGATCTGCTCTGATTGGGGCTGTACTGCTACTATATCATATGTATGTAATATTTTTGCATTGAATAGAGCTGCCTGGGCTGCAGCTGCATCAGCTGCAGCGAAGTTGATTCTTGTGAGCTGAGTAAAGGTGTCGGTGACTCCGTGGTGTGCTGGTTTGCCTAGTGCCCGTTTCAGAGTTTGTCTCACCCCATTGTTGAAGGCAGTATCTAATAAGTTATGGTCTAGATTTTGTATGCTACATCTGTAAGAAAGAATAGAGGAGGAGAGAATACAAGTTTGTGAAGAAGGTCAAGGTCAGTGTTGGGTGTTTGGAGGCGAAAGGAGAGATTGTCGCTATCAGGATGCAAAGAATCTTACTTGTCTCGATCAGTAAGCGATGGTCCAGCCTGATGAACCAATGCTACACAATCGTAGCCCAGTTTTATTGCCATGCTCAAGCGCTCCTTTTGTGTTTGAGCTTCTAAGATGACTTCACTTGCTCCCAAGTCATAAAAAGCAGATATGTTGCCTCTACGAGGTTTGATAGGTCCTGGCAGCGGTAGATCGTCTGCATCCATATCTTCAGTTGTCACTATTTACGCTTGATAGAAAACAAACGATAATATCCGAGACTATTTAAGAATTGAAAGGAGAGAAATTGACGGAGACAGCAGTCGTCCCGGTCAGTCAGGGCCATGTTCTAAGATAAAGAGGGACAAGCAGCAGGATGTGATTGATACTGCATACATACAGTGTTCTGATCATCAATGGGTCTAGTCAATCTGGAATGGGCTGCGTTTGATGGTACATGAGGCTCTGCCACTCATTGAAAAGGAGGGTTCCCCGCATAATCGTTCCATTTTATGGCTGTCGTTGCCTTCCGACAGCGATCCATGAAAACAAATAAGGAGATAATCAAGCACAGGTATTCATTTACTTCATACGTCTATGATCTTGATAATAACAGTGTTGGGTCAGAGACGTTAGAATGGCATAATGATAAGCTACCAGCCATAGGTTGCTTAATCACCAAAAAATGGCCTTGAACAGCGCAAGTGCATGCAAATCCTGCTCGTTCAATTGCATCACGACATCGTTGAAGACATATAGTACCCGTTTTCTAAGAGAAACACCGATTACATGCGCAATAGAACGCTCTGAAACATCCCCAGCTTCTGTCCGCTTCCCCCGTCCTCGCTCCATCGACCCTGCTTATAGACAACAACAAGACAGCTCCCTTTTGTCAAACACCCCTTCTGCAGCACCATTTGACACCCATCAAAACCAGGCAACAGAATGGTCTCATGACACAGCATGCTATGAGATGCAGAGCAGACTAAACGAAGGAATCATAGCTGAACAAGAAGAGCAAGACAACAGAATCAAACATCTCTATGAACGTACCTCAATCAGGGGTTTACAAGCAGAAGGAGCCGTGTTAATAAACCTTAAAGCAACACAGAATGGTAGGAGATACTCAGATTTCTTATTCGAACTGACTTGCAGCAACTATAATAAAGGGGGAGAAGGAGGGGGGGGAAGGAGGCAGCAGCTCCCTTTTCATACATTCTCAAGGGGAGACTTTGTTCTCTTATCTTGGAACACAGACCCCAGCAGCAGCAGCCAAGAAACAATAGGAGAGGAAAGAAGCAACAAGAAGAAGAAGAACATGACAGTAGATTTTGTACATGGTATTATTTCCAACATCAGTCCAGATAAAATACAGCTATCATTGTCAAAAGATCTATCAGAGATAGTGCTGGACACTGAAACAATGAGGACTGGAGGGAGAGCAGGAGGAGGATTTAGATTAGACCGAGGGTTCCCAGACGTCACAACCGAACGTCAATTAGAAGCAGTAGGTCGCCTTGCGATGGACGGTATCTATAATGCTGCAGAAGAAAGGGTCAGGAATATCATACTTGGACATCCAAATGCTAGGAAACTTGCAACAGAGCAACCTGGTTGGACGTATAACAAAGAGAAGAGGGTACAAGCTGCAAAGTTGCTAAAAGAGTTGAGCAGTGGGTTGAACGAGTCTCAACGCAAAGCTATAAATCATGCATTAACTAATTCTTTTAGCCTCTGGATTGGGCCGCCTGGTGCTGGCAAAACGAAGACTTTGCTCTCTTTGATAGAGCTATTGTGCGCTCTTGGAAGAGCAGACAGTAGTAGTAGTAGTAGTAGTAGTAGTTACTGTAGCGGCAGCGGTAGTAACAAACAGAGACCAATCCTGGCTACTGCTAACACTAATGCTGCAGTTGATAATATAGTGGAAGGTCTTCTGGAGAGAGGTATTAGAGTGGTAAGGATAGGTCAGCCAACTAAATTAAGAGCAGATTTACAACATGCTTGTATTGAAAATCTAATAGAAGAGAGTCCAGAAGGACGTCTAGCTTCCAGGATGCGCGATGAGTCTCAGAAATTGATTAGAAAGTACCATGCATTGAAACTGCAACCAGAAGGCCTCAATGGTAGTAACAGTAGCAGCTGTATTAGTAGTGTTACTTATTGTGATGACGATGATAGCAGCCAAGGCAATGCTAGATCAACTAATAGCAACAACAATATCAAGAATGTTGAGAATCTCAGGCGAAGGGCGGATGATCTTTGGAAAGAAGCCAACCTCATGTGTTTACAAATATCTAAAGAGATACTGCAAGAAGCTGAAGTAATAGTAACCACATGCACCGCCAGTGTCGATCGTCACATTGCTCGCATGGAATTTAAGCTTGTTCTTGTAGATGAAGCTGCGCAGGCCACTGAACCAGCCACCTTAATACCTCTGTTGAGAGGGGGAGTGCAGCAGGTGGTGATGGTTGGGGATCCAAACCAGCTCCCTGCCACTGTGACTTCTCTGGCAGCAAAAAGGTCGGGTCTGGATGTGCCCATGTTTCAAAGATTGTGGATGAATTGTCGTCTGGAAGTGATGCTCCTGGATACACAATATAGAATGCATCCTGGCATTTGTGATTTCCCTTCGAAGAAGTTTTACAATGGCAGGCTGAAGACGGGGATTGATAAAAGGGCCAGACCTTTGGTGGAAGGAATACAGTGGTTATCGCCGCTCTTTCCAGTGTTGTTTGTTGACTCTGCTGATGATGGGGAGAGGCAGGATAAGAGAAGAGAGTCGAAGAGTTATTACAATCCTGATGAAGCTCAGACAGTGGTAGATATGCTGATGCGGGTGTTACAGGAAGCAGCAGCAGAGAAGAGAGGTAATAGTGAATATACTGCTGCCAACGATGATGATCATCATACTAGTAATGGTGTATCGTCCTCCTCGTCCTCTTCATCATCAACCAGGGGCCCACTATCTGTGGCAGTGCTTTCGCCTTACAATGGTCAAGTATTGGAAATCAATAGACTGTTAGCAAGAGACTGCCCGGAGCTGTTGCAGGGAAAGTACGACGTCAGCGTCGAGACCATCGACTCCTTTCAAGGACGTGAAGCCGACTTGATCATCCTGACGACAGTTCGTAGCAATGACAAAGGGACACTAGGATTTGTGAAAGATGCAAGAAGGATGAATGTAGCGATAACGAGGGCTAAGAGAGGGTTGGTAGTGGTCGGGAATGCGAAGACGTTGCAATATGATGAGAAGGTGTGGGGACAATGGTTGAAATATTATAAGTTGTGGGAACTGAAGCTGAAAGAGAGAGAAATGAATATATAAAGAGAGTAGATGATGTATATATGCATTTTAAAATATAAAATTCCTAACAAAGTCAATACTGAGCTACTAGGCTGGTGGGTAGGAGTTGGAGACACCATTGTGTTCAAACGGGTTCAAAAACAGCAAGTCGGGAGAGAGGAGGGTCTCCCCTTCAAGTTTTTGCCACCTCGCTCAGAAACTATACACTTTAACTATTTCTATCAGAGCAATAAAGAACCCTGACTGCTTCAAATAAACATCTTTGCTAACAATAACGCTAACTATAAAAAAATATGAAGAGAGCAAAAATGATCTTCGCTAGTTTCAAAAAGGGCGTCTTGAGTCATCTGAGACGTCATGCTGCAACTAACAGCACTCCAGAGCTTACGTTTTGCGAGCTGCATTCCCCAAAGAAGACACCAGAATTGTGGGGAATTGGTGAATCATCTTCCCCAGTTTCTCGTCTCAATGAAGACATCCAGAGCATCTCTAGGCACATATTATGGCCATCTGAGAACCATGGCATGTTTGTTGACGAAACTTATGAGAGCGAGGGTGAGGAGGAGGTCACTTCTCTCAGAATGGACGTTCCCTTAATTAAAAACGTTGCAGCAGACTATTTCTTTCGTCTTGAACTACTTGGTGGTAGTATCCTGGGTTCGGATCTCCTTGAAGAAGTTGGTGCCGAACCTGACGTAAATGCAGGCCAATATTTCCTTCCTGCCAATATTTCCAACTCCGACATCGACACCGTCGCCGCAGCTTCTTTCGCAGACATTCCTTTTCACGGCTTGTTTTCTCCTTCTTTAGTCATCAACACGGAAATTATGTATACCTTTTATGATGACGCCGAAGAGGAGACTCAGAAAGAAGAGACTGACGCCCAACAAGAGACCAACAAACTATGGGTTTACCGCAGCATTGCAACCATCTGTGATATTGAAATGTTCGGGGAAACCACCCCAGAGCTAGTAGATTGGAAGGAGAAGAGGAAGATTAAGTTGCCTAGAAAGAAGAAGAGAGCTGCCTACCTTCCCAAGCTTGGAAGCATCTCAGAAGGAGATGAAGAAAGAGCCATCAAGCAAGAAGTAGCCCTTCAGGTAAAGTTGACTGGTGTGTGGGGAGTTGCCACCCACCCAGTGCTCATGCACACTGTTTGTTGGACGGCAGCCTTTGCTATCTATGCTCATGGCCGTCTTACTGGCCGCTTCTAAGGGATATGGAATTTTAGTAGAGAGAGAGAGAGAGAGAGAGAGAGAGAGGGAGAGAGAGACAAGTTTAGGTTTTTTACCAGTGAATTATAGTTAAATGAATCAATGTACCAGTTATTAAGAGTTCTTGTGCTGTCGTGACTCTTCGCTCATATAATTTCAAGCTCAGTTTTGTATCCTTCAAAGTGATATCCTTCCAAAGTCACATGAAGTTCATCTTTCTATCATATATTGTAACACATATTGAACACCAAACCGTGGCAAAAGTGTGGCAAGGGCGTGGCTGGCCTGCCACGCAAGGGTGCCGCCCAACAAACAGTGGAAATTATGGAAATTATGGATTGGTGTTATGAATTGGATGGATTAGTAGGATTTCAGAATCCAAATGGAGACGCCTTCAGTGAGACGGAATGTATTGCTGGACGTGTGAGCGTACCTGTGTTTGACTGCCAGAAAGGCCATCTTAGTTCATGAAGTTTGAAGCACTCCAACGGTGCATGTGTCAAAGTTTTCAAAAAACTTGTTTAAGCTATCATAAGATGTGGGGTCTGAGATCCCAAAGACTTTCGAATGCCCAGGAATATGTTGTATTAGCTGTCGATTTCTGCTGCTTGTAGAATGATTGATATGGTAACACTAGGGCTTTAAGAAGAAGGTGAAAAATCAAGCCAAGCATTAGTTTGTTGTATTGCGAAACTCAGGTGTATCTATGACACACATTATTGTGCTTGCAAGAAAGAAAATAAAGAAGCATTAAGGACATATGAAATTGATCATCCATGGGTAACCCTTCCCTAGAGCTACAGAAAATAACCCTACCAATCGTCGATCTGCAATCATCTGAAGCGCACATCACCTTGAGAAAGGCCTGCATTGAGCATGGATTCTTTTACCTCGTCGACTCAGACATCTCCCCCGACCTCGTCAGCAAACAATTGGACACTCAGCGCCAATTCTTCGCCCTGCCTCTGAGTGCCAAAATGAGCATCAAAGCTGATTCCAACAATAGAGGGTACACTCCCATGACGAGTGCAACACTAGATGAAAAGAATAGCAGTCAAGGAGACACACACGAGGGTTGTTATTTTGGACTGGAAATTTCTCCAGAGTCTCAACTTGCCAAGACCTTCCCACTGCATGGCCCAAATCAATGGCCAGACGAAGTTTTAGTGCCAAATTATAGATCTTCAGTTGAAGAATACATTAGAGAAATGAGAAGTATGGGCATGAGGGTTCTACAGGTTCTATCTTTATCCTTGAATCTCCCCCCGAACTATTTTGACAAATTCTTTCAAGACAGACCCATGATTACCCTCAAACCTCTACACTATGCCCCAATCAAATCCGATCCAGACAATGGAATTTTTGCGGCTGGAGCCCATTCTGATTATGGAATGTTCACTTTTCTAGTCACAGACACTGAGCCAGGTCTTCAAATTAGAAACAAAAATAGCGGGGAATGGATGGATGTTCAACCAAAGGAGGGTGCCTTCATTTGCAACTTGGGCAACATGCTTGAAAGATGGACGAATGGTTTGTACAAATCAACAGAGCATAGGGTGATTAATAAACATGGCAAGGATAGATATTCTTTGCCGTTCTTCTGGGGCCCAGCGTTCGACACTGTGGTAGAGCCGATCATACCATCACCATCAAATGGAGGAGAGCAGCAGAAGGCAAAATACCCCCCCATTACAAGTGGTGAGTTCTTAGTAGGGAGATATAATGCAACACATGAAGGATTTGCAAATAAGTAGATGTGTTGCGTATATTTTAGGGTTTAGAAAGCGGTACAAGGAGAACTATCCAACAGATACTCAGGCATTGGATCCACAAACACACGAAAACATGCTCAGTGAAGAGTATCTGAGATGTCTCATCACTGCAAAGATGAGTGCAGAGAACATTAACATATGGAGTGGGGGAAGAGGAGGGGGGAGAGGAGGAGGAGGAGGGGGAGGAGGAGGTGCAGATGAGGATGGTTCTTCTTGTGGTATTGTTTGTTTGCTCATAATTATTTTTCTGTTTCATGCTTCCACTCTTTCTTTAGGTATTTTTTTCTCATGTAACTATTATTATATATCATTACATGAAGGTAACAGCAGGATTACTTGCATCTGTCGGCCTTGCTGTGGGGGGAGGGTTTTTGTCTGGTTTCGTCAAAGCTGGAATGGATAAGGCGTGGTATGATAGGCAGGAATAAAGCAAACGGTCCTGCCCGACGTGAGAAGAAGGCAAAAGCAATTGCTTGGGCCAAGAACGTTTCACCATACACTTTACACTCCTTACTTTTGACTCTTCTGGAAGGTTATACTCACCACCTTATCCCCATTGCTTTACAGGACACATATATAGCGAGAATCACAGAATGAGGACTCTTCCGGAGACATGGGAGCAAGCCAATGTGGCGGCTGATCGAGTGAAACGTGAATGATTTGCTCCCATGCTGCCCAAGGCGGAAGAGTTGCAGATGGAGATAAAGGAGGGGAAGGACAGCGTCATAGATCTCACTGGTGATTTGATGTTCTTGAAAAGGGAGATGAAGGTAATTGAGAATGCGAAGAGTGAGAAGGAGGCGGAGATCATAAGCAAGAAGGAAAGAAGAGCGATGTTTCCTCACCGGTACCGAAGAGGGGCACCAAGAGAGCCAAGAAGCAGAAACATTCCACACCAGTGGCACCTATTAATTGTTGTTTGTTACATATAGTCACCTGTTAAGGCATAGTTCTATTCCATCTAGTAGTAGCTCTGCAGATTGCTCCAGAACCCCATTTGCAGGGTCATTGCAGGGTCATTGCAGGATTTCAATTTTACAGTGCCAGTTGAATGAACTATGATTAAATGAATCAATGTATCAGTTATTAAGACCTTTTTACTGTCGTGGCACTTTCTCATGTCATTTCATGCTCATTGTTGTATCCTTCAAAGTGCTATCCTTCAAAGTCACATGAACTTCATCATACCAGAGGAACACTACAAAGCAACATAAATTCACCATATACACTGGAGCACAGTACTATTTATTTTCTTACAAGTACCAGTATATTATTGACCTATAGAATCAAGGACATGGAAGTTTCGAAATTTCGAATTTTGAAAGCAAAGATGTTGAGCCAGTACTGGTGATTTCAGCCATCACTCAGTCTTCTTAAGAATATTGTCAGTTATAATTGTCATCCCTGAAAGTTTCAGGCTGTATTGCTATTAGAATGCTTATAAAACTCATGAACGAATAGACCAAGGAATTCTCAAACAGCACCGAGCACTGGGTAGTGTACAGGGTTTAGTTGTTTCTTAGGTTTAGGTTGTTGAATAAATTGTGCAGACCCATGGGTCCCTCCCTGGTGTTGAGATCCTCCATGATTGTTGTTGGTTCCTCTCTGTCCTTCGTTCTGTGATACTGCGCTACAACAGTGACTAGAGGTGGCCAGTATAGCTGCAATGATGAATGCCAATCCCAAGACAACAAAGAGCCCCCACAGCTGGGGCACTCCAATTGCAGTGTTAATTTTTTCTTTATTGCCACAGAAGGAGAGTCCATCTTCAACAAGTCTTTCCCAGTGGATGAACTTTCTCTCTTGAAGCATACCTTCACTCTCTGCTATCAACAGCTGCTCATCAATCTTCGCAACAGGCTCAGTAGGAAACCCTTTTGCAAAGGCAAAACCATACTGCATGGGAGCAACTCTCTGATCGAGCAATTTGAGGCAGGTATCGGGATCATCTTCCAGCTCTCCCAATCCCCAAACCAAGAATGGAAAGTCGTAAATCAAGGCATCTGCCTCACCAGAGTTGATCTTCTCAAGAGCTCCAACCATGGCTTCTCTTCGATCAATGGACGCATCCTTCAATGTCAGCTGAAACTTCTTGACAAGAAGATGAGTTGGCTTGATATAGCCTCCTGCGGTCAAGACGTTCTTTCCCCATAAGTCTCTCAAAGTGGATACATCACTCTGTATGTCTGGGGAGACTCTGACTGCAGCAAAGTTGGCAATGTAGGTACTTGTGAGAATGAGAGCGACAAAGGCAAATGCTAAGAAAAAGATAGCTCTTGCGATCCACGCAGTGAACTGTCTCCGATCTTTTGGGTCAAACTCGTAATGGTTCTCTGGCTTCTCACCATGAAACATCACCCAAGTTGACATCCAAACATTATTGGCCAGCTCATGATACCAATCCGTTTTATTGAGCTTGCTGTCTTTTCCAGACAGCTTATTCAGTGAGAGCATAGCAAGTGGCACAAAAATGAAAACAACAATTCCCACAGCAACCCACATTTGCCAAGTAAATGCTTTTGTCCATTCCCACCCAGTACTAGTGTTTTGGGTATCAGCTCTGACAGCGACGCCTAATGATGGATTGTCGAAAGAGTAAGAGAATTGAATGCCTGCATCTTTTCTCTCCTTCATAATTGTTATTGGTCCAATCAATACATCACAAAATCTCTCTTCATATGAATCCTTGGACAAAGTTGCAATGAGATCACTTGTTGTAGAGAACACGCATTTCCAATTGAGAGACACGGTACTGTTGATATTTGCTGCATTCTTGGCTTTTTCAACAATTTCGTCAAAGAGTTGGACGGCATATGAAGGCTCCCAACCATCCTTCGTCTGAGCTGGTACGCAGCGAGAAATAGGAGGTCTGTCAACTACACAAACTCTCCAATCATTTTCATTAGCAGCATCTGCAGGGGTTGTCGAGATGCTCCACAATACAAAGACAAGTAGTGAAAAGAAGACGGAGCGCTCCGTCTTCTTTCCTCGAGGAACCTGGGGTTCGGCGGAGATCTCTAGACCTAGAGAAGAATGGTGTCAGGATGTGGGATAGCAATAATTTTACGCTGTCCTTGTAACTTACTCATCGAATTTATAGATGCAACTAGAGTGCAACTGAAGTTGAACAGGACAAACTACGTGGTGAAAAAGGGGGATTAGCAAGGGATGTGCTTTCAAGGGTAAGACGCAAAACACTCCAATAGAAGGGCCAAAGATCAAAATGGAGACATATAACCTACCTATTGTTCTTGTATTCAAGATTGACGAAGAATATGACATCAGAAGTGTCTAAGTATAGTTGCAATTGGGAGCCAAACGGCGGCCCACTGTAGAAGAAAGAACAAGTTCGTGAAACTTCCCTCATCTCAATCTCAGTTTCGTGTCACTGAATAAGAATAAGAAGTGATATCAAAGTCACACAAATTTCATACATATTGATCAATACACATCAACCATACACTCGGGAAATAACATCCGTTTGTCTCATTGCCGCCTCCCTCTCTTCCTCAACCAACTTCCTCAACCTCTCGGCGGCATACCTTTGACTTTCACTCGCACCGCCATCACCACCGCCTCTTCTCTCCTCCTCCTCCAACTCCCTCATCAATTGCTCCAACAACCTATGTGGATAGTATATAGCTGCAGTGTGTTTCATGGTGATACTGGGGACACTCCTTACCAGCACATCTTCCAAGTGTCTGATCACAATATCAGCAGCTTCTTCTAGTCTTCCAAATCTCATCAGTACTCTCACAAGTCCTCCAACATCTGCCATCATCATTGCTTTAGTAGTAGTAGGAGCAGTACCAGTATCAGTAGTTCTGGTAGTACCTCTTGATATGAAGGGGGCTAGCAGCCATTGGAATATTCCAAATGAAGGTTCAGTTGCCAAGATGGATTCGATAGCTATCAAACGAAGCCTAATAAAAGAGGAAGACAATGACTCTAGTCTTTCTATATGCCGACGTAATAGTTGCCAAGCACGACGAGCTTGAGCAGGCGTGACAACAACCTTAGCAGCAGTAGTGGTTTGTCTATCTGTGTCGAAAGATTTACGATGATGATGATACTGGGGAGGGGGGGGAGGAATGGCAGATGGAGTAAAAGAAGGTGATGATGCACCACCTCTATTTCTATCAACATGCATTGATGATGATGCTGACAAGTAGGAAGTAGGAGGAGGTGATACAGTTCGCATTCTACCATCACTGTACTCTACTGCCATCATAGTATCATTATCACCACCATCACCATTATCCTTATCGCTATATCCATCAGCAGTTAAAGAAGCAGCTTGTTGTTGCTGCTGCTGCTGCAATCTCACACAATGAGTTGCCAACGACGACACGGATCTCTCACACGCTCTCACCTGCCTTGTGCCTTCAAACACTGCCACCGCTAGAGAAACAGCTTCATCATGAAGATTTAAGGATAACAAGTGCTGGAAAATATCTTCTGGGGTATCTAGTGAAGATATCATACTAACGACTGCAGCAGTTGTACCTTGTTGTTGCTCTCTTTCCGATAGTGTGTCTGCAACTGTGCATCTTGCTTTGGCTACCGCCACCTCTTTATTCAAATCTTCTACTGTCACCACTGCCCCATCCATCATCATCATAGTAGTGCTACCACTCATAATAGTATGGTCTATAGTGGTAGGGAAATTAAAGTACGGATCTTCCAGCCAGGCTCGAGAAGGATCTACTAAACTGAGACTAGCTGCCGCTACCGTCAATGCAGCATGGACTGCTCTCAACGTGTCAAGATATGCAGCAGCAATTGCTGCTGTTTTGTTGGCATTGTTAAACGTAGTGCCGCCTCTTTTTTTACTTCCAATTGGTGCAGTGGCAAAGATACCACCAGCTGCTGCAGTAGTATTATTAGTAGCAAGCTCAGCCATCAATCTTCTGGCATACGTTAACATAGCTCTTGCTGCCGACTGATGATCACCTCGAGCAGTAAAGAAGGCAAATAAAACCTTGCATGGTTGAGGATGTGCCTTGACATCCAGGGTCTCAGCACGTCTCCACAGCATATGTGTCACTTCTTCTATCAGGGGGACCCACATTTGTCTTCCTTCTCTATTGACCAGGATGGACTCTGCATATGGAAGACGGACCAGTAACTCCAGTCTACTATCGCTGCCCTGCTCTTTCTTTCCATCTCCATCTCCATCAGTCAGCATTATCACCTTGGTCTTTGATGTCGGAGCTGAGCAAAGAATGTTGACTAATCTCTGAAGACAATCTACCTTTAGTTCAGGAACAGTCACAGCCTGCATTGCCACATATGCCTGTTCGTAATCATGACAAGCCAGAGATGCTGAAAATACCGCTCTCCATAGCTGGGAACAATAATGCTTGCAATTGTTGGGGTCCGCAATGATAGAATTGGCTGATTGTAGGGCAGCAAAGGCACATTTTATTGCGTGTCGAGGAGCTCCAATGTGTCTGTATACTCTTGTTAATGTTTCATAGTAGAAGAGCACTGTTTGCTGTAGTAGTTCTCCTACGTTTCTTGGGGTTGAAGGAAGGCTGATTGTACCACCAACACCACTAGATACACCATCACTAGCCGCAGCCGAAGTAGTAGTGGTGGCCAATTTCTGCAGCATTCTCACCAGGAATGCAATATCCTTTTGATCAGCGGAGCCATATATATTAGCAACATGGAAGAACTTTGCCATACTATTATCTAACAAATCACCTGTCGACTTTCCTATATCCTTCTTCTTCTTCTTCTTCCCTCCTGCAGCACCAAAACTGCTCCTGCTTTTCTGCACCGCTCTATGCAGTTCAACACAAGCATCAAAGAACAATAGGTGTAAATCTTCAGTCATCATTGAATCTTTCCCCAATGCCACCAACCTTGATAATCCAGATACCCCTCCATCAGCATCAGCGTCATAGAGAGACAGATCAGAAGCAGTAGTAGTAGGACCAGTTGGATGATTAGAAGGAGGGTAGGAATTAATAAGGCTGCGCAATGAAGGAGCAACTTGATGCTGCAGCAACTGCCCAGCAAGAGGCAACGCTGCAAGAGACACGGGCTGCGAATATGACAACGGCTGTTCTTCACTTCTTAAATCTAGAGATAACGCTCTTGTCATTCCTACTAATCTTTGGGTGAAAACTATAGCTGCACTCTCAATATCTGATAAGTTGCGAATACTGTGTATTAAAAGGCAGCCATCACTGTCTACATGATACTCTCTAGCAGAGGGTGGTAGTTGCTGTTGTCCTTCTCCTTGTTGTTGTTGTTGCTGGAGGGAGGAGGGAGGGGAGGGGCCAAAGAATAGAAGACTGAGTGTGTACAGATCTTGTTGTATTACTGTTGCTGTAGATGATGATGACAGTCCTCCTCCTCCACCTCCACCACCTAATCTAGCTCTTTTGATTGCAGCATCTTCACCACCATTATGTATTTCTGATGTAGAAGAGTGAACAACCAACCTTGAAGGATCTATCCTCCCCAATGCTGCTCCTGCTGCATTCATCACTCCACCACCACTGCCAGTAATAGTAGTATTAAAGTTAATTCTTTGCTTCAGACTCAACGAAGCCATAGCAATAGAGTCTAAAGGTCTCACACAAGCCCATTGTGCTGATGCAACTGCAATAAATACATTGATAGTTTTTGGAATCATCACGTATGCCATTTCCTTCCTCACTTCATTTGACAACGTCCACAATTGCTGCTGCTGCTGCTGCTGTCCAGCACCACCACTATTATTATTACAGACAGCAGTTGTATGATTCCTTGTACCTAGATGTCCAGACCACAACACATACTTACTCAACAATAACAGCTGTGTAACAACCTGTAACTGACACTCAGTGATCTGACACGCCATGGTTTCAATTGCAGCCGCAGCAGTCAAGGTCGTTGGATGACAGGCAGGTTGTCTCTTGCTAGGAACTCTGAGCTCAAACGTGAGAACATCTAAAGCTATTTGTATTGCTTGAGCCAGGTTGCCATTATTATTAGCACTATCTATTTCTGCCATCAATTCTCCTAGCTTTAGAGGCAGCAATCGACATCTTCCTCTCCATGCCCCAAGACAGGCATCTCTGCTACTATTCCTTGCATCTCTATCAGCACCACCACTAGTTGCTGCTGCAGTATTACCAGCAATGAGAGCCTTCACAGCAGCTGGAAGTACCACATTTCCTATATTACACCCTCTCTGTGCAGACATCCACAGCATCCTCATCAACAGCGCTCCTCCAGCTGCCTCTGACACTAGATTCATCGCCTCCAGAATGGGCAAAAACAGTTGGCTGATCCTTGTTTGTTGCTTTTCCACCCACTCAACTGGAATCTTCAGCAAAACCATGCCCTGGTTCACACCAGGCAACTCAGTGGCTTGTGCTTGACGGATGAAAGACACAGCACCGTTGGCCCTAGCTACATAAAAGGCGTGGAGGAAAGTAGTTGAAGCAGAGCCAGCTTGAAGCATATTGGCGGAGGAAGAGGCAGGCGGGTGTTGGATCAGAGCCACAGGGGCATTGCTGCCATCAGACCATGCCCCTGCATAATTCTGAGCTAATTCACACCAGCATTCAATACTCTCTACTTCATTTATATTATTACTTTGGCAGTAAGCTGTCACTTTCTTTCTGATCACTCTTCTCAATTGAACAACATCAGCAGAGGCACATGACTGTCTGTACTCATTCCTCCTTTGTTCGTCAGCATCAATATCGAGACTAATACCAGCAGCACCATCAGCAACTACTACTCTCTCCTTCTCCAAGGTCATATAGAGAGCAGTTGCCAGGGCTCCTCTACACACCCGTCCAGGGCCAAGCATCACATCCATCACTGCTTCTCCTACTACTGACAAACTACTATCAATCATAGAGGATGCTTTATCAAGGGCTGGTTTCATGGCGCCCCATACCTCTTGAACAACATTCATCTGATCTCGAGACCCCGGCAAGGCATCCCTTATCTGATCCCCAATCAATCTAGTTTCAGTCGGTATCGCCTCTGCATCACCAAACACCATGGGAATACACGTCAGTTTTCTGGCTCCCAAGGAATCATAATGCAGCAGCCAGACACCGACACATTGTGATGAGACGTGCTCAAGCATGACATCAAGGGCTCTGTGCACAGAGGGAGCTACTAGCTGAGTTCCAGATTGTACTTGTGCTTTGTATACATTAGGTCCTCTGTCTTCTAAAATGAGCTCGTAACTACGGGCTTGGAATTGAGATACTGGAGCTCTTGCAACAGTATCACCGTTAGTATCAATGGAAATAGTAACACCGGTGCTACCATATCTCATAGGTTCAAAACAGAGCAGTAATAGTATAGTGGTTGCATCTAAAGGCTCCGCAGCAAGCCGAGCGAATGCTGGTCGATATAATTTTGCTTCTTCCTCAGGAAGCAGTGCCGCATCGTACACCATTGTCTTATTGTCCAGTTGCCACAAGTACATGTGGGAACTTTCATCTATTGCGCATACGAAGAAAAGGTCCTCACTGGTAGCTAGCTGAAGTTCTAGTAGATGTCTGATTCCCTTTGTCATACTTTTACCACAACTATGAGTACTATTACCAGTAGGAATGGTGATGGAGGAAGAGACTGCATGACTTGCTCTACTGATCAAGCCACCAAACATGGCCCCCAGTCCACCACCACCGCTCATACTTCCACCACAATGCAATTCTATAACTGAAGAAGCAGAGGCATTCTTAAACCTATCTCTCTTCATTGGAACAGTGAGCAATGTACCATGATCAGTGCCTATACATATGAAGGTCCCTGCTTGTGTCAGACACGTGGGTTGAGCACAAGACTTTTGAAACCAAGGTCGTAGATCTACCGACAAGACAACATCTTGCTCAACTTGATTAAGTTGTTGGAGAATATCTTGACCCTGGATGAGGGTGATCATATGTAGGAATCCATCAGCAGTGATGAGCACAAACTTGAAACAGTATTTATCCTGCCAGCCATTATCCCTTAGTCTCATGCAACTGACGCAATGAGGGAGGATGGGGGCAGGGAAGGAGAGGTTGACGGGAGATGAAGGGGAGGTCTTGTTATTCCTGGGATTGTTGCCGTGGACAATGCCTACGATGAGATCTTGTAGTTGTAGAATGTTAGATTTATCTGGGTAGATGTGGTATATGAGGCATCTAGAAGGGTCTGCACCGGAGATGTCGACGACGACGGGACCTCCGGGGGTGTTTGGAGAGCCGACGGTGACGGTTTCGTGAGGAAGTGTGTTGAGGAGTAATGTTTCGCTACCATTGGTGATTGTTTTGGTTGGGTATGTGCGAGATGATGATGTGCTGGTATCTGCTCTTAATATAGGCACCTCAAACCCCAGAGTGTTGAGAGCATTGCGTTTCATCATAATTGATCAGATTATTGGTCCAGAGAATTACAAACAGTTATGGACACTAGATCAATCTTCATTTCAGCTCTGATACATTTTATCGGCAGGCGTTAACCTACTTTTCTTATTCATGCCTTGTGTATGCTGGTTTAGCAAGTATAAATCAAATTCCTTTGCTCGCTCCACCATCGCTGTCGTTCCTCAGCCCAGAGTGAAAGCCCCATTATAATGTTCTTGATGAAGGGGTCTGATACTGTAATTTGACCCTCCTACATTGTTAGAATAGTTGTATCTCTATCTATAATATGGGGTCCTTCCTTTTATTTCATATCTGCAAAAAATCAGCAAAGCTGGCCAGCAGGTGGGACAATTGGTACTCCTTGGAAAGTTTAGTGAACGAGCGGAAGCATTCTTTTCTTTTCAAGGCACACTTGTTCTAATCTGCTGCATGCCAAATCAAATAATACCGACTTCTTGGGTGTTACTGCTCCAGTTCATGACGAATTAGTGACCGTATTACAGCGCCCTGAGAAAGAAAGGTCAAAAACTAATCAATTCGTTATTTCCCTCTGAATAGGAATCCTTAGCAAGAATTTAATCATCTAGCAGGAGACCATGTCGTCGCAGAATAGGTACACATGCATCAATTACACCAGCAAAACTTCTCACTTGCCTGCACACAAAACACCATCCTTCACTCTCATCGACCCTAACCTCTCTCCCTCTTCCCCTTCCACAGGCTCATCGTTGCCCCAACAGTCACAATGCTGGCTGTCATGAAAGCCCGCCTCACTGGTGCAACCAAAGGCCACGCACTCCTGAAAAAAAAGGCAGACGCATTAACCGTCCGTTTCCGTGCCATTCTGAAAAAGATTGTCAAAGCCAAGGAGGACATGGGCACTTTGATGAAAGCCTCCTTCTTCTCTCTAGCTCAAGCTCGCTACACCAGTGGCGACTTCAAGCACACTCTCTTAGACTCAGTAGAATCAGCAACTGTCAAAGTGAAACTTCACCAAGACAATGTAGCAGGTGTCAAATTACCCAGATTTGAATCGTGCAAAGAAGGCGGCAGCAGCGGAACTGAAAGTAGCGGCAAACTCGGCCTCTTAGGCCTTGGTTCTGGGGGTAAACAAATCCAGGATTGCCGGAAATCCTTCACACAAGCGTTAGACTTACTAATAGAGCTAGCTTCTCTACAAACAGCATTCCTAACTCTTGATGAAGCTATCAAAGTCACCAACCGAAGAGTCAACGCACTGGAACACGTTGTCAAACCAAGGTTGGAAAATACCATCGCCTACATCAAGGGGGAGCTGGATGAGTTGGAGAGAGAGGAGTTTTTCAGGTTGAAGAAGGTGCAGGGGAATAAAAAGAAACATGCAGAAGCTGCTATTGCTTTAGAAGCTCATCTGGCTGACATCGCCGCTGCAACTGGAACAACAACAACCAGTGGAGAGGGAGGTAGTGGTTACAATTATAACGATGGTCATCAACAAGGAGGAGGGAATATGTTGGGAGAGCATGACGATGATATTATCTTTTGAGGTTGTTATGTATCTATATATCTTGTGTAACATTAGCTTTGTTGTCCTGTCATGTCTGAAAAGCGTTTCTTTGGAAATCATCAACGTTGGCATCATAAAATTCATTCATTTGTTATCCCCCCCCTCCCCCATCTTCCGTTGTCTCAAAGCAGCAAATCAAACAGAAGGGGTTGGGGGGCAGAGTAGAAAAAGAGAGGAAAATGCAATGCTGATATATGTTGTTCTTCTCTTACCGCCTCTGTGTGTGAGGCAAAAACAATCAACCCCCCATCATTATATTAATTTACCCTCTACACCCCAACCAAGTCCCTGCTCTTACGATCATAATACATATCCACACTACCATCCATGGAGCTTAACTTCAACACGCTAGAATGCTGCATCTTGACTTTAAATTCCTTACTAGACCCAGCAAATCTAATGACATCATTAGGATGCAGCTTGGTAGATACAACACCATTTTGTTGTTGTGAAACAATCTTCTTTCCATTCAGCATTGACTGGCCGTCCATGTCGATAATCCAGTACTCCCCGTCTTTTTCTATCAATTCAGCATGTGGTTGATCTTCTTCTAATGATGCTTCATACTTGGCAATAAACTTGAAAGTAGTACCATTATCATGAGTAGGAGAGTGTGTGTCTGTACAGACAAACAGCCCATTCTGTGTAATAATGGGAGCAGACAGCCAATCCATCTCGTCAAAACTACCCTCGATACCACTCTCATATCCGTCATCACTGACAGGAACAATCAACCAAGTAGCATTAGCAGCCTTGAGCAGAGCTTCATCATCCTTCATAAATATAGGAAAATCCGACTCTGCAAAGCCTACAGGCTGGTCTTCCAATCGGCAAGAAGGAGCACGGCCAGATCTCTCCAGGTTGCCCTTGTACCCGCCCAACACCCAGTCAAGGACAGCTGGCATGGTGGTCTTAAGTATAAATTGCCCAGTAACACGACCTGGGTGGGGGATTTTGAATGGCAGTAGGACATTACCCAATGGGCCTAGTCCTTCTCCTAGGTAGGCCTTGTATGTAGACGCCATGATGGCAGCAAAGCGGGCCATGCCGTGTATGGCACTAGCTCGAACAAGACGTTTACCAAAGTAACCCCTCAGGATTCCTTCTACATCAATGTCTTTACTACTTTTGTTATCACTACTAGCCTTTTCTGCCTCTATAGTGAGGTCAGTGACCAATTGGAAGGCATCTTCAATGGCCATGCACCCTCCTTGACCCAAGTTTGGTTGCATGGCGTGCACGCTGTCTCCCAAGAGAGCAACTCTCCCATCGGTCCATTTGAACACTGGAGCTCTATCAAATATATCTCTCCTCAGTACATCTTCTTCTGGTGTAGCTCTAATCAGGTCGGTCACGTTGTCAGACCAATGACCAAATAATTGAAGCAGACGGTCCTTCTTCTTTCCGTCCTCGTCACTTCCTCCAGCTGGTTCCTTGTGGAAACCATACCACTGAGTCTTCCCTCCTCCTACGTCACTGGAGACAAAGTACAGACCGTTGCCGAGGAACACTCTATACCCTACAGTGTCAATGTCTGCTGGGGTGAAGTTGGAAATTCCTGTATAGCATGTGTAGTCGGAGTAGGTTGCTTCAGAGTTCCCTATCATCTTATTTCTGATCTTAGACCAGATGCCATCGGCACCAATGAGCATGTCGCCTTCAAATGATCTACCATCCTCTGTAACCGCCTTGACAGAGGAGATCTTGCCAGTTTGAGGATCTCTGATTTGTTCATAGTCTACTACAGTGATGTCGTTGATGATGACATTTTCTCCAGCAATGGTCATGCAGGCATCTGCAAGAATGTCTTGGAGGGTGTACCTGCTGATGACTCTGGTGACTGGAAGTCCTTTGTCTACTGCTGGGTGGTAGGTGTCAAATTTGACGTACCATTCACCAGTGACACCGTCGCAGAGGCCATTGATGCGGTCGCCGGTGATGCAACCTGCTGCCATGATACGTTCGGCGACGTCGACGTCGATTGCTTCCAAAGCAGCCAGGGCGTTCGATTGGACTTGTATTGGGCCCCTATATTTGCCCTCTCCTCTGATGGCGGTGAGATCGCGTTCTAGAACTTGGACTTTGAAGCCTTTCTTGAGGAGACCCAGGGCGAGGACGAGACCGCCAATGCCTGCACCAGCAATGACTACCTTGAGCGGAGGATTTGTTTGAGACAGTGAAGTGGAGGCGTCATTGGGAGCGTCAACAGTGGCAGCCATGGCACAGACGTGTTGTCTAGGCTCATGTGCAGGGGTTTTCCTTAAACGAATAGTAGCAACAAAGGTAGACCCATTTGAAGAAGAATCTTGCACTGGTCTCCTCTGCACAATTCTAGGGCAGCTGCGAGGGTCTGTAAAGCCACCTCCTGCTTTCTTATTCGATAGCTGCGTCTTAATCATAACAACAGCTTAATCAAACTTAAAATATCAAATCCACCTTGTGGCCAGCAATTTTTAATCGAGTGTTTTAAGGGCCACAAACGCAGTAATATGTCCAACCGAGCGAGCAAATGACACTATGGTAGATCAAATATTGTACAGCTATGCTTTCCATGTTCAGCTATCGCCTGTATTTAGATTTGGGAGGATGAGAGGTTGAGGCGGACCCTCCTCGAATGTCTTCCCGAAGTTCAGGCGAAGTTGGAGCCAACGGAGAGAGAGAGGAAGGAGAGAAAAACATTAAGACTGGACAGTGGCTATAGCATGGGCAAATTATGCAATATTCCTCCCAACACATGCTAAGTGAGACAATTGATCATCTTACAGAAACGGGTTTTGTGAGTATGGTGGAGCAATCTCTTGATCATCAGCAACTTGAACTTGACTTGACAAATTCACACCTTCCCACGTTGGAAGACATAGAATTAAACCCAAATCTACAGGTAAGCCTCCATTACATCATCTTATACGTCTTCATAGCCTCTACTAGACTGTGATCACGAACCAATCCAACATAAATCCCATCTCCGTCTCCCCCCCCCCCCCCCCCCCCCCCCCCCCCCCCCCCCCCCCCCACCCCCCCCCCCCCCCAAAACAAACAAAATTTACTTTTCCCCCCCCCCCCCT
>Ga0114919_10000063_pt1 | contig 58778 bp, 42 predicted proteins | sample BlataG_FD_88682 | JGI IMG/M metagenome (GOLD analysis project Ga0114919, IMG submission 88682) | Deep subsurface microbial communities from Black Sea to uncover new lineages of life (NeLLi) - Black_00105 metaG | ecosystem: Environmental > Aquatic > Marine > Oceanic > Sediment | place: Atlantic... | reverse complement strand
CTATTACCCCAGAATGTTTTGAGATGATGTAAACCATAGGTATCTGTACCATATGATTCAGCAGCAATATCATTAATGCCGTCGCCATTAATGTCAGAAATACCGCTTACACATACTACATTATCAGGAAAATTGGATGACCACACTAGATCGCCTGCCTGGAATGTATTTGTATCACCGGTTGCGCTCAATTGAATATCAGTCGGGCTCATCGGGTCATTAGAATAGAGGTGCATTGTGCCGTTGTAATCACCATAAATTGTCGCCTGGGTAATTATCTGAATTGCAATTGTATCAAGACAATCTATTGTAATAGGAAATGTATTTGTAGTAAAGAACTGGGTATTGTCAAAAACAGCGCTGTCAATCACAAGTGAGGGAAAACCTTCATTAATAATACTGAGATACCAATCAGCTACATAGTTGACTCGGACACTTCCAAAATTATGACTTGTATTGCCGGGATTCAATACAGGATCAGGATACACGCCTCTGCCCTCAAGGCTGACATAGGTCGTGTCTTCATCAGGGTCATTGCATATAATGACTACATTCGAAGAGTAATATGCATTAGTATCAGGATCGAACGTGACTAATATATTAGTATCAGCACTTTCAAATATATCAAAAGGAAAACTCAAAGAAGGAATAGTAAATACAGGATTCTGAGTATATATTGAATCTATACGCAATATAGTATCCCCAGCATTGGCTATGTTCAATGAAAAGCTTAACGAAGAATCAAATGGTATAATGCCAAAGTTATAGCTCATGGGTGTTATTTCGATATCCGGTGTGCCGCCGCCTTGTAAATCTATCTGGTATGCTACAAACCCTGTTGAAGAAGTACCTCTTGCAACAACCCATAAATAATCACCATCCCAGGTTAATCCCCAGGGCCGATTTCCTGGTGAATCGAACGAATCGACTATCTGTTGTGCAGTAACATCAATTTTATAGATAGTGTGGGTACCGCCATAATTACCATCATTACAGACCCAGAGATACTGACCATCCCAGGCAACTCCCCAGGGCTGGGGTAATTCTGGAATGTTAATACTGTCAAGCACCCCGCCGTCTGTTTTGTCGATATAATATGCCCTGCCATTTGGGTCGTAATAGACGCAGCACCAGAGTTGTGTTCCATCATTGGCAAGACCAGCCATATATTCTTTATGTGCAGGTATTGCGTGGACACGTGCACCAGTAATTGTATCAATACGAAATATAGAATCTGTACCTGATATATGGTCATTAACCCATAGATCGCCCTGGTCAAATGTTAATCCATAAGAATCAGCACTCTGCATCCATCGAATTTTTTTGAGAATCGTTCCATTGTCAGGATCTAATTTAAAAATTGTATCACCATTAATACCATAGGCACCGCACCATAAATAATTTCCATCCCATGCAAGTCCAGAAGCATTTAGTGGTGCTTCAATAGCATTAATAACACTCTGGGCAAAAATAAAATTGCCGACTAGTATAAATAGGATAATAATTTTCATATAATCCTCCTTTTAGTTATATTATAAATATTAGTCTTCAAATGTCAATAAAGATATCTTTTTAAGCTTGATAAATCAAGCAACTACAAATTGTGAACCAGGAAACCCGATAAATCAGGCAACTACTTCTAATTTTTAAGGGAAAGAGATTGCTTCGTCATCCAGCCCTTTCGGAGAAAGGGCTGGATTCCTCGCAATGACTCTTTAGACAGAAACGACAATTTTATCGCAGAGCAAGCTCTGCTACTCCAATTTGTAGGTTTATTGAAAAACCACCTCTCCCTTTGCCATATCTACTTTTATTGTGCTCTCTTTTTTAAATTCACCGGCTATTATACATTTAGAAAGCGGGTTCTCAATCAATCTCTGAATTGCCCTTCTCAAGGGACGCGCTCCATAAACAGGGTCAAACCCTTCGTGCGCAAGATAATCTTTTACCTTATCAGAAAATTCAATTTTAAAACCGAATTCGAACACATTCTTTTCAACTTTCTTTAATTCGCGATCAACAATCCCCTTAATTTCTTCGAATCCTAATGGTTTAAATACAATTACTTCATCGATACGATTCAAAAATTCCGGTTTCACACTTCTCTCTAAGATCTGGTATACTTCTTCTTTTGTCTTCTCATAATTATAATCACCACTTTTTAAACCCTCGGTGATTATCTCGCTGCCAAGATTTGAGGTCATAATAATAATAGTATTTTTAAAATCAACAGTCCTGCCCTGGCCATCAGTCAATCTACCATCATCAAGAAGCTGCAACAAAATATTAAAGATATCTGGATGTGCCTTTTCAAATTCATCAAAAAGAATAACTCGGTAGGGTCTGCGTCTTACAGCTTCAGTAAGCTGGCCGCCTTCTTCATATCCTACATAACCTGGTGGTGCACCGATCAATCTTGAAACGGTATGTTTTTCCTGATACTCGGTCATATCAATACGAACCATTGCCTCTTCAGTATCAAACAGAAATTCGGCAAGTGACTTTGCCAGTTCAGTCTTTCCAACACCAGTAGGTCCTAAAAATATGAATGAGCCGATTGGTTTATTAGGATCTTTCAGACCAGCCCTGGAGCGTCTAATTGCATCACTTACTGCAATGACTGCGTCATTCTGGTCTACCATACGTTGGTGAATGCGATCTTCCATTTTTAACAATTTATCCATTTCAGATTCAAGCATACGTGTAACCGGTATTCCAGTCCATGTTGCTACAATATGAGCAATATCATCTTCAGTAACCTTATCGTCAATCCCCCTCTGTTTCATCCATTCTGTTCTTTTCTGCTTGTAGTCTTTTTGTAATTTTTCAGATTCATCTCTCAATTCTGCCGCCTTCTCATAATTCCTCATATCCACAGCATCCTTGCCTTGTTTATTGAGCTCCTCCAATTTTTTCTCCATCGCCTTCAAGTCATCAGGCATTGAATATATTTCAATTCTTGCACGCGCACATGCCTCATCAATCAAATCAATAGCCTTATCCGGCAGATAACGTTCTGTAATATAACGGTCAGATAATTTTGCCGCAGCCACAATAGCACTGTCATCAATGACTACACCATGATGAGATTCATATCTACTCTTTAAACCTTTTAGAATTTCAATAGTATCCTCAATTGAAGGTTCACCAACAAAGACCGGCGCAAACCGTCTTTCTAATGCACTGTCTTTTTCTATATATTTACGATATTCATTGAGCGTAGTAGCACCAATGCATTGAAGTTCACCCCTTGCCAAAGCAGGTTTTAGCATATTAGAAGCATCAATTGCACCTTCAGCTGCTCCAGCACCAACAATAGTATGCAATTCATCAATAAAAAGAATAATCTCTCCCTTTCCTTTTTTAATCTCATCCATAACCGCCTTTAATCTATCTTCAAATTCACCACGGTACTTGGAGCCGGCAACGAGTGCACCGATATCCAAAGACAATATTCTTTTGTCTTTTAATATCTCCGGGATGTTTTTTTCAATAATTTTTTGAGCGAGCCCCTCTATTATTGCGGTTTTACCAACACCTGCATCACCAATGAGCACTGGATTATTCTTTGTCCTTCTTGATAATACCTGTATTATTCTCTTGATTTCATTATCCCTGCCAATTACCGGGTCGAGTTTCCCCTGTTTTGCCAGGGCAGTAATATCCCGGGCGAATCGCTCCAGAGCCATATATTTACTCTCGGCATCCTGGTCAGTAACGCGTTGTGTACCACGAATTACCTGCAGAGCCTGGTACAACTTCTCTTTAGTAATGCCGAATTCTCTTAAAATCTTTGCAGTCTCACCCTCACGCTCCTCAGCGATCGCTAAAAGAATATGCTCGCACCCGACATATTCATCCTTCATTCGCTGTGCCTCTGATCGAGATAGAGAAAGCAATTTCTTTGTTCGTGGTGTAATATACATCTGCGCTGTTGCACCACCATACACCTTTGGCCTCATCTCGAGTGATGATTCAATCCTGCGTTGAATAATATCAGGCATTATATCAAGCCGTTTCAGGATTTTAGGAACCAAACCATCTTCCTGTCGAACTAATGCCAGAAAGATATGCTCAGTATCCAGTTCCTGATGATTGTACTCATCAACAATCTCATGGGCAATAGCCAATGCCTCTTGTGCTTTCTGTGTAAATTTATCGTATCTCATACTGATATTTTGACAATTTTTTCAAGAAAATGTTTATCCTTAAATAAGAGCTCTTCAGATTACAAAAGTTTTTGAAAAAATCAAAAATTTCAAATAATACACAATTGACAAATTAGTAAAAATGCCTATAATAATTGATTATGTTAGCGCCTGCTGGTTTATATGCGGTACTGATCTTGCTGATTATATATATCATCTTTCACCGAATCGAGAAATTAAATCATGAAAAAAGACTAAAATCTATTCCCATTCGCATCTGGGTAAATGGTTCACGAGGTAAATCATCAGTAACCAGATTAGTTGCTGCTGGTTTAAGAGCAGGTGGGAAAAGGGTGATTGCCAAAACAACCGGAACGAGTGCACGCTTTATCATTAATAATAATATTGAAGAACCAGTAATTCGATTAGGTATGCCAAATATAAGGGAGCAGATTAGAATCGTAAAAAAAACTGTAGAACATAATCCCGATGTACTTGTTCTTGAATGCATGGCTTTACGCCCGGACTTACAATGTACAGAATCAACCGAGATTGTTAAACCCAGTGCAGTCGTGATTACAAATGTTCGTGCTGATCACCTTGATGTTATGGGACCAACAATTAAGGATGTTGCCAAAACATACATCAGTGCAGTGCCAAAAAATTGTAAGGTTTTTACATCCGAGACCAATATATTTGATGATTTTTTAAATGGAGATCGCAAGAAAAATATAAAAATCTTTGTTTCAAAATCCAAAGGTATCTCTGATGAAAATATAAAAAATTTTTTATATATAGAACATAAAGAAAACGTCGCCCTCGCTTTAGACATTTGTAAGTATTTTGGGGTAGATGAAAATGTTGCTATAAAAGGTATGCATAATGCAAATCCTGACCCCGGTGCATTGAGAAGATATAAGATTCATCTCAGCGGCAAAGAAATAACTATATTATATGCAATGGCAGCAAATGACCCTGATTCAACCTATCACATCTGGCAGTCAATTGATAAAAATTATCCAGAAATTAACCTTCTTATTAACTGCCGCGATGACCGTATTGACCGTTCATTTCAGATAGCCGATCTCATTAAAGTTCACTTGCGAGAAGCCGAGCATTTTATTCTCACTGGTACCGGTACTGATGTTCTGGCGCGAAGATTATATAAAATTATAGACAGAAAAAAAATCCTTAATCTCGGTGGTAAAAATCCTGAGCAAGTAATTAACGAGGTGTCAATTTTTGTAGCAGACAAAAGTTTAATATTTGCAATCGGTAATACAGTAGGATACGGAGAAAAAATGATGGAACAATTTTTACAACATAGGAGTGAACAATGTTAATTGAAGCTGTAGGTATTGGAATGTTCTTAAGTCTTATTTTGACAGAAACCATTGGTCTTGCAGCTGGTGGTATTGTGGTCCCTGGATATATCGCACTGGTTCTTCATAACCCTGTTCAAGTTATAAGCACTATAGTTGTCGGGCTGATTACCTATCTAATTGTCAAATTCATTTCTTTCTACATAATCATTTATGGACGAAGGCTGCTCATTGTATCTATCTTGATCGGTTATCTCATCGCATACATTACTAAGATTTCACCAATGGTTGCTCTGGACACACTGAGTATTAATATAGAAACTATAGGTTTTGTTATTCCTGGTTTGATTGCTTACTGGATTGCAAGGCAAGGTATCATACCGACCCTTTCTGCAATGATAATTGTATCAAGTCTGGTAAGATTGATTATCATAATAATCCATAATGGAGTGGTGTTTTCATGAAGCTACGCAAAGGTAAAATATCTATTCTTTCACTCTTGATTATTACAGCCATTACGATTCTATTAATGGTCCTTGAGTTGAGTTCAAAATCCAAGGTCAAGACAGAATATTTTGATGAAAAAATAGAGGCAGCAGAACTGACCTTACAATCCTTTAAAGCGATAAAAGAAACTGTAGACAGCCTGAATATACCAATCGACCGCATAAATGACCCCAATGAAACAGGACTTATTGGACTTCAGTATTCACCGATCACTACTGAAAGGGGTGACCTCAATGCAAAGCTGACTTCAACCAATCCAAATTTTGCAGCCTTAATAGTCCAGCTACTTAGAAAAGCAGGAGCCAAAAAAGATGATCTGGTTGCAGTCTCTTTTACCGGGTCTTTACCTGGTATGAATATTGCAGTCCTGAGTGCTATAAAAACCTTACAATTGATGCCCATTATAATAACATCAGTGGGTTCTTCAATGTGGGGTGCAAATTATCCTCAATTCACCTATCTTGATATGGAACAGGTGCTCAATCAAAAAGGCATAATCGAATTTAAAACAGCAGTTGCATCAATTGGCGGCGAGGATGATATCGGCAGAGGTTTGAGTCCTGAAGGCAGGGAAAACATTGAGGCGGCAATTGCAAGAAATAATATTCAAATTTTGGAGATTGAAAACTTGGATGATGCTATAAATAAAAGGATTGAAATTTACAATAATATGGGCAAAGTTAAGTTACTGATCAATGTCGATGAACGGACTACCACACTGACTGGACCTGATGTTGGCTCTGGTTTTATTAAACCAAGGCAGATAAAATTTGGTAGAGGTATTGTAGCACAATTTTCACAATCTGGTATCCCGGTGATAAATTTAATTGATATTAACAATCTTGCAGAAAGATTTAAATTGCCTGTAGCACCAATACCTTTACCTGAAATTGGTAAAGGTAATCTCTACCATGAATACAGATATCCGGTTGGTCAGGCAATCATATCTATTGTGATTCTTTTTATCATTTTATTCATAGTACTGAGATATGACATTGATTATTATTTAAAAAGGAGAAAAAATGATTAAACTTCTATTAATACTTTGTGTGTTTTCACAAATAAAAGAGATTAACCCAGATAAAAAATGGGAAATAGAGATAGTTACCAAAAAGACAGAAGAGTACACCTTGCTGACAAAAAATCAACCTGTAAGTTTTGTTGTTGAAGGTCCAACATATCTCAAGGTTTATACAAGAATTCCCTGGCTTGGAGATATTAAAGGAAGTCAACTTTATAAAATTATTCTCCAAGAAAATGATATAGATGAAAGAATAATCACATTGGAATCCGAAAAATCAAGTGTCACAAAAGATAAAAAAGGAAGACCTTTAAGCAAATGGCGTTCATTTTATATCGAGGTTCCTGAAGGATTGAACAAATATAAAGTAATCAATTGGTCTTCACCAAATGATACAATTTTATTGAAGTTCAAATATGAATCACCAAAAAAATGGACAGATATACCAGCCTCTGATTATAAGACTATAATTGAATCAATAGAAGAAGAAAAGATTGTAAAATACTACGAGTTAAAAAAGAATGAACAATTGACGCTTGGAATTAGTGGACCCGCAAGATTAAAGGTCATTTCAAGACTGAATTACGATGAGAAAATAATGGGTGAACAGAATTATACGATTCTTGCAGATGATAATGGAAATGTAAAAAGATTCCCTCTGAAATGTTATAAATCTCAGACCATACAATATAAAGATAGAAAGAAGATTGTTCCATCAAATGCCCGGAGTTTTTATGTAAACATACCTAAAGGCTGGCATAATATTAAATTCTCTTTGTCCGGAACTATTGCTCAAAGTGTATCATTACGGTTTCAGGTAGAGAAGAAATGAATATTATATTTTTTTTTATTGCAGTCTGGGATTATTCTTATAATTTTGCCGCAGACGTTACCTATGATAACAATATATTCTCATATTCTTCCGAATATATTGATGACTTTATGAATCAAGTTGGTACATATCGCTTTCCATTCGAGACTTACGATGATCTCATAACAAGTGGCAAACTGAACCTTTTGTTAAGAAACAAATTTTTTGGTAAAAGGACAACAACATTCAATATCGGTATTAGGATTAATCATTATCTAACAAACAACCAAAAAGACTACCAAAGGATAGACATCGGACTAAGACAGTCATTCGGAAAAATTGCCGCAAAAGTATCCTATCAAATTATTCCCAACTATTTGATTCGTTACTATAGAAACCCTCAAGGATCGAGTACTGATTATATCGGATGTGAAACAAAATATCAAACGGTATCCGGTAAACTATCATTTAGCCCAAAACCATCCGTTTTATTTTATGTTCAATATAAACGTAGATGGGATGACTATATTCCTGAATTCGATATTTACGATGCAAACGGGCATATTCTCAGTATAGATTCTGAGATAAAGCTGAATAAAAGAATTACACTTTCGCTTGGCTATGCATTTAGAAATTCTCAGAATGATTCTTCAGCAATTCTCACAACGCCTGATGAATCAGTTCCTGATGGTTCGTATTATCAGCACTCACTCAAAGGGAAATTTACCTTCCAATTTAAAACCTTGTTTTCAACACGACTGTATCTTGGTTATAATTACAATTTTAGAAATTTTACTACAACTTTTGCTGAAGATGCCATGCATTTTGGACGGCAAGACCATATTCATAAGATAACAGCAAGCACAGAATTTCGAATTTTTACCAGGATGTTTTTGGAAATCTTCTATTCAGGACAATTACGGAATGCCACTTCAGAAGTTTTACCCGGCATTGATACTATTAAAGACTATAATAAATATAGACTCGGTGCTGGATTGCATTTTTATTATTAGGAGGCTGAATGAAAAAAATTGTTTATTTTATTTTTCTTGTAGTTCTGGTTATCTTTTGTGGACGTCCTTCACCAGATGAAAATGGCCACGCCTTCAGGATATTGAGTGTTTGCTCGCTTCCTGGATATGCTGAAGACCTCGACATAGTTGATGCACTTGTTTACGTTGCTGATGATCAAGGTGGTCTTCAAATTGTTGACATCAGTAACCCTGAAAATCCCTTTGTTATTGGTGAGTACATGAGTGAGAAAAGTATTGTCGGCGTTGCGGTAAGAGATACTTTTGCTTACCTGGCTGTAGATCACAACCAAGGCGGCATGAGAATAATAAACGTAGCAGATCCTGAAAACCCGGTCTTTGTTGGCGAAGATAACTGGTATTATGGCTACAATGTTGTGGCGCCTCAAAACGACACAATGTTTGTCTATGTAGCAGGTGGCTATTGGTTTGTAGTAGAAAATGTGATTAACCCGCAATATCCTTCATTTGTTCGGCGATGGTCAACACCAGGTAATGTCAGGAGTGTCTATGTAGTTGATTCAATTGCCTATCTTGCCTGCGAACAGATGGGACTACATATCTTTAATCTTGCCAAACCTGACAGCGAAGCGCTGGTTGGTTGGATTGATACGCCATCACACGCAAGGGATGTCTTTGTTCAGAACAATCTCGCATACATCGCAGATGGGCGAGCAGGACTTATTATTATTGATGTTTCCAATCCAGAATATCCCGGGTTAAAAGGCACATATAATACTCCTGACTATGCAAACGATGTTTTTGTCTATAATAATCTGGCATATATTGCCGACGGCGAAGGTGGATTACAAATAATTAATGTCACTGATCCTGAAGATCCTGTTTTCTATGGAGAAATAGAAATTCCCTACGCAAATAGTGTTTACGTGAAGAACGATCGTATATATGTTGCAGACCGAGATATTGGCCTCGTGATTATAATCGAGGAGGAAGAATGATATTTTTATTGTTTGTTTTGAATACATTATATAATGATAATAAAATAACAATACAAGCTTCCACTCCGTCTATGACAAAAATACAAGTTGATTTTTTAGATGTAAATCAAGTTGAACAGCTTCCTATTACCCGATTCATTGTAGCAAATAGTGCGCCGCGCTATAAATATAAAATCTCTGAAATAGATTCTTCTTTGGTACCTAAAAACACTAAAGACATTAATACCAGCCCTGTGCATATTGGCAAACCATTAAACATTAAAAACTGTGATGTCTATCCGATTGTTATTTATCCTTCTTATCTAAACAATAATGTTAAAGAATATTATAGAACTATCGAAATCACATTAAATTATTCGCTTCCAACAAAAAAGCTCCATTTGTCGCCTTCACTCAGCAAAGTATTTAAAAATCTTATTCTCAATTTCGAAGAAAATGAAGACCCCAGCCCATTGGGTTATCTAATCATAACCCCAGATTCATTTGAGGATGAGGTCCAACCCCTTGCCGAGTGGAAAGAAAAAAAAGGCTGGACCGTGGAGGTAAGAACACTTTCTCAAACAGGTAGTTCGCCGACTGAAATAAAGGACTATATCGCAAATGCATATACTACATGGTCTCCACCGCCTGAATATGTATTGTTAATCGGTGATGTTAATCAACTCCATCCCGGTTCTACAACGTTGCCAGTCAGTACAACAGACTACCCATATACGCTAATTGAAGGTGATGATTTTCTATGCGAGTTATTAATAGGAAGACTGCCGGCGAACAACACCAATGAATTGAATACGCTAATCGCAAAGATAATCGGTTACGAAACAGATCCGTATATGAATGATCCAACCTGGTTTAAACGTTCTTTGATGGTAGCAGCAAATTATCCTATAGACACAATGACAACTCCCATCGCAACAAAAAGATGGGTTAGGGACAGATTCTTTAAATATGGTTTTAATACTGTTGATACAGTATATTACCCTCCAGTATCAGGGCCAACAGAAATAACAAATTCTGTAAATCAAGGTGTAACATTTGTAAATTACCGTGGCGGTATTGCTGACCCAGATGGGTGGGTATATCCGAATTTCCACAATACTGAAGTAATTGCCTTAGCAAACGAATGGAAACTGCCAGTAGTGACAAGTATTACGTGTTGGAATGGCAATTTTGGATATGCAACCTGTTTTGGTGAAGCCTGGGTAAGATCAGGTAGTCCAACTACACCAAAAGGAGCGATAGCATTTTTCGGTGCATCCGCAACAATAACCAGTAGCAGATGGAATAACTGCCTTGATATGGGCATTTACTGGGGATTTTTACAAGAAAATATTTCCAATTTAGGACCGGCATTATATCGAGGCAAAATGGAAGTTTTTATGAACTTCCCGGATGATACATCCTGGTTCTCGGGTAGTTCATTCTATTTTCATACCTACAATTTGTTGGGAGATCCTTCACTCGATGTGTGGACAGATATTCCTGATACATTTATTGTGAGCCATTCAAATTCTATACCTGTTGGCACAAACTACTTCTCGGTTCAGGTACAAAATTCATCGTCCCAACCAGTTGAAAATGCAATGGTAAGTCTTTATAAAGATAATGAAGTAAAAGAGGTCGAATTCACGAATTCATCCGGGCAAGCCACATTCAATTTTTCTACATCATCACAAGATACACTCTTTGTTACCGTAACAAAACATAATTTCAAGCCTTATTGCGGAGATTGTCTTGTCAATAGCTCTACTGTTTATGTTGGTTATTATGACCACACAGTAAGTGATCCTTCGGGGAATAATAATGGCGAAGTCAATCCTGGCGAGGCAATAGAAATGCAAGTTACCCTGAAGAATTACGGCACCTCAACACCTGCGACCAATGTATCGGCAAAACTCACGACTACTGATCCACTCATTACAATTACCGATTCAATACAAAACTACAGTAATATCGCTCCAGGAGGAACAGCAACTGGAGCGGCTTATGACTTTGATGTATCGACTAATGCAAAAAATAATCACATAATAAAATTCAACCTTGATATAACTACAAATCAAGGTAATTGGAACTCAAGTGTATGGATTGATGTAAAGGCACCGGAATTTGTTTATCAATGGAACCAGATACTTGATGGTAATGGTGCTCTTGACCCCGGAGAAACGAGCGATATGACGGTCTCTATTGAAAACACAGGTGGACTTATTGGAAATAACATATCCGGTATTCTCAGGTCATTAAATCCTGGGGTAAGTGTAGGTGATTCCATCGGCTCTTTTGGTAATATACCAGTCGGTGATTCATCAGCAAACACCACCAACCATTTCGCAGTGAATGCATCATCATCAATCTCACCCGGGCATGCAGTTGGATTTATTGTAATACTTTCAGGAAATGATAATTTCAAAGATACAGTTGAATTTGCAATAGTTATTGGAGTTGTTGACCAAACCAAACCCCTTGGCCGTGACCTTTATGGATATTTTGCCTATGATGATACTGATGTAGGTTACTCAGAAAAACCCACTTATAACTGGATTGAAATTGACCCGGCACTGGGTGGTTCTGGTGATAGTTTAAGCCTTGGCAATGATGAGACAAAAACAATAAATTTGCCATTCAATTTTAAATTTTATGGTGATTGGTATAATAAAGTCTCTATATGTTCAAATGGATATATTGCAATGGACTCAACATGGATTGCAGACATGTATAACTGGCACATACTAAGTGCAGGAGGTCCTCCCCTGCTCATTGCACCATTCTGGGATGACCTTGACCCCACAGCTACAGATTCAAGTGGCCATGTCTGCTATTGGCATGACGTATCTAATCACAAATTTATTATTGAATATTCACGTGTTCAGCATATCCATAACCCGACAAATCCAACACCAGCAGAGCTCCAGACCTTTGAAGTCATTCTGTTTGACCCTCAGTATTATCCAACTGAAACTGGTGATGGAGAAATATTATTTCAATACAAAAAAATTACTAATGACGACATATGGCATAATTATGCTACAGTGGGCATAGAAAACAGAGAACATACAATCGGTTTAGAATACACGTATGCCAATATTTATCCTGACGCAGCAGCACCATTGGCAAATAACAGGGCAATAAAGTTCACTACTGACCCTCCTGATACATTTCCCGGCATTGAAGAATATAACCAAACCTCTACAAGTAATTCGATATTAGAAGTCTACCCGAATCCATTTAGACAGATAACAGATATCAGATATCAGATGCAAGATGCAAGATGCACGAAGCAAGATATTTCTTTGAAAATCTATGATGTAAGTGGAAGATTGGTTAGGTCTTTTAATCTGGCTTCTGATTTCTTGTCTCTTGCTTCTACTATTTCCTGGGATGGTACTGATGATCTTGGTCGCCAGGTTACTCAGGGTATTTATTTTATAAAATTGGAGAGTAGTGGTTTTAAGGCGATTGAAAAAGTAATTTTACTAAAATAAAAGGAGGTATTGTGAAATATATACTAATTTTTTTAATACTAATATCCAGTGCATTTGCTTTAAACTACCATGGCTGTACACTTGCACCAGACAATTTACATGGCTGGGTTGTTTGTCTTGACACAGCTTTGATCTTCCACACAACAGATGGCGGAGATACCTGGCTACTGCAAGATGTACCTGTTGATTCAACAAAAAGATTTTTTGATGTTACATGTGTTGATCAATATCTCGCTTGGACATGCGGTATTCTTGGTGAAATTCTTCATACTGATAATGGTGGTTTTGACTGGTATCAACAGATTATAGGTTTTTCCAAATATGGAACGAGAATCGAATTCATAGACGAATATCATGGATGGGCTGCTGGTGGTGATGGAGCACTAGCAATGACAACTAATGGCGGTGGTTTTTGGGAACAGATCTTCACTAACTGGGCTGCAAACGAATATTATGGTATCTCATTTGTGAATCAATGGGATGGATGGATGGTTGCTGGATACCCTGACTCAATGCTCACTGGACAAGGTTTTATCGTTCGCTCAACTGATGGGGGATTGACCTGGGATTCTCTATACCAGTCTCTAACATACGAGGACTTTTTTGATGTCCATTTTTTCAATGTGTTTGATGGCATTATTGTCGGTGGTGATGAAGCTGATACTTCAGTTATAATTCTCAAAACAACAGATGGTGGGTTAAGCTGGAATCCGATCAGTGCTCCTGCTAATTCTTATTATCTCCGGGCCGTCGATTTTGTAGGCGATGAAGGATGGGCAGTCGGGAGATTCGGTACTATAATCCACACTACTAATGGTGGTAATTCATGGGCATCTCAAACCAGTCCTGCTACAACCACACTCTTTGATGTTGATTTCACAGATAACTTACATGGTATTGCGTGCGGATATGACATTGTATTATTAACAACAGATGGCGGACAGAATTGGCATGAACCAACCAGCATAGAAAGCATAGAAGAACATCAAAATCCAAAGAATTATGAACATAATATTGATATTAGCTTAGACCTTTATCCAAATCCATTTAGAAAGCTGATAAACATCAGCTTTAGCACAGGGCAAAGTGCAAAGGGCATAGCGTTAAAAATCTATGATGTGAGTGGTAGATTGGTCAGGTTTTTTAATCTGGCTTCTGATTTCTTGCCTCTTGCTTCTACTATTTCCTGGGATGGCATGGATAACAACAACCGTAGAGTATCTGAAGGCGTATATTTTGTACGCCTTGTTGTAGATCGCTTAGGCCAAGAAAATTATCAAAAAACCGAAAAGATAATATTTTTAAAGTGAATTATACCCCCTCATGAATCTCTTTAATTACTCTGTTGACCTAAGTCTCATATCAGATATAATTAGCTAGAAGGATTTATGAAAAAAATTTTAACGGTTTTATTGATTTTCTGTGCAGTTGGTTTTGCCCAGGAAATAGGTGCAAGATATTTAATCATCACACCTGATATTTTTTATAATGATATCCAACCACTTGCCCAGTGGAAGCATAAAAAGGGCATGAGAACAAAGGTAGTAAAACTATCTGAAATCGGTTCTGATTCAACGCAGATAAAAAACTATATTACAGATGCCTACAATACATGGCAAATACGACCAGAGTTTTTATTATTGGTAGGGGCACCCAACTATCTTCCTTTTTTCCCATTTGGCAGTTATAATTATTCAGACAATTATTATACTAATATTGAAGGCGATATTCACAATGACATACTATCTGGCAGATTGACCGTGCATAATACGACTGAAGCACAAACTGTTGTAAATAAAATATTATTATATGAAAGAACTCCTTATATGGACGATTCTTTATGGTTTATTAATGCCTGTATGATAGTAAGGGAAGATTATGATACATATGATGATTCAATATATTGGAGTGATGCTAACCATGCAAAAAACTTGATGCTCAGTGCCGGGTATGATTCAATTGATACCTTATCCAGAATAGCTGGGCATAATACCAGTCATGTTATTCAAGCAGTCAATGCTGGCAGGGCGTTTGTTATGTTTCGCGGCCAGGGAGTGGGTAATTGGTGGAGTCCTTTTGATGTTAATCCTGATGCAACAGCAAATGGTGCAAAACTGCCCATTGTTTTATCCATTACCTGCAAAACAATTGGAACGAGCTCGACTCCAGCAACTGCTGAAAAATGGCTCTTAACCGGTTCACCCACAACACCAAGAGGTGGTGCAGGATATTTTGCCACAACGACCACTCTCAGTGGTGGTGCACATCTAAGAAGCGCAGTATGTAAAGGATTCTTCAGCACTATATTTGAGGATGGCAATACAACTTTTGGTGGGGCATGCGAGGGTGGCAGAAAAAATGTTTATACTCTCTATGGCAATTCAAGCGAATACCGCGGTTTTACAACCCTTGGTGACCCGGAAATGAATATCTGGACAGCAACACCAAAATCTGTTGATGTATTACACGTTTCTTCGCTAAGTGTTGACGACGAATCATTAAGCATATTTGTTGAACTCAACAGTGCACCATTAGAATCGACTTTGGTATGCATTATGCTGGATACCGTTGTTTATCAACATGGATATACAGCTGATAATGGTAAAATCACATTCTATTTTGACAATCTTATACCTGGCGAGATGAACCTTACAGTTACTGGTAACAATGTTTTGCCATACGAAACAACAATACCTGTAATTACAACGGATATATACCTCACATATTGTGGCAATACTATTAATGATTCACTGGCTAATAATAATGGTATTCCAGAAAGTGGTGAAACAATCCTTTTACGCACCATAATTAAAAATATCGGTGCCTCCACTGCACAGAATGTTATAGCAACATTGAGCACAGATAATACTCTGATATCTATTATAGACAGTGTAGTAAGTTTCGGATATATATATTCCCAAGATTCATCTTTTGGATCCAGTCCTTTTGTTTTCAGCATCTCTCCATTCTGTCCGGGTGGGCATAATATCGATTTCAACTTGTTTATGTCAGATGCCTATAATAATACCTGGGGTAGTGATTTTTCTATTATTATCAATAGTTTTAGCGGAGCAACAGGTCCTGACCAGTATGGTTATTACATATATGATGATACAGATACCTTATCAGGTAATGCACCAGTATTTGACTGGTTTGAAATAGCCCCATCCCCGGGTACTATTGTAAGTGAAATCACAAATGAGGATGCTGATACAGTTACCCTTCCCTTACCGTTTACCTTTACATACTACGGTGAAGACTATAACACGATTGGAGTGTGTTCGAATGGCTTTACAGAATTCCCCACATCTACTTTTCGGTTTGGTGAATTCAACACGGGAATACCAGATCCTGCTGGACCAAGGGCAATGCTCGCACCATTCTGGGATGACCTTGATCCAGCTGAAGCTGGTGACATATACCAGTACTATGACGACACAGAACACCGCTGGATTTTTGAATTTTACGAAGTAGATCACTACGGTGGACCGGGTCATTTTGAAACATTTCAGGTCATCCTTTTAGACCCACAATATTATCCAACACCTACTGGTGATGGTGAAATTCTATACCTTTATTCAAATGTTGCCGATGCAACAAACAATACTGTGGGCATGGAAGATGAAACTGAACAGCGGGGTCTGCAATATCTCTACAATAATACTTATGATGCAAATGCCGCACCATTAGTCTCTAATCGAGCATTACTCATTACAACAAAACCACCAGCTGGAACATATAATACACCCTGGCTCCATATAATAGACTATACAATAAACGACTCAGCAGGAGGAAACAATAATGGCATTGTAGAACCAAATGAAACTATTGATGTTTACATCAGTATTAAAAATGATGGAGATACAAGTGCCTATAATGTTACAGGGATATTAAAATGTAATGATAATGATGCTGAGGTAATAGACAGCATTTCCTCGTTTGGAGATCTTGCTATAGGTGCTACTGCAAATAATACTGATGATGCCTATACTGTACATGTTAGTAATAACCCTGCGGACAGCACGATTGGATTTTCACTTCATTTAGAGGGTAATGAAGGGACTTATCAGAAAGACGATTATTTAACGATTTATATATACGGGTTGCCTGGTATTGAAGAACAGGAATTATTAGGTTATGACCAGAGTTTTGGCTTACAGATCTTCCCGAATCCATTCCGAAACAGCGTAGATATTAGATGGCAGACAGAAAATATTGAGATGCAAGATGTAAGAAGTAAGAAGCAAGATATTTCATTGAAAATCTATGATGTTTCGGGCCGAATAATCAGATCTTTTAATCTGGCTTCTTGCCTCTTGCTTCCTGCTTCTTCTGTTTCCTGGGATGCTACTGATGATAAGGGCCGCCAGGTTGCCAGTGGAATATATTTCATAAGCCTGGATATAGATGATTATAAACAAATAAAAAAGGTGGTGCTTCTGAAATGATTTTATTGCTATTCATTTTTACTATAGATGAAAGATATCATACTCTGGACGAAGTGGCATATGAACTCGACTCTATTGCAAATCATTATTCCAGCATCGCATCTCTTGATACAATAGGGTATTCTACGTGTGATTCCCTACCAATCTTTGCAATGAAAATTTCTGATAATGTCAATACAAACGAAGATGAACCCGAACTTCTTTATATTGCATGCCACCATGCCGAGGAAATCCTTGGTATCGAAATCTGCATGTACATGATTAACGATTTAATTAGTAATTACAATACTGATTCAGCAATCACTCACTGGGTTGATAACCGAGAAATATGGTTTGTCCCTTTATTAAATCCAGAAGGACACAGTGTTGTAATGGAATTAATCGACACTACCTGGCGAAAAAATAAAAGAGACAATAACAATAATGGAGTTTTTGATTTAGACTATGACGGCGTTGACCCCAACAGAAATTATGATTTCTACTGGTCAGAAGGAGGAAGTTCTAACCCTCCTTCAGAATATTTTCGCGGTCCTGCACCATTCTCGGAAAATGAAAATATAGTAATACGCGATTTGTGTAGGGCACATAATTTTGTATTCTGCAATACATATCACTCAGCCCGGACTGGACTTGGCGAGGTTGTCTATTTCCCCTGGGTGGGGGAAATAGAAAATCCCGATTACGATATTATACGAGGCATTGCTGATACTTTGTCAAAACTTATAATTAATGACCAGGGAAATGGACACTATATGGCACTTCCGGGTTATGGAGTGGATGGAAGGGCGCGAAATTGGCTGTATGGTGTTAGAGGCATATTTGCTTACTGTATAGAGGTAAGTACAACATGTATACAACCGGGTTGGATGGTTGATGATATTTGTCAGCGTAATCTTGTTGGTGCCTATTACCTTTTAGAAAGAGTATCTACAGGCGGTATAACCGGATGTATATATGATTCTCTCACTGGTGAACCATTAAGTGCGGAAGTGATTATTAATGATCATTACAACCCTGATTTACCGCCAAGGCAGAGTGATTCAGATTTTGGCCGTTTTCTAAGAATTCTTAAAGCAGGATTTTATAACATAGAAATACATAAGATGGGGTATGAATCAAAATTTTACCAGAATATTGAAGTAGAACAAAGAACAATGACTGAATTGAATGTACATCTTAAAAGGATGGGAGGTACATTCATAATGGGAAATAATGATACGGCAATTTCCATAAATCCAAATCCTGTCAGAGGTACGGTTGCCATACAATTAACAAACCCATTATACTTTACTTCTTTGAAAATGTATGATATTATCGGCAGATTACTGAAAAATTTTGACACCACAACAAATGAAATTGTTTGGCAATGTACTGATGAGCTAAATAGAAAAATATCAAACGGTATTTATTTGTTAGTTGGAGAAACTAACGAACAGGTGTTAATAATAAAAAAAGTGGTTGTTCTTAACTAACCCAAAACTCTCGTTAAAATTAATATACAGGCTATCATCCATAATATAAGACAAATTTGTAAAGGTAAATCAGTAATTAAAATCTTCTCAGGAATATCAGCTTCTAATTTTCTATAAGTAAGATAGAGATAGCGAAAAATACCATAAATAACAAATGGTACTGTAAAAATTAGATTTCTTGTATGAAATTTAGATACTGTTTCAGGTGCCAGTGTATAAAGACAATAAGATACAATGCAAGCCGAAGTAACGATTGCAATCATTTGATTTAGTAGATCGATCGAATAATGGGAAAGAATTTTGCGGTGCTTCATAGCATCTTTGCCAAGTATAACAATTTCTGTTCTTCGTTTTGATACTACTATAAAAAGTGCTAATAGTAAAGTACACAAGAGAAGCCAGGAGGATATTTCCACACGAATTGCTACAGCTCCGGCAATTGCCCTTAGAACATAACCTATAGCTACAAACAGAACGTCAAGGATGATAATTTGTTTAATCTTCAAAGAGTATAAAATCATCATCCCCGAATAGATTAAACAAGTATAAAAAAATGGATTATTTACGAGACAAGCAAGAAGAAGTGAAATAATTATCAAAAGAATCGAAATTATCCAGGCAGTTTTTCTTTTTATCCTTCCGGCAGCAATTGGTCTCTTCGCTTTTACAGGATGAAGCTTGTCCTCTTCACAATCGAAAATGTCATTCAGTATATAGATACCACTGCTTAGAACAGAAAAGATAAAAAATGCGAAGATACTCGTTACAACACTTTCGGTATAATAAAACTGTCGGCTGAAAATTAGACCGGCAAAGAGAAATACATTTTTAATCCATTGTTGAGGCCTTAGTAATCTAAGATAATCAATCAATACAACTTCCTCACGTGGATCATTAGAGTCATTAGTACCGTTTCAAATTGAAAATGTTCGACTTTCCAATTCTGTAGGGACACGCCATGGTGTGTCCCTACAACTTTTTTGATGTTTGTGCAAGAATAAAACATGAACTATTTGAAACGGCACCAGTGTAGAATAAGTATTTACCTGCCCTGCCTGCCACATAGAATTTTATTATTACATTGTGGTAGCGATAGCCTACGAGATGTCAATTCGTGTAAAATAAAGATTCGTGCCCCTAAAAGTCTGTAGCGCCTGTAAACGCAAAATTTCTTATCTTAAGTGATGGGACTATTACACCTGAACCAAATCTACTGCCGTAACCAGGTTCTGATGCTACCAGAATACTCTTTTTGGAAATATCATCAAGCCGATTAAAACATTCAATAATATTCTCTGTAAATCTCAAATTCTTTATGCCTCTTGTTATCTTACCCTTCTCAATGAGAAATGTTCCATCCCTTGTCATACCGGTAAATGTCAGTTTACGGGAATCTATAACATTAGTATAATGAAATCTTGTAACCAGAATTCCTTTATCAGTTTCACTAATCATTTTTTTGATACTTTTACTACCGCCTTTCATTGTCAGGTGCAATGGAATTGGACCAAACGGATTTGGTGCTAATAAGGCATGACCAGTAGATTTTTTCTTAGCCTTTGATGCGGTCAAGGAATCATAAACAAGATTTTTGGCAATACCTTTGTCCACAAGGACAAGCCTCTTCTTAGGCAGACCTTCAAAATCAAAAGGGAAAGCAAATCCTGTTTTCTTATAAGGATCATCAACGATTGTTATCCGTTCATCAACAATCTTGGCACCAAGCTTTCCAGTCAAATAAGATCTACCCTCTTCAAATAATTTACCATTAAATGCAAAATCACCAAAAAATTCTAAAAATTCACTTGCTGCAAGAGGTTCAAAAATTGTTGTGTATTGACCAGGAGTAATTGTTATAGGGTTTGCAGACATAAGAGCTTTATCTGCGGCAATCTTAGCAAGGGATTTGAAATCCATATCACCGACATCCCTTATTCCTGATTGTACATAACCTGTTGAATTTTCTCCAGACATAACAATATTGCAAAAAACGTCGTCGCATATTGCGTATGCAAATGTCCCTAAAGAATTACTTATGCAGATCTCAGCTAAACCATTTGAAACCGAACCAAAGCTAGTAAGTGAATATTTTTTTGCAATATCAACAATTTCGGCGACTGCGTTTGCTCTTTCGATATTGGAAAATTGTGCCGTTTTCTTAACAAAAGTCTTTATATCACGATATTCTTTTCTCTTTACTCTTGGAAAAGAAACGGAGTTGCTATTTTCGCGCTGAAACTTAGCAATCTTCTCTGCCCATTTTACTGTTTCCTTTATTTTTTTTGGTTCGAGCGAATTTGTCGAAGCAGAACCTATTTTTTTTCCAAATACTACCCTTATTGAAACACCGCTATTTGATTCATTGACATTCTGGTGAATATAGTTATTAGCAAATCTTGTTAATGCCTGGGCTTGGTTGAAAATAACCACTTCGATTTGGTCAGCCTTAGTATGCTTTAAAGCAATATTAACAACTTTTTTTGCCTCTTTCTTGCCAATCATATAACTCCTTTTTAATTATTTTATCCAAAAATCTGCCGGAGTCAACCTGTTATCTATGCTCTACGCCTTATCTATTCTGCCTGTTTTTTTCAAAAATAAAAATATTCCAGGAATCAAATGCCAAAAAGTAAGATACAAAAGGAAGAAATACTGCAGTTACAAAACATGGAATAATAATAATCATCTTATAGTACGTCATTATTACTTCCTAATTAATGGGGAGTAATTTCACAGAACAGACTGGATTCGTCCACCTCTACTATCTGAGCAGCAACATTAAACTCTGCAGTCAATGACAAAAATTGATGCGGTCGAACTGCTGTCCCTTTGAAACCGTCTTTGCATACAATAACACCATTGCCGGTCTTTTCACTATCGATTTTCCCAAGGAATCCGGCATCTGACTGCAAATAAAACCATTCCAGTCGAACATCCCAAAATTTATCAGAATAACTTGAGAAAAGAACGGTTCCGCCGGGTTTAGTAACGCGAATACTTTCACGGATCAAGTCCTTATGATTGACGTGAAACGCTGAAATACCGTTTTGAATGCAAATGACCCTATCAAAAACCCTATCTCCGAATGCGAGCTGAACCGCATTCATATTTAATAAAATGCAGTTTGAAATATCTCGCAGCATTTTTTGTCCGAGAAACAAGCTGGCGGGAGAAGTATCAATTCCAATAACCAACCCGGCTTTTTGGGTAAGTCGACCGAGTATTCGACCATAACCACATCCCAGTTCAAGTATCTTATCCCCTGTATGGATTTTCTGTAAAACATGATTTACCTCTGCTTCTAAATACTGTTGAACCCGCGGCGGTGCAATTTCATAGCATTGCCTCAGCCGTTTAGCAGAAAGTTTATCTTTGTAATAACTACTCATGAATAAGATATTCGTCGAACAATCGACCAATGCGTTCTTTCTCGAATTTTCCCATATATCATCTTTTATTTGGCTCTTTGTCAAAGATCAAATGGAGTACCAATATTTCTTTCCTTTAAGAAATTCACGCGTCCCTTTTTTCGTAAGTTTTCTTAAATTCTTTATATGGGCATTTCCATGATTTGCCTTCAAAAAATCGAGTTTTTTACACGTTTCAAATTCATTGCATTCCCAGCAGCCATCAATATTTTTTTTCTGGCAGCATTTTCTTATTTTACAAAAGGGATTACCACCTCCACCTCTACATGTATTTTTACATCTTAATCTAACAAGTGCTTTTAAGACATCATAACATTCTTTATAGTTTTTGAACGCCTTAAATGGAATCCCTTTAACAATTATATCGAATTTCTCCTGCCTTAATTCTTTTCTAAGGTCTCTTGCTAAATCAGCAATCTTACCTTTGTACGCAAAACAATCTCCACAATAAAGACCACAATAGGCAATCAATTTTTTGTCTTTTTTATTCATGGTCTGCTCCTTTCTATTCACCTACACCTTTAGTTGTATTAACAAAAAAATTAACCATTATTATATTTTATCCATATGTACAGTAAAGTCAATCTTGCCAAAATACTTCGATCATAAGATAAAATGAATGAAAACAATTCAGATCCGATAGCAGTAACGCAGGCTGTATGCAGCGTATGAGGATTAACGCAGCCTTTAACAATCCATCTGTAATAAAATATTCTAAGGAACGTAAATCTTTCGCATATGTTCCGATTTTTTAATTAGATCTTTCACATAAATAATCTCTTTTTCTTTCACTCCCAAAACATTAGCTATCTCAGAGTTTTCCCATTCTTCTTCTATGGCCAATAAAATTAAATCCAATTTTTCGTAAGTGATGCCTATTGCTTTTTCATCGGTTATGCCAGGAATAATATCTGGCGATGGCGATTTTTTTATAATCTTTGACGGGGTATTTAGATATTTCGCAAGTTCTTTTACTTGAGTTTTATATAAATTTAAAAGCGGCATAATATCAGACGCATTGTCGCATCCATATTTTACAAAAAAACCTATTTTATGTTCACTTTTATTTGCTGCACCAACCACCAACATATTTTCAAGTTCGGCTTGAAGATAGAGTAATATCATTCTCAACCGATGTTTTATTCGATAATATGCATTACATCTTTTAAGTAAAGAGCCAAATTCTTTGTCCTTGAAACCTAAAATGCTCGTTGAAAAAGGAGATTCTCCTGTTTTTATTCTATAGAAATTATATGCTTTTTCAACTAACGATCCTTTTAATCTTCCAAAAAAAGGGAGTTTATTTAATGGAAATAATTTATATATTCCCAGTTTTTTAAGGTAGGGACTTATGTCGACAAATTTTGTTTTAATGTTCATTTCTTTAGTGAAGTTTAGGGCATCATTTATATTTTCTTTTTCTGAATCTTTATCAGGCATGATTAAAGCCAATGTTTTCTCTGAACCGACAGCTCTTTTACACAAAGCAGCAACGACCACTGAATCAATCCCTCCACTAAGTCCTAAAACCACGCCTTCCCTTTCAAATTTTTCCGTATATTGTCTGATGAAATTCTCTAAGAAAAAAGACAATTTTTCTGGTTCAATTATCATTTTAGACTCTAATTTTTTTAATTTGGCATTAAGACTCATTTTTTTACCTACATCATTAACTAAACTATATAAATGTTTTCATTTCATAGGTCCAAGCGAATCGAATTTCACGCAAGACCTACGGGGGTATGAAGTTATCTAAGGCAAATTTAGACGACGTACAGCAAATCCATATACTTATTATTAACCGAAGTTAAAATAAAATCTCCTATACACTACTAATTATTTTATTTCAAATATTCATCCTCCCAGATTTTCCCGGTCAACACTTCTAATTTTTTATCGTAATCTTTTAAGGTATTATAATAATCATCAGATTCCAGTATCTCTGCAGCTTTCTCATCTTCAGGTTTTGCCTCCCCTGTTAGTATTGATTTTCTAAAATTTTCATAATGGTCTCTAATAGAACAAGGCATTAACCAATTCATAGGCTTTTTCAAGTTTTCAAAACCATATTTATCCTGCCATTTGCGACCATTTTTCATGAACTCTGAGAAGAGCGCATCTGCCAGTGTTTTTCCATTCTTATAAAGGTCATAGATATTATCAACATAATAAGGAACAAACGCACATGGTGTTATATTACCATTCCAGTCAATATAAATGTATCCACCACTTCTACCATATCCAATACAACCATTAGATAGTACTCCGCTATTCCAAAAATCTGCCAGGGAATATTTCTTCTCTTTTAGCATTTTTTCCCACATTCTGTAAAGCTTTACTCTTTTTATCGGATCAACCATTAAATTAAGAATATCTTTTGCTCTACCAATTGGCATTAACTGAAACTGCCACATATAATTAATACCTTGTTTCTCAAAGTAAAAATCATAAAATTCATCTGTGAGCAATAAATCTACATTTTTACTCGTTGCTGTAACTGAAATACCAAATGGTACACCGCTTTCTCTCAAATTATTAAATGTATTGAGAATTCTTTTATATATACCATTTCCTCTTCTCGCATCTGTTTCTTTTTCAAAACCTTCTACAGAAATAGCGGGCGTTGCATTTCCAAGTTTTTCTAACCTCTTAGCAATTTCTGGTGTTATAGTAGTTCCATTAGTATATATAAGAAAAAACATATCACTGTACTTTCCATAAATGTCGAGCAAGGTTTTACCCTCGCTCTTATACATAAATGGTTCACCACCACTAATAGTAATAAATCTGCTCCCAAAAATATCATGGACATCGCTTATTATTTTATCTACAACAGAATAAGAAAGGGTAGCTGCTGTAGATGATGTTGAACTGGCATAACAGCCCTTACACTGAAGATTACACACTTGTGTGGGGGACAGAACAATAAAAGAAGGAGGAGTCATATTGTACTTCTTTTCAAATTTCTTAATAGCAGCATCAAAGCCTTTAGATTTATTTAGAAAAGTATTTTCAATTAATACTTCAATAAGTTTTTTCACTACGTTTTTTGAAATATAGTCCTTATCCATATTTTTAACAAAAGAATAGAGTATTGCTGACAAAAATTCATACTTTTTCTCCTGTATGCTCCTCAGATTTTCTGAATCATTCTCAACTATTTCTTTAAAAATAAAGTTATCCAATTCTTTAGCTAAGAACTTACGTGCATGCCTTTGATTAGCAATTTTTGATAATGTTAGTGCGATGAATTTTTCTTTCATCTTAACCTCCATTTTATATTAACTATACAATGCCGTAAACTATCTTCTATATATACGACATTGCGACCACCACCTTAATATTTTACTTATCTGCGATACTTTGTCAACAACCTTTGACATCTTTGATCTAACACCTACTATCTCCCTTACCTCACCGTTGTAAGCATTCTTTTTTAACATAGTCATGAGACCAAAAACCACTGGGACCTTATTGTTTTAAAACAATTCTAAATGATGTTCCTACACCCTTTTTGCTTTGTATTATAATTATTGCCTTGTGTTCTTTTAATATGTTATGGGCAATATAAAGGCCGAGCCCTGTACCGCCTTTTTTTGTCGTAAAGTATGGCGTAAATATTTTGTCTATCTCATCTTTATCCATACCCGGTCCATTATCTGATATTACCATTATAATCTCTTTATTCTCCCGGAATAACTCAATATCAAGGTCTCTTTGCTTTTTGGAAACTAAAGACAAAGCCTCAATTGCATTAAGCAGAATATTTAAAACTGCACGCTTAAAATCCTCTGAATTCCCAATTATTTTAATACCTCTTTTAATATTTTCTTTTAATATTATTTTTTTATGTTTTGCCTGTTCTCGTATTATATCTAATGTATCTTTGATTAAAACAGACAAATTGAACTCATTCTCTTCTTTTATTCTTGGCCGTGCAAGGCTTAAAAAGTCATTCAGTATTTTATTGAGCGACTCAATCTCTTTTTTTACGGTCGTTGTCAGACGTATGTATTCTTTGTTCTCAGAAGGGAATTCCCTGATCAACCTTTGTGTTGCAATTGAAAGTCCGTTTAAAGGATTTTTTATTTCATGGGCAAAATTGGCAACAAGATTACCCAAAAACTTTAACCTCTCTGCCTCTTCCCTCTCTCTTTCAAATTCCCTTATCTTCGTTACATCGCGAAGTACAGAAATAACCCCGCTTATTCTATTCTTCTCATCAAGCAATGGATATGTAGAATATTGAATATTCTTGCCAAATATAAATTTTTCGTCAACAATTTTCGCGCCTTCTTGTAAAACCTTATTTACATCAAACGAATCATCCTTAAACAATGAAAAATAATTATGGTTCAAAAGCATTTTTTCCTCATAAGAAGACATGCTGGAAAAAATCTTATTTACACCGGTAATTATACCTTTACTATTTACTGTCAGTATGCCATCTTCGAGCGCACCAAGGGTTTTATCAAAAAGTTCTTTTAAACCAACATAGGATTGATATTTCATAAACAAGAAAAAGAAAACAAATCCTGTTACGAAAAGAATTACAAATAGAAGTATTAGTTGTCTTTCTGTCTCCCTTCCATGACGATAATAACTATCAAGACTAATCCCTATTCTGAATAGACCTAAACCCTGTCCCTCTACAATAAACGGACGAATTAATTCAAGGATATTTTCATTTTCGAATTCTGCTATTCTACTTGCTTCTATATTTTGTTCACTCACGCTAATCAGTGTAGAATCATCTTCAATCCTCGTGATGGTATGAATATTGGGCGTAGCAAAGATTATTCCTTTTTTATCCTGTAATACAAGATATTTTACCATAGGATTCATTGATATTTGATTTATAATCTTATTTATTCCAAATTCCTGCCTGAATTGTTGAATTTCCTCAGCAGATATTTCGATCTGATAGACCCTGTTCTTAATTCTATAGAGAAATCGCATATACTTTTTATGACCAATAGTGAAGTATTCAAAAAATACCACCTCTTTTCTTTTAAATATATTATCTAAAATCTCCAATGAATGACCTGAAGTAACAATAATTTTTTTTGTTGTTGTATCAAAGAGTACAATTGAATTAATATCAAAACTCTGTCTTATTTTTTCAAAAATATTCTTATTTAAATTTACAGTCTCAAGATAATTACAGATATTGATTAACTTCTCAATTATTTCATCCTCATATTTGCCTTCGGCAAAGATTGAGTTTTCCTGGGTCGACGCAACAATCGATAATAATGAACGCGCCTCCTCCTTTATAAAATCCATCATAATCCGTCGGCTGTTTACTATACCAATAGTCAGAAAGATTCCGAGAATAACCAGTAGTATAATGGCTAATGGAAAATACCTCCTCGGTCTCATAACAATCCTTCACCTATTACAGCGGCGTGAAAGTTAATCCTCTCAAAATCACTTATTAAATCCACATGTATTGTACTCGTTTCAAGGCTCTCTTTCAATCCCCTTCTTAATCTATCGAGATGAAATTCATTAAATTGCTTTGCCATCTTATAACCAAGCTCTTTTCGCTTTGCTGCCTCTTTTGCTAACATTTTATCCCTTGTTGTAAGTGCATCAATGCTGGTTCTTAAAGTAGTAAGGACAAACTCGTGATATTTTTGGATTTGGGCAAAACCCTCTTTTGAAAAGACAAAACCAGTATCTATCTGCTTCTTGGCATAGGTCATGAGATTCTTGGAAATAACATCTCCGATATTTTCAATTTCATTCACGGCATTAAGCAAGGCACTGTGTAAACTGGATAATTTGCTATTCATTTCTCCTTCACTGATTTTTATGAGATATGGAGTAATTGTCTCTTCAAAAGCATCTACATCATCATCCGTTTTAATAATCTCTTTTCTTAAGTCATTGTCTCTCTGCTGAAAAACTTTTATAGAATCCTCCAGCATTTTAATCGTAATGTCTGCCATATATAAAATTTCGCGGGTTGCCTGGCCAAGGGCAATTGCCGGCGCAGAAAGGAATGCAGGATCAAGCCGATGCATCCTTAAACGCTCGTTTTTCGACTCCTTTACAATAGATTTCAAAAATTTGGCAAAAGGATATATCAAGGGCAGGAATATAACTACAGTGAATATATTGAAGAATGAATGAAAATTAGCAATCTGACGTGGAATATCGCCACCAATAAAATTCATAACTGCCGGGATAAATTTTATCAGGGGAAACAATATGGCAATTACAATCGAATTGAATAGCAAATGGGCAAACGCGACCCTGCGGCCTTCAATTGTATTCGCCGAAATAAGAGCGGATAATGTAGTCCCAAGATTTGCGCCCAATATTAGAGGAATCGCCTGGGGAAATTCTATGAGCGAATCAAATGAGAGGATCAATACAATACCAATTGTTGCGGCACTTGAACGTAATAGAAATGCAAGAAATGCACCAATAATAATGCCCAAAACCGGATAATTTGCAAGACTAACAATTGCAGCATTAAAATCAGGAAGATATCTAAGATTTGAAGTAGCTATTGACATTAACCTTAATGAGAAAAACAAAAGACCTAAGCCGAATATTGCCTGGCCAATGTTTCTAAGTTTAGGAAACAGATGCATTAAGAAAAATCCAACGCCAACAATTAAGATAGCATAATCCAGGAGTTTAAAGGCAAGAATTTGAACTGTTATTGTTGTACCTATATTAATACCCATAAGCACACCAAGCGCCTGTTCCAGCAGAATAATCCCACTTGATGCAAACCTTACAAGCAGAATAGAACTTGCCGTGCTTGAACCGAAGATGACTGTAACAATTATTCCAACGAGTACTGCCATAAACCGATTCTTAGTCAAATTAAATAGAAGATCGCGCATCTTTGCACCAGCAGCACGAATAAGCCCTTTGCTGCCATAATTTAATCCGAATATAAATATTCCGAGTCCTCCAAACAGAGTAAATATAAGAAAAAGCAACCAGTTCTTCTGTAAGGCAATCTCTTTAAAGATTAAACTCTCTCCCTGTGCCTCGACAAGTATATAATAATTACCTTTCGATTTTCCGAACGTTAATTCTGTCATTGCATAGCCATCATGATCAGTTTTAACTTGCTCCTGGCTTAGTTTGGCAAACTTGTTTGTAATAATATTTTCTTTGGGTTCTTCTAAAATAGAAAATTCTACTTTGATATTTGATTGTGGTTTACCAGAACTATCAATGATCCTAACAACAATTGGTTTCTTTAGGATACGTCCAACTGAACCAATCTGGACATCACCAGAAATATCATTACCCAATGGATCCTGGGCTTTTATCAATGTGCTGAATGTAAGAAAAATGAGTAGTAATGTGCTGCTCATATCTTATGATAATCAATAAATTAAAGAAAGTCAAGGATTAATAAGTTAAATGTTAAAATGAAAAGTAGAAATGAAAGAAAGAAGTGGGAAGTAAAGAGTCGTTTGTGCAAAACCATTGACATATTTCTGAAAAAGATTATAATTTCTATAAAGGAGGTTCATTTATGGAATGGCATGGTGAATTTATTAAAGTAGATAACAATAGATTTAGAATTCCAAAGACTTATAAACCAGGGATGAGAACAGATGGTCTTATCTATGCGTCCGAGGAAATGATTGAAAAGATAAAACAAGACCAGGCTCCTGAGCAAATCGCAAATGTTGCCACTTTACCCGGTATAGTAGGCTATGCCATGGCAATGCCGGATATCCACTGGGGATATGGATTTCCCATTGGTGGTGTTGCAGCATTTGATACAGAAAAAGGAATCATATCCCCGGGCGGTGTTGGTTATGACATAAACTGTGGTGTTAGATTATTGCGGACTGATTTGACTCATAATGATATCAAAAACAGAATACAAGAGCTGGTCAGATCACTATTCAATAACATTCCATCTGGGGTAGGTTCTAAAGGAAAAATCCGCATTGATGAAAGAGAGGTAAAAGAAGTTTTGAAAAATGGCGCACAGTGGGCTGTGAAAAAGGGATATGGTTGGAAAGAAGATATTGAAAAGATTGAAGAAAATGGCGCTCTTAAGGGTGCAAATCCTGACCGGGTCTCAAGAAGAGCGCTTGAGCGCGGCAGACCACAATTAGGAACATTAGGTGCCGGTAACCACTTTCTTGAAATCCAAATAGTAGAAGATATATACGACCGTGCATCAGCAAAAATCCTTGGAATAGATGACGTAGGACAGATCACCATAATGATACACACTGGTTCAAGAGGACTGGGTTATCAGGTCTGTGATGATAATGTAAAGGTGCTTGGAAAAGTCACAAGAAAATATGGAATAGATATTCCTGATAGGCAATTAGCTTGCGCACCAATCAATTCATCTGAAGGAAAGTCATATTTTGAGCAGATGGCGTGTGCAGCAAATTATGCCTGGGCAAATAGACAGTGCATTATGCACTGGGTCAGAGAATCATTTGAAAAGATATTAGGTAAAAAGGCAAGAGAATTGGGAATGCATTTAATCTATGATGTTGCGCATAATATCGCAAAATTTGAGGAACATAAAGTATCAGGCGAAATGAAAACCTTGTGTGTACACCGTAAAGGAGCAACACGGGCATTTGCTGCTGGTCATAAGGATATCCCTTCTGTATACAAAAACATTGGTCAACCTGTGCTTATTCCTGGTGATATGGGAACACACTCATACCTGTTACTGGGAACAGAAAAAGCAATGCAGGAAACATTTGGCTCAACCTGCCATGGCGCAGGCAGGGTGATGTCACGCACCAAGGCAATGCAACTTACAAAAGGTCGAAGAATTGATAAGGAACTGGCAGATAAAGGAATCTATGTACTATCAGCAAGCGGTGAAGTATTAAGACAAGAAGTTCCTGAGGCATACAAGGATATTGATATGGTCGTTGATGCTGTTCATAATGCTGGCATATCCAAAAAGGTTGCAAGGATGAGACCGATAGGAGTGGTGAAAGGCTAATGTCGTAAAATTGTCAAATGGCTGACTGATTAAACAATTAGACAATGATAAACACAATTTTACGAAAAATTACAAATTACAAATTTCAAATGACCAATGAATTCCAAATGACTAAAATCCCAAACGAAAAAAATATTGGAATTTGGATATTGTTTGAGATTTGGTGCTTGAATTTTGTGATTTGATTGTTAGCTCGATGATGGACTCACCTTACACTTTGCGATGAAAGCAATAATTCTACTATGAGTGGCTTAAAAAACAAAATCAAAACTGCGCCACAGGCACCTGGGGTTTATTTATTCAAAAACGACAAAAATAGGATTATCTATATTGGTAAGGCAGCGAATTTAAAAAGCAGGATGTCTTCTTATCTCAGCAGAGAAGATAATCGCAATAGAATTTTAATGTCACATACTGTAGATATTGATATTATTATCACAAACTCTGATGTTGAGGCATTGACTCTTGAGGAATCGCTAATAAAACTAAATAAACCGAAATATAATGTTCGTTTAAAGGACGATAAAAAATTTCCTTATCTGAAGATAACAGTGCACGAAGAATTTCCCAAGATAGTTTTTACGAGAAATATAAAACCTGATGGTTCTCTTATTTTTGGGCCATACACAAGCGCACGGGCTCTAAGACAAACAAGAGATGCATTATGTCGTATTTTTAAACTTGTATCATGTAGTAAAGACTTAACAAAAAAATACGCACGTTCCTGTCTAGAATACAATCTTGGCAGATGCAGTGCGCCATGTACAGGGCAAATCAATAAAAAAGAATACAGTAATTTAGCAAATAAGGCAATCAAATTCTTAAAGGGAAATTCTGATGAACTGGAAAGGGAGATTGAAAAAAGAATGTGGAGATATGCAAAAAAAGAAAAATTCAAAGCAGCAGCAATCCTCCGCGATCAATTACTTGCAATCAGAAGAATATCTCAACGCCAGCAGGTTGTCACAACAACAAATATTGACAGGGATGTCATTGGCATCAGCCGAAGCAGATTCAACTGTGTTGCCTGTCTGTTTAGAATACGAGAGAACCGTCTTATGTCAAAAGAAATATTTCATCTCAAAATTACTCCACAGGTAAACGATGAAGAGATAACCAGTTCATTTATCAGACTAATATACACTCATTTATCATTCATCCCCAACGAAATTGTCATAGCTGTATTATCTCTTGAGTGGAGCATACAATCGAAGTGGTTTATGCAAAAGGGATTTAAAGTTAAAATCTCAACCGGAAATAAAGGTGAAAGCAAAAGACTCTTAAAATGGGCACAGAGAAATGCCGAAAGTGAACTCGCTAAAAGGGTAATAAAAAGAAGAACATCTGGCGCGATACTCGAACTGCAAAATCATCTGCACTTAGAAAATCCACCCCGCTGGATAGAAGCATTTGATGTTTCAAACCTTAAAGAAAAATTTGCAGTAGGTTCTTCAGTTGCATTTCATGACGGTAAACCCGATAAACAACGTTACAGAATGTATAAGATTAAAAGGGTCAGGGGACAAAACGACTTTGCCATGATTAAAGAAATTGTCTCGCGTCGTATAAGGGACTTAAATAATGAAAAGAAAATGCCTGATCTATTACTCATTGATGGAGGCAAGGGACAATTGAGTGCAGCAATTCAAGCAATCAAAGAAATAAATATTAATATACCTGTCTTTGCAATAGCCAAGAGGAGTAACCAACTCTATAATCCACATGGTGATGTGGTATCAATTCCTGGTTCATCAAGAGGATTTATTCTACTAAAAAGATTGCGGGATGAAGCACACAGATTTGCAATCGGGTATCACAGAAAAGTAAGAGGCAAAAACATAACTGAATCAGTGCTCGACAAAATAAGCGGCATCGGGGGAAAAAGGAAATTAACCCTATTAAAATATTTCGGCAGCACTGAAGCCATTAAAAAGGCATCCGAAGAGGAAATAGCAAAGGCACCAAACATTGGCAAAAAGATCGCAAAGATAATATACGAAATACTACATAATTAAATTCCTACACCAAATTTTTTGGTGTAGGAACAAATACTAATATCTAAATTCGAAACTCCGTCTCGTGTCGAACACTCGATGTGAAACATAAACAATATTTAAATACTAAACTCAAATGACCAAAATATTCCATATTTACTTTTGTACAAATGTTGATGTGGTGTTTTGAATTTTGGATTTTGGTGCTTGGAATTTGAATTTTATGTATTCTGTATCTATCTACTGACTACTGTCTACTAACTACTATCTACTTTCTTCACTTTCACTTTACTTATCTTCCTTCTCGTTCCCTCCAAAACTAAAAATCTCAAATTTTTATATGTAATTTCCTCGCCAATCTTTGGTATACGGTCGGCAATTTTTAATATCAATCCACTGACTGTTGATACATCATCTTCATCTACTGTCATATTAAAATATTCAGAAAACTCATCCAACTCCATTCTTGTATTTATAACATACTCATTCTCCGAAACTCTCTCGATATAAGGTTTTTGTCTTTTGTCTAATTCATCTTCAATCTCCCCAACAATTTCCTCAATCAAATCTTCAACTGTAATAATTCCTGAGACACCACCAAATTCATCTATAACAATACCAAGTGAAATTCTGAGCCTCTGCAACTCAAGAAACACATCGAGAGCAGAATGATCTTCGTAAATAAAATAAGGAAACCGCACAAACTCGATAACAAAGTGATTCTTATATTCATTCCAGAAAGAAATAATGTCTTTAATAAAAATAACACCAACCATCTGGTCTATGTTATTAAAAAATACCGGGTATCGTGAGAAATGGTGTTGTTTATAAACGGAGATAACATCACTAATGGTTTTATCATAATCAAATGAAATAATTTCATTAGTTGGAACCATAATCTTATTGACTTCTCGTTTTTTCAGCGCAAGGATTTCTTCAATCATTCTTCTTTCAATTTTAGAAACCTTAGTGAGATATAAATTCTTCTTTCTGGTCATCAATTAAGTTTTACATTATACTTAGATTAATTATTTACTTAAATTAAAATCTCCAAACTGTTCTGGTTTGGTGTTTCTTAAACGACGCTTCAATTGCGGTCCAATCTTATCTCCCTGAAGCACTACGCCATTTTCGTTCATCAACTTTGGATCGACGAAAATTGCACTTTTAGTACGTAAGGCGAGCGCTATTGAATCTGAAGGACGTGCATCAATTACAAAAACTTTACTGTCCGATTCAATATATATCTTGGCGAAATATGTCTCATCTTTTAATGCCACTACAATTATTTTAACTACTTTTGCCTGGAATGTATCGATAATAAGTTTCAACAGATCGTGTGTCAATGGTCTCGGTGATTTCACGCCTTGAAGTGACCAGGCAATAGCTAATGCCTCAGGTTCACCTATCCATATTGGCAGTGTTCGCTCACCGTATTTTTCCTTTAATAATACAACGAAATTATTAAATTGTTGGTCTTCTACAACAGCGTTAACAGAAACTTCTAAAATCTAAGCTCCTTCCTCCAGTAAAATGAGTTTAAATACTGCATCTATCTTTTCACCGAGATGGACTTTTACATCATAAACCCCGGGGTGTTTTATTGCTTCCTTAAGAACGATATTTTTCTTATCAATCTCAAGCCCCTCAGATTTCAAAAGCTCTGCTAAATCTTGAGAAGTAATACTACCAAAAGATTTACCATCAATACCTGTTTTGATGGTTGTCTTAATGCTTGTACAATTAACCTGTTCGGCAAGACTCATACTCATTTTCATTGTTTCATCAATCTTCTTAGAAAAACGCTTTTTACTCTTCTCCAACCCTTGAATATTCGCCTCAGTAGCACGAATTGCAAGATTCTTGGGAAACAGATAATTCCTTGCATAGCCATCTTTTACAGATACAATATCAAATGAATTCCCAAGTCTTTCTACTGGTTTTAATAAAATTATCTTCATTATTTTGTCTCGTACGGTAACAGGGCAATCTCCCTTGCACGTTTAACTGCCTGGGTAAGTCGCCTTTGATGATATGAACAAAGTTTTGTAATTTTTGCGCCCAAAATTTTCCCCCGTTCATTTGTGAACCCTTTGAGAAGCGATGTATCTTTATAATCAACCTCATCTATATTGTTTTTACAAAAACGGCATCTATTTTTCTTCTTTTTCATTTCCATTCCTCTTTTTCTTGAATCATTTTAAAATGGGGTATCAATATCCCCTACATCCTTAGTGTCGTTTCCAGTATCCACAGAAACGTCTGTATCTGTTGCATCTGTTGCATCTGTTGCATCTGTTGTATCTGTATCCTTTGGAGGCAGATCAAGAAACTGAATGCGACGAGCAACAACCTCAATTGCTGAACGCTTGTCTCCCTGACTTGTTTCCCATTGTCTTAACCTTAAATTGCCATCAATAAGGACAGCACTACCTTTCTTAAGATAATCGTTGGCAGCTTCTGCCTGGCGTTGCCAAGCTACGATATTGATAAACAACGTCTCCTCTTGCCATTCGCTTGTCTCACGATTCTTAAAACGTCGCGAGCAAGCAATCCGAAAGTCACAGACCGGTGTCCCTTTCTGCGTGTATCTTAACTCAGGATCGGCAACCAATCTTCCTGTTAAGTATACTGCATTGAGATAACCAAGACGGAGTGGATTCATTTTTTCTTTCCTCCTAAAAATACAATAAAACGTAAAATATCTTCCTTGTGTTTCAGTGCATTTTTTATCTTTGTAATTGCTAACGGTTGTGCAGTAAATTGATAATTGACATATATTCCTTCATTGAATTTCCTTATTGAGTATGCCAAAGTTTTTTTACCCAAATTATCAAACTTTACTTCACCTTTTCCGTGAGTTTTAATTGTTTTCTCTACACTTTTAATCTCTTTTTCGAGTTTCTCTTCATTCACACCAGGATTAAAAATAAACATCGCCTCATAATTTCTCATAATTTATTCCCTCTTAACGGACCCAATTTTTTAATCTCCTCAGTAAACTCCCGAACCACCTTCGTATATTTTTCACCCTCAGCAGCGGAAATCCACTCGAGCCGCAGCCGTCGCTGGTCAATACCCATCTCTTTAAGCAAGGGGTGCAAAAAAGCCACTCTACGCGCAGTTTTGTGATTCCCATTCTGATAATGGCAATCACCAAAATGGCATCCACCGATTAATACGCCATCAGCACCATTATTAAAGGCATGTAGTATGTGCTGAGCGTCAAGTCGTGAAGAACAAAAAAACCTGATTGGTATGATATTTGCCGGATACTTTTTCCTTGAAGTTCCGGCTAAATCGGCTGCTGCTGAAGTACACCATTTACAAAAGAAACCGACTATTTTAGGTTCAAAATTACCTGTACTCATTTCTTCTCCAACGCTGTGCAGAATCTAAACAGTATATAAAAACACCGATTTTTTTCATAATAATTTGTACTCCTTCAACAGATTAACTGGTGAAATCTTGTTTTGTTCCAAACCAATATTTTCCTCTTTCACACCGAGTGCAATGGCAAGAACCTGTGAAAAATAGAAGATAGGAATCTCATTAAATTCTGAATGGACTATCTTTATCTTCTTTTGCAAAGCATCAAGATTATAATGACATAGTGGGCAGGCTGTAATAATCGCTTCGGCCCCATTAGCTTGAGCATTCTTTAAAACCTTGTACGAAGCATCAATAGCGGCATCTGGAGAATTGACAACGAGATAAGAACCGCAACACTCGACCTTAAATGGAAAATCTATGGGTGTTGCACCGATTAAACTTACAAAATCCTCAAAAATAGTTGGTGATTCAGGATCATCAAACTGGATCTCTTTTTCTGGTCTTAATAGAAGACAACCATAATAACAACCAAGTTTTATGCCCTTTAAATCCTTTTTTAGTTTCTTTTTGATCAGTTCTTTATTATCTCTAAAAAATTCAAGGGGATGAACAACTGCCTCATTACCATCATAGGATTCCTCAAGATGTTCATTTAAAATCTCCAGAGCATCAGTATCCTGTTTAAGCATATAATTTGCCCTTTTCAGGGTATTATAGCAAATAGAACAAGGTACTATAACTCTTCCGTCCTCTTTCTGTGCCTTTGCCAATATTCGTAAAGGTGCAATCAAAGACATTCGATTGTCATGGGCAAGACCAAATGTCGTACCACAACAATACCAGTGTGGTAGTTCATTAAGTTTTACACCGAGTGCCTCAAATGATTTATGTAAAGATGTATTGAAAGGCTTTGCCTTTGTATATAAAGTACATCCAGGATAATACGCTAATTCCATATTTAATTTAATAAATATATTTGCTAAACGCGCTCATTAAAGCAAGTGGAGGCGCATCCAACATTAACTCTTTATCAATCTTATCAACGTCAAACAACCCCTCTTTTGCACGAAGATGAATCATTCTAACTGCCTCCATTAATCTTGGAATATCAACACCCCTTGGGCAACGCGTCTGACAGACAAGACATGCTGCACAAAACCAGGGAGCAGAAGCCGCGAGTACGTCGTCTTTTAATCCCAACTGAATAAATCTAATAACCTGATTTGGAGGTGCATCCATGAATTTGGCAAATGGACAACCTGCTGTGCACCTTCCACACTGATAACAATCAGAAACCTTCTGATTACTAATCTCCTCAATCCTTCTTATGAAATCCTTTTCTTCCAGTATCTTATTCATAATCGTTATTATATTTAAATATTGAATAAAGTCAAGAAAAAAGAACGAAAAGTTCCCTCCACTTTTTCTCTTGATTTTCCGATGTTTCGAAAATGGGCTTGACTTCTGTAAGAAAACGCATAAAATAGTGCTCGTGAATACAAAAGATCACGAAATTTCATATAATTTATACATAGCAAAAAAAGGAGCAGAATATGCTGACTGAAGTATTAACATTAACCCACTTAATAACATCATTAGCCTTTATCATAGGCGGTTTTATTATAGGGATAATCATTGAAAAAATTATTCTTGTGAAACTCAAGAAGTTTGCGGAAAGAACAAGCTGGGAAGGCGATGAATTAATAATCGCATCAATCCGGGGTATTGCCATATTATGGTGCGGTATTGGTGGTATATATGGTGCAGTGCTCAACCTTTCAATAAAACCCTCAATTTTGGGCATATTACAGAAAATTCTCGTTATTGTTGTAATCATTTCCGCAACAGTCGTTCTTGCAAAAATTGCCGTGGGCCTTGTGAATCTCCATAGCAAAAAAGCAACCGGAGTTTTACCATCATCCTCTCTATTCGTCAATATAACAAGGTTTGCAATTTTAATTATTGGTGGACTCATCATACTACAGATACTTGGAATCTCTATCACACCACTAATTACTGCTTTAGGTATTGGCGGACTTGCTGTTGCTTTAGCACTTCAGGAAACCCTTTCAAACTTTATTGCAGGGCTGCATATTATAATGTCAAAGCAGGTCGAAACTGACGATTATATCCAGCTTGATTCAGGAGAGGAAGGATATGTTACTGATATATCATGGCGGAACACAACAATACGAGCCCTTCCTAACAACTTAATCGTAGTGCCTAATTCGAAACTTGCTAATACTATCATAACAAACTATAATAGGCCTGCAAAAGAAATGTCTGTCCTGATTCAGGTAGGTGTCAGTTACGATAGTGACCTTGAAAAAGTGGAAAAAACCACGATTGATGTCGCAAAAGATGTTTTACACAAAGTTCAGGGTGGCAAGTCTGATTTTGAACCATTTATTCGCTATCATACATTTGATGATTTTAGCATCAACTTCACTGTCATATTGCGGGTTAAGGAGTTTGTGAACAAATATTTAGTCAAACATGAGTTCGTAAAGGCATTACACAAACGCTATAATCAGGAAGGAATCAACATCCCCTTCCCGATCAGAACAATATATATGGAAAAATAGAAAACGGGGTCAGGTCTTGAAATTTGAAATTAAACTTCGTAGATTTCATCATTCTTTGACGAATTTCAAATTTCAAGACCTGACCCCATATCGCTGTGTTACAACGTAACCTTCATCTCAATCGGCTGCTCAACTCCCTCATCAGATGTATTATAGTATTCGTATACACGTGAAGAACGCACCTTTGCCTTTATCGGATATTTTGCCTTAATACTGTAAGATAACTGAACCGGTTTTTTAGAACTTACCTCATCAAGATAGATGATGAGTTGCCGTGGTGTAATTGTATACTTCTGTATCTTCTTACCAACGAGTTCATCCAAAGTTGGTGTCTGCACCTCAAACCCTGGAGGAATACCAAGATCAACCATAACCATCTGTGCAGTACCTGGTCTGTTGAGCTTTATTGAAACATCTATATTCACAATATCATTAATAGACAGTTTTGTACGGTCATAATCAACATCTATATTAAATGGTGGTTTTGCTGGACGCGGAAGTACTTTCCATGGTACATAGTATGCACTGGTGATTTCATACATAAAATTACCTTCACCCTTTACACTGATCTCAACAGTATTATTTTTACCGAGATAATCAGTTAAATCAATCTGGTGCATTAAATCAGCATTGTCTTTATCAATTCTCAAATCCTTGATCTTTTTACCATTCATCACCACTGCAACCTGAGCATCAATATCCTCTGCTACACCGCCAAGTGCTGCAACAAGAGAACGTAATGCAATAACAGTTCCCTGTGTAGTATACCACATGCCGCGTGCATCCTTAGAACGAATCAGGTGGGTCAAAACCTTGCTTACTACATCACTGTATTTGCCTGATTTTATCAGGGCGTAGGCAGCGAGTCCTGTTGCCTCGATATTTGCACCATTACCCCGAGAAAAAGTGACTGATGGTATATCTGATTCCCAGTAAATTGCATCATCCTTTTCTTTTGCCATACTAATAAGTTTTTTAAGAACTTCCGTCGTGGTCCCACCCTTTGGCTCAACTGCAACAAATGCATTAGCTACAAGAGCAAGCATGTATGGATCTTTTGCCGCTTTTAGATTCTTCTTCAGATAAGATAGTGCCTTTGATACCTCTGTTCCCCTGTCACCAATATCACCCAATGCCCAGCAAATATAGGCAGTGGGCAGAATTTCACTCTTCTGGATTGAAGTCCAGGATTCAGCATGCAGGTACTGTTTATCTGGAGACCAAGAACCATCTTTATTCTGCTGGTTCTTTAACCACTGTGCAGTACGCTCAATGATTCTTTCATCAATTTCATAGACCTTTGCCATATCATTAAATTGCATTAACCCGTATGCAGTTAATATCCTGTTTGCCGGAGCATTACCAAACCACGAAAAACCACCGCCTTTGACCTCAAACGACAATAGCCTCTGATAACCAAGACTGATATACTCTTCTGCAGTCATCTCGGCCTCTGGTTTAACCTGCTCGGTCTGTCTTAAATAATCGAGTATCAGGATATTCGGATAGGTAACTGAGGTCGTCTGTTCAAAACAACCAAAAGGTACACCAAAGAGCTTATCAAGACCTTCTACAACCTGTGAGTAAATTCCCGGGAATATCTTAAGCATGAGTGAATTGGCATCCTTTATTACATTCTGCGGAAAGGAAATATTTTTTGAAACAGTACCCTCAAGTCTGTCAGAAATTATATTTTCAAATCTCCTACCATCAGGCAACACTGCGATCATCCTCTTTATTGCATCTGATTTTACCTCACCATATGCCCTGACGAGTATTGAGTAATAACCGATCTTTTTGACCTTTATCGGAAAATAGACAACTGAAACCTCATCTTTTTTAAGGGATTTTTTAATCTCGCTCTTTTCTAAAATATCGAACCATTCTTCTTCTTGCAGGACAAGTCTAATCTCCTGTTCTCTTGGCAGGTAATTATAGATCGCAACCGGTATTGATATTTCATCGCCTTCAGTTAGTGCCACAGGAAGATCAATATCCACAAAGAATTCCTGGAATACCTTGAGCTGGGACAGAATTGAACCCAGTTCTCCTTTTTGCGAAGATGCAAATGCAGTTATGCGCCACGTTGTAATGGCATCAGGCATGGTTACTGACATTCTCGCCTCGCCCTTTGCATCTGTAATCAATGCCGGCTCAAACACGAATGTTTCCGGGAAAAATTCACGGACACGCGGTTCACCAGGTTTTTTAATCCCAAGTTTTTTGCCTGTTTCCGTTCTCGCTTCACCTGCCTTTTTCATTTCCGCAATTCCTGCAACCGCAGCCATAGGTACCATTGCACGATCTGCTACCTGTTCAAGCATTTCTCCTTCCCAGTGCAATGCCCATTCATTAATATCATCTTCATTATCAAAAACACCATCTGGGCCAGCAGATAAAATATTAAACCAGGATATGTAATCACCACTTGTAGTAAAGCGATACCTTCTTGCCCATGGGTCGAGCAAATCGGATTCCTTTAAAAACCCTTCCTCAACTAATACATCTAAACCATGCTCGCTCCCTGGATATTGATTATGTTTTGCATAATACTGGTTAATTGCCGAGTAGATTTTATCCCTGGTTTTTATTAATCTATTGTAAAAAGCTGTCTTTATTTTATTGTCTACTTCCTGAGGTGTTGTATAATTGACTGAAAATGGCTCTTTGGGCGTCAGGGTCGAGAACATAACATTCTCTGCACGTGGCTCAATACCAGGTTTCCTTACGATCTCTGCCGGTTCAAATCCATGAATCTCATAGCGTGGCTTTAATATCTCTTTTTCAAGAGTAAAATAAACCTTTTCTAAACCTGGATGCAGTTCAGAAACAGCAAAAACCGCCTCATCAACGATTGCTATGCACAAAGCTGCAACCTTTGGTCTCCCATCTTTACCAGTAACTGTAAATAGAATCTCGCCATCTTCACCAGGCAGATATTCATCCTTATTACCCTTCACTCCAATGAATAAATCATCAGCAGAATGTACATAACAGAACCTTGTATCCCTGACAATATCACTGCCTGGCGTCACAATATAGGCGTGAAGCCAGATCGATCCAGAAATGTCCGGGCTAAGATTCAACTTGTAATTACCCTTACCATTGTTTATACTGACCGATTTTGTAAGAACAGTTTGATTGTCCTTTATTATATCAAGATAAATCCTGCCACTCCTTTTTGTAGTTAAAAACTGCAAATCGATATTATCTCCGACCTTGTAAATACCACGTGCCATTCTCATTATTATCTGGTCACGGTCAATATCCATTGAAAATTCCTTTTTTATCTGTGCAGTCTCACCTTTTTCATCTTTTGCCTCAACAAGTATCTCAGACCTTGAATCTTTAGGTGTATACAGAAATTCGGCTATGCCATAATCATCTGTTTTGGCTTTCATCTTCTTACCATTGATATCCATATCAACCTGTGCTACACATGGGGTGCCATCAGGGTAATTGGCAAGAACATAAATTCGGTTTTCAAGATTGGGTCTTAATACACCACCTTCAGGTACAATTGAAAGACCTATCACATCCTGAACAATCTTCTTTTTCTGAGATGTCTTCTCACTGTGATTTGCTTTATCAATGACCTCGATATCGAGCCGAATAAATGCATCGCCCTTTTCTAATGGTTCACCAACAAAATAATCAGGCAGTGTATAGTCAAAATGGTACATACCGTTTTTGTCGCATTTCCCTTCAATCACAGCTTCTTTTTGAAAACCAATATCATATTTATAAGTAGTAATCTTGACCTTGCCATAGGCAACTGGTTTTCCAAAGAAGTATTGAACATCAATATCTCCTGTCATGTGTTCTCCAGGCAAATAGAACTCTTTTTCTGTTTCTAGAGTAATCCGAAACTTTGGAAGTACATACTTTTCCACCTTCACAGTCTTTTCAATCTTCTCGCCTGCCAGTATTGCCCTTATCGTATAATCACCGAAATTGACCTCATCAGCAAGCAGAAACTGGATATATGCTGTGCCGAAATCATCAGTTTTCAATAGTTTTTTAAATACTTTATTACCTTTACTATCCTCTATTTCAAAAGTGAGATCATCGCCCTCTACTGCACAAAGCTCTGGTTTACGTAATGAGAGCGTACGAATATGTATTGTCTGCCCTGGTTGATAAATTGGTTTATCAGTAACAAGATAAGTAAGATTACCGCTCAATAATTTTATGTTTGTATCATATTCGTCCCTGCCAATATCTGATACAATTTCAAAATGCAAGTCTGCATTTTCAATATCATCAGGAAGATTGAAATCTACCCTGCATGATCCTGATCTATCTGTCACTCCATTAAAAAGCTCTTTCTCTCGTCCCTCTGTTTTTAAACTTATCTTCACCTTGGCATCTTTAATAGGTTCATTAGTCTTCTGGTTTTGAACAACAATTCGATAATTAATCGGTGTACCTTTGATGAATTCATTCTGACCAAGAATTTTTACGATCATCCTATCCTGGAGTTGATAGAGTGAATAAATCTGCATTTCATTTTTAAATGTTACCTTAACACGCAACAGGTCATAATCATCCACTTTCTCTTTTATTTTTGCCTTAATCGGCAGTGAATAGTACTCTTTATTAACATACACAAACCGATATGCACTGCCAACAACATTATCATCCAGGTCAAGTATATCAACCTGACATTTACCTAATCTTCCTTTCATATCCACAATTGGGATATTTAGATTCAATGCATCGCTTGAGTTAAAAAGCGTAAATCCAGAAACCAAACCAAGCGACACTATTATTAAACCAATCAAAAAAGTCTTGTTCATTTTTCCTCCTTCATTCTTCTATACAATCTATATAAAAGAATATTCCATGCATCTGCCCACCTGATACAATACGAGGCAGCCCGCAACTACTTTTTTCTTTGGTTTTAGGACTACTTTTTTGGGGTAATTATTTTAGACTGTTTATGTGCTTTATAAGACGCGATTTATAGCGAGCCGCAGTATTCTTTTTAATAAGACCATCCTGAATTGACTTATCGATTATCGTCTGAACTTTAGGATAAGACTTTAATGCCGCTTTTTTTGTCTTGATCTTATTAATCTTTTTAATTGCGCCCTTCAATTTCCTTTTTTTAATAAGATTTGCCTTGCGCCGCCGCGCCGTCTTTCTAATATTCTTCAAAACACTTCTTGATTTTCCCATGCTCTATTATATCCAAAACGGATAAAGAGTCAAGAGATTAAAACATTGTAGATTTCATATTGCAAATTTTTAATTTATTCTGTATTCTTACTTCTTGTCTCTTACATCTTGCTTCCCTGTCCCTAGGAAATAATAGGATCAAATCTGTAGGGCACATTCCATTCATGATATGAAATGTCCCTTTTCAAGAACTGACCCCTATGTTGACACTTTTCTATTCCATATTTTTACAAATTTCCAATTTGAAATTTAAAATCTGAAATTTTAAAACTGTTTATCTAGTCAATCAAATCCTTGTACATCTGTAATTTACGGAGTCGTGTTGGGTGACGGAGTTTCTTTAATGCCTTTGCCTCAATCTGCCTGACCCTTTCTCTTGTAATATTAAACAACTGGCCAACTTCTTCTAAGGTCTTTGGTAGACCATCATTTAATCCAAAACGTAATCTTATAATTTTTTCTTCCCTTTTAGGTAAATCTCTCAAAATTTCATTAAAACGATCTTTTAAAACTGATATGGCAGCCCTTCGTGATGGAGAATCAGCCAGGGGGTCTTTAATAAAATCGCCAACAAAACTCGACTCCTCGTCATCTATCGGCTTATCAAGAGAAATTGGAATTAACGAAATATTGTGTGCCATTCGCACCTTGTCAGTTGGAATCTCAAGGCGGTTGGCAATTTCCTCAACTGTAGGTTCCCTTCCCAAATCCTGAATCATATCACGCTTGGCGCGGGCAACCTTATTCATGGTATCAAGTATATGTGCAGGAACCCGCACTGTCCTTGCCTGATCACCAATAGCCCGGGTGATCGCCTGCCTTATCCACCATGTAGCATATGTAGAAAATTTGTATCCTTTCCGATAATCAAATTTTTCAACAGCTTTAATAAGACCGTTATTACCCTCACCAACAAGATCAGCAAATTCTAACCCGCGATTCACATATTTTTTGGCAATAGAAATTACCAACCTCATATTACCTTCAATCATTCTTTGCCTTGCTCGATTTATTAAATCTTCCCACGACCCAACGATCATCAAGGTTTCTTTTATGCTATTGCTGTCAATATTAAGTTCTTTTAATAAAAATTTTCTTTGCTTTATATACAGATGTATTTCGTCTTTATTTCTCAATTTGGGTAAAATCTTCTCTACTTGCTTTAACATTTCTATCCTCTCTTTAAAAATGTGTATCGCGATATTAACAACACTATGCTGAAGGGAAAGAATAGAAAATTTCCTTAAAATCCTCTCTTCCTTTTCAAATATTCGCCACTCAATTGTCTTGGATTTATCCTTTCGATATTTTTTGTAGAACTGAATAAGTGAATCATAATCCCTTTGTATTGATTTAACCCGTCGCACAAAACGCTGTCTCTCTGCCCAAAATGTTCGTTTATCCATCATTGCCTCAATTTCAACACGCGAGATCTGGTCAAGGCTCTTGTGGCATTGTTCGACTTGCCGACATGTTTCAAGTATCTTATGAATCGCACAGGGAAAGGGAAGAAATTGACGCTCAATCATCCTGTAACCAGTTTCGATTTTTACTGCTAATTCGTACTCTTCTTCCTTGGTCAAAAGATCATATTTGGCAAGTTCTTTAAAATAAGCCCTGATTGGTTCTTCAGGTCTCAAAGAAGTTTTTGGACGAGGGCGTTTAGCAGGTGCTTTTTTACCTTGCTGTACAATAGTTATATCATGTTTTGACAATACAGCTAAAATTTCATCGATCTCTTCTGGCGTCGCCTTCTCAGGTATTAACTTATTAATATCATCAAGGGAAATCTTCCCCATTGATTTTGCTTTATTAAATATCTTCCGAGAAAATTTCAATTTCACACTCCTTTTTTATCAAATAAACCTTACCATCAAATTTTAAAATTTTACAAATCACTATCTGCTATCACCTTATCTAAGTCAATCTTAAGCATTTTTTGCTTAAGAGTATTAAGCTGTTTCAAATATTTTGTTCTAGCCTGTTCGTCACCATTTGCCTGAGCTTCACTTATCTTTAACTGGATCCTCTTTTCTTCAATACCGCCCTTATAACGTATCAAGGCCTCTAAAAAAGCTTGCTTTGGTACTGATTCTACTTTCATTATTATTGAAAGCAACTTTTCTTTTAATCTTTCATCTATTACTTCAGATAAATCACATATATCAAAAATTTCACCTCTTAACAGTAATTTAAAAAGCCCTTTTAAACCTTCTTCGCTGAAATCTTGGGGTTTTAAAATATCTTTTACAAGTGTAAAATGTTCCTTTGTATTCAGTATCATTGCCATTACTCTTTGTTCTTGTGTGATTTTAAAATCATGAGCAGGCTTTTCTAAAGTTGTTTCCTTTTTTCCCATTTCTTTTTTTATGATGTCAATCGGGATATCAAAAACACGGGAGGCATATTTAAGGTAGCGATCATATCTTATTTCATCTCGGATATTACTAATTATCTGTATTATGTCCTTAATTAAAATAACTTCTTGCTCAACAGTATCAGTCTTAACAACCTTTTTATAAAAATGAAAAAAGTCTTGTGCCTCATCAATAATTGCCTGCATTTTGTCTACACCGCTTTGATTTATGAACGTATCAGGATCTGAATTCTCTGGTAAGGATGCCACAAACACATCAACCTGAGCATTAATGAGTAAACCGATTGCCCGCAAAGCGGCTTTAACTCCTGACAAATCTCCATCAAATAAAATATTAACCTTCTTTGAAAATCGCGAAATTAATATAGCCTGCTTGTCTGTTAAGGAAGTGCCCAGAGGTGCACAAACATTATTAAGACCCTTCTGAAACAGACTCAACAGATCAAAATATCCCTCAACAAGTATTACTTCGCCTTTAGTTCTAATATTATCCTTTGATTGGAATAAACCATAAAGAACTTCCCCTTTTTTGAATATTGGTGTTTCAGGAGAATTAAGATATTTAGGTTTTATATAATCATCAATTCCACGCCCCCCAAAACCAATCACCCTACCAGAAATATTGTAGATAGGGAAAATAAGTCGACCTCTAAATATTTCACGACTCCTCTCTCTATTATACGCGGATGTAGAAATAAGACCGGCCTTTTTAAGCCTTTCTATTGAAACTCCTTTTTGCCTCATGAAAGTTACAAGCCCGCCAGAAGAAGGTGCATAACCAAGTCTAAAATCCTTTAATTTAGTCATATCAATCTTACGCTCATTCAGATAATGCTGTCCTCTTTTCCCGATCTCTTTTAATAAACAGAGCGAATAGAATTGACCTGCCAGCTCGTTCACCTCGTATAATTCCTTATATTTCAAGCCCTTTGTCGTATCAATCTCAATACCCAGATTTTTCGCCAATCTTCTAACCGCCGCGGGAAAATCTAATTTCTCATATTCCATAAGGAAAGTAATTGCGTTCCCACCTTTCTTACACCCAAAACAGTAAAATATTCCCTTATCCGGGTTTACATAAAAGGACGGATCTTTTTCAGTATGAAATGGGCATAGTGCCCGATAATTTTTTCCAACCTTCCTTAACCTAATATACTGAGATATTGTGGCAACTATGTCAGTCTGCCTTTTTATCTCTTCGATCTTTTCCTTCTCAATCATATTTTAAAATTAATTATTCGCTTTGATCGACTCTATGTCTCTGGAATCTACCCAGTAATATATGTTTTCAAGACTAACTTTAAATTTACCACCCTGTTCCTCAATAACCTGTCCAACTCTTTTCAGATCTCTAATCCTGACAATCTCTCCTATTTTTGGGTAATAAGAACTATAAACCTCATCGATCTGGAGTTTTTCATCAAAAAAACGCCTCATCTCACGTACTGCTTCTGGTTTTGGCCCTTGTTTTTTCAGATCTTTTATTAATTTTTCTATACTTCTCTTTGCCTGAATAAACTCTCTTTTGTATTTTGTCTTTAGCTCTTCTAATTCTTTTCTTTTTTTGGAATTTAACTCATTAAATCTCAATTCATAGTCCTCTATTAAAACAGATAACTTTCGCCTCTCCTCCTGAACTGCCTTTAATTCTTTTGATAAATCCTCAAATAGCTTATTTAATGACATTTTATCTTTATCAAGATATTTGAGTGCATTTTCAATAACACCTTTACCAACACCCAATTTGCTCGCTAATTTAAGGGCATTACTCGGTTGGGGTATACCCAAAATGAGTCGATATGTCGGTCTATCTGTGAATTCCATGCCGCCATTTAACATATCTGACCTTTTGCTCACAAATATTTTTAAATTTTCATTATGAGTCGTTGCAAGCACTGTACTTTTTTTACGTGCAAACTCCTCCATTATTGCTGAAGCAAGGGCTGAACCTTCTTCTACTGAAGTCTGACTCATAAGTTCATCTAATAGGACAAGGGAGCTTTCATTTCCGTTTAATGCTTCTTTTATCTGATTTACATGGGCTGCAAACGTAGAAAGGTGGGATTCAATACTTTGTTCATCGCCAATATCTGCATAAACATTATCATAAAACGGAATAGTACTGCCTTCTCCAACAGGAATGAATAAACCACATTTTGCCATCAATTCAATTAGCCCTACTGTCTTTAAAACTACTGTTTTACCACCGGCATTTGGCCCTGAGATTAGAAGAATCCTTTTCTTTGAATTAATTTTCAAATTGAGATAAACCACATTTTGTTTAACCCTCTTTAAAATAGGATGAAAACCGCTTATTATATTCAAGGTATCAGTAAAAACAGGCATTGTCGCATTCAAATCCTCGGCATATCGTATCTTAGCAAACAAAAGGTCAAGATCAATAATAATCTCGATATCCTGCTCAATTTCGTCTACCTGAGAAAGAATAATCTGAGTAAGGTTCTTCAGGATTTTCTCAATCTCCTGCTTTTCAGTCTCATTCAATTCCATTAATGTAGCAATATCATCAGTTATTTCTATAGGTTCTATGAAGACTGTTTCTCCTGAGTTTGAATAGGAATGGACTATGCCCGGTACATCCTTTTTAAAATTCCTTTTGACCGGAACTACATATCTTCCGCCTCTTTCAACAATATTAGTATCAGTAAAGAAATTTGACCGATTCATCAACAGATTATTTAATGTTTTCTGGATATTGTTTTTTAATCTTCGCTTTCGGGTTCGTATTTTGAATAATTCATCAGTCGCTTTATCTCGAATTTGGTTATCATCATCAATATTGGCAGTAATTCTCTCCACAATATCATGATAATTTTTCAATTTGTTAAAGAAACTTTTGACTGGTGTCTTACTAAATCTATTTTTTAGATTATTGATAAAGATAAACCAATCCTTTAACTGAACAAACTGTTCTTCAGTCAAATAAAGCAGACCTGGTAATTCTTTCTTAAGAAAACCAGGTTCCATCGGTATATTAAGTTGAACAAACTCACCAAGCTTTTTCAAATCATTTACCCTGTTTAATTCTAATTCTACTGCAGTTTGTGTTTTAAATGGCAAAAAATGCCTCATCTTCTGTTTTGTGGCTTCAATCTGACAGAAAACTGCAAGTATGTTCAGGACCTTGGGGAGTTCTAAGACCTCTTCGGCATGGGTTCTTCCTATATTTCCTCCCTCCGCCGCTTCGATTCTTTTTTACGTGCTGCAATAAGACGTCTTTTTTTCTTTTCGCTCGGTTTTTCATAAATTTCATGCCGTCTAACATCTTTTAAAATACCAGCACGCTCAACCGATTTACGAAAGCGACGTATTGCATTCTCAAAGGATTCACCTTCGTACACAATCACTTTTGTCATTAAATTTACACCCCCTTTCTGACATTATATTATAGTGGAAAATCGGGTTTTGTCAAGGGGTGATTTCGAAAAGTCTCGATATTGTAGGAGTTTTGTTAAAACTAATATCCAATAATAACGTTAATCTGGTTTTTCTGGTCCCGCCGTATTTTCAAACAGCGGGATAAATTTCTTAAGTTTATTTAGTTAATTCAGCTCATTAAATTCTTCAGCAAAGCGTGACTGCATCCGAAGGCGGGCCTCCTTGTCCCCTTGTCTCCTTGTCTCCCAGTCTCCGTCTCTCCTTGTCTCCGTGTCTCCGTGTCTCCTAAAGCGCTGTGCGCTTTAGCTCCTCCATTATCTTCACACCAGTAGAAGTACCTATACGATTTGCACCAGAATCGATCAATTCCATTACAAAGGCATAATCCCTGATACCTCCTGATGCCTTTACTCCAAAATCAGGACCAACAATCTGTCTGAGCATCTTAACATCCTTTATATTAGCACCTTGTTTTGAAAAACCGGTTGAAGTCTTTACAAATGTAGCTCCGCTTTGCTCTATAATATTTGCGGCAGCCCCTTTTTCATCATCAGTCAATAGACAGGTTTCAATAATTACCTTTACAATCCTTCCCTGTGCTGCCTTAACAACCGCTTTTATCTCTTTACTCACGTATTTATAATCTTTGCCCTTAAATCTGCCAATATTCATCACCATATCAATCTCATCACAACCTTTTGTGATCAAATCTTCAGTTGCAAAAGTCTTATTCTTTGTGCTTGAGGCACCTAATGGAAAACCCACAACACTGCATACCTTGATTCCATTGGGTAGATTTTTACGCACCAATTCTACCCAGCAGGGGTTTATAACAGCTGCACAGAATTTGTGCTTTTTCACCCCATCTAAGAACTCTAAAATCTCTTTTTCCGTTGTCTCAGGCTTTAAAATTGTCTGGTCAATATATTTATTCAGGTCTTTCATAATTCACCCCGCACTTTGTTTAACTCATTGTATATGCAATGCGTATGCGTTCTGCAGAACCCATAAAAATTTAAAAGAATTATCCGTCTGCGTATGCTGAACAAAGTGCGGGGTTGCCCTTCGGTGTTCTTCCTCTCACCTCTTTTATAATAACCTCACGCACCTCTCCAGGGCAGATCTTCTGTTCGACAATGACATCCTTGTTTCCCCTTGTCTTGCCTCGGGTTGCGCCATTCTTTGCCTTTGATTCAAACAGAACTTCATATTTCTTGCCTATCATCTGTTTTGCCTTTTCAATAATAATTTCACCCTGAAATGCTATCAGTTTTTCTAATCGACTCTTTATCACCTGTTCAGGCAGAGATTCATACTCATATGCTTTTGTCCCTTTACGTGGTGAATAACGATACGTATAAGCATTGTCAAACCCAATCTCTTCCATAATAGACATTGTCTCCATAAATTCTTCCTCTGTTTCTGTAGGAAAACCTACAATCACATCTGTGGTGATTGTAGCATCTGGAATCTCTTTTCGTATTCTTTTTATAAGTTTGAAATAGTCCTCTTTTGTATAACGTCGATTCATCAATTTTAAAATACGATTGTTTCCAGATTGCAATGGCAGATGAAACCACTCACAAATATTTTTGTTCATTTTGACTGCATGAATAATTAAATCATTTAAATCCTTTGGATGGGATGTTAGAAATCTCAACCTGAATAATCCCGGGATTTGAGCAACCCTGTTTAACAAGCCTGCAAAATCTATCTCCTTATATAAATATTCATTCACATTTTGTCCTAAGAGCGTTATATCTTTTACACGATTATTAACGAGATTTTCTATTTCTTTTTCTATATCGTCTATGGGTCTTGACCTTGCTTCACCCCTAACATAAGGTACAATACAATACGAACAAAAATTATTACACCCCCGCATAATAGAGACAAAATCTGATACTCCAATCCTTTTTGGGTAAATACCACAATATGTTTCTCCACTGAATGATGTCTCAATAATTTTTGTATTCTTTGAATAGATTTCGCTTACAAAACCACTAATCTTTCGAAATGAATCAGGTCCCAATATCAGATCAACGAACGGAAATTTTATAGCAATATCATCTGCCAAGCGTTTAGCCATGCAACCTACTACAGCCAAAATCCTCCCCTGTTTTGTTCGCCAATTTTTTAATGACGAAATGTAACCTAATGCCCTCTGCTCAGCATGTTCTCTGACCGAACATGTATTGATAATAAATATATCGGCATTTTGGGGGTCACGGGCATATCCATAGCCATTATCTTGTAGTATCTGCGCAATGATCGAAGAATCATTCTTATTCATCTGGCAGCCAAATGTCTTGATATAGAATTTTTTCGGTGAATTTTTATACGATTTTGATTCTTTTGACATTATGATTTTCTATGGGCTTATATTTGAATTTAGTTGAAATTCTATCGAATAACCTTCTTTTGCCTGTTTTTCTGTAGAAATGCGAACCATGTTAGTCTATTTGATACCCCCAAATACCGCATTAAGCTCATCAAGGGTTTTGGCCATGTTAAAAGATTTCTGTTCATCAAGTGTCAAGACGGGAAATAATTCATCTTCGATCCTTGACATCATCTCTTCGATTTCCTTATCTATCCTGCCAAGGTTAATTCGATATTTTTTTAGATCAGAGGAAAAGCTATCTTCTTCAAGCTTTTTCCTGAAAAGTTCAAGCACTTTTTTGTCCTTAAAATTGAACTTCTCTCTCAAAAGATAACCTAAGTCATAAAAATCCCTTCCTGCGATAACCCTTCTTGTAGCAGCCGCTCTTAGTTTTTCGGCAACTAATTCTTTCAACGCAAGACAATTTACTGATTTAGTATCAAAAAGAGGTTCTTTTGTAAAAGGATGAAGAAATTTATGATTTACTTTTTTTGTAACTGCGGGTAAAAGGGGATTAAACCTCATGCCGATCTCAAGCTTTATTGATTCCTTCTTATTGAAAACAACAGACTCATAATCAAGAGAGTAGATATATTGCGTTGATTCCCTGTGTCCTGCTTTGTCCAAATCCTTTATACTCATGTCATATTTCTTAAGAAAAGACCTGATTTGCTTCTTTATCGGCTTAATGGCGTTCTTCCTTACTGCTCTCGTTGACTTATTACCCAACAGTTTGAGTGTGAAATCTAAATCCTCACTCAGACGATAATATGAATAATAAATTTTACTCAGGCAAGTACCGCCTTTAAACATCAAATCCTTACTTAATTCATTTATGTCTGAAACCACAATACTAATGTAATAATCCTTTTCAAGAAGTCTTAAAGGGAAACCTGTTTGCGCAGAGGTTCTCTCCAAAACTTTCAGAAATTCATCTTTATTGCTATGTAACATTTTCAATTACCATCCACTTCGTATTTATTTTGCCTTTTCTTGATTTTGAGGGATAAAGCGTAACAAGGGATGTATTTCTTACGGTCTTAAGCAAAGGCTCAAGTCTCTTATAATTAATGCCTGCCTTTTCCAAAACAAAACCTATCCTTTTTCGAATTGAAATATTGGGAAATTTAGCAGCATATTTAACCAATTTACCAACATTAACCTTACGATTTTTTGCCTGTTCTTTTAATATCTCAAATGCTGTCTTTAGTCCACCGACAGGCCCTGAAAAATAGAACATATCAATAAGAGTCCTTTCTTTGTCGCTTACAATAACCTCGGTATCCTTTATTTTTATTTTTCCAAGCCCATACATCCTTTGCAAAGGTATCTTGACCATCCTAAATCTCATGCTGCCTATTGTTTTTTCACGCTGCAAAGAGGTATTAAGGATATACATTGTCTGAAAAATCTGGTCTGTAAAGCCATAATAGTTATACATAATTGAATACCCTACATAGTAATTGCCTCTTGGAAAAAAAACAGGCGGTACAAGGAACTCGTTTATACTACTTCCTGCCGGACCCGATTCAAGAGGTGAATAAAAATAAAGTCCCCTTTTTATAGCAGTCAGTATGCCTTTTTTCTTGAGCCTAAAAATTATCTGTTTCCGCAGTGCGGGTTTAAACTCAAACCACTTGTCAAACTGCTCTTTTGTAATTAAGGTTGCTTTCTCGTAAGAAAGTCTTGCAATTACTTCAGTTTCCTTGGGGCCAAAATATTTTTTTGCTGTATTATTTTTCATGTTAGTTATCTCTTAAGTAACTATCGTAAATATTCATACAACACGAATTTTACACATTTTTTAGTATTTGTCAAGTAAACAAATGGCAGAATCATTCTTATTCATCTGGCAACCAAAAGTTTTGATATAGAATTTTTTAACTCGCATTGATTATGCTGATCTCGGACTTGGAGATTGCTTCGGCTTCGCCTCGCAATGACAAAGGGAGGTGAGATTGCTTCCCCCGCACTTTTATCAAAAGTGCGGGGTCGCAATGACAGGATAAGAAGGAGCCCCTGCAATAACAAAGGGGAACATATAGTATAATACACCCGATAAATCCCGCTCTTTTACAAAAGGGCTGGATAAATCGGGTAACTGTATTTATATAGAACCATAGGTCTTATTCTTTGAAACTTCGTTGATTTTTATTTTTATAAGTGTATTCTTATCATAATCGCCATTAACCTCCACCCGAATATAATTATCAGTCAAACCAGAAATAATATCTGCATTCGTTTCTACAATAATGTTAAATGTTTTGCCAAGCAAATTTTTTCTGAATTGATAGTTTTTCTCAGCAATTAAATTTTTAAGTTCCCAGAGCCGCCGCTTCTTTTCCTCCCGCAATACAGGATCGCCCAAATCGTATGCCTCAGTACCAGGTCGTGGTGAGTAAGGAAATACATGAAGGTGGGTAAAAGGATTGGATTCTATAAACTTATATGTGTTTAAAAACTCTTCCTCTCCTTCACCCGGGAAACCTACAATAACATCTCCACCTATTGCTATGTCGTCAAAATTTCTACTGATTAAATCGAGACTTCTTTTTAGATGTGCAGCATCATAACCTCTTCTCATCCGGGATAAAATATTATCATCAGCACTCTGTATTGGGATATGAAAATGACGGCACACAGGATAGTCTTTAAGACATTGAATTAACTCTGCATCAATAAATTTTGGTTCAACTGATGAAAGTCTTATACGAGGTAAATCAGGAATACCCTTTAATGCCTGTAATAAATCAATTAAATGCAGTCCCAGATCAATTCCATATAGCCCGATATTTGCACCAACCAGAACAATCTCTTTATAACCGAGTGAAATTGCCCAATAAATCTCTTCCTTAATATTATCTATTGTTTTACTCTCGATTTTATTTCTGACCTTTGAAACTATACAGTATGTGCATTTTTCATTGCATCCATCTTCAATCTTTAAAAAGAACCTCGCCTTGCCGGGATCTGGAAATATACCCTTGATTATGCTATTTCTCTGAACATTATCAATCACTTGATAAGCTGCAGAAAACTTCTCAGGATAAACCCGGCATGCGCAGCCAGTTGCAATAACTTTACTGTTTGGATACCGTTTGAGCGATTGTCTAAATTTCCTCAGTGATTTTATCTCTGCTTCTTTAGTAACACAACAGGTATTTACAATAACGAGATTTTCAATATCTGAGAAGTTTTTAAGCAAACAAAAACCCTCATACTGATTTAATTTGCAGCCCAAATTGAATATTTTCTGCAATATTAATTTATGAAAGAAATCTATTTACTTTCTTTGATTTTGTTTTGGGCACCGATAATATCCCCGATGGTAAATTTATCAGTGGCTTTAGGTTTTACTACTTCCTTCTTTTTTACTGGTTGCTTATGTGATTCTTTTTCAGTAAGAATTATTCTCCGCAGTCTCGGATTTATTTTTCTGATAATAACCTCAATATCGTCACCAAGCTTATACAAATCCTTTGGTTTCCTACCGTGCTTTGCTAAGTAGTTTGCTGGGATAAATTCTTCAATACCACCTTCGAGCATAAGCCTTATTCCTTTTGGAAGAACATCACTGATTTTACCAGTTACTTTTGCACCTTCTGAATATTTTTCAACAAATTCAGTAAATGGATCCTCTTTTGTGTGTTTTATACTTAGCGAAATTCTACGATTCTTACGGTCTACGGTTCGAATTACTGCCTCAACCCTCTGCCCTTTCTTAAGATAATCTGAAGATTTCTTAACTTTCTTATCCCAGAAAAAATCATTTATATGTATAAGCCCTTCTACTCCGTCCATAAGTTGAACAAAAGCACCGAAATCTTTCAAATTACTGACTTTAACAACGACTTTTTGACCAACTTTAAATTTCTCATCTACTATTGACCAAGGATCGGGCGTTGTCTGTTTCATCCCAAGCGAAATTCTTCTTTCTTCACGCGCAACAGATAAAACGACAGCTTCAACAATCTCACCCGGTTTAAGAATCTTTGCTGGATCTCTAACGTCCTTTTTCCACGTCATCTCCGAAATGTGAACAAGCCCTTCAACACCTTTGTCGATCTCGATAAATGCGCCATAATCTACAACGCTTGTCACCTTTCCTTTAATCCTTGTACCTACTGGAAATTTTTTCTCAATCTTTTCCCAAGGATGTGGTGATAATTGTTTAAGACCCACTGCAATCCTGCCCGTCTCGCGATCCATAATCAATACTTTCACCTTTATCTTGGTATTGAGCTTCAAAACCTCAGCTGGATGTGTTATCTTGGGCCATGAGATATCGGTTATATGTAATAATGCATCGATTCCGCCGATGTCAATAAAAGCACCAAAATCAGTTATATTACGTACTTCTCCTTCGATTATATCACCAACCTTAATCTTAACAAATAGCTTTTTCCTTACTTCTACCTGTTCTTCCTCTACAGCGCGTTTTCTAGAAACGACAATATTCTTCCTCATCATGTTTATCTTTATAATTTTCACACCAATTTTTTGACCAATCGCTGCATCAATGTCAGATTGTGATCTTGATTCAATCTGGGAACTCGGGAGAAATGCCTCTACTCCAATAATGTCAACAGCAAACCCACCCTTTATGCGTTTTTTAATTACGGCATTTGCAAGTTCACCATTCTCATACAGGTGTTTTATCTTGTCCCAGGCAAGTTGAAAATCAGCCTTCTTCTTAGATATTACTGGAAACCCATCGCGATTCTCATACGCCTCCAGGAATACGAAAACTTCTTTACCAACAGCGGCTTCTTCAGACACGGGAAATTCTTCAATTGATAGAAAACCTTCTGCCTTTAAACCGAGATTTAGAAGTACACCATTCTCTGTCTGTTTAATTACAGTAGCCTTCACAATCTCACCCTCTTTTGGCATGACAAAAGAAGCTTCAAGCAGTTTATTCATCTCTTCTTGTGAATAACTTTTCATTTATATAAGTCCTCCTTCGAATAGTTTTGCTATTCGAAGCTTTATTATATCAAATTAAAACCATTTGTCAATACATTTTAAAAAGGTTTACAAAAGGCTGTAAGGGACTTCACCCAATTTTCCATTTCTCCTTTGTAGCCATTCATCGCCCTCTCGAGCCATCTTTTAGCCATCTCGAGCCCTCTATTCGTTAAGAAAGTATTTGACTTTCTGAAATTTATTACTATTATTATAATGATGGAGAATTCAATTTGAAGATACTTCTCAGTTCTGACTCTTATTATCCACATCCTGGCGGAGTCTCGGAATACATGCATTTCTTGAGCAAATATCTAAGAGCTACTGGTAATGAAGTTGTAATAGTGGCACCAGAATATTCTGATCCGCATGAAGATGATATATATACAAAGAGAATAGGACGATGTTATTTCTTCAAAGGGAATAGCGCCACAATTACATTTACTTTTCATCCCAAGTTGCCTATCCTTGTCCGGAATTTTATCAGAAATCAACAATTTGACATAATTCATACAAACGGACCATTGTGCTGGACTCTACCGTATTGGGCATTCCACTATTCAAAAGCTGTGAATGTTGCGACATTCCACACTACATTCACTGGTATTAACCTGTACAAATTCGTCAAAGTTATATTCAAACGTGAATTTCATAGAAGAATGCACGGCGTTATTTATCCTTCAAAAACTGCCTTTAAAACAACCTTTCCGCATATCCCTGTTTCTTACCGAATAATACCAAATGGCGTTGATACAGAAAGATTTAATCCAGGTGTTAAACCATTAGATAAATTTCCTGAGGATAAACCTAAAATTCTCTTTTTAGGAAGACTTGACCCGAGAAAAGGACTCAATCATCTCCTTGCTGCATATCCACTGATAAAAAAGAAAATCCCCGAGGCAATACTGATTGTCGTCGGCTCAGGTCCATCTATTGAGCGCTATAAGAACTCAATCCCGGCTAAGCTTCG
>Ga0114919_10000062_pt1 | contig 58931 bp, 50 predicted proteins | sample BlataG_FD_88682 | JGI IMG/M metagenome (GOLD analysis project Ga0114919, IMG submission 88682) | Deep subsurface microbial communities from Black Sea to uncover new lineages of life (NeLLi) - Black_00105 metaG | ecosystem: Environmental > Aquatic > Marine > Oceanic > Sediment | place: Atlantic... | reverse complement strand
CGGCTTCGTAAAAAGTCCAATTTCTGCGTTGCGCTTCATTTCGTGTTCACTGCGGCGTACATAAGTACGCCTCATTCCACGAAATTCGCGACGCCTTGAACTTGAACTTTTTACTTTGCCGTCCCAATTTTGATTTTTTACGAGTTCATCAATCTTAAATTCTGCAATTGTTAATACGGACAGCGGTAATTTGACTATGCCATATCGACTTGAGATAGCGCTAAAATCTGAACTGTTTGATGCTGAAGGGAACGGGATACGCCAGAAGGCAAAGAATTATTTTGGTATCGAACTCGTCAGCGTTCGCTGCGTTTATGTTGTCACCATTGACGCCGACCTTTCCAAGGATCAGCTGAAAACCATCCAAACAGAAATCTTTACCAATCCTGTGACACAGGTCTCCTCCTTGGATCCCCTTGATATAGAATTTGACTGGACCATCTGGGTCGGCTACAGACCGGGCGTCAGAGATAATCCCGGAAGCACCGCTCTTGAGGCGGTGGAAGATATACTGGGGATAACCTTGGGTTCTGGTCAAGCGATCTACACTTCAAAGCGGTATTGCCTGAAAGGTAAAGGCCTGACCGAAGAAGACATGAACAAGATTGCAGCCGAACTTCTTGCCAATGACATCATCCAACAGTGGAATATTTTTCCGGTCGACAAATGGAATCCTGCCCAGGGAACCGGTATTATCATCCCCAGAGTCATACTTGACCATACACCCACGGTTACAACAATATCGGTAGACAGCGATTCGACTCTAAAAAAGATTAGTGACGAGCGAGGCCTGGCATTGAACCCCGCGGATATACCGTTCATAAGGTCCTATTTTCTGGATGCCAGGGTGCAAGCCTCACGGGCTGCCGTGGACCTTTCAGATCCCACGGATATTGAACTTGAATATATTTCTCAGGCCAGAAGCGATCATTGTAACCATAATACATTTCGAGGACTGTTCCGTTATCTGGATCTTGAAACCGGTGAAACCAAGGTTGTGGACAATCTATTTAAAACCTGCATCGAGACGCCGACGTTGACCCTGAAGAAGAAACATCCGTGGGTTGTATCGGTGTTGTGGGATAATGCCGGCGTGGGACAATTTGACAGCAACCATTATTACGTCATTACCGGGGAAACCCATAATTCTCCATCCAATATGGAGGCATACGGCGGCGCCATTACCGGTATTGTCGGGGTTTACCGTGATCCTCTGGGAACCGGTAAGGGGTCGAAGCTGGTGATGGGCAGTTACGGCTATTGTGTAGGACCCAGGGATTATAACGGGCCCCTTAAGCCGCGACTCCATCCCAGACGCCTTCTGGATGGTGTTATCGAAGGGGTAAGAGACGGCGGTAACAAGAGCGGAATTCCCACGACCTTTGGCCAGGTGCTTTTTCATCCCGGATATATGGGGAAATGCCTTGTTTTTGTAACGGCAGTGGGAATTATGCCGGCTTATATCAATGAAGAACCGTCGGAAACAAAGAAAACATCTCCCGGAGAACTGGTTATCATGTGCGGCGGGCGGGTCGGCAAGGACGGAATTCACGGAGTTACCGCTTCGTCAGAGACTTTTTCCGAGCATACCCCTGCCGGTCATGTTCAGATCGGTGATCCCTATACCCAGAAAAAAATGCACGATTTTTTGTTAGAAGCCAGGGACCAGGGCCTGATAAGATTTATTACGGATAACGGCGGGGGTGGACTCTCATCATCGGTGGGTGAGTCGGCCCGGTTTAGCAACGGGTGTGAGATCCAACTTGAAAAAGTTCCTTTAAAATATCAAGGGCTTGATCAGTGGGAGATATGGGTTTCCGAATCCCAGGAGCGAATGACCGTGGCGGTTAATCCGGCGGATCTTGAACGTTTTATGGAGCTTTCCCGAATGCACGCCGTAGAAAGCACAGTCATCGGCCGTTACACCAATACGGGCAAACTTCATATCACCTATAACGGCCGGACCTGTGCCTATATAGATATGGATCTATTAACGTCGGGGTTCCCCCAGTGGGAATTTGATGCCCAATGGCAGGCGCCTGAAAGACGGGGCCTGTTTGAGCCGGTTCTAAAAGAACCCGGTGACTACGAAAGTTTACTGAAGGGCTTGCTTTCACGCCCCAACATCTGCTCCAGGGAGTGGATAAGCAGACAGTATGATCATGAAGTGCAGGGCACAAGTGTGATCAAGCCTCTCGTGGGTGCGGATCGTGATGTGAATAGTGACGCGGTGGTCATAAGGCCGGTACTGGATTCCAAAAAGGGTCTTGTATTTTCCCAGGCCTTACTCCCCGCCTATTCGGCCATCGATGCCTATCACATGACAACCTGTACAATTGATGAGGCGGTGCGCAGACTCGTTGCTGTGGGCGCAAATTTTGACCGTATCGGCGGCGTAGATAATTTCTGCTGGCCCAGTATTCAATTTCACCCTCAGGATAACCCGGACGGCAAATTCAAGGCCGCACAGCTTGTGCGATCATGCCGGGCATTACGCGACATCTGTCTGTCCTATGAAATACCGCTGCTCTCCGGCAAGGACAGTATGTACGTTGACGGCCACCTTACCGGACGATACGGCGAAACCCACAAAATTTCAGCGCCGGAGACCCTTCAGTTTTCCGCAACGTCCGTTATCGACGATATCGCAAAATGTGTCACCATGGACAGCAAAATGTCCGGAGACCTAATTTACATACTGGGGACCACGCGAAACGAACTCGGTGGATCCGAATATTACGAGCATATGGGGTATGTGGGACTGAATGTGCCTCATATTTTTCCGGAAAAGTTCGCTGATCTATACAGAGCTTTGGGCCGTGCCATTTACAAAGAAATGGTCTCCTCTGTTCACGGTATATATCGTGGCGGCCTTGGGGTACACCTTGCCATGACAGCTATGGGCGGGAATCTCGGCATGACGGTTGATCTCGGTCTTGTTCCGTCAGACCCCCTTGATCGTAATTATGTTATTTTGTTTTCGGAATCTGCCGGCCGGTTCATTGTAACCATCGATCCTGAAAACCGAAAGATTTTCGAAGAAATTTTTAAAGGACTCCCCTGCGTCTGTATCGGGACCGTAACCCATGAATCCGATTTCATCATAACGGGGATCGACAAAAGGCCGATTATTAACATCCCTGTTCAGGAACTCAAAGACGCCTGGAAAAAGCCCTTTGGAAAATTGATTTAGCCGGGTATTGAATATTAGTTCCTAATCTCTGAAATTTGTGCTTCTTGTGTCAAAGAAATGTTTAACCAATTAAGTGTAAAGTGTCTAAAGTGATCTAAAGTGCCTAAAATTAAGGAATACTGCCAATTTGTATAAAAGCTGGAGCGAAGCGACTCCTTAATTTTAGTCACTTCAAACTTTAGTTCACTTTAGTCACTTTTTCGACTTGGCCGGGTAATGGAGAACTATAATGAGTAACGTAAGGGCCCTTGTCCTTACCGGATACGGCTTGAACTGCGACAATGAAACAGCTTATGCCCTAACCCTTGCCGGCACCCACGCCCATAGGGTTCATATAAACGCTCTTATCCACGGATCGGTGAATTTAACCGATTTTCAGATTATGGTGTTCGGAGGAGGATTCAGCTGGGGAGACGATCACGGTGCAGGTGTGATCCAGGCGGTTCGAATGAAGACAAATCTGGGGGATAAGATTTTAGAGTTTATCGATGCCGGAAACCTTGTCATAGGCATATGTAACGGATTCCAGACACTCGTCAATCTTGGCCTTTTGCCCGGTTTCGACCATGACTACACCCGGCGATCGGTTGCGCTTACATTTAATGACTGTGGGAATTTCAGAGACGACTGGGTTACATTAACGGTCGTCCCCGAATCTCCCTGTATATTTACCCGTGGAATAGACCGGCTGGAACTTCCCGTAAGGCATGGGGAAGGGAAATTTTATGCCCATCCAACCACCATTAGCCGTCTGATTGATGATAACCAGGTGGTGCTCCGGTATGCAATGCCCGACGGCGGGCCCGCAGACCTGAGGTTTCCTTTCAACCCCAATGGATCGGTCCATGATATCGCCGGGATATGTGACCCCAGCGGCAGGATTTTCGGTCTGATGCCCCATCCCGAAGCCTTTAACCACTGGACCAATCATCCCGATTGGACACGAATCAAGGAAAAGAAAAAGCGCCGGCAAAGCAAACTAGAGTCCAGCCCCACCGTGGGCATACAAATGTTTAAAAATGCGACAAAATATGTCAGTAATAGAGCGCAGCTATGAAAAATTTATATAGTAATATAAAATATTTTTATAGTTTTTCTAAGAACCATATTACATTTCGACACTGTGTTTCTCAATTCTAAAATCTTCCATATTGCCATCCGGCTGATAAATATATAGATTATTATTAATTAAATCATATATATAATCAGAAACCTGTTTTGTATAAATTCTATTTTTTAAAATAATTTTTAATAAATTTTTAATAAACAAACGTTGTGGCATGGAATTTGTATAATTATTAAACTCAGGGGGCCGGCATGCGAAAAAGATCCGGATTCACGGTGATAGAGCTTATCATAGTTATCGTTGTATTGGGCATATTGACTGCTGTGGGCGTGCCTAATTTTTTAAGCTGGCTGCCGAAATATCGCTTGAGAAGTGCGGCCCGTGATCTTTATTCAAACATGCAGCTTGCAAAACTGTCCGCAATAAAAAATAACGCTGATTGGGCGATTGTTTTTAATAAAGCAGCGGATCAATATCAGGTATGTTCCGGTCAAGGGCCTGATAACAGCTGGGGCGGTGGAGATAATATGGTCGTAAAAACCGTTGTTCTGAATAATTACGGAAGCGGCGTGGGGTATGGTCATGGAAATGCCACACCCATTGGCAGCACTTTTGGAGACGAAATTACGTTTACCAATAACGCGGCGGTTATGAACTCAAGAGGAACCGGTAACGCAGGCTATGTTTATTTGGAAAATTCGAGCGCTGCCACGAGTTACGGTATTGGTAAACGGACCAACGGCCTTACCGTTTTACGACGATGGAACGGTGCCAACTGGGAATATTAAGGAACGATTGCATGAAAGTGAAAAAAAAAGAAAGGTTAAACACGCAAGGGTTTACCCTGGTCGAGCTTCTGGTGGCCATGGTCGTATCTTTGCTTGCTCTTGGAGCGATCTATTCGACTTTTTTGAACCAACATAAATCGTATCTGATACAGGGAGAGGTTGCTGCCATGCAGCAGAATATCAGGGCTGCAATGTTTCATTTGCAAAGAGAGATTCGAATGGCAGGATGTGATCCCACGGGTTTGGCCGACGATGCCGGAATTACTGCGGCAAGCGTAACTTCCATCCATTTTAAGGAAGATGTCAGGGGTAATTCATCCGGTAGTGACCCGGATGGGGCTACCGATGATCCGAATGAAGACATAACCTATTCTCTGAGCGACGGTAATCTGGTAAGAAATACAGGCGGCGGGAATCAGACCGTAGCCGAGAACATCGATGCCCTCAATTTTGTTTATTTAGGCGCAGACGGCAGTACAACCGCAACGCTTGCCGATATTAGATCGGTGGAAATAACCATTGTGGCCCGGACGGGCAGGAGTTTGAGAGCTTCTCCAAACAACATGGTTTATTATAATCAACGAGGTGCGCAGATTTTAGGTGCGCAAAATGATAATTATAGCCGCAAACGGTTAACGGCCTTCATCAATTGCCGGAATTTAGGCCTAAATTAAGCGGATAGGATGATGATATGAGCCAGGGTAACGCATACACAAAAAAGACTGCGATCAAAACGTCACAAAAAGACCAGGGATTCACACTTATAGAAGTATTGATCGCCATTACTATTTTTGCCGTCGGTCTGCTTGCTGTTGCCGCCATGCAGACGTCTGCCATCACAGTGAATTCCACGGCCGGTCAGATTACAACACGTATGACCTGGGCCCAGGACAAGCTCGAAGAACTCATGGTCCTGCCGTACTCTGATCATCTGCTAGAGGACCTCGGAGATCCTCCTTCAGGTACGGACTCGGAGGGCGAATCGCATCAAGAAACAACTTCTGACGGTTATTATACCATATCCTGGACGGTCACCAACAACACCCCGATTCCCGGCACCAAGTTAATAACTGTGGCGGTCACCGGACGAGGAAAAACAACCCGGGTTAGCTATGTTAAACCAAGTATGTCTTAGGGGGTTTGCCCCATAAGCGCTAAGTTATTTTTTGCGCCGGAAGGACTATGGAATGTTTACTGAAAAAGATGAGGATGGATGGAGATAAACAGATAGGAAAAACTTATGAAAGAAAAATACCTGCCGGAAAATGAAAAAGGATCTATAACTGTTTTAGCCGTGGTTCTTTTGATGCTGTTGACGCTCCTGGGTATCGCCGCAACAACAACATCAAGCATTGAGGTCCAGATCGCCGGAAATGAGCTGCGCCATAAACTCGCTTTTTACTCAGCCGAAGCTGCAAAAGGCTGGGTGATATGGAACCCTGATTTATACGGCTCCAACAACATCACGGCGGGAAGCCCCCTTTTCTTCCCAAACAATGCAGTTCCTTCAGAGGCGCAAACGCTTAACTCGAATCAGTCTTTTAATGGAAGTGTTGGATACGGAAGCTCTGGAGACCCTCGCAGGGGGTCAGGGTATGAAGTCGGTGAATACCGGGCGCATAGCTATATAATGACCTGCAACGGGTATAGTTCTCACAATACCGCCACACAGATAGAAATCGGATTTTATCGTATCGGTTTTTAAATACGTCGATGAGGGGAAATACTATGAAAAGAATGAAACATTACAACTTAACCATTATTTTGATCATTTTTAGCCTTGTTTTTATGGCGTATCCGGGTGTTGCCGATGACACCTGTGTCTTTTCGGTGACTGCGGACGACATCCCGCCCAATATCGTTCTGTTGCTGGATAGCGGGGCCGAGATGGAACAAATCGTCTGGCACTCTGCCTATGACAATAGTATTAATTACACGCCCAGTGTGGCCTCGGAAGCGGATGTTGTTGAAACCCCAACACCCACAACTGGAACTTTAACTTTAACAAATATAACTTGCGATAGCGGTCCTGGCACCTGTACCCCGTTTCAAGACAATAAAACTCTGACTGGTCATACCAGCGGCGCCACAGCGAAGGTAGATGGCACGTTGTATGATACCAACAAGGTTAATTATGATGATAAAACAGGCAATTTTTTGGTGGGTGAAACAGTAGATTGTGACTTGCCAGGTGGTAATGATGGATTGGGTGATATTTTAGCTATTACAGAAACCGGAGGCGGCAACGGGTTTTTTAGAAACGCAGGCTACGGTATCATCATCACAGGCGGTGAATATTACTTGGTGGAGGTTCCCTCCAGTCTGAACCTCGCCGACCATAATTTTGAACTCAAGGCAAATTCAAGCAATGCGGCTGCTAAAGAAGGCACCTGGGAAATCAATGGAAGAACCATAACCTTGCCGGCGGAACCTTCCACTGTAGCGGTTGACGGCGTCATAGACAAAGCCAGTTATTTCAGATATTCCAAGAATTATCTGAACTGGTTGTTCTTTGCCCAAGATGCAGGAGGCAGCCCTCTATATGATGGCTCGGCTTTGCCGAATAAGACTCGCTTCTATTATGCCAAAAGGGCCATTATGACTGTGGCCAAAGGTACGGGGTATCAGGCCAAATTCGGCATTTACTATTTTGCAAATGATACCGGCGGATCACAGGCCCAACCACTCACGTTTGCGGTCAAGGCCGAACCGGATGGGGCCGATAATGACGGAGATACAGCTATCGATGAATTCGATGAAATTTTAACATCCGCCTTTATAAACAACATTAATAACATGGAAACGGTTATCTATTCTCCACTGGCAGAAGGCCTTTCAACGATCGGATATTATTATTCGTCCCCTTCTTCCGGCGCATCGGGGGGGTATTGTCAAAACAATTTTGATATTATCGTTTCATCGGGAATTTCTTCCCAAGACCAGGGCACCCCGTCTAAACATATACCGGCCAGTTTAGCCGACTATGACATGGATGGCGAGGGTGATATTAAAGAAGACAGCACACCAATTACTATTCCGGTCAACCAGAACGGCTCCACCTATCTTGACGACGTTGCCTATTATCTGTATGCCAATGATATTGTGGGGGATGCTCCGGATGCCGGCTCTCTTTGTTATGATGGATTAACCAGCGCTTTTTTGGTGGGTGAAACGGTAACCGGCGGGACTTTCGGAGCGACAGGAGAAATTACGGCCGTTAATGCAAACACCGGAGATCCGAGTACGTCCGGATGTTTGGAGATCGAGAATATATCGGGAAATTTTATAGACGATGAAGCATTGACAAGTTCCGGTGGCGCCGCCGTGGTGAACGGGGAGCTGTATGACGCGGGAGAAGGGTATCAGAACATTTTGACCTACACCATCGGATTTATGGGGGATCAAGAGGGGAATCTTTTTTTGATAAACACCTCTAACAACGGTAACGGCAACAAAAATCTTTATGACACTTCCGATGAAGAATACGGGAAATACCATTTTACGGCGGAATCCCCGGACGCTCTGTCAGAGCAGTTGTTGGCGGCCGTAAACGACATCCTTTCAAGGACCAGCACGTTTACGGCCCCGGTTGTGCCCGTCACAAGAACCACTAGCGGAAACCGGATCTATATGGCGTTTTTTAAACCCGGGGCAGAAAATTTCTGGGAAGGAAATGTCACCAAATTCGGACTTTCGGATAATAATGAAATTATGGATAAATACGACCATGCCGCCACCTGGCCCAACGGCGCCATGAAGGACGGCGCCGAGCCCTACTGGGCCACCATCGACTGGGCCAACCCCAATAAAAGCAATTATATGGATAACCAGCCTGGGGCCGGGGACAGTAACAGAAAAATTTATACCTACCTGGGCACCGCGGATTTGAATCATGTGAGCGGTGTAAATCTATTCGTAGATACCAACACCGGGCTAACGGACGCCGTCCTGGGAAGTCCGACCAACAGTATCGCCGACATCATCAATTACGTACGCGGCGCGGATGTGTTTGACGAAGATGAGGATACCAATACTACGGAAAACAGAGCCATCATTACCGGGGACGTACTTCACAGCGAACCTTCGATTTTTAAGTACACTTATGCTGACGGTTCAACAAAAACAATGGTCTATTTTGGGGCCAATGACGGAATGCTTCACGCTGCTTTAGATACAACCGAAGGCGCCGGGGGCAGCCCCGAGACATCCTATGGCACGGAGGCATGGGCCTTTATCCCCCCGGACCAGTTGCACCGTTTAAAGGATATGGTGGAAGGCACGGAACACCAGTATTATGTGGATTCCACCCCCAAGATTTTCTTTTATGATGATGACAAAGATGGTGTCATAGACACCGGAGACGGAGACCGGGTTATTCTGGTATGCGGTGAAAGAAAGGGCGGCACCAGTTACTTTGCTCTGGATGTGACCGATCCCCAGGACCCCCAATATCTCTGGAGGGTCAGCCAGTACCAAGATTATATATACGGCACTCTAGAGATGACTGATATTGTCGGAACCTGGCCGGCCGATGATTGGGCGGTTCGTTGGATCAATGATGATCCTCCATCCGGAGCTTATGATGCCTGGGTTTATTTTGACGGCGCACCGGTGGGAAACGTTTTTCGTTATAAATATAGAACGGTTACGCCTTTAAATGTGGGTGATCTTGTATTTTCTTGGATAAACCGTGACACCGCCAGTATTTATGGAACAGTTGCCTCTATTTTTGAGGACGCTCCCCGTTCCGCACCTCCCACAACGGTTATTTCGGAATTGGGCGAAACCTGGTCCGAGCCTCAATTCGGACTTGTCAAGACTGCATCCGGTGTGGACAAGCATGTCGTTTTCGTGGGAGGAGGATACAGCTCGGACAATTCAAAAGGAAAAACCGTGCTGGCTATCAACGTTATAACGGGCCAGGTTGTGAAGCAATTCACATCCGGCATGAGTTACAGCTTTCCGGGCACGGTCTCGGTTATTGACGAAGATGGTGATGGGTATACGGACAAGGTGTATGCAGGGGATCTCGGAGGCCAGATGTGGCGGTTTGCGAGTTTTACCAATCCGGACGACGGTAGTACATTGACCTTTCCCAATTGCAATGAAATTATCGATCATGCCAGTTATCCGTGGACCGGCCAGGTGTTCTTTCAAACAGATGAGAACCACTCAAGAAAATTTTTCTATCCCCCCAGTGTCACCCTGGAGAAAGGCTACGACCTGGTTTTTATGGGCACCGGAGACCGGGAAAACGCCTGCTGTAACAATGGCGGTGGCACTTCCGACTGCGACTCCAGCGAGCCCGATATCCTTTGCGCGGTAAAAGACACCCATTCTTCCACCACAATCATAGGGGAACGAGATCTCTCGGGGACTCTTGATCCGCAGGATTTGGTGGATGTAACAGATCCGTCAGACACTCCGCCGAATCTTGGTGATCCGACAGGCGATGCTGAGCCCAACGGCTTTGATGATAAAGGCTGGTATATCCGGCTGGTGGATGACAGCGACAATGCAGTGGGCGAAAAAGCCCTTGCAGAAAGTACGGTTTTTTACAAAGTTTATTATATTACGACCTTTACGCCCAACGACGACCCCTGTATGCCGGGAGGCGAGAGCAAGTTATATGCTCTGTCGTATTTAACCGGCGGTGCAGCCATAGATTTTGATGATGATGATACCAACGACCGGAGCGTAATTATCGGCGGCGGTATTCCTTCAAAGCCGGTTATGGTAATAAGAGACAGCGGTACAAACTTATTGATTTCAATAGGGAGTACAAACCCTGATGATCAAAGTGAGGATGTTTCTGCAGGAGTTTTGGTTATTGAACCGGTTGTTCCGGACACCAATTTCTTTTATTTATGGTGGAGAGAGCTGTTTAATTAAAGATTAAAGGGGAATTAATGAACTTTTTTAATTCCCGAACAAAAAATAATCTTTAAAGAGACGGATTACTACTTATTACTGAAAGTGGTCTAAAATGCCAAATAATAATCAAAACCTGTTATCAGCCCAAAATATTTGTCAGGCCCTTTTAAACAAGAGTCTAATAAAATCTATCCAAGCAAAAGAAATCCTTAAAAAAAAGGAGATTCTGAAGTCCCGACTGGAAAAGCAACGGAACCGGAAGAATGCTTCCGGGGACAGGAACATAAGTCCTGTAAGCATCATCGACGTCATCGCTTCACTGAACCTGAAATGCCCCGGCCCCGACGCCAGGGTAATCGATGAAGAGCTCATTTTCCAGGCCCTTGCAGAAGAATGGAAAATTCCGTTTAAGAAGATTGATCCCCTCAAACTGGATCTCAATCTGGTGACCACAACCATTCCTCGAAGCTTTGCCATGAAACACCTGGCACTGCCCATCGGCATTAAGGACGGATATCTGACCGTGGCAACGCCGAATCCTTTTAATGTGGAGGTTATGGAAGATATTGCTCGGGCCAGCCAACTCAAAGTCAAGGTCGTTGTAAGTACAAAATCCGACATTGTTAAGTTAATTAATGAATTCTTCGGTTTCAAACGCTCCATTACCGCAGCTGAACATCAGTTTGCCGGCCTTTCGGTGGATCTGGGCAATCTCGAACAGTATGTCCGATTGAAGCCCTCCGATGAACTTCCCTCCACCGATCAGCATGTTGTCAATGCGGTGAACCACCTCTTTACCTATGCATTTGATCAGAGGGCCAGCGATATTCATATTGAGCCTAAAAGGGATGTAAGCCTCATCCGGATGCGAATCGACGGAGTTTTGCACACCGTGTATCAACTTCCAAAGAATGTCCATTCCGCTATTATAAGCAGGATAAAAAACCTGTCCAGGCTGGACATGGCAGAAAAAAGAAAACCCCAGGATGGAAGAATTAAAATCGATAAGGAAGGGGTCGAGATTGAGATACGGGTCTCGACCATACCTGTGGCTTTTGGTGAGAAGGTAGTCATGCGAGTCATGGACCCGAACATACTTTTTCAGGACCTGGAAAAGCTGGGTTTTACCTCCACGGATTTAATTCGGTATAATAAATTTATCAATATGCCCCATGGAATTGTGCTTGTTTGTGGTCCCACGGGAAGTGGAAAATCGACCACCCTTTATTCAACTCTCCGGGATCTCTACACGCCTGAAATAAATATCACCACTGTAGAAGACCCCATCGAGATGATTCATGAGGGTTTCAACCAGATCGCCGTTCAGCCGGTTATAGGAATCACTTTTGCCACGATTTTGAGGAATATTCTGAGGCAGGATCCTGACATTATCATGATTGGGGAGATGAGAGATCTTGAAACGGCTGAAAATGCGGTTCAGGCCGCATTGACCGGACACCTGGTTTTATCTACCCTGCATACAAACGACGCCCCTTCATCCATTACCCGGCTCCTGGATCTTGGAGTTCCTTCATTTCTGATCCAGAGCACCCTGGTAGGCATAATGGCTCAGCGTCTGGTTAGAAAAATCTGCAATCACTGCATGGAATCTTTTGAGATGGAAGCCACGGAACTGAAAGCCATGGGTTTGGATGTGGGACAAAACGGCCGGATAAAACTAAAACGCGGCAAGGGCTGCCAGAGATGTCGAGGAACCGGTTATTACGGCAGGACCGGCATTTTTGAAGTGATTCCTTACTCGGAATCATTGAAAGAGATGACCACCGCCAACGCCGATTTCAAAGCCATTGCTACCCAGGCCAAAAAAGAGGGAATGATCACGCTGCGAGAAAACGCTTTGATAAAACTGCTGGCAGGAAAAACCACCTACCAGGAGGTTCTCAGGGTTACGTGGGGACAATCTTAAACCAAAAAACAAGGGTTGCGTGAAGACCATACGAAAGCAGATGATTGAACTTTTGGATAAAAAAGAGATGAGCGCCAGAGAACTCTCCCGGACCATGGGCATTCGGGAAAAAGAGGTCTATGCGCATCTTTCTCATATTGCGCGTTCTGTAACTGCTCAGAGAAAAAAACTTATTATCATACCTGCCGAGTGTTTGGGGTGCGGATATGTTTTTGAAAATCGAAAGCGTTATACCCGCCCGAGTCGTTGCCCGCACTGCAAAAGCGAATACATTCAAAACCCCGTGTACCGAATCAGCTATCCCGAATTTCTTGTGATGAATTTATGAGTCTGTTGATTAATGGTCTTTTCGCACAATCTCTGCGTTATGCTCAAAAAATTAATTCGCCAAAGTTCGGTGGCGAATAAATCCTCGGAATATCAAATATATGCCTGCCTGCCCCGCTTGCCCCGTAGCTCCGGAAGATGGTACTGGGGTAGGTCCGGCAGATCATACGTTAAAACGAAAGGTTATAATATCTCCGTCCTGAACCTCGTACGTTTTTCCCTCAAGCCTTACACTTCCCTTCTTTCTGGCTTCATGATAAGTGCCTGCGCTCATGAGGTCATCATAGGAAACCACCTCTGCACGTATGAACCCTTTTTGCATATCTGTATGGATCACCCCTGCCGCGTCAACGGCTTGGGTCTGTTTTTTTACGGTCCAGGCTTTTACTTCATCGTTAACCACGGTATAAAAAGAGACAAGACCAAGCAGTTCATAGGATTGTTTGATGACCCTGTCCATGGCAGATGCTGAAATATTGAACTCAGACAAAAACTCCTCTGCTTCTTCAACAGACATCTGGGCAAGTTCCTGTTCGAGTTTACCCCTTATCACCGTGCAATTTTCCGTGGACGTCAAATCTTTTGCTTCAGGAATCGCGTCATCCTCATCTTCGTTATTAAACATAACCAGCATGGGTTTTGCGGATAAGAAAGCATAGCCCCTTAAATGATGGGCAGATGCAAGATCCGGGCACTTTCTTAAAGGCATCTCGTTTTCAAGATTTTTAAGACATTGGTTTAAAAGCGAAACTTCCTGAGGAGACGTCTTCTTATTCCGTCTTCTGTCCAGTTCAACATTTTCCAGCTTTTTTTCAACCACAACAAGATCAGCGAATATCAGTTCCTGATCCATGGCTTGAAAATCCTGATAGGGTCTGGGTTTTTCAAGACCGTATACACTGAAATTTCGGATCACATGAATCAAAGCATCACAGTCCCTTGTCTGATTCCAAATTTTCTGATCTTTTTTTTGCCCCAGCATTCCCGGAAGGAAATATTCTACCTGGGCATAAATGGTCCTTTTGGGTTTATACATCTCAGTTAAGACTGCCAAACGTTGGTCAGGAACCGGTATCGTACCGATACGATTTTCACCCTTATGGCCTTCGGGAAGAATGCTGTGCGTTAATGCTTCAAATATCGTTGATTTCCCTGATCCGGGGAGACCTATAATTCCGAGTTTCATTTTGTAAACGCTCCTATAGTCATTTATGGAACCATAATTTTTACGAAACCATCAATTTATTATTGTCACAAAATGATTGTATATTAAAATTGATTATATAGTTAAATACTTAAAAAGGCCAGACAAATTCTTAATAAAAAACTCTTTCAAACCCATCATTTTTACCCAGCCTGCTCAGTTAAACCAGAAATTTGTTTAACCGGGGTAAAACTTTTTTCTATTTCACCGGGGCCATTATTCCAATTGGGGTGTAGCCCCTAAGTAAGTTCTATCTGGGCCGGGGGTTATCGGAAAATTTCTCTTGACAGAGGATTAAATAAGCAAATAACATTCTTTTGAAATCAACATTCCAACATTCCATATCCGAAGGACGTGTCGCCCTTGCAAGAAGGATCGATTTAGGTGGTGTTCGCGTTTGAATCTATAGTTTCTATGGAGCTATTAAAATCTTTTAATATTAACTCGTTATTTTTCAATTGGGAGACGTATTGGTATGTCAAAAAAATGGGCATATCTTTTTGATGAAATTAAACAGGCGGAACAATATGCCGAGGCTATCCACTCGGATGTACGCGGGCTTCTGGGAGGAAAGGGAGCAAATCTGGCCGAAATGACGCGGATTAATGTCCCGGTGCCCCCCGGTTTCACCATAACAACCGAAGCTTGCAACGCCTATTTGAGTTCAAAAGAAATTTTTCCGAAAACCCTGTGGGAGCAGGTGCGAGAAGCTCTCCGTTCCGTGGAAGCGGCCAGCGGCAAGAATTTCGGTGATCCCGTGAACCCTCTACTGGTTTCCTGCCGATCCGGAGCAAAGTTTTCCATGCCGGGAATGATGGATACCGTTCTCAACATTGGATTGAATGACCAAACCGTGCAAGGAATGATTGCGTTGACCGGAGATGAACGCTTTGTGTTTGATGCATACCGTCGCCTGATCCAGATGTTCGGCAATGTTGTAACAGGAATACCTGATGAAGTGTTTGAAAGAAAAATTTCCGGGGCTCGCAAGAAAGCCGGGGTTGAGACTGATTCCCAATTGACAGCTGACCACTGGAAGTCTTTAACCGGACAATTCAAAGTTATTTTCAACCATTATACCAATCACGCTTTTCCGACCGATCCTTACACCCAATTGGAAATGGCAATCCAAGCGGTTTTCAAAAGTTGGAACGGAAAACGGGCGATCGATTACCGTAACGCTTCAGGTATCTCCCACGATCTTGGTACGGCAGTAACTATCATGACCATGGTGTTTGGAAACATGGGTGATGATAGCGCTACCGGCGTTGCAATGACGCGCAACAGTTCGACCGGAGAGAATTGTATTGAAGGCGATTATTTAACAAACGCACAAGGAGAGGATGTGGTCGCCGGCATCCGTTTGACCAAAGACATCTCGGAATTAAAAACCGAGATGCCGGAAACGTATTCACAATTTCAAAACATAGCTCAGCGGATGGAAGACCATTATCGTGAAATGCAGGATATCGAATTCACGATTGAAAAGGATAAACTCTGGATACTTCAAACGCGTGACGGAAAACGCACGGCACAAGCGGCCGTCTGCATTGCAGTGGAAATGGTTGAACAAGGACTCATTACCCCTGAAGAAGCAGTAATGCGCATCACTCCGGAACAGGTGGACTTTTTTCTACATCCGCAGTTTGATCTCCATGCCAAGGCCGCTGCAAAAAACAAAGGCGAATTTCTGGCATACGGACTGAACGTTTCCCCTGGCTCAGCCTGCGGCATGGTTGTGTTTGATGCCGACCTGGCTGAAACATGGTCCAAAGAAGAGGGCAAGGATGTAATCATGGTGAGGCCCGAAACCAAACCGGATGATGTCCACGGTATGCTGGCGGCCAAGGGAATTCTGACCAGTCGCGGAGGACGGACGAGCCATGCGGCCTTGGTGGCGCGTCAATTCGGCAAGCCTGCGGTCGTCGGTGTATCAGACTTGGATATCGATATTAATAAACGCCAGATGACTATAAAACAAGAAATTATAAAAGAGGGCGAATGGATATCCATTGACGGCACTTTCGGTGAAGTCTATGCAGGCAAGCTGAAAACAACGGTTCCGAATATCAAAGATCCTTGGTTGATAAAACTGCTGGACTGGGCAGATGGATTCCGCCGTTTGGGTGTCTGGACCAATGCCGATTACCCTTCAGATGCGGAACGCGCCCGTTCCTATGGTGCAGAAGGAATTGGATTGTGTCGGACAGAACACATGTTTTTTGAGGCCAAACGACTTCCGTATTTACACAAAATGATTATGGCTGATTTGCCGATTGAGAGACAAGAAGCTCTCGATGCTCTGTTACCCTTTCAACGGGAGGATTTTGCAGGCCTGTTCCGGGCAATGGACGGCCTGCCGGTGATTACCCGTTTGATTGATCCGCCGCTGCATGAGTTCTTGCCCAATCACGAGGACCTGGTGAATGACTTGACGGATCTAAAGATGCGCCTGAGGGATGCAGATACACTTGAAACCGTTGATACGCTGCTCATGCAAATTAAAAACAAGAATCGTATCCTCAAACAGGTAGAAAAACTCAGGGAAACCAATCCCATGCTCGGAATGCGGGGAGTGCGCCTGGGGATTCAGATCCCGGAACTGACGACCATGCAGGTTCGAGCCATTTTTGAAGCGGCATGTTTGGTGGCCAAGGACGGAATAGAGGTTCATCCGGAAATTATGATCCCCCTGACCAGCCATGTCAATGAACTGAAAGTCCAATGCGAAATGCTCGAGAAGGAAGCCCGCAAGGTCATGGAAGAGCAGCACATCGAGATTGATTATAAGTTCGGAACCATGATTGAAATACCCCGTGCAGCGTTAACTGCCGACCAGTTGGCCCAATACGCCGAGTTTTTCTCATTCGGCACCAATGACCTCACCCAAACAACATTCGGCATTTCCAGGGATGATGCGGAATCGAGTTTTTTGATGAAGTACCTCAGCGCGGGAATACTGCCTAAAAATCCCTTCGCCACCATCGATCGGGACGGGGTAGGAGAATTAATGGGCATTGCCGTAAGAAAAGGACGTGCAGTGAGACCGGATCTGGAATGCGGGATCTGCGGAGAACACGGCGGCGACCCCGAGTCCATCCGAATTTGTCATCAGCTCGGTCTGACATACGTATCGTGTTCGCCATTTCGGGTGCCCGTTGCTCGCCTGGCCGCTGCGCATGCCGCCTTGCTTGATCGCGAAACCGAGTAACACTATGATCACAAAACCAATTTCCAACTCATTAGATTTTTTAAAAGCGTTAACGGTTCAGGGTTTAGGGTTAGAAGAATAATTTTTAGATTTTCAGTTTGTTATTATGTCAAAAAATTGATGATGTATTTTAATGAGAGAAAAAGAATTGCAATTCCCAATATAAGTTTTATTGCTCTGGCGGGAAAATATTTTTGTAACCTGGCGCCGCAGTACATTCCGAAAAAACCGCCGGCACCAAAAAGCGCACCCAGCATCCAATCAGGAGCAATCGCCAGACCTGTATCGGCGTATATGGGAGCAATTAAGCTATAAAAGGCGACACCGGCAATAGATGTTAAAAATGTTCCCAGCAATGCAGCGCCGGCAATGGTATAAACCGGCAGTCCGAAAATTGTCATCAAAAACGGCGCAATTATCGCCCCGCCGCCAATGCCGTATGTGCCGCCGATTATCCCCACAATAAAAGTCAGCGTAAAAAGAATGATGGTATTAAATGAAAACGTTTCACCGTAAAACTCATAGGTGTAGTTTGTAAAAGAAAATCTGACGGTCCTTACCGCCGCTTTTCTTTCTAAGCCAGCGTGTTGCCCGGAGCGGATTTGAACTGACCTTTCCTTGAATTTTTCCTCAAGTTCTCTGGTTTTTTTCTTTTTTGGGCCGGCTTTCCCGGTCAGGTCATAAAGCAGCCTAATAGCAATATAAAACAAGACACAACCCACAAAAAATTTGAAGTTTTTCGGATCCGGAAGGTATTTAATTCTAAAAACAGCACCCATAAATACACCCGGTAATGTGCCTGCGATGATAACCCAGGCCAGAGGCCACGCCATTCTTCCTTCCCTGATATATCGATAAACTCCGCTGGGTATGGCAACGATGTTGTAAACCAGATTTGTCGGACTCACCGAAGGGCTGGTAAACCCTAGGATGCTCATTTGAAACGGGAGAAGCAAAAAAGCGCCGGATACCCCTCCCATGGAAGTAAAAAAAGAAACAATAAATGCAACGATAAACGGGACTAAAGGAAAAACTTCAACACCCGATACCGGAAAAACCATGACTGCGCCCCTTTTCATTATTCAGAGATCCAACTGCCTAAGTCGAAATTTTCTGCAAATGGATTCACAAAACGGACCCCTTCTATGACGGAGCCCACGTTGAAATTCTCGCTAAAGATTACTTTAATCTGATGTAGCCGCGCTAAAGCCCAGATTTGTACATCCCAATAGAGGTTCCCCGGTGAAATCCCCCGAAGGGGGTATGCATAGCAGAATTTCACTAAGCAGGATGGGTTCAGAGATTGTAGGTTCACCTCACAAATCTGAACCGTGAAGGGTTATGACGATTTTTAGAGTAAATGTCATTTCAGCGCCGGCGGGTATTTAGGTGTTTTACCGAAACTTATTGAACTATATCATTTGGAATAGATAGCTCATGCCCATCCATAAATACCTTTGAGCACTAAGTAGTTTCCAATTTATAAATGAGGGATTTTTTCGATGAGCAAGGCCGCACAAGGTTTTTCGCCCGAGGCGTACTTGAAGTACGTCGAGGGCGGAAACCCTCGGAGAACGCCGCTCATCGGAAAAAAACCATTTATGGATGGAAACTATCTCACTGAGACAGCCTGCTCTTATGCTGCTGCCAATGAACGAACACGAAAAATCTCATTTTCAGATAACGGTGCAATTGCAGATTCAGGCACTGTTATCACGGCTATTGTATCTCCAACAGCATTAAATACTTCTAATGAATAGCCGTCTTCTCCGTCAGAAACAAGATGATGTTCAACAATAGTTGCGACATCACCTTTCTTTAATTTTTTTTTGTGAATATCTTTTAGTAAAATGACTTCTTCAAATAATTTGTATTTCATTTTCTTATATCTCCCTATCCGGATACATGGTGATAAATTTTGTGCTTTTTGTTTCGGTTTCTGTCAGCCAAACTGTGCACACCGATAGACTTTTACCATTCGGCCCAGTCAGTTTTCCTCTAATTTCGTACATCTGACCATATTTTGTGCTTTCAATCCCCATGGCTACAAGTGGTAAAATTTGAACGCGCAAATCATTTTTCAATTCTTGCCAATTTTCAAGTGTATATCCTGCCTGAGCCAGCCATTGAGATTTATCATTTCGCTTTCTTGAAATTAAAAGATATTGTGTCAGTTTTTCATGAGCAATTAGACTATTTTCAGGTAGTTTCATTTTATTAAACATTAACATATAATTTCAGGCAAGTCAAAAAATGACTTTTTACGAAGGCATCAATGTTACATCCACACAACAGCCTTATTCAGAGATCCAACTGCCTAAGTCGAAATTTTCTGTAAATGGATTCACAAAACGGACCCCTTCTACCACGGCGCCCACGTTGAAATTCTCGCTAAAGATGACTTTAATCTGATGTAGCCGCGCTAAAGCCCAGATTTGTGCATCCCAATAGAGGTTCAAGGTTTAGAAATTGTAGGTTCACCTCACAAATCCGAACCCTGAACCAAATTACGATATTTTTTATTTATGTTAATCATAGAGGAAGGAGCTTGTAAACCGGCGTTATAGATCTAAACCGAATAAACTGAAAATATTTCCTTTGTAGCTTAGTGATTTTGTGTCAGATCCTTTTGTTTCCGGCCCGTCCGCCTCACTCCGCTCGGCAGGAGGGCGGGCTTGTCCGGCTCCTCTTTGCCAGAGAGGAGTCATCCAGGGGTGCTAACCCTGAATGCAACCGTATTAAATCTCTTCAGCAAAGGTTAACCGGGGGAGGGAGATGGAGAAACTATATGTTATTATTAATCTTGATCAAACACCTTGCTGGGATAGCGGATCAGCTCTTGTATCATTGCATCGCGTATTTTTTTATCATGGGCGGACTTCTTCTCAAACGCCGCCCCCATTTTTTGCAATAGTTCCTCAAATTTAAGCGGTTTCAGACAATAATCAAAAGCACCCAGCCTCATCCCCTCAATACTTGTCTCCACCGAAGCGTGTCCCGTAAGTAAAAGAACCTCGACCAGGGGCTGAATCTTCTTGATTTCCCGCAAGGTTTCTATACCGTCCATACCCCCCGGCATTTTGATGTCGAGTATAATTACATCAAATAATTGTTCTTTTAAAAGAGCGAGGGCTTCTTCTCCGCTGGTAACACCGGTTGCATCCAGTTTTCTCTTTTTCAGTCGATTTACAATTGTTTCTAAAAAATCAATTTCGTCATCAACGACCAGTATTCGAAACATATCCATTTCAATCCCCTTATCTGTTTTTTTTTAATTAGTGGTGATATTTGCACTTCCTCCTAAGGAAGATTTTCGATTTGATGACAACATATTATTATTTTCTTTTCGGAATTGCAATAGGAAGTTTAACGCTGAAAACAGCCCCTTCTGACAGTTTGCTCTCCGCTATTATGGTGCCGCCTAATTTCTCAATAATATTATAGCTCACCGACAGACCGAGACCCGTCCCTTTGCCGGTCTCTTTGGTAGTGAAAAAGGGATCAAAAATCTTTTTCAGATGTTCTTCAGCGATACCCGGACCGTTATCTTTTATACTGATTACAATCCGGGAATCCTCTTCCCGCGTTTTGACTTCAATCAATCCATCTTTTTCGACGGCATCAATTGCATTGTTTATCAAATTCAAAAACACCTGTTGAAGCTGAGATTGATCACTTGCGATAATCGGCAGTTCAGATTGTAAATCCTTGCTTATTTCGATGTTGTTTGTCTGGGCATGACTTTGCAAAAGCTCTATGGTCTGATCTAAAACATTATTAATGTCAACATCATCTAAACGATGCTCCATCTTTCTGGCAAATCCGAGCATATTATGGGTTATTTTGCGAGCTTTTTCCACGTGTTCTTCAATTTTATCTACCGAAGTTACATACTCTTTATAATTTTCACTCTCCTGAAATTCTTCTTCAATGAGTAAATCCCGCATCCATCCTGCCTTTTCGCCGATTACCGCAAGTGGATTATTAATTTCATGGGCAATTCCGGTAGCCATCTTTCCCAGAGCCGCCATTTTATCAGACTGAATCAGTTGATCATTAAGTTCGCCAATCCCTTTGTCAGTTTCTTCCAGACGCCTGAAGATGATGCGCATCGCAAAAAAGGTGGTCATAATTATTGCCAGACAGCCAAAAACAATAATTATGATTTCCGTATTTCTGGTTGTCAATAACCCGCCTTTCTCATCTCCCACGTCCTGGGTGATCACCAGGAGCCACTCATTATTTTTCAACCAGGTCCCGGCAACATGTTTTGTTTTGCCGTTAGCCTTAATTATTTCGGCAACCGTAGTCCCTTGACCAAAAAGCGTTAAGGGAATATTTGATTTGCCCAATATCTTGCCGGAAAACCGAGGAGCTGTCTGATAAATCCCGGTTTTATCGATGATATAAGCATCACCTGTCTTGCCTGTCTGGGCGGTCCTGACAAGGTTATTAAATATGTCCGAATCCACGGTTGCCCTCAAAATCCAGCCCCGGCCGTTGCTGTATCCGCGCACAGCAATAACAAAATGCGGCAACTGCCGGTATCCCATGTAAACATTACTGATATATTTGCCCTTACCCATAACCTCATTAAACCAGGTCTGTTGAAAATAATTTAATCCTTTTAAATTATACGGCCCGGAATATGCCAGGTGTTGACCGGCGCTGTCGATAACGCCCAGGTCAATCAGGCCGTCCGTACGCCGGCTTATTGCCGTAAACATGCGAGCAAGATTCTCCTGTTGTTTTAAGTCACCAAAAGAATGGGTGTCCACAACGGTGGCAAGGACGGCGGTTCGTTCCCTTAAGAACACTTCTACTGAATCAGACCGGGATCTTGCCCGGTATTTTATCTGATCTTCAATCTTTTCCCCATATGTTCTGGCGAACCGATAATAGATTGTCTCTCCAAGAGAGACCAGAGGAATAATGGCAACACACAGGATGATGAGCATGATCTTTCTTTGAAGATTTATGTATATTGACTTTCTTTTATAAAGTCCCATTAAAATTCCTCTATATCCCCCCTTAAAGAGGGGATGATTTGAAGGATTGTGCTACCAGGATAAAAATTTCCAGTACCCGAATACCGCCCAACCCCAAAGGACAAGCCAGGCCAGAATAGTTACCGGAAGTCCGTATTTAACAAAATCCATTACATCCAGCAACCTTTCACCGGTTTCAGGGTCCCGGCCCATGCCAAAGGCAATGGCATTGTTGGGGGTGCCCACCACCAGAAAATTTGCAAATGAGGAAGAAAAAGCGGTGATCAGCCCCACTTTCCAGACATGTACATTGGCGAGTGTGGCCATGGGAAGAACGATCGGTCCCAGGGCAGCAACCGTGGCGCCGTCACTCATAAAATTGGTCATGGTTCCGGTGAGCAGGCTGACTCCCAAAACCAGCCCGTCACCCCTGGTTAAAATATCCGGCAGAGTACTGACAAAAGTATTGGCCAGCCAGAGCGCGCCGCCGGTAAATTTCAGACCAACCCCCATGGCACAGGCGGCAGCATACAGGCCGACCACATCAAAGGCCACACCTGACTGGATATCATCCCAGGTGACGATGCGGCATATAAACATTGCCGCCACTGCATAAAGAGTGGGCCCGCCAAGACCGGCTTCTTCGCCAAGGACAATCCAGCCGGTGATTAAAAGGACTAAAATTATGGCCATCATGGCCTCTTTGCCACCGAATTTAGGCATGTTCGCCACTTCAGACTTAACCACTTCGCTGGGATTGACATCCGGCACCTTGAATTTCGGCTTAAAGAGGATATACATATAGGCTCCAATTACACATGCCATGAACGGAACGAACGGTAGACCGTATTTCATCCACTGCAAAAACGTAATCGGCATTCCATATTCCATCAAATATCCGACCATGATGGCGTTGCGTCCTCCGGCGGCCGGAGAACCCGGGCCTCCGTGATTGGCCGCAAAACAGACGCCAAGTAAAAGGAAAATGGCCAGGGCCCGGTCCTTTTTAACGCCGTGCATCTTGCAGGTAACCTTATAAACACCCATAAGCACAGGGATCAGAAGGGCCACCAGGGCGTGTTCTGATAAAAACCCGGCACAGATAGCAAGCATAGGGAAAAAGATAAAGGCAAAGGATTTGGCGCTTTTAATCCGGCTCAAAAGTATCAGACCGATCCGTTTGTCAAGTCCGGTCTTGGCAACCCCGACCGCCACCGCCAGAATTCCGAAGATGAAAAAGACGGCATCCTTCATATAAGCCTTGGAAATCTCATTTATAGGCAGAATAGCAAAAAGGTAAATCATAACACCCACCAGAATATCGGTGGCGCCCAGGGGCAAAGCTTCCGTGCCCCATAAAAAGGCGGCCAAAAATAATATGGCGATCATAACCTTGGCTATTCCGGCGACTTCTTCAGCATTCATCAGGGAATGTTCGCTTCCTTCTGATGAAACTGTCTTCCCCTCCTTGAATGCTGCAAAAGCCTTGGACCTTAACTTCTTGTTAACAGTTTCAACAATGGTGGTGCAATCCCTGCCCAGTTTATATCCCGGGGGGCTAATTTTTTTCACCATACCAATCATACTCTGTGGCGGCGGTAAAATAACCAGGGTAGCAAAAACCACGGCTGCAATAATAAATAACAGCGGCTTATAACCCGGCTCATTTTTCCAGAAGCTTGATTTACCCTTAGCAATCATTGTGTGATCTATCATACATCCTCCTCGTACCGAATTAAATGAAATAATGTGCAACTTGTTGAAAAATGATTTTCTCCATAATCTCCCACCGGAAGGATTGCCTTTAAATGCCATAAAGAACAGCAATTTCCATGCCAGATATAGCAACAAAAAAAACTTGGCAAACCCTTTTAAAAAACTGCTATTTAATTAATTGTGAGAAATTTTAAAGATGAAATCTGGGGATGTGTATGTCAGGATTATTTACACATTGTAAAAAAAATAGTAACCGTTCAGGGTTCAAAGTTCACGGTTCAAAGGTTGGGGGATTTGCGGTTTCCGCATTCTGAAAAATGAAAAATATCGCAAGCTCATTAACCTTGAACCTTTGAACCCTGAACCCGTGAACGGATACAAAAAGTAAAACCCGAAAGGCGCTTATGGGGTAATATCTGACCGCTTAGCCACGTAATAGCGTGTGGCCGGGCCCCGACCGGTCTTTTCGAGGATTCCTCTTTTCACCAGATCGCTCAGGTCATAAAGCGCAGTGCGAGAGGGAAGATTATTCCCGACGATATACTGGTAGTCTGAACGGGTGATTTCTTGCTTTTGCAAGATGATGGGAAAGGTCTTTTTCTGCCTGGCATTGAGTCCGGGAGGAAGGTTCTCAGTGCGGCGTATAGGCCCAACACGTGGCTGTGACACGGGCTGCCTGAGCGATTCATCATCTTCAATTTTCATCCTGGTCATATTGGCAAGGCGAGCCGGTCTTTCTCCTCCCAGGGTAATGTCTTCCGCCTGTATCAGTTTTTCTTCCACCATGGCCACGGAACGGGTTATGCAGTTCATGAGTTCACGCACATTCCCGGGCCAGTGATAACTCTTCATCTTTTCCAGGGCGCCCTTGGTAATGCCTACGTCTTCCTTGTTCATGAGACGGCCTGCCTGTTTCAAAAAATAACCGACCAAAACCGGGATATTCTCCTTATGGTTTCTCAGGGAGGGGGTACGGATGGTCAAGACCTCCAGGCGGTAATAAAGATCTTCCCTAAGGAGACCTTTTCCGATCAACGTCCCCGGATCTACATTGGTTGCCGTGATCAGCCGGACGTCCACATCGATCTCATCGTCACTCCCAAGCGGTCTGACCTTCCGCAGGGAAAGGCATCTCAACAGAGCCTGCTGAACCTTGGGTGAAGCAGATCCGATTTCATCCAGAAAAAGAGTGCCGCCATGTGCGGCCATGAATGCACCCTTTCGCCCGGTCCTTGCTTCCGTAAAAGCGCCTTTGATGTGTCCAAAAAGGGTATCCAGGAGAAGATTCTCATCAAGGGCGCCACAATTTATTGAAATAAAAGGCTGTTGCGAGCGACTGCTGTGCTTGTGGATCGCCTCTGCAGTGAGTTGTTTTCCGGTTCCTGTTTCTCCCACAATGAGTACATCGGCATCCACACAGGCAGCCTTGATAATGTCCGATTTCAAGGCTTCCATCTTCGGGCCAATCCCTACTATCTCGTCCATGGTATGGGACTTAAGGCGTTCCGTAAGTGTATGCATTTGTTTTTCCAACCGCGCCATTTTTCGCTTACTTTCCAGTTCCAGTTGGTTGTCCTTGATGCGGATTTCCTCCAACTGCTTTCTCAATGTCACAATCATTTGATTGACGGCGTTTTTCAAACCGCTGGTCTCGTTGTCATGGTCGGGGAGGGCAATTTGGCACAAGTTTCCAGTTCTTGTGATTTTGTTTACTGCTTTGGCCAGATTGAAAATAGGTTTTGTAATCACCCTGCTCATGCCGAAAATTATGAATGAGATAATTAAGATGGTCAAAATCGTTATGGCAAGCATAACCCTTAAATGACCGTATCCGGCCCACAGGGCAAGTCTGGTCCTGTCCACAAAAGCAACGCCGCAGTAAATGGACGGATCTTGCTTTCCGCTCGCATTGAAATAGACCGGGGCATAAGCAAGAAAGTATTGTTTTGTCATTGATTCGGGGTGGGCCTTCTTGTCGGTCATAAGCATCACACCGGATTTTCCATGCCTTACATCTTCAACCATCTGCCAATACATGTGAAAAGTGGAATTAGGCCTGAAAGCGGATTCCAGGCCAGGCCTTCTCGTGCTACCCGAGAGATCAAGCCGTGCTTTGTTCGTGGAAAGTTTTTCGCCTTGGCTTCCAATATCTTCAGACTCGAAGAGGATCCAGCCGTTTTTGTCAAAGAGATAGTTGAATCTGGGTTCCATGCTTCTTGCATAGGAGAGGATGGGCGAATCAGGAGAGTTATAAAGAGAGAGGATATTCCGGATCTGATAAAGGTCTATTGACAACAGAAATATTCCATCAAGGGAATTGTCTTTACCAAAATGTCCGGTTGCCAGGCGAATGACCCTAATAGATTTGTCTTCCCCATTGCGGACCTCAACTTGCCCGAATGGATAGACACCTTCCATAATGTCTGAAATCCATACATTTCCTTTTTTAAAATCCTTCATCCTATCAAAAAGTATCATAAAAAGGGGGTGAAGCAATGACATATCTTGACAGGTGATTACAGTGCCTCCCCTTTGAACGAGAAAGATATGTTTCTGGTCGCTTTTTGCGAAATAACCGATTTCTTTGTACTGAATCCCGCCAATATCGTTGCGAGATTTAGCGAAATCAGCGAGTTCTAATCTCGCAACAGGCCGTTGTGCGAAAAGTAAGAGATCTTGTCTACATTTTTCCAAGAAGATTTCGATCTCGTGGGATAGGGCGTTGGTTTGAAGCCGAACCGTCCTTTTCAGGGCCTCATTCAGATAATTGTTTGAATACCAGATAGTTGCAATGCCAGTAAGGGCCAGAATAAGGACTACAGGTGGGATCAATGATACCAAAAGCTTTGTTTGCAGCCGCCAGTTTTTAAAAGCCCGAATCAGTCGCAATATATTGAACGGGCTGAAATGCCTGTTGAAGGAGGCCATAGACTAATTCCTTATGATTACAAGTTTAATAGTCAGCAGCAGTGAAGCAATCTGTTTTCTCGCAAAGCAGTTCCTTTTCCAATGGTTTTTATATTATATATTGCGAGGTATGTCAAGTTATACAATCGCTTCGCGATTCTATATAACGCGGCTTCGCCGCTCTAAAAAAGGAAATTCCTATACTATCAAATTATTTAAATGGCACGTATGTTGCTTTACACATAATCTTCGAAGGGTTTATATGGCAAGATCGAACAGCCAAACAGGGGGACGGGATGGGGATAATGGTAGCTGTAGACAACTCTGAGTATTCCTTAAAGGCGGTCGAGATGGCAATCGAGATGGCCAGACTGAAAGGGGAAGAAATGATTGTCGTATCTGTAGCCCTGGAACTGCCGGATATAGAGGAAATTCCCGTGAGCTATGGGGGAAAACTCAAAGATCAGGCACTGAGGGCGATTCGGAAGGCAACCGAACTGGCTGAAAATGCGGGCATCAGGGTTGAAACACGGGTTGAGGTTGGAACATCTCCGGCGGAAAATATTGTGAACCTGGCCTGCGAATTAAAGACAAACCTCATTGTTGTCGGTCATTGTGGCATCACGGGAAGCGACAGATTTATGATTGGCAGTGTGGCCGGACGCGTGGTGGCTCACGCCCCCTGTTCGGTTTTGGTGGTAAGGTAGAAGGGTTCAGAGGTTCAGGGTTCAGAGTTCAGAGGTTCAGGGTTCAGAGGTTCACCTCAAAGATATGAACCGTGAACGGTTACCAATATTCTAAAATTAGTTTAAAGTGATCTAAAATGATCTAAAGTGCCTAAAGTTAAGGTGTTCTATCAATTTAAATATTAAATGTGTTGCGCCGGTGGCGCTTCCCTTAACTTTAGCTCACTTTAGTTCACTTCAAACTTTAGCTCACTATCAATCAATAAATACAAAATATTACAAAAAGGGGGTGATTACACGAGGTTGGCAAATATTATTTCTGAATCACGAGGAATTATCTGATCTTTTCAAGGTCCGATTCGAAGTCCGGGAAGGAACAGATCGTAAAATTAATTTCCAAAAAAGGAACACGAAGGTGACAATGAGAAAACAAAAAGAAAAGGATCTTAACAAATGGTACATAACTAGGTACTCAAAAGACAAGGAGCGTATTTTTTTATTTTATGCTGCCGTAGCCATGTCTATTCTTTATGGGTTGTGTAGGCTGTTTTGAGATTAAGCGGCGTTTTAAGCATAAAAGCGATATGCATTGCTCTTTTTGTGTGAAAAAAACCAACGAAAAATCGGAGGGAGGAGTATGGCTGAAGAAAAAAAGAAAGCAACAGGATACGATAAGTATGTTGATTGGAAGCTGTTTGCTATTCCTTTGACGCTTGTCACAATATTAATGTTTATACCCACACCTAAAAGCATGATCGATGTCGGTGTGGAATACTCCATGGGCCCCAAGTACATGATGAATCATTTTGCAAAGGAGCTCTTTGATAAACCTGCCAATGAACTTTCCCAGTGGCAGATCCAACTGGTAAGGATGATGGAGGCAGGTGCGCGCAAGGCCTCTTTCAGCCATAAGGGGCTCATGAAAAGAAGCCCGAAATGGTGCAAAGACAATAATATACCAACCACAGCGCAACATCTGAAACAGGTGAGGGATTTTGCAGGGGAGATGCACCCGGAAAAGTTTAAGAAGCTCATGGAAGAAGGCCATAAACTGAGGATGGATACACTTACCTTTGATATGTTGACGGATAAGGAAAAGGAGAAAGCCAAAAGAGCCGGATTCCACGTCAAGGTTGCTGTGTGCATCGTTATTTTCGTGGTGTGCTGTTTTGTAACAGAGGCGATCCCTTTGCCCATGGTGGCCTTCTGCATAGGGGTCTTTGCCATGTGCTGCGGGATTGTTACCAGGAAGAATGTGGCCATGCTCTACTGGTCCGACGCGACCTGGTTCATCATGGGCAGCCTGATGTTTGCCGTTGCCTTTATCAAGACAGGGGTGGATAGACGCATAGCCATGATAATGTTCGGCAAATTGAAAAAGCCTTCTATCAAAATGGTCACTCTTATGATTGTTTTAGTGATATCCCCACTTACAATGTTTATGTCCGATCATGCCCTGGCAGCCATGTTTTTACCGATCGGCATGCTCCTGTACACTACATCGACGGCTGCCTCTGGAAAGGACGACCCCGAACTGGCCAAGATGCTCATGATCACCATCTGCATGGCCTGTAACCTCGGTGGTTCCCTGGCTCCTTCGGGCGCGGCTCGAAACCTTATCATGATGGGTTATGCGGAGGATATGTTCGGCCTCAGTATGGGATACGGGGAATGGCTTTATTATATGTTCCCGATGCTGATTTTTACCGTTCCTGTCACCTGGTATATGATAAACTTCAGGTTTAAACCGCTGCTGGAACATCACGATTTGACCGCGTCCATGAATTATGTTAAAGAGGACATAGCCAAAATAGGGGTAGCATGGACCGGACAGCAGAAGACATGCGTTGTGATCTTTCTGGTAATGCTTTTTTGCTGGATCACTGAGAAATACTTTATACTCTCTATTACAGGCATAAGGTTCGGCATCGGGGTGATCGCCGTTATGGGGGCGATCGCCTATGTTTTTGCTGGGATTGCCAACTGGCGTGATTACCAGACAGGGGTTGACTGGGGCGTGGTATGGCTTTACGCGGGAGCGATCATCTTTGGCCGCGTCCTTGTCATGACAGGAGGCGCATACTGGATCGCCCGCGCATTCGTAGATCTTCTGAGCCCGCTTGGATTGAGCGAGGGGCTTGGTCTCCTCCTTTCCGGGACTGCGATCACAGGCCTCCTTACCCAGCTCATGGCTGACGGCCCGGCATGCGCAGCGGTCGGCCCTGTTACTCTATCCATGGCCGGTATTGTGCATCCTGGCACCACAATGATTCCCTATATGGCGATGGCTACATCCTATGGTTCATCACTTGCCTATTGCCTGATCATCGGAACACCGCCAAATGCCATTGTCTATGCCAGCGGATACCTGGAGCCAAAGGACTATCTGAGAGTGGGCGTAATTCTCTGGTTTACCAATCTGATAATATTTATGGTAATGGCATCAATCTACTGGAGGTTTTTAGGCTGGCCGGGACTTGCCCCTTATTAGTTCAAAGAAAGGAAAAACTTGAAAAACCGAATGAATTATATTATAGTTCAACAACAAAAAGTGAGCGTTATGTCAGCGCCAGAAAGTGTGATTAATGTGATTAAAGGAAATGGAGATTGGCACAGGGGAACGTCGGCGCAGCAATTTTTCAGGACAATCTCTAAGATGCTTCATGCCGGAGATTTTTATGAAGGTCTGCCGCGGGAAAGGGCACACACCCCCCCTCTGGTCTTCCTTTTAATATGCAGCATCATTTTTACTGTTTTGTCGAGCATTTTTGTCGTGGAAAAAAGGATTTTTTTTGCATTAGCGTTCTTTTTAAATGCATTTTCCATGCCTTTTATCACAGCGTTCATTCTATATCTTGTTGCCATGTTGTTGTGTAAAAATCTGTTTACCTATAATACCCTGTTTGGGATCGCCGCCTATGCCAATATAATTCTTCTATTTTCCTGGATTCCGGGTGTGGCGGGGCCGATGCAAATCTTGAAGTTTTGTCTGATCGGTCTCGGCATGGTAAAAATAGGTCGTATAAGTTACTTAAAGGCTTTTGCCTGTTTGTTGGGCACTGGTATGGCAATGCTTTTTTTGCTTCAACTGTTAGGGCCATTTCTGGGGCTAAAATAATGATATGGTGATTGAACTGTAAAAGATTAATCGTATACCGCCGAAAAGGAGGCATATAATGGGAATAAAAGTATTAATGGTTGATGACGAGGAGCAATTCCGCGCTACAACCAAGAAAATTTTGGACAAAAGAGGATTTGACACGATTGTTGCCGAAAGTGGCGAAGAAGCCATTGATAAGATCAAAGAGAACCCGGACGTGGTCATACTTGACATTAAAATGCCGGGTATTGACGGCCATGAGGCTTTAAAGGAGATAAAGAAGCTCAAACCCGACCTTCCGGTAATCATGCTTACCGGTCATGGCGCCATGCCTTCTGCCAGGGAGGCCCTGGCTGCGGGGGCATTTGACTATCTTTCAAAACCGTGCGATATTGATCTTCTTGCGAGCAAGATAACGGATGCCTTTCGTCAAACCACAACCCGTGATGTTCCTGTTCCCCCAGAAAAGACAGTTGCAGAGGTCATGATTCCGCTTGAATATTATACCACGTTGACCGAGGAAAATACCGTTCATGACGCCATTGAAAAATTAAAAGCGTCTTTTTCCGCCAAGGTATCCACCAGCCGTCTTATGGAAACCGGCCATCGCTCTGTGCTGGTGCTTGACGAGAACGGTGAAGCAAAAGGGATGGTTGCCATTTTGGACCTTCTTTTCGCTATCATGCCGGCTTACCTGTCCGCCCCCAAGCCTTCCATGGCGGACAGTATGCAATATTCGACCATGTTCTGGAGCGGTATGTTCAACCGTGAGGTCAGGCAACTGGCCGTCAAAAAAATCAAAGATGTCATGTCTCCCGTGCCGATTAGCATCGACGCCGATGCCAATCTCATGGAAGCAGCCTATATGATGGTGGATAAAAAAGAAAGGCGACTGGTTGTTATGAGCAAAGGAGCGGTTGTGGGCATTATCCGGGAGCAGGATTTGTTCTTTGAAATAGAAAAAGTGATAAGAGGATAGATGCAGTTCTTCGTCACCATACAAACAGGCCGGCCCTTGACGTTCCACGTCAAGGGCCGGCCTGCTGTGTGGCTTGCTCGGCAGGGAGGGATTAGCCCCATAAGCGCTAACTTATGAGTTTAGGGGTTGTCATTCCGTCCCGGATCGGGGTCCGGGATGACGGCCAAGCCGGAATCCAGGAAGGCATCAGTGAATAAACAGCCAGCGGTATATATTTTAGCAAGCAAACGAAATGGTACGCTCTATATCGGTGTGACTTCAGACCTCGTAAAGAGGATATGGGATCATAAAAATAATATGGTAGAAGGATTTACCAAACGCTACAATGTTCATCGACTGGTTTGGTATGAATTACACGGGAGTATGGAATCCGCGATTACTCGAGAGAAGCGATTGAAAGATTGGAAACGAAAATGGAAACTGGAATTGATTGAGAGCAATAATCCAAACTGGCAGGATTTGTATCATACAATTGTTTGACTGGATTCCGGCTTTCGCCGGAATGACCCTGCGTCTAAGTTAGCGCTTATGGGGATTAGCCCCATAAGCGCTAAGTTGTTTTGTAAACATTCACAGGTTACATTTATGCCGTACAGGTCAGCCGTTTTGATACTCGTAACAAAATTCACCATTCGCTGTTCAACATTGGTTTTTTTATTCATCATTCGATGTTGGACGTTCGATGTTCGATGTTCATCTTTTTCAGTAAACCTTCCATATCTGGTTGAAAAGCGGAAAAAGGTTCTATGACTCCCGGATAATTTCACGCGGTGATTTCATAAGCTTTCGCATCTGGGCCACACGAATTTTTTCTTCCAAGCGCTGTCTTTTTTCAAAGGCTTCTTCTGCTTTCTGGATAACCTCATCGATATCCGCAGGTTTCATTAAATAATCGATGGCCCCTAATTTTAAACCGTCTATCGCGGATTCCATTGTAGCATGTCCTGTCAGCATGATAACCTCGGTCAATGGAAATTGCCTTTTAATTTCCCTTAAAGTGGCATTTCCATCCATGCCCGGCATTTTGACATCAAGAACAACCACATGGATTTTTTGACCCCTGATTTTTTCCAGGGCCTCAGACCCACTTGCGGCCGTCACAACCTCATAACCTTTTTTTACAAGCAATTTTTTGGTGGTTGACAAAAACCTTTCCTCATCATCCACCAGCATCATTCTCATTTTTTCCATAATTTACCCCCTTTAAACTGGTTAAATGGTCAAATGGTTGAGTCGTTGAATAGTTAATGACTAAACCGATTAATTATTATCACCAAAGATGGTGGACTCGTAAAAAGTCAAAAATTTCTCTTTTCCGTCATTCCGGCGAAAGCCGGAATCCAGTAAATTCAATGCGTTCTGGATGCCGGATCAAGTCCGGCATGACGATTTCGAGACTTTTTACGAGATTGTCAAAGATGGTGGTTTAAACAGCGGCCGGCAGCCGTATGGTGAAGGTCGTGCCCACACCTTCCTCACTGCTGGCCTCCATACTGCCGCGCATATTATCGATGATGCCGTAGCATATCGAAAGACCCAATCCGGTTCCTTTTCCAGCCGCTTTGGTTGTAAAAAACGGTGAAAAAATTCTATCCAAATCTTCAGGACTGATCCCGCCGCCATTGTCATTGACCACAATTTCGACACTGTTGTTTTGCTTTGGCCCGGCTTTGATAATCAGTTTGCCGCCTGAAGTTCCGTGACGATCGAGAATTGCATCTATTGCATTGTTAAAAAGATTCACCAAAACTTGCTGCAATTGGGTGGGATCTCCGTGTATCGGATAAGTATTTTCGGCAATATCCTGCTCGATTGAAATTCCGTGCACAGTAGCCTTCTGAGCCACCATACCGGTGATTTCCGGAATAAAATTTGTGAGGTATATAACTTGAGGTTTGGGCTCGTCCTGCCTGCCGAATTTTAAAATCGCCTGGGTGATCTCGGCACAGCGGGAAATCTGAAGTCTGATCTGATCCATGGAATCCTCAAGTTCTGCCAGAGATTCCGATTCTTTTAGCTGGCCTGCTTCTTTCATGTCCGATAGGGTCATTTCGATCAGGGATTGCTCACTTTTGATGATCTGAAGGGGATTGTTAATCTCATGAGCAAAACCGGCCGACATTTCGCCCAGCTCTGCAAGCCGGCTCGCTCCGATGAGTTGCTGGTTTAAACGGTCCTTCTCAGCATCCATTTTTTCCATGCGCCTGACAATACGGTCCGTGAGATAAAACGCAAGGACAGAAATAGCCGACACGCCGACTACCATGATGAGAATGATCAGGTAAGCGGCCGAAGTAAGTGCTTTGAATGCATCTGCTTTCTCCTGCCTGACCACCACCAGCCATTTTTTATTCTGCAGCCAGGTGGTTGTGTATAGATATTTTTCCCCTTTTATATCCTTTTTAATAAAGGTTTCGACACCGGTATCGGATGACGGATAGTTGATGTTGTCCGGATTTTTATCCATCAGTTTCCCGCCGGAACGCGGTTCTGTCTGCAATAGGCCGTTGGCATTAAGGATATAGGCCTCTCCTGTTTTGCCGATGCGGACATTTTTTACGATATTATTAAATGTAACCGTATCTATCGTTGTGCGAATCACCCACTTTTTACCTGCTTCCTCCTTGGTAACAGCAATAATAAAGTGGGGTACCTGCCGGTAACCTAAAAAAATGTCGCTAATGTAATAACCATGTTCCATCACTTCCTTGAACCAATCGGCCTCTTTATAAATCTTGCCTTCCAAGCTGTAAGGCCCGTGATAGGCAACATGCACCCCGGCCTGGTTGAAAACTCCCAGATCAACAAACGCCTGGCATTGCTTTTGTAAATGATCAAACACGGTGTCAAGGTTTTCAGATTGACTGAGATCTTCGAATGTATAGGAATGAAGAATCAAATCTAAATCATTTTTCCGCTCCTTGAGAAAGATCTCGATCATCTGCCGGTGATCTTCGACAATTCTTTTCATGCTTGCAATGGAGCTGCTCTCAAGAGACGTCGTGAAATAATAATAACCGGTGCCCAGAGCCAGGATAAAGGGGATTAACGGAACAATGATCATGCAGGCAAAAATGATTCTTCTCAGGGTTGAAAAAGGATTCGGATTCATAATCTTCTCCTTAGGGCGCGGTGGTGGCTAAAAGGACCGTAAAAGTGGTTCCCTTGCCAGGCGTGCTCTCCACATCGATAAAACCTCCCATGGTATCCACGAGTTCCTTTACTATGGGGAGTCCAAGTCCTGTACCTGTAATATATCTGGTTTTATCATCCTTGATCCTGAAAAACTTTTCAAATATCTTATCCAGATATTTATCTGCCATCCCGAATCCATTATCTGTAACTTTTACGCGTACGTTGATTCCGGCCATATCGACTGTCACTTTGATTTTTCCGCCGTTCTGGGTATATTTGATGGCATTTGTGATCAGGTTTCCGAAGATGCATTCCAGGGCAAAAGGATCGGCTATAAGTTCGGGAAGCTCTTCTTTTGGGAGTTCAAGGGTAAGGGTCTGATTTTTTCTTTTTGCGCGGGTTTTAAGAAAATCTACAATCATTTCCAGGCCAGTATCAAGCCGGACAGGTTTCGATTCATGGCAAATAATCCCTTCTTCGATACGGGAAAGGTCAAGCAGGTCACCGATGAGTGCAATCAATCCCTGGGTTTTTTCTTTGGCACGGGCAAGTATATGCTGATCCCGCTCTGATGCTTTGCCCACGACATCCTTTATTACCAGAGCAAGCTGCGCGTAGATGGTTGAAAGTGTAGATCTGAGTTCGTGCGAAACCTTTGCCACGAATTCTGATTTAAGTTGATCCAAAACTTTTATGTCCGTGATGTCCACAACAGTGACAACTGCTCCCAGGCATTCCTTTTTTTCCCCGAGTACCGGTTGCCCCCTTGCCATGAGATATTTTTGGTTTGAAAGGGCGAATTCATGGTCGGGAATGTCATCATAATCCACATGTTTTCCCTGAGAGATCTCCATTACAAGATTACAAAGGTCTTTATCAGGCACATAGTCCTCTATGTGGCTGCCTGTTTTTATGCCGGGATCAAGATCAAGAAGCTGCCTGAAGGCCGGATTCATCAGAACCACCCGGCCCCCGGTGTTGGTAACTATTACACCGTTGGGGAGGTACTCAAGAATGGTATGGAGGCGGCTCTTTTCCGTGTCCAGATCAGTTAGGGTCCTTCTTCTTTCCTGCTCCAGCTTTTCAGCCTCCCGGGTAAGACGAATCTTTTCCCAGGCGCGATTAACTATGATGAGCAATTGATCCGTATCAAAGGGTTTTGAAATAAAATCGTAGGCGCCCTGTTTCATGGCCTGGATAGCTGTTGCAATCGTACCGTGTCCGGTGATTATTATTACCAGAATCTCTTCATCCAGTTTCCGAATTCTACCTAAAACTTCCATCCCGTCCATGCCCGGCATTTTCAAATCGAGAAGTACAATGGAGATCTTCTCTTTATCCAGTATCTCCAAAGCCTTATCTCCACGGGATGCTTTCAGGACCCGAAAACCCTTTCGGGTGAGCCTCCGTTCAAAGACGTCCCGGATAGCCTGTTCATCATCCACAACCAATACACATATGGCGTCAGGTTCTTTCTCCATTTTCATCTTCTCCATTCATCTTTGTATCAAGAGGAAACTAAATGACAAATGTCGAGCCTTCTTCGGGATTGTTATTAATTTCTTTCCACAAAAAGCACAAACTTCACGAATAAGCGCCTAATTCTGGCCAGCAACAAAAGGACCTGGTTAGAAAACACCACCGCTTCTTCTTAGAAGAAGTTTGGCTTCGGCTTTTCTGATTCTTTCTTCCTGCTCGTCTTTTCTCTTCCTGGCCCCTTCCAGCTTGGCAGTAAGATCGTTAAAATCCGCCGGTTTCATGAGATAATCAAAAGCCCCTAATTTCATTCCTTGAACAGCGGTTTCGGTACTCCCGTGTCCGGTAAGCATGATGACTTCGACCAGAGGATATTTCTTCTTTATTTCTCTTAAGGTTTCGATGCCGTCCATACCCGGCATCTTAATATCTAGAATGACCACATCAATATCGGCTTTTCCCAATGTGTCAAGTCCTTCCTGACCGCTGTAAGCAACGGTAATTCTTTCACCCACCTCTTTCAACCTTAAGGAAAGCATTTCAATAAAATCTTTCTCATCATCGACTAACAGCACCTTGGTTGGTATCTTGATCATGACTTTTTTTCTCCTTTATAAGCTTATTGGGTTGAACCGCTCTGTTTTGCCAGATTATCCAAAAACGGGATGCGTTCATCCTGGTCCAGATCCTCTTTTATTTCATAATATCTCGGCAGCCTGATGCAAAAGCTTGTCCCGTGACCTAACCGGCTTTTTACCTGGATGGTTCCGCCCAACTTTTCAATAATACCGCGCGTAACGGATAGCCCGAGACCTGTCCCTTCACCTGGAGATTTGGTGCTGAAAAAAGGCTCGAATATTTTGTCCAGGTTTTCTTTGGGTATGCCCTGCCCGTTGTCCTGCACGGTGAGGTTTATTTCTCCGTTCACCGCTTCAAGCATGATGGTGATTTTGCCTCCGGATCCGGTGGCATGAATGGCATTGGTTATAAGATTAATCAACACCTGCCTTAACTGGTAGGGATCACTCCAGATAGTGCCTGTGTTAGGGGCTGTTTCCCGGATAATTTCAATCTCCTTTTTAGCAATTTCCCTGTTTACCAGTTGTATGGCTTCATCCGCCAGTTCAGAAAGGTTCACTTCAGCCCGGACAGAATCGTCTTTTTTGGCAAACTCCAAAAGCTGATGGGTAATTCTCCTGGCCCTATCAACCCCCTTTTCTATTTTATTTAAGGCCATTTCAAAGTCCTGCTTGCGGGGCATTTGGGCCATTTCTTCTTTGTTTATAATCAGCTTCAGCCAGCCCGCCGATTCATTTATAATCGCCAACGGGTTATTAATCTCATGAGCCACACCGGCCGCCAGTGTTCCCAGGGAGGCCAATCTTTCAGTGGTTATCATTTGCTGTTCCATTTTATTCCGGAATTCGGCTTCCCGGAGCTTTTCTTCTTCCCGCTCGACTTTGTCATAGGCCTGTTTGATCTTGCTTAGCAGATGTTCAAATTCTATGGGTTTGCTGAGATAATCAAAAGCGCCTGTTTTAATCCCATCAACACCATCCTGAGTTGCGGCATGACCGGTTAAAAAGATAACTTCCGTCCTGGGATGTTTTTTTTTGATATGGTGCAGGACTTCAATTCCATCCATACCGGGCATCTTAACGTCCAGCACCACAACGTCCATCTCTTTTTTTCCAAGAATGGAAAGTGCTTTTTCTCCGTTTTTGGCCTGCTCAGGAGGGATCCCCTTTTTTGCCAAGCGTCTGGCGAGAGTCTGTCGAAAATCATCTTCGTCGTCAACAAGAAGAAGGCGTATATCTTTCATGTTTGTTTTTTCCGGTTAACAATTACGGGTTACACAATAAAACTTTAACATAATAATACGTCAGTTTTTTGAAGAAATCAATGTTACGAACTATTTAATTTGATCACACCAGCCCTAATACTTTCCACCATGTGGATGCCACTATTACTAAAACAAGCAATAAAATCGGGGTGGCCACAAGTCCCACTTTAGTGAGATCAGCAGCCTTGAAATATCGATAGCTGTATGAGATGGCGTTGGGTGGACAACCGATCACCAAAAGCATGGCAAATGAGGTGGCCATTCCCAGACACAGCGCGATAACCGTGGGATCTACTCCCTCCAGCCGGGCCATTGGAATCACGATGGGCAAGATCAGGGCGGCGGCAGCCACGTTGGCCATGGCATTGGTAACCAGAGCCCCGAAAACAGCTACGCCGGCAAACAGCAGCAACCAGCCTCCGCCTTGAACCAGAGGGAAAAACAGGTTGGCAAAATAGGTGGCTGCTCCCGAGTAACCCATGGCCAGACCCAGGGAAATGCCGCCGCCGAAAATAAAGAGCGCGGTTCCCCATTCCAGGTTGTCATTGATATCCTCCCATTTCAAAATGCCGAAAAGGACCAGGGCGCCAACACCCAGCATTCCGGTAACCGAATAGTGAACCCCATGGAATCCCTTGGTCAACCACAGAGCAAATGTCACCCCAATGATAATCAGCGTCTTTTTCTCCAGAGCAGTCCAGGGACCGATTTCCTCATCAAATACAGGCAGTTTATACTTGGGATCCGGACGAAAAACCAGATAGACGATCGTAACCGCCACAGGTACGCAAACAATAGCCGCCGGCATGGCATACTTTATCCAGTTGAAAAAACTAATCTCCAGACCGGTAAATTCCTTGAGAAAAGCGGCAGCCACCATACAGCGGCCCCCGCCGATCAGCGATCCCATACCGCCGCAAGAACAGGCAAAGGGGAGTGACAGCATCATAAACCTGGCCGTTCTTGTGTGCGGATCAATGCCGGCAGCCCTCATCAATGGGAGCATGGTTATAATTCCAATGGCGCATGCCGCGGCATCATGCATAAAGGAAGAAGATATGCCTAAACTGATGGCAATAATAAAGGTGAACTTGGTAACACTGGTTCCCGCTTTTTTGACTATAAAATACCCGAGCCGTTTTGTAATCCCGGCTTTATCCAGGGAGATGGCAAAGATTAAACAGCACATGATAAAGACCACCACCGGATGCATATAAGGCGCCCAGGCCCCTTTGACATCGCTGATTCCCATGACGACCAAAAACACGCCGATACATATGGCAGTGATTTCCAGGGGTATGGGTTCTGCCACAAAGAGAAAAAGAAGTACGGCAAGCACCGCCAGAAACCGCTTTGCTTTGGGCGAAAGACCGTTCACATAATCGACCTGCACCCCTTCTAGTTTTAACTGCGCCGCCTTATCCTGTAAAAACTGAGCCGTAGATTCAGGGCTTTTGGGATGTATTGCTTCGACGATATACTCTTTGGCCTGTTCCTTTTCAGCGGGAACTAAGGTGAAATGCTGGCTGATATTCTGCAATAATAACCGGTTGGCGTCTCCGGTTAGCTTAAATTTGGTTCCTTCGGGTCTGGGTAACAAAATAACAATAATACCGAGCGCAAATGCTAAACCGAGTTGGAATTGCCTGCTTTTGAAAAACATTTTTTCTCCTTTCAAGTCTGTTTTGCTTGCTGATATGCTTCCCTGATCTTGGCCAGAAGTTCTTCAAGATCACAGGGCTTTGTAAGATAATCAAAGGCTCCGAATTTAATACCGTCTTTGGCCGCCGCTTCGGATCCATGACCGGTAAGCATAATCACGGCAAGATCCGGATCCATTTTCTTGAAGATTTTTAAAATTTCAATTCCATCCATATCTTCCATCTTCAGATCCAGGACGGCCACGTCAAAATCTGCCTTTCTTATGGCCTGTAAAGCTTCAGCCCCGCTGTAGGCCTTGATTACATCAATGTCGCGTTTGGACATCCGTTTGGCAATTATGTCGGCAAAACCTTTTTCATCATCCACAAGGAGAAGCTTTATCTGACCGGCCTTGTTTTTCTCATTTTCTGACATTATACTCTACCTGCACCGGACAAGATGGGACCCTAACTGAGCAATAAAATTGAATAGTAACGATTACCAATTTTGGAAGTCGTTTGGCTCCGCGTGCCTAAATCATCCTGCCGGTAATCTCCTTCATGCGCGCTTCTATGATCTTATTTTCATGCTGTCTCTTTTTGGCCGCTGCCTCTGATACTTTGGAAATAAGGTTATCGATATCGCAGGGTTTCATCAGGTAATCAAAGGCGCCCCACTTCATACCATCAATGGCGGATTCCACCGTGGCATGCCCTGTAAGCATTATGACTTCCACCAGGGGATATCTCTTTCTAATTTCCTGGAGGGTTTCAATCCCATCCATGCCCGGCATCTTGACATCGAGTATAACCACTTCGAGTTTATCGTTTTCTTTTAACCGGTTCAGAGCGTCATCCCCGCTAAAAGCCGGCGTAATGCTAAGATCTCTTTTGGTCAAACGCTTGGTCATGGCCTCCACAAATGGAGTTTCGTCATCCACTAAAAGCACGTTTGCAATAGCCATATTATGTTCTCCTTTACCTTATCCGGTTGTTGGTTCTAAATTTGCTCCGGATTCCCGCCTGCGCGGGAATAACCAATGTACTGGATCTCTCTCCCTCACAAAGAAAGATTGGGAAGTTATCCATTTTCAAATCAACTCGTTGACGATTCTTCTAATAAATCTTCTGGGATGGGGATGCGGACACTGAATGTGGTCCCCTTGCCGATACCACTCTGCACATTGATCTCCCCACCCATTTTTTTGATAATGCCATAACAGATAGACAACCCTAATCCGGTCCCTTTGCCCACCGGTTTGGTTGTAAAAAAGGGATCGAATATTCTGGCAAGGTTATCCCGGTGTATCCCCGGGCCATTATCGGCAAAATCGACCACAATGGTGTCTTCATCCAAACGGCTGGTGATGTCTATGACGCCGCCCCCCTTTTTGTCAATGGCGTCAACCGCATTATTGATAAGATTCAAAAAGACTTGTTGCATCTCTGTCTGAGAGGCCTGTATGAAAGGAAGGTTCTCTTCAAGATTTGTATTAATCACAACTTTACTGTACCTGGCACTTTGTTCGGCAAGCCCGATTGCATCATCGATCAGGTCGTTCATCCGGACAACCTGAATCCTTGAATCTGTTTTTCTGGCAAAACTGAGCAGTTTGTGGGTAATTTCCTTGCACCGTTTTCCCTGGGTGTTGATCTGCTTTAACGCTCTTTGGAATTCCTCTAAATTTCCGCCTTCTTGAAATTCTTCTTCCTCCAGCAAATCCTGAATCCAGCCGGCTTCTTCAACCATAATGGAAACAGGATTATTGATCTCATGGGCAATACCGGCCGCCAGTTCACCTACGGTTGCCAGTTTTCCGGTTTCAATCACCTGCTGGTTCATCAAATCCTTTTCACGATCTGCCAGTGCAATATGGCTCACCATTCTTCGGGATAATAAAATCGCCATGATGATAATCCCTAAGCCCCCTAAAAGAAAAATTAAAGCGGCAACCTTTTTAGCGCGGTACAGGTCTGAAAATGCATCTGATTTATTTTGCTGACATACAAGCATCCAGTCGCCGTTTTTTAGAAAAGCTGAGGCGTAAATGTTTTTCTTTCCATAATCATCAACCGCTTCAACAATATAAATTTTGTCTTGGCTCTTGCTGCCGTTTTTTAATAACTCCATATACGTACTTTTGGAGGGCATAACGTCACGGAGCAGCTTGGTCTGGAATTCTCCTTGTCTGTTGAGTATAAAGGCAAATCCGGTCTTGCCGATACGAACGTTTTCCACCAGGTTGTTAAAAGCCATAAAGTCGATGGTTGCTCTCAATATCCAGGTCTTTCCATGGAATCTTTTTCTTACTGCAACGATAAAGTGAGGGAGGCCCCGCAGGCCCAGGAAAACGTCACTGATAAAATATTGGCTTTGGATGGCCTTTTTAAACCATTCTGCTTCGGAGTACTGGGCTTCTCCCAATTTAAAGGGACCGGCATATGCAACTTGGCGCCCTTTCGCATTAACAAGACCAAGATCTACAAAAACAGGATCAAGTTCCTGCTGCAAGGTTGCAAGTTGTTGCTCCAAGAAAGATTCTTGATTCAGATTTTCACATTGAGGGCATTGTGACAGAAAGCGGAGGTCGCCCAGTTTTTCATTTAAAAAATAGTCAATATTCTGTTTATGCTTTTGCACCAGTTCTTCTAAATGGGCCGCAACTTTTTCATGATAAGAGACGTGGAACTGGTAAAGGATTGCGCCGCTGACCAGGATCATGGGGGTAAATGATACACTGATGACGGTCAAAATCATTTTTCTGGTCAATGATTTATAGTATGGGTCCTTTTTATGGCTACCCGAGGTCATGTCAAAGTTCCTCTATGAAGGATTCGTTTAAAAAACTGTAAATGATATCAAATTGTAATCGATATCAGTGCCGAGTATCGGAGTAAAAATTTTGTTAAGTTGTTTTGCGTTTTCGAAGCATTGCATAGACCGTCTTTTTAAGACCTTCAACACTGCTGCCACTCTTTTCCACAAAAGCGACTTCACTCAATATATTCGTGTCGTCGGTATAATCAGTAAGATAGGTATGCACGACCACCGGCAGAGCCGGAATCCGATCCTGCAGCTTCTTGAATAAGGACAATTTATCGATACCGGGCAGGTCCGGATCCAGGATCAAAAGGTCAAAGGTTTCGGAATGATATACCTTCTTAAGAACTTCCTGGACATTTTTTGCCAGCCCAACCCTGTAACCTTCTGCCATCAATTCACGCTTTAGAAATTCGCGGACATGCTGATTCCGGTCAGCTATTAATATTTTGAATTCTTTTTCCACACGTCATCTTTTTTGATGATAAATAGTTTCGCCCGTTTTCCCCGCAGGAGCGGGGTTTGACCGTTAGCCGATTGGCTGGTTTTTTTGATGTCTTTTCGGACTCAACCGGCTTAACCGTGTCCCGTCGTAATTGTTGCTTTCATATTTTTGGCATTTTTAAACTTTGTTTGTTTTTAGTTTATCCGGGCTATATTTTAAGCGTTCGGCAACTGTCAATTAATAAGTGTATAACTACAAAAGCAATACCTATGCCAACAAGAGATTCAAAAAAAATCTATTATAACTGATTGATAATATGGATGAATATATTAGGGAAGAAAATTAGAAACCTTGTTTACAAAAAAGATTTATGTCAGATTTTTTTACAATATGTAAAAATATGGGGATTTCTGACATTTTACTGATCTTTTTCATATTCTCACTCCTTATCGGTGTTAAATCATTCAATCAGTCAAACGGTAACCGACAATAGCACAAAAGATATGCCAAAATAGGGTTTGTGAAATGACTGGAAGTAACCCTTTGATAAGTAAGAATATTTTTAAAAGACCTGATTATGTTACCACCCAAACCGCCATTTCCCTCGCCATCTGAATAACCTTGTTGCTCACACGACCCATAAAGAACTCTTCCACATGCGATAGACCTCTTCGACCTACAACAATAGTCCCATATCCCTCCTTCAGAGCTTCTACAAGAATAGCCCCGGCCCGGCTGGGTACTCCGGTAATCAGCCGGGTAGTGATTTGATTACTATTAAAGCCGGCCTTCTCCAGATGACCGAAAGCCTCCTCGAAGACATACTCCATGGATTTTTCAGCCTGGTGCAATTCCTCTCTATCAAGATCTCTAACAGCATGAAAGAGGGTAACCTCCCAATGCAAACTATCCACCATGGTGTTGACGTAATCTATGGCCCTCATTGCTCCTTCCGAAGCATCTATGGCCACAAGTATTTTGCCAATCTTCGGAGTGCCGCCCACCACGCAGAGGGGGACATTGATCAGACTCCCAATAAGCTTATTAGCAATGCTACCACATAAAAAATCTTTCAGCATGCTCATTCCCCAGCGTCCCACAACCACTCCATGGTAATCGTTTTGTGATTCATGGTTGATGTCTCTTGCTATGCCCACCTTTCTTTCCTGGATTTTAATACGAACGGCATCCTGCGGGACGTTTTGATCCAGAAATAGTCGACGGGCTTTTTCCATAAACTCTTGTATCTCCTTCTTTTTCTGGAGTTCCCAGGCACGTGTGGTGGCTACTTTGTGCCTGTATGTAGGCTCTTTCTCGATATCCCAGAAACTTTCGGGAACTTTAGTCATTACATGGAAAAGAACCACTTCCATACGGTTCGGCGGAAACAACTGGCTCACATAGCGCACTGCTTCAAAAGCCTGATCCGAACCATCTACCGCCAACAAAATTTTTCTTCTTTCTTTTACCAAGATATACTCCTTTCTCTAATCTTTTGTTGGAGTTGTTAGTTTTTTTGCCATGAATTAGATTAATAAATATGCCTGCAAGTTTATCAATAACAACGTATTGAAGTAATGGACTAATACGTTTCTCTTTTGACTTCACGGCGGTCCACCATATAAAGGAGAGATGCTTTTTCTCTAAGCGAATCCTTGAGCTTATTGAGCTTGAAGCGATCAATGCCGTACATGCGAATATACAACCGGCGAAATCCTTCGGGGGCCAAATCGTAAGAGGTCAGGATACTCGCCATACGGCCGCCGTATTCTCGAATCGTGTCTGACACATCTTTGATGGAACCCGGCCGATCTTCTACCTCCAGGCCAAATTGGATACCTTTTCTTTCAACACCGGTCAGTGAGATTATTGTTCTAAAAATGTCATTTTGAGTGATTGTGCCGACAATATCACCATAATGGTCGATCACAGGGACCCCGGATATTTTATGTTTTAAAAGGATCTCCGCAGTTTCTTCTATGGTATAGTCTAAAGGAACGGTGATGGGATTTTTAGTCATGACATCTTTTACTTTGATTGTAGAAATCAAATATAAGAGTTCATGAATTTCCAGGCTGGTCGCATCAGAAGCGGACGACCTTTTTAGGTCCCGATCCGTGACAATTCCGACGAGTTTGCCCTTTTTCATAACCGGCAGCATCTTGATATCATGTTTTTTTAACAACTTTATTGCATCATTCATGGAATCGTTTGCATCAATGGTGATAACCGGTTTGCTCATCCAGTTTTTAACTAACATGATAATTCTCCTTATGTTATCAAAGTTTTGTAAGATCTATGCTCAACTTATAGTCACTTTCACCCGTTACCTTTTTGGCGCTAAAACCCAACTTTTTCCCCAATGCCAACATTTGTGTGTTTTCAGGCAAAACAATACCCGTCACTTTTTCAATCCCGCGTTCTTTGGAAATTGACAGACACCGCTTGAGCAGTTCCGCCCCAATACCTTTACCCTGCCAGGGATCTCCGACAATAACGGAAAATTCTGCGTGTTTTCGGTTGTAAATATCGGTAATAACACGGGCAACGCCCAACATTTTTTCATTGAGTTCCGGTCCCCAAAGCGCCACCAGCGCAATTTCCCTGTCATAGTCGATTTGAGTGAAGCGCGCGAGCATACGATGCGGGAGCATTTTTAAGGGGCTGAAAAATCGGAAAAGAATACTCTGTGGCGAAAGTGATTCAAAAAGCTGCACCAAAAGCGGGGCATCCTCAGGTCTTATGGGTCGGATGAATAATTCACCCACCTCTTCATGTGTGATTCGGACTTCATACTGGTTGGGATAAGGACTTATAACCAGATGAAGCGGGGGCGGAACCGGAGTCGACTTCAGAAGGACGCGGGCATCAATTGCACAGAAATCGTTTTTTGTAACCATAAGCGGGTTGATGTCCAGTTCCTCGATTTCCGGGAAATCGGTTACGAGCTGGGACAAACGAATCAAAATTTCTTCAAGCAATGTCAAATTGGCAGGTGGATGGTTTCGATAACCTTTAAGCAGACGATAGACCTTGGTTTTTTCCATAAGACTTCTGGCCAACAGGCGGTTTAATGGCGGTAAAGCGATGGATCGATCTTTGAGAACTTCGGCCATAATCCCTCCCATTCCAAAGAGAATCACGGGTCCGAAATCCCGATCCCTTTTGGATCCTAAAATGAGTTCATACTCCGGGCTGAGCATCGTCTGAATGGTTACCCCTTCAATTTCGGCCTCAGGGTTGAAGGATCGAGCGCTTGTCAAGATCTTTTTATATGCTTCATCAACATCAGACTCATTTTTTAAATTGAGCAACACCCCATTGACATTAGTTTTGTGTATAATATCCCGGGAACAGATTTTCATAACCACGGGAAAACCTATTTCCAGGGCTTTTTGCACCGCTTGTGCACCCGAGACAGCTAGTTTCGTGAGATTTACGGAAATGCCGTAGGCTGAAAGCAGATCCTTGGACTCGGTTTCCGTGAAAAGAAAATTCTTTTTGTTGATCCCCTGATCCAATAATGTTCGAGCTTTTTCATGATCAAATTCTATCTTTTTAGGAAGATTTGGCGGTATCTCCTGAAGCAATTTAATGTTTTTGGAATATTGATATAGATTCATAAATGCTCTTACGGCACGTTCAGGCGAATCAAAGGTCGGGATGCCTTCGTGATTAAAGATTTCCTTTCCTTTTTCTACATCTCGCCCACCCATCCATGAAGTAAATACAGGATAAGGCTTGCCTCTCAAGTGACCCGCTAGGGTTTCAGCCACATGAGTCGGGCGGGTCATGGCTTGAGGGGTGAGTATAATCAAAAGCCCTTTCACTTCAGAAGCTTTCAGGCAGATGTCCACCACCCTTTGATAGCGTTCCGGAGAAGCGTCTCCCAGAATATCAATCGGGTTTGTTCGGCTCCAGTAAGGTGGAAGGAATTCATCCAATTTCTGGATGGTTTCGGGGCGTAAAGCAACCGGGTCAACACCGTAATCGAAAAGAGCATCAGCAGCCACGACCCCCGGGCCACCGGCATTGGTGATAATTGCCAGACCCGGGCCTAAAGGCCGTGGCTGTTTGGCCAATAGTTCTGCACAGTCAAAAAGTTCTTCAAAAGTTTTGACCCGAACAATTCCCGCTCGTTCGAAGGCTGCATCATAAACAGCATCTTCTCCGGCAAGAGAGCCGGTATGAGTGGCAGCGGCTTTGGCTCCTGCCTGCGTACGTCCCGCTTTTAGCGCAATAATCGGTTTTACCCGTGATACCGCCCGGGCGGCACTCATAAAATTTCTGAACCGGCTCAGGCTTTCAATATACATAATTATACTATTAACTTGATAATCTCCGCCCAGATAATCGATGATATCCCCAAAATCCACATCCAGCATCGAGCCGAGACTCACAAAATAGCTAAACCCAATTTGTTCTTTGATGGAAAGGTCAAGAACGGATGTACAAATTGCACCGCTTTGAGAAATGAAGGCCATGTTCCCGGGAAGCGGCATATGACTTGCAAAGCTGGCATTGAGTTTGGCTTGGCTGCAAACAATCCCAAGACAATTGGGACCGATAATGCGAAGGCCTGAGTCCTTTGCTTCATTCTTGATGGCCGACTCCAGTTCCCGGCCTTTTGTTCCGGTCTCTTTTCCCCCTGCTGAAATGATAACGACGCCTCCCGCCCCGGTCTTTTTACATTCTTTAACGATTTGAGGGGCTGAGGCGATCGGAGCAGCCATGATCACAAGATCAACAGGGGATTCGAGTTCCAGAAGCGAAGGGAATGCCGCTAGTTCCCAAATTGTTTTGTAACGCGAGTTAATCGGATAAACTTTTCCCGGATATCCCTCCTGAATTAAATTGCGCATGAGGGCGGAACCAATGCTTCCGGCTCTTTGGCTGGCCCCCACAACTGCAATGGATTTAGGGTGAAATATTTTGTCCAGATTAATAGCGCTCATGATCCAAAAACCTTCTACCTAACCCGGACAAGCCGGAACCAAACAGGATATTTTAATAATTAACTTCCTGCGCCATCTAACGAATAGATACTGGATACTGGATACTGGATACTCGATGCTGGATATAAATAAGGATAACTTTACTTTTTAAAAGCCAGCATCCAGAAACCAGCATCAAGCATCTTTTCCATAAAAGTACAACATGGTGTCATAAAAAGATTTTGCCACAAACAGCACAAAATTTACAACTAAGCGCCTAAGTTATCACCCATACCGCTCTATTTCTAATCGTCTGAATTACCTTCTTACTTACTCTTCCCATAAAAAATTCCTCCACCTTGGACAACCCTCTTCTGCCTAAAACGATTGTGCCGTAATCTCCCCTTCTGGCTTCTTGGACAATAGCTTCTGCGCGACTATGGGCGTCTGAAATGACTTTGGTGGTTATCTGGTTTGATTTGAATCCTGCGTCTGTCAAACAACGTTTTGCTTTATCAAATACGGAACTTATCTTTTTTTCAGCAGCTTCAATGTGAACTTTGGGTAAAAAAAGATCCGGGATTTCTGCCTGAAAATACCTGACCCCTCTAATGACATGGAGCAAGGTTATGTTGAAATCGAAACCACCCAGTGTTGTTGCCACATACTCTACAGCCCGCATGGCATTCTCCGAGCTATCGAGTGATAGCAGAATGTTTTTATCAAGGGGAATTCTGCCGATCATCAAAACAGGAAGGAAAGACAGTTTCTCAATGATTTTTGTGGCCACGCTCCCCACAACAATCTCTTTATAGGTACTCATGCCTTTTCGCCCGACAACCACGCAACTGTAACCCTCTTTGGCTTCCTGTATAATGTCTCGTGCAATTCCTTTTTTTCTATTATGGATGTTTATGGTAACTGAATCCTGTGAAAGGCCTGAACGCAGAAGGATCTGTTGCGCCTTATCCATGTATTCCCGAATCACTTTTCTTTTTTGCATCTCCCAGGCTTCGACTTCCCTGGCGGATTGAGCAAACAGGGGATCTTTGGCAAGATCCCGATAAGACTCTGGTATGCTGCTGAAAACATTAAATAGAACTATCTTCATTTTATGAAACGGGGCCAGGTTGCTTACATACCGTACCGCGCATAAGGCATCCTCGGATCCGTCAACCGCCAACAATATTTTCTTTTGATTCTGATTTTTCATCACTGAACCTCCCTTTTTCACCCACACCCTGCCCGCTTGTGTCCCAGGCCGCCTCGCCTTTCTTGGCACGCGAGTTCGCAACGGCAGATGATCACCCGCCTGTTCTTCAAGGCGAAAGGCGGCGTGGGTGGGGGTTAATTTGAGCCTTTTTAAAAAAATTACTTAATACCGCTTACAAAATGGCTTTTTACGCGTTGATTAATACTAAAGCAACAGTTGTGCCAGAAATGGAAAGAATGATTGAGATGTTCTAACAGATAGTAAATATTAGAAATTAAATTGCATGCATGAAAGGTTTTTCTAAAAAAATGGTGTCCCTGCCTGTCAGATATTTTTACAAATTGTAAAAGAAAAAATGAATTTTTTTCGATGTTACAATAACCCGACCTAAGCTCCTTTACACCCTGTAAAAAATACTGACAATTCTATTTCCCATATTTTGCATGAAGCATCGTTGGAATTAATGATACGCTATCAAGTCAAATAGTTAACAAGTTTTAATCGTCCATTCCTACATGGTACAATTTTTGCTTCTTTAATATAGTGTTTGTGAAAAACATTTTGGGGGCAGCTATTCCATGGTTTTAAAACGTCTGTGGCGGCGCTATCTGACTGATCCTGGATGCTGGATGCTTGATCCTGGATAAAAAATGTAGTGATTCCTTATAAATATCCAGTATCCAGAAACCAGAATCCAGTATCTCGCCTCAATCAACTTCAGGTCGTATTTTATGGCAACGGATGGGTAGACCCCAAAAACATTTTCTTAAAATCTATAATTTGATGTTATTGCCGCACGGCTCAGAAAATGAATATTTAATAAGGAAATCTTAAAATGGGCATTGAAAAAATTACTGAAATTCTCAGAATGTGTGAACTCTTTAGTGAACTCTCTGATAACGAACTGGGATCCATTGCTAAATTGGGTAGTATCGAAAAATTTGAGTCAGGAGAAAAAATATATGAGCAAGGCAGCATCGGAACGAAATTATATATTTTATCCGAAGGACGTGTCACTCTTGAAAGAAGGGTCGATTTAGGGGGTGTTCGCGTGGCGAACATTACGGTTTTTGCCTTGAAAGAGCAAACAAACAGAAGGCTTATGGGCGGCTGGTGTGCACTTGTGGGAGAGCAACATGTCCAGATGTGCTCTGCGGTATGCGAAAAACCTACCAAGGTCATTTCGATGCGTTGTTCGGATCTTAGAGAAACCATAATTAAGGACTCAACCATACGAATAAAAATATTGGAGAAGCTTATTTTATTGCTTCGCGATCGAATATACAGTTCCTATGGAGCGATTGAGACCCTGTAATATTCTATAGTTAGGCATTATTTCTGTTATTGCTTCTCTTGGAATGGATATTTTCACAAGCCCTATCCCTCAGCTTGATAAAACCTAAAATTTAACACGTAGTTTTCTTCTTGCTAAAAACTCGAATTAACCTATCCGCATCCTTCTCTGTGTGTATTTTTGCGGTTAAGCTGTCTTCCCATGGTAATAAAACTTCGGGATCGGTCACCACAACCACCGCACATTTGGACCGGAAGCTGACACGTTCCACCACACTCCCCGCATACCATTTTCCGGCCTTTTCTTTGGTATGGGATCCCATGGCAATGAGATGCGCATCTTTTTTTTCGGCATATTTTAATATTTCCAGATGGGGCAAGGCACCTCCCCGAACACTATATTCATGATCTGTCCCTTCAAGGAGGTCATGGCAAAACTCTTTGAGTCTTTGCTTACCGGCGGCCCTATCTGCCTCATAATCAGCTTTAGAGTATTTGGGAAGCGGAGGAACGGGTATCATGTAAAATGGGAAAAGCTTTGAGCCGTACTCTTGACCTAATTTTACTGCAAAGCATAATGCACATTCACAGGATCTTGAAAAGTCGATACCCACCAGAATTCTTTTAAACGCCAGTCCTTCCTTTTGAATGGACGGATTAACAATCATTACCGGACAATTTTCACGAATGATAACGCCTTCTACGGTACTCCCGATCTTTCCGACCACTCTGACCACTCCTTTCTCCTCAGCCCTGGTGGAATGGGGGCCTAATACAATCAGGTCTGTACTAATTTGCCGTGCCCATCTCAAAATCTCCTCCCAGGGAAAGCCGGGGGTTACTCTGATCTCATAATTTCCGTAAGATTTCAAAACTTCAACATATACTTTCTTTATCTCTTCCGTCACCGCTTCTTCGTACGCTGCTCCGGTTACAATCTCTTCCCCAGTCTTAAAATGCTTTATTAAATTCCGATTGTCCGCAGATGCGGATTCCAGCACATGAATAATGTACAATTTTCCATTGTTTTGTTCAGCGATTCGGGCGGCCGTTAAAACCGGTGCATCAAGAACGGTTACCCTGTCAATTGCTGCTAACACGTTAGTGAACATTTCCCTCCCCTTTTCTGATCGTCCGGTGTTTCACGCCGGGTGTTCTTTCTCTAAACGGGCTGTTCTTTACAATGCGGGATGAGCTTCCCGCCCGGATATTCTCTCTATCTGGCATCATATTATCCTGCGACAGTATCTTCTGTATGCTCTCTTTCAAAGGTCTTCCGCTGTCTATAGAGATGTGTATCTCATCAGGGATCTCATTCAACGGCTCAAACCGATTTTTAAATTGTTCAAAGTGCCGAAGACGGGCATCGGAAATGAAAGATCCTGTCCGGCGCTTCATGAGACGTGCTTTGGATAAATTTACCGGTGATAAACATTCCACAAAGACAATATTCGCATCCGTGTCGCCGGCCAGGCGTAAGGCCTCGCCACGTTGATGCGTATTACTGAAGGTTGCATCTAATATTACTGAATCACCTTTTTCGATTTCCTCCTGGGCAAGTAACAGGAGCTTGCCATAGGTAAGAGAACTGGCCCCTTTGGAATAAATGCCTTTTTCAAACGGTACATCCATAAAGTCATGGGGTTTCAGGCCGAACAATTCTTTTCGGACCAAATCCGAACAAAAGACCTTGATGTCAAGAATTCTGGATAATTCATTAGAAATTGTACTTTTCCCCGAGGCAGGCATGCCGCAGACAACCCAGAGTGTCGGTCGGGTGAACTGTGAGGCATATCCATAGGCAAGGTCCATGTATCGGTCAATCTCTCTGCGAATACGTGATCTTCCCCAATCCCCAATAGTTGAATTTTCCAGGCGCAAACAATTCACCTTGGTACGGATAAGCGCTCGATAGCACTTGTAGAAATTAATTAAAACAAACATATCAGAGTCATTTGCATATTGGGCAAAGAAATTAATCAGGTGTTCCGCCATCTCCGGAAAACCTTCGAAATCCAGGTCCATGGCCAGAAAAGCCAAATCAGATGCGATATCCGAGTATCGGTAACGTTCATTAAATTCAATACAATCAATGATCTGAATCCCATCATCAAAATAGACATGTCCGGACCTTAAATCACCGTGGCAATCGCAAATTTTTCCATTTTCTGTCCGATGCTGAAAAAGGGGCTGCCTTCTGATCAAATATGAGCGTGTTGCGGCACGTATGACGCGAAAGATCCGATCTTTAAACATCTCTCCTGCAAATCTTTCCATTTGCCCGAAGTTTTCTTCGCAGTTGGCGCGTATGGTTTCCCATGAACCAAAACCAGTGATTTTTCCGCCCGTGGCGGAACATTGGTAAAAATCGGCAAGCATTCGGGCCAATTGCTCAATTGCCGCACTATGGACTTTTTCGTCTTTAAGCATCCGAATCAGCGAGCGATCTTCAGGTAGCTGGCGCATTTTCACCGCATATTCAACAGGTTTTCCCGGCCCGGAAAGATAATATCGACCTTCTTTAACGGTTATGGCAACGACCCCTAAATAGATATTGTGTGACAGGCGACGATTAAGCGTCGTTTCCTGATGACAATAATAGTTGCGCTTTGCCAATGTGGTATAATCCAAAAATTCCAGATTAACCGATTTCTTAATTTTATAGACATAGGTGCCGGTCAGGAAAACTTTGGAGATGTGGGTTTCACGTTGCTCTATCTTGGAAACAGGATGAGGATAAAAATCGGATGCTTCCATGAATTGAAAAATTTTTTCTTGATGATTCATTTTTATTTGCCACCAAATCCGCCTTTTGCGTTAGGCAATATGGATTTTTGCTTTCATGTTACATATCCATAATCTAAATAAAGCAAAACACATGCCAGGATAGGGCTTATGAAATAACCGGTCTAGCCGTCTCTCCGTGAACGAATAAGAAGCAGGGGGCGGTCTATACGTTGCAACACCCCGGCCGCAACGCTTCCATAAAATGCCCTGAGCAAACCGCCGTGGCCGTGACTGGCCATGGCCACCAGCTTTGCATTTTCGTGTCCGGCAGCATCGATAATCGCTTTCACGACCGGACCATGGCCGATGAGAGTTTGAGCCTCGATACCCTTTGCACGAAATTTTTCTTGAAGAGAAGCAAGATAAGACTCTGCATCTTTCTTCTGCTTATCGGATTTTTCTAAGTACTTTGACATATCAATCACTTCATCATATTCCAGCATAAGCGACGGTTCCGCAACTATAAAGAAAATCACTTTGGCGTTTAAAGATAATGCGAGGTTTTCCACATGAGGCAATATGGCCTCAGCTCGTTTCGAGCCGTCCAATGGAACCAATATAGTTTTATACATGTTTCTCTCCTGTATCTATAAAATTAAATTCAATCACACCCATAACTGACTGATTGGTAAGGAATTAAAGTGAAAAGGGGCAGGAACTACATTACTTGAGTTGCCCGCCCCTCACTGACTCGTTATTCGCTTTCATATCTAAAGGAAAGGTTTACCCTCGCACGATAAGCAGCCACTTTACCATTCTCGATCTTTAAGTCTAACTTGGTAATTTCCGCGACTCTAAGATCTTTAAGGGTTTTGGATGCTGTTTCTACAGCATTTTTAGCGGCATCCTCCCAAGAAGAACTGCTTGTTCCCACCAACTCAATGATTTTATAAGTACTAACGGTCATGGCTGATCTCCTTTACTATGTATTTACTATGTATTCAAAAGCATTTGCTTTGATCAAACGTATAAAATTTTTCTCCAACCCTTTGTTTTTTCGAAACAATCTCCTTTCAGACCATTACTCATTTGGTCAACAAAATTTTTATCCCGGCAACGCGGTTATAATTGTGGGAGCCTTGACCATTGCATGAATTTGCCTTTTTGCGATTTTATAGCGTTCAAAATAGATTTTTGCGACCTCTTTCATAAATTTATACCCTATTTCAGGATAGTTCTGAAATAGTTCAAACAATTTATCGGCATCAATCGCCATGACTTCAGAATCTTCCAAACATACAGAATTCAATGTATATTCCTGTGGTTTCATGAAACAGGCCGTGCCAAACAGGTCTCCTTTCTCTCTTGATTCAAAGGAGATACCATAGGTATCTCCCGGAGCTATCTTTCTCATGCTGACGTGTCCCTTGGTAACCAGAAAAATATGGTTGGCTCAATCCCCCTCCTGATAGATCTGGGCTCCCTTTTTGAACGTTTGTTTCTCCGTGATTTTCGCAATCTCTGCCAATTGATCTTCTGAAAACAAACTAAATGTATCGAATTTTTTTAAATCGTTAATTTCTACCATGTTTTGCCTCCTTTTTTTGAGAAAGTTATTAAGAATTACTTCCAGTTAGAATCCGGGGGTAACCCGCCTACTCTTTTTAAAGCAACAACCATACCAAATTAAAACTTCCTTGAAACATATGCTTAATCTGCTGATATGATGGAATTATTTCGTTTTAAAAGAAATATCGCAATTAAAATCCGGAATGAATGGTGTCAGTCTTTTTTACAGGTTGTAAAATGCTCTTGAAACACGTCTTGAAATTCTATTGACAACTCTTTTATAAAATGAGTATAGGTTTTTTTTCAATTTGTAAAAAAAGCAGACAGGTATTTTTATCATCTATTATTCCGTTTTTTATCCTGGCATCAAATAAGTGTATAATCTCAGGCAGATAACGTTCAGCTTCCGTTCAGTTTCCTATGGCACAATAGTTGCGGAACAAAATCTGTAAAAAAAATTTGCTGTCTACCGGCACTCAGAATCTTGAAAGATCATTTATTGAAAGGCGTACAGGAAGAATATGAAATAAATGATCTTTAAAAGGTCATCCCAAGCCTAAAAAAAGGAGGTATAACATGGTACAGATTGGGGGTATAAAATATACACCGGGAATGTACACACACAAAAGACCAACCGGCTCTCAATTGGCAGATAAACATTTTCGAGATCTGGAGAAAAAATTCATTGAAAAGAGAAAGAAAGAAAAAAAGCCGGAGATTTACCCCACGATCTGCTTTTCTCGAAAAATTGGGGTCGGAGCACTGGAAATTGCGGATATTGTAGCAAAAAACATCGACTATAAGGTAGTTGACAGGGTACTTCTGGAGCACATCGCCCAAGAGGCAAAATTGAGCCAAAAAACAGTTGCCTATTTTGACGAACGTTATCCAGGTATTTTAAAGGAATTTGCAGCCTTTCTCTTTGCTGAGAAATCTTTTATTAAGAGTGATTACAACAGGCATTTATTTAATGTTGTGATTTCTCTGGCCGGTTTGGAGCCCACTATTTTTGTGGGTAGGGGGACACATTTAATCCTGCCGAGAGACCGGGTGCTGGCGGTTAGATGTATTTGTTCGGACCAGCATCGGATTAAGCGGTTAGCCAGAATTCTTAAGGTGAAAGAAGAAGAGGCTGCTAGCAAATTACCTCAACTCGATAAAGAGCAACGCACCTTTTTTAAAAAGGTTTTTGGCAAAAAAGATGCTGTGCCGTATGAGTTTGATATAGTTATTAATTGTGATTACATCAAAAATACCCAAGATGCTGCAAAGATCGTTGAAGAGGCCTTTAAGAATAAGTTTGCCCAAGAACTTTCCTAGCTCGCAAAAAGCCTGTCGCCGGCTCGGAGAGAAAAGAAAAAGAGTTCTTGACCCCTAATTAGGAAAAGAATCTAAAGATCCGGGTTCGTTGGACCCGGATCTTTCTTTACTTAAATGGACCCTTTTTACAGGCATAGCCGGCTCATCGCTGGTCCCCCTCTTTGTCGTTTGTTACTGTTCCTAAGTCATTAGCCACTGTTTTCTATCATTATTTTTTAGCTGTGGAAGGTTCTAAAGCCAAGGCCTCCCGTTGCAATTCCGTTGCCTGCTTTGGCTGGACCTGGATCTCGCACTCGGGAAATAGTATCTTAAAACATGATATTAGGGATTCATATTCTTGAGGACGATCTGTTAAGAGAACTATTTTGTCCATTGCAAACCTCCTGTCCGCTAATCAACGACTTCGGATTCACAGAAGAAGAGGCCAGATAACTATTAGTGAGGGGAAAGGAAAAGCGTTCCGGTTGCAAGCATTAGTTGCCACTGGGAAACGGCTTTAAAATTCATAGTCATAGTCCTCGTCGTGAGCCGGTTTTATATCTTTAACCATGACCACCAAATCAACAGGCCTGTTTTCTCTGTCCTTGACAAAGTTTGGGAGAAATGCCACACGATGAAATCCCGCCTTGTTGAAAGCATTTATCGCAGGGGCGTTCATTTCTGGAAGCTCGGCAACCAGTTTTTCAAGACCGAGACTATGCGCAAGACTGGCAATCTCTTTAATCATCAACTGCCCCAAGCCTACATTGCGGTAATCTCTGTGCACAAATACCCGTACAGTACCCAAATGCCATTTCCAGCCAAATCGACGACGATTTAAAGTAGCATCGGCAATGACGGTGTCATTTTTCACCGCCAAAAGTGGCAATGTCTTTGTGTAGTCGAGTTTAGCAACCCAATTTTCAACGATAGTCCTGCCGCCGACATCATCACGCAAATATCGAACTTCTTCTCTGGGAACCTCCTTGAAAAACTCATATAAAGCGTCTTTATCTTCTGCAACCATAGGACGCAGAAGAATCTTGCTTCCATCTCTAAGTTGTGCCTCTTTCTGATATTTGTTAAGATCCAACATCAAAACCACCTCCTTTCAACCCATATTGCCATGTTGATTTCGTTCCCTCCCCTCACATAACATTATTTCATACCGTGTGACTCGTACATTTATATCATCAGGGATAGCTGCTTTATTGCATCGCTATTGCATCGCCATATTTTCCGGTGAATGTTAGGCCATGGGATAGTCTCTTTATAGAGAAATTTTTTTGGAACACATCCAGACCAAAAGGATGAACGGACAAAAGAGAGCAAGTATCAACAAAAACTTTCCTGCCATTGCCGTTATATTTTTTTAGGATATTGATCAATTCATAGGCTGATGAACCGTCAAAGTCTCCCATGAGCTTAAGATGAAGGTTCTCGCTGTTTTTATGACAAATAATTTTGAAATTTAATGCCATTTTTCTTCTCCTTAACGTTACCTCATTTCTTTGTTTTTAGCCGGATTGATAGTTACTTTCCGTCTGGTACAAGCATCCTTCGACCATCCTTCAGCTACTATTCCACTTGTTTCGAAAAATGAATTCGTTTGTCTTGTTTGCCTTTTCTTCGACGGATGACAATTTCTATACCGCCCTGGGCTTGAGTTTGGTATTGCTCAGATAAAACTTCCTTATGGGGCTTAACCCTGCGAAAATGGGTCGCACATTTTTTTCTATTTTTCGCTTTCATTTATGTTCCCTCTCGAATAACCATATGTGCTATAATTAAACATCTCGGAAATTCTACAACTTGACGAAATCACAAATCTTTTAATGGCAACCTGTTTATTCCATCAGAATGAAAGAATGGAATGCTGGCCTCCGGCTCGTAGTGCCTACGGCTCGGAGAGAATATTTGGGGTAAGGGCGTAACTAAACCATTTAAATTGTCAAAAACTCCTTTCCTTCAACTTCGTTCAGGACAAGCTCACCCATCATTTTTACCCAGCCTGCCCCGTAGGTCCGGCAGATCGTACTGGCCGGTCTGTTTGATTATCGTCATAAAGATAATTTTTATCCATTTCACCTCCTATTTTTGCGCTTCTTTCAGTCAGTATTCACGCCAAGCGCAGTCCAAACGGTCACAGTTCCCATCTGCCTTGCCAAAACAATCCGGATTTCCTTCAATACGCTGAACGCTTCGAATGAGGCGTGTTATATCCGGCAAATTATCGCTTGAACCCGTGTCTGTCCTATCTACCACTTTTATTTCTTGTAGATTTCGACTTGCTTTGGTAACCATCTGATAATTCAACCTCTAATCTGAAGCCATGAATCTAAGGGCTCGCTCGAAAAACGCCCGGATAAAAACATGTTATGTTTAGTGTAATAAATGGAATTTATCGATAGGTTATTTATTACCGGCTTTACTAATTTTGTCTATAGGGGGAGGGCTTCATTTCTTCTGAGGAAATTTCCCAGCAGGGAATTTCACCCATACGAAAGGGAGAATATTCCCGATATGGTAAGATGGAACTTAGGCGCTTAATTGTAAAATTGGTGCATTTT